>SXGT01708391.1_pt1 | contig 27425 bp, 19 predicted proteins | sample 3176221 | NCBI WGS metagenome assembly SXGT01 (sample SAMN11356862, study PRJNA531348) | freshwater metagenome | isolation source: freshwater sample F1-120 | place: China: Fuxian Lake, Yuxi | collected 2017-12-25
AGCGGATGAAGGCGATCGGCCACGTCGAGATTCCGCAGGAGGCCTTTCACGCCGTGCTCAAGATCAACGACGAGTGAACCGCGTGGCCAAGCCTCTCAAGCCCGCGGCCAAGACGAGCCCCCCCGACGTGGCGCTGCCTGAGACGCGCAGCGAGAAGAAGGCCGTCTGGCGACGCGCGGTGCACCTGTCGCGTGAGGTCCCGTGGCTCTTGTATCGCCACAAGGCCACGGTGCCGTTGGCGCTGCAGTGGGAGCTCGCCGACGCGACGCGCGGGCTTCGTGCGGCCATGGCGCGTCCCAAAGCCGAGCGACCCTGGGGTGAGCTCGCGCGTACCGTGGACCGCCTCGATCGAGACACGGAGCGACACCTCGGGCGCTTTCGCAAGTCGCGCACCTGGCAGTACGTGGAGTCACTCGGCGGCGCGCTGCTGATCGCCGGCTTCGTTCGGGCCTTCATGTTCGAACCGTTCACGATCCCGTCGGGCTCGATGCTGCCCAACCTGCGGATTGGCGACTACGTCTTCGTCTCCAAGTACATCTACGGCATGCGCGTGCCGTTTACGACCTGGCGCTTCTTCGGGTTTCGGCAGCCCGTCAAGGGCGAGATCGTCGTCTTCGAGCACCCGCACCCGAAGCAGTCCGATCACGACGTGCTCATCAAGCGCATCCTGGCCACGCCCGGAGACCGCGTGCGGATGGCGGACAATCGCTGGGTCGTCAACGGCGAGCCCATCAGCGTACTGCAGCGCGGTGGTGCTCCCGAGACGTGCCGGCAGGAGCCTGGGCGCGGCTGCTGGTCGTGGTCCAAGGCCAACGCGACGGCAGTCGACGGCGTCAAGGTCGTACCGGCGGAGCGCGGCTGCCCCTGCATTGCGTTCGACGAGACGGACCCGGTTCGCAAGAAGACCTGGGTGACGCAGGTCCGCGCGCCCGAGTCGCTCTGCGTGTGTGACGAGCCCGGCGCCGAGGCGCTCGTCGACCGCGCCCAGGCCATGCCGCTCGACGAGTGGGAGCGGATGTACGAGGACGTCTGCCTGGCGGGACGGGTGCCGATCTGCAATCACCCCGAGTGGCCGCTGGCCGAGGACGAGGAGGCGCTCGTCGCCGAGCTTCCGAAGGGCGCGCAGTTCGTGGACGACGCGTCGGGCCGGCGCGCTCTGGTGATCCCGGACGGGCATGTGATGGTCCTCGGGGACAACCGGGACCAGAGCGCGGACGGTCGCTATTGGGGGCTCGTGCCCATCGACCACATCAAGGGTCGCGCGGAGCTGTTGGGGTGGGCGAAGGAGGACTTCGGCACGCGGTGGCTACGCCCGCTGCGGTGAGGCCGTCGTGTGCGAGGCACGGGGCGCCGGCGCGGTCGCCCTGTGGGCAAAGACTCCGGCGGCGATCAGGACCCCCACGCGCACGATCGCGAGCAGCACAGGCACCGTCGCGCCGACGTCACCCAACGTCATGAAGTTCAAGAACAGTCCCAAGATGCCGAAGAGGATGGCCGCGGAGCCCTCGCTGCGGAGGTACTTCAGGTTGCCCCGGAGCGCGCGCACGCCGGCCCCCAGGAAGACGACCGCGAACAGGGACGGGATGGCGACCTCGAGCGGGCTCGCCCATCCGAGCAGGACCGAGATTCCTGTGTCCAGAAGGACCGAGCCCGCAAAGACCACCCAGCAGAGGCCGGAGAGGCGAGCGAAGCGGGCGGTGTCCGAGGTCGTCGTGGGGATCGTCGTCATGGTCAAGTCTCCTAGAGTGTTGGTTTTTCGTGCGCCGCGATGCGACGTGGCCCCGCACTGAGCACGGCGCCTGCCAACGGTTGGTAGGACCAGTGAACCAGTAATGTCAGATAGTTACGGGCAATGTGAGGTCCTCGAGCCCCAGCGGGTGAACGCGCTCGTGTGACATGGCGGCGACCGCCGACCCATTGGGACTTGACCTCCTGGCGTCGATGCAGTCTCGTGAGGGGATGCGTGTGTTGTTGATCGAGCCGCCCGAGCTGTTCTTGCGCGGCGAGGGCGTGACACGGCAGGTCGCGCCGCTCGGGCTCGGCTATGTCGGCGCCGCGGTGCGCGACATCGCGGATGTGCGGTTGCTGCTGCCAGACACGCGCGCCTACGTCGGTCGCGAGCCGTGGGTCGAGCTCGCCCGGGTCATCGCGCAGGAGCGGCCCGACGTCGTCGGGCTCACCTGCGTTACCGCGACCTACGCGGTCGCTCGACGCGTTGCCGAGGTCGTCCGCAGTGTGGCGCTCGACGCCTTGATCGTGCTCGGTGGCGTGCATCCGTCGACGTTGCCCGAGGCCTCGCTCGACGGCGCGCCTGCGGTCGACGTGGTCGTCGTCGGCGAAGGCGAGGGCGCCTTTCGGGAGCTGGTGCTCGCACGGCAACACGGTCGCAGCACCTTCGAGGACATCCGTGGCCTTGTCGTTCGCGACCCCGAAGGACGGGCGCGCCGCACGGCCGAGCGCCCGCTCATCGCCGATCTCGACCGCCTCGCTCCGCCGATGCGCGATGGCCTCGTCTGGCCAGACGACATCCAGCCCGCGTTCTACCAATCCATTGTCACGCTGCGGGGCTGTCCATACCGGTGCATCTACTGCGCGGTACCGTCACTCGATTCGAGTCGCACTCGCTTCCGCTCTCCGGAGAACGTCGTCGAGGAGATCGCCTGGCTTCAGGCCCAACACGGCCTCAGCTACCTGTTCTTCCACGACTCGGTCTTCACGCTCAACAAGCGACGAACGCTCGCCATCTGCGCCGCCATGGCTGCTCGCGGACTGCGCGTGCCGTTCTGCATCCAGACGCGCGCCGACCGCATCGACGCCGAGCTCATGCAGGCAATGTGCGACGTGGGGCTCCATCAGGTCTTCTTCGGCATCGAATCGGGCGATGTCGACAGCCTGCGCCAGATTCGTAAGGAGATGTCGCTCGAGCGCATCTCGGAGGCCGTCGCGCTCGTCAAGGCGTTCGGCGTGCGCTGCTCGGGCTTCTTCATGGTGGGCTGGCCGTGGGAGGATGCGGACGCGGTCGCGCGGACCATCGCGTTCGCGATCAGCCTGCCACTCGACGGCGTCAGCCTGTTCTCCGCCACGCCGCTTCCCGGCACGGAGCTGTGGGAGCTGTCGAAGACCTCACAGCTTCCGGAGTCGATCGACTTCCGCACGCCGCAGATCAACCTGACGCGCATGTCGGACTCGGAGTACTCCGCCGCTTTTACCGCGGCGAGCGTGCAGGTCGACGCCTTCAACCAACGTCGTATGCACGAAGCGCTGGCCCTGGCGCACGCGCCGGTCGCGACGAACTGGCAGGCCCTCGCGGACGTCTCCGCATGAGGCGACTGCGCTCACTCGCCGCGGCGGTGTCGCTTCTGGCTTTCGTGTTCGGCACGCAGGTCGCGCCGTGGCTGCACTGCCAGCAGCACGCCGACGAGGCCCGGCACGCGCGGCTGGGTCACAGCCATCCAGCCGACGAGCTGGAGCTCGGTCCGCCCATCGACGCGGAGCTGCTCGACGCGCTGACACCCGGCCTGCCGTGGGACGGCGACGAGGCGCCCGAGGAGGCAGAGCACCACCACGGGCCGCCGCTGCACGACCACGGTGCTCCGGCCGGCGCTCCGCACGGCACCGGCTCACTGCTCCACGGAGAGTTCGCGCTGGAGGCCGCCTTTGACGCGACTCCGAGCCTCGTCGACTTCGGCCCAGCGCACCTGGCATCCCCAGCCGTTGCCTGCTCCCCGGAGCATCGTCCCGCCCTGCGTCTCCCCGAGGCGCGTGCCCCATCTGCGCTCGCCTATTCTGTGTAAACAACCCAACGTAGTTTGAAGCGAGCGAGCCGCTCGGTGGCGTGTCGTCACCGACGTGGGAGGCCTCATGCCAACCCTTGTGCCCCGTCTGTTGCTGGCGGGCCTGTGTACCGTGACTACGGCTGCGTCCGCGCACCCGCCGCCCGAGACCGATGCGACCGATGCGCCCGACGACTCGTTGCCGACCTACGAGACCACGGTGACGGACCGTCGCCCGCGCAGCGCTGCCTCTTCCGGGCTGTGGCGCGCGCGAGACCTCACGCTGCGTTCCCTGGCCCGACCCGCGGACCTCCTGCGCGTTGCGCCCGGCCTCATGGTCGTGCAGCACGCGGGAGGCGGAAAAGCGAATCAGTACTTCCTGCGCGGCTTCGACGTCGACCACGGCACCGACATCGCTGTTGACATCGACGGTGTCCCAATGAACCTGCCGAGCCATGGCCATGGGCAGGGCTACCTCGACCTGCATGGCTTGATCCCGGAGCTCGTCGAGCGACTCGAGGTCGACAAGGGCCCCTACGACGTCCGCAACGGCGACTTCGCGACCGCCGGCGCGATGCACGTGACCACCCGGAACCGCCTTGGGCGCTGTGGTTTCTCCGGTCCCGACGACGGCGATGAGCGCTGTTCGCGCGCCCAGTACAGCGTTGGGCGCTACGGGTTGCACCGCGGGCTCGTGCTCTCGAGCCCCACCTGGCGTGGCGGCTCCGCCGTGCTCGCCGCCGAGCTACAGCACTCCGACGGCCCGTTCGAGCATCCCGAGGGCTACCTCCGGGGCATCGGCCTTGCCAAGGTCGCGCTCGCTCCGACCACCCGAACCGAGGTCCAGATCGCGCTCACCGGCACGGGCGGGCACTGGCACGCCTCGGGTCAGCTGCCGAACCGCGAGCTCGCCGCAGGCCGCCTGACCCGCTTCGACGCGCTCGACCCCACAGAAGGCGGCTCATCGCAGCGTTGGTCGGTCCATGGCTCCGTGCGTCACCGCTTCGGCAAGGGCGACGCCAACCGCGTCGACGCGCTCGTGTGGCTCGCAAGCTACCGATTCCGGCTGTTTTCGAACTTCACGTTCTTCCACGACGACCCGGAGCAGGGCGACCAGATCGAGCAGACGGACTCGCGCACGTCTCTCGGCCTCCGGTCGAGCGTCCGGGTCGTCAACGAGCTCGGCTCCCTGCGCTTTGCGACCACCGCAGGCTTGGACGGACGCTTCGACGCGGTCGACGTTGGCCTCCACCACACGGCGTCTCGTCAACGTCTCGCCACGCGCGTCGACGCGACGGTTGAGGAGAGCCGCTTCGGCGTGTTCTTGGAGGAGGACGTCCGCCTGCTGCGCTGGCTACGCGTCATCGCCGGGACGCGCCTGGATGTCGGCGTCTTCGAGTCGAGCGGCACGGTCTCCGGGCAAGAGGCGGCCGTCATCGCGAGCCCCAAGGCGAGCGTCATTTTCACGCCGTATGAGGGCCCGTCCGGGGTCGTCGACGTGTTCCTCAACTTCGGCTCGGGGTTTCACTCCAACGACACGCGCGCGGTCGTGCACGGCGGAGCGGCGTTCACGCGCGCGCTCGGCGCCGAGCTGGGGGTGCGCACGGAGCTGTTCCAGGGGAGGCTGGCGCTCGGTCTTGCCGGCTACCTCGTCCACCTGGGCGACGAGCTCGTCTGGTCGGGCGATGCTGGCTCCACCGAGTCCGAGGGCGAGACGTTGCGGCTGGGGCTCGAGCTCGAGGCTCGCGGCCGCATCCTCGAGTGGCTGTTTGCGGACCTCGACGTCACACTCAATCGCGCCCGTCTTGTCACGCCCGACATCGCCGGCGCGGATGCGATCCCACTCGCGCCCACGGTGACTCTGCAGGCGGGGCTCTCCGCTCGCCACGACTTCGGCGCGCTTGGGGCCGTGACCGGGCGCCTCGGGCTTCGGTGGATTGGCGCTCGTCCCGCGATCGCCGATCGCAGTGTCGAGGCCGAAGGCGCCGTCGTCTTCGACGCGTCGATTGGCTGGGACCATCGCTTCTTCGAGCTCCGGCTGGACCTCGAGAACCTGGCCAACACGACCTACAATGAAGCCCAGTTCGCGACCACGAGCCGGCTGCGTCACGAGACGTGCCCCTCGGATGGGTGCCAGCCCGACCTGCACTTGACGCCCGGCGTCCCATTCCAGGTCAAGGCCACGATAGCCTTGAAGTTTTGAGGGATTGGCGGAATTGCATGCTCCCCCGAGGAACTTCTGGCAGTCTTGCGCGTCGAAGGCCCCGACGGTGACCGAAGCACACTCCCGCAAGCGCGTTCCCTGGCTACCGACCGCGTTCGGCTGGGCCCTGCTGCTGCACCTGAGCGTGCTTTCGGCCAACCTGGCGCTCGCGACGGCCACCCAGAAGCGCGAGCCGCGACCCATGGAGGAGCCCGAGGTCGTCCACGAGCAGGTCACGGTCGTCGAGACGGAGTTCGTCTTGCCCGCGCCGGAGCCACCGCCGGAGCCGCCGACGCCCCGTGAGTCACTGCCTCCGCCGCCGCCTCCGCCGCCGCCTCCGCCACCCGTCGCGGCGATGGCCCCGCCCGAGAAGGTTGAAGACGCGCCCGTGGCTGGGGCCGCCGTCAGCGCCGCGCCCAGCGCGCCGCGCCCCGAGGGCAAGCCCAAGAAGCCGTCGCCACGCGTGACCCATGCCAAGGGGGCCCGCACGTTGGATCTCATCGCGACCGTGTCACGCGATGACCGTCCCGTGGGGATCCTTGCCCGGCTCGACACCGGCGTCGGTGCGCGCCAGCCCACGGCGCTGCTCAGCAAAGGACCGGTGCCGATGGACCTGCTCACGAGCACCCCCGGTGGCACCGTGCGGGGCGATGGGCCGGCGTTGCGCCTGACGGGCCTCGAGACCGTCTTTCGAGCCTCCGAGGTCGATCAGCCCGCCGAGCGGCTCCAGGCTCCGCCTCCCGCGTACCCGGCCGCAGCGCGTGACGACGGTATCGAGGGCGACGTGGTCATCGAGCTGATTGTGACCTCGAGCGGGACCGTGCGCGATGCGCGCGTCGTCAAGGGCGCGGGTCACGGCTTCGACGCGTCGGCCCTCGCCGCGGCGCGCAAACTCCATTTCAAACCGGCCAAACGCGCGGGGAAGGCCGTCTCGGTCCGCATCCGCACCGTCTTCAAGTTCCGCCTCGACGGCTAGGCTCGGCTCGCGCTACCCTGGGCGAGCAGGAGGTCCTCATGCGTCGTCCCTGGTGGGCTGTTGCCGCCGTCCTCACCCTCGGTGGTTGCGGCTCCGAGCCGCTCGGAGCGGGCCTTGACGTGTCGCTCTCGACACGCCATTTGGCCGTCACCTGCGATCCGCACCTGGAGCGCTACCCCGTGAGCGGCGCCCATAACGGCGGCTACGACGGCTCGTGCAACGACGGCCTCTGCGACTTCTCGTGCGCCCCGCACCCCGGTGGCGCGCCGGACAACTCCGACTTCCCGGGCGGGCACCTCGGCAACGACCTCTTTGCCGTCAAGGGGACGCCGCTCGTGGCGCCGGTCACCGGGACGGTGCACAAGCTCGGTCCGGCGGGCATCGGCGGCCTCCGCGTCTCCATTCGCGATGCCTGTGGCTGGACCTACTACATGGCCCACATGGACCTCATCGCCGGCGATCTGTACATCGGCATGCCGATCGCCGCGGGTCACTTCGTCGGGACCGTGGGAAACACTGGCAACGCGTCGGGCACCTCGGCTCACTGTCACTTCTCGATCTATCCAGGCGATGACTACAACTCCGGCGTCGATCCGTTCCCTTACCTGCAAGCCGTTGACGGGACGGCCTGTGGTCCCCAGTGCACCGCCAAGTGCGACGGCAACAAGATCATCGGCTCCGACTGCGGTGTGGGCGACTGCGGCGCATTTGGCCTGACGTGCATCAACCCGTCCGGCACGCCCAAGTGTGGCCAGGCCTGCACTCCCTCCTGTCAGGGCGCGGTCGCGGTGAGCGCCGACTGCTCGAAGGGCGACTGCGGTGCCTTTGGCGCGAGCTGCGCGATGTCGGGGGGCAAGCCCGGCTGCGTGGCTCCGAAATGTACGCCGCACTGCGAAGGTGCCGTCATGGTCGACGCCAACTGCGGCAAGGGCGACTGCGGCGCGTTCGGTGCCACGTGCAGCATGGCGTCCGGTGCTCCGGCGTGCGTCTCATCGGTCTGTACGCCGCACTGCGAAGGCACCGTCGCCGTCGCGGCCGACTGCGGCAAGGGCGACTGCGGCGCGTTCGGCGCAGCCTGCGTGATGTCCGGCGGAAAGCCCACCTGCGTGGCCCCGACCTGTGCGCCGCACTGCGAAGGCAACGTCAAGATCGACGCCAACTGCGGCAAGGGCGACTGCGGCGCCTTCGGTCAAGGTTGCGTCATGAAGAACGGCCTCCCCGAGTGCGGTCAGGGCTGCTCCCCGCACTGCGAGGGCAAGAATATCGTCGGGGCTGACTGCGGCAAGGGCGACTGCGGCGCCTTCGGCCTCGATTGCGCGATGGTGGGCGGTGCTCCCAAGTGCGTCTCGCCGTGCACGCCGCACTGTGAAGGTGACGCCAAGGTCGACGCCTTCTGCGGCAAGACCGAGTGCGGGAGCGGCAAGACCTGCGACCCCAACGGTGGGAGCCCCAAGTGCATCACGGGCTGTCGGGCGCGCTGCGACGGCGCGGTGATCATCGACAAGGCGTGCGGCCAGGGCAACTGTGCCGCCTTCGGCAAGACCTGCGTCGACAACGGCGACGGCCCGGTCTGCGGCGACGCTCCGCCCTGCAATCGGCACTGTGAGGGGAACCTCATCGTCAACAACAACTGCGGCAAGGGCGACTGCGGTGCCTTCGGCCTGACCTGCGTCAACTACGGCTATGGCCCCGAGTGTGGCTACGCCAAATGTACGTCGCATTGCGAAGGCACGGTCGCGGTCGATGCCTCGTGCGGTAAGGGCGACTGCGGCGTCTTTGGCGCGCTCTGCTCGGAGCTTGGCGGCTATCCGCACTGCGTGCTGGGCCTGTGCGTGCCCGACGCCAACACGGCGCCCTGGGACCACTACGTCTGCCACGAGGGCAAGCGCTTTCACTGTGACGCGCACGGCGGCGCCAAGGAAGAGCCGTGCCCTGGTGGTAGCTGCAACGCCTGTGGCGGCTGTGGCCCAGCTCCGGCCGAGACGTGCAACTTCAAGGACGACAACTGCGACGGGCAGGTCGACGAAGGCGTCAAGAACGCCTGCGGTGGCTGCGGCGCACCGCCCGCGGAGACGTGCAACTTCAAAGACGACGACTGCGACGGCCAGACGGATGAGGGCGTCAAGAACGCCTGCGGCACGTGCGGTGCGGTTGCGGCGGAGACCTGCGATCTCGTCGACAACGACTGCGACGGCCAGACGGATGAGGGCGTCAAGAACGCCTGCGGCACGTGCGGGGCCCTCCCGGCGGAGGTCTGCGATTACCTGGACAATGACTGCGACGGCAAGGCCGACGAGGACTTCGCGGACCTGGGCGCGGCGTGCTCGGCGGGGATCGGCGCCTGCAAGTCGTTGGGCGTCGTGGAGTGTCGCCTCGATGGCCTTGCCACCGTCTGTGGCGCGGCTGCCAAGACACCGGGTGTCACCGAGGCGTGCAACGGCGCCGACGACGACTGCGACGGCTCGGTCGACGAGGATTTTCCTGCGCTCGGCGCGGCGTGCACGACCGGAGCCGGGGCGTGCGCGGTGTCCGGAAAGACCGTCTGTGACCCCACGACCGGCGGAACGCGGTGCGACGTAACGGCCAAGGACTGCTCGGATGGGGACCCGTGCACGGTCGGCACCTGCGATCCGGTCAAAGGCTGCGTCCACGTGCCGGTCCTCGAGTGCTGCACCGACGGCAGCGCCTGCGGCGGCGCGCGCGTCTGTCGCGAGGGCGTCTGCGTCGGCCTCCTGGGCTCGAGCTGCGCGGACGACGACGACTGCGGCGCTGGCGGCCTCTGCGTGGCCTACGCCGGCGGCAAGCGCTGCGCGAGCGCCTGCGCCGCAGGCAACACCTGCCCCAAGGGCTTCACCTGCCAGCATCCGGATACGAATCCGGTCAGCCCTGTCTGCGTGCCGATCGGCGACCTCTGCGACTGCGCGGGCACGAGCGAGCTCGCGTGTGTCCGCAACGCCGTCGTGGAGCTCGATCGCTGCGGGACGCCCGTAGCCATCACCACCCCCTGCGGCGACAAGACCTGCCAGCAGGGCGCCTGCGTGAAAGAGACCGCCGCCGAGTCGAAGCCAACGGACGCGGGCGCATCCGGGACCGCGGACGGCGGCACCGGAGGGAGCGCGGAGTCTCCGGTCACGTCGAGCGACGCCGGGAGCGCCACGGGCGGTGGCATCGCCGAGCCCGGCTCCGGCGGCAAGCAGACGGTGCAGACCACGAGCGGTTGCGCCACCGGTTCGTCGGGCCTCGGCGCTCCAATTCTCGCGCTCCTGGTGCTCGTTTCGCTCGCCTGGACCCGCTGGCGAGTTGAGCCGAATCGCCGCCGACGATAGGCTGGGTCGCCACCGGACGTCCCGCTGGCTGCCCATCGGCCTTCACACCATCGGAGCCCGTCTCATGCGCTTCACCCTCTGCGTTGCCGCCACTCTGCTCTTCGCGGTGCCCGCGGCCGCCAAGACCCACGCCTTCGCCATCGCAAAGGTGGACATCGAGATTCCCGACACGTGGAAGGTCGAGACCTCGGCCGACAGCCTGATGGCCAAGTTCCCTGACTCGACCTCTGGTGTCCTGTTCGCGCCTCACGACAAGGAGAAGAAGGGCATCGACCAGGTCGAACGAGAGCTCGAGTCCGAGATGCGGAAGATGTTCAAGGGGCTGACCCTGGAGAAGTCCAAGCAGGTCACCGTCAACGGCCTCAAGGGCTTCGAGGTCTCGGGAACCGGAGAGCTCATGGGCGACCCCATCGAGGTGCGCGTCTTGGCGCTCACGCTCGCTGACGGCACCGTGCTCATGGGCATGGCGTTCGCGCATCCTTCGGAGATCAAGGTCAATGGCCGCGCCATCGACGGGATCTTCAAGAGCGTCCGGCCCTCGAAGGGTGGAAAGAGCGCCAAGCCGGCTCAGTAGCCGCGGATCAGCTCCAGCAGGTGGCCCTTGCCGACGTCTTTGATGGACCGCAGGACGATGCCGAGCGAGGTGTTGTCGAAGGGCTCGATGATCAGCACCTCGCCCACGTTCTCCCAAGGGAGCTTCTCCATGTCGCCTGCGGCCGTCGGGTAGTAGCCATCCCCGCGCTCGCGGATGACGAAGCGATTGCCGCGCCGGATCTTCTGCTTGAAGCCGCCCTCGACCACAACGTACTCCCACTCACCGAGTTCGTTGATGTCTCGAAACGCGTCCAGGATGCGCGACCACATGGCCACCTTGTTCTCGACCGGGACGATGATCTCCTTGTCCCAGACACGCTTGGTGAGCAGGTCGTCCCGTTGAATTTCCTCGTAGGAGTTGAGGATGATGCCCTTGACGAAGGGCTTGTCGCGCTCGACGGACAGCACGCGCGCCACGCCCAGGTGCTGAATGAGCCATCCCGCGGACTTGCCCGTCACCGGGTGCATGACCTCCCGCAGGGGCCTGTAGACGGTGTACTCTTCGCCGGGCAGGATGCGCTTCGGGATGTTGAACTTGAGGTACGCCTCGTCGAGCTCGCCGAGCATCGTCTTCTCTTCGCGCGAGTACGAGATGCGCCCCGACTCGCGGTACTCGCGCTCGGTCACGAAGCTCGTGAAGCGCGCCAGGACCTCCATCAACCGCGGGGACTCGCTGAAGCGGCTCTTCGCAAAGACGACCGTCTTCTCCGCGCGCGTCGTGATCCGCGGGCGCAGGTACAGCAGGTCACCCGGATAGATCCAATGCGGATTGGTGATCTGCGGGTTGAAGCTCCACAGCGTGGGCCACACCTGCGGATCGCCAAAGAGTCCCTCGGAGAGGCCCCAGAGCGTGTCGCCCTTCTGGACGACGTACGTGCCTTGGGGCTTGGCGCTCTTCTCGGTGACCTCGATGACCGGCCCATAGCGAGGGTCGTTGTCGGCCTGCGCCGCGGCGGTCGTGGCGTACGCACATGCGATGGCGAGGCCGAGCAGGCCGACCTTCGCGCCTTGACGTCTCATGGCAGCAGCTCCAACCGGCTCCCAGCGATGCGCGCCGCGTCGGTGTTCGGATAGAGAGAGCGCACCTGGCCAAGCACCTCCTTGGCCTGACCCGTGCTCCCGAGCTGGTGGTGGCACAGCCCGAGCTTGAGCATCGCATCGGGGACCTTGTTCCCGAGCGGGAAGCTCTCGATGATGCGCTGAAAGGTCTCGAGCGCCTTGGGCCACAGGCCGCGGTCGTAGTAGCACTCCCCCATCCAGTACAGCGCGTTGTCCGCGTAGCTATGGGTCGGGTTCTGCTGGACGAACTCGCGGAAGCCCGTGATCGCGTCCTCGTAGCGCTTCTTCTCGTAGAGCGAGAAGGCGTCCTGGTAGCGCCGCATGGCCTCGATCTCCTTGGCGGGCAGCTTCTGGGCTGCGACGACCTTGGGATCGGGCCGCGCCATGACCGCCTTGGGCTCCGGGCGTGGCGGCGCGGTCTTGGCGACCGGCGGCGGACTGGGAGGCTTGCGCTCCTTGGGCGCGGCAGCCGGACGACCGTTGGGGTGGCTCGGGTCGTAGACCGTGCCATCGCCGCGCACGAGCGTTCCGTCGTCGAGCAGATGGTCGGGCGTCACCAGATCGTCTTTGCGCGGGTTGCGTGCCTCGTCGCGCGCCTTCCGGTAGACCGCGTCTACTGGCGACTCCGTGCGCGGATCGACCCGCACGACCGGCAAATCGTCTTCGGTGCGGGCGCTCCGATGGGCGCGCTTCTTGTACGTGTCGAGCTCGTCTTGGACCAGGAACAGGCGGGTCTCGAGGTCCTCGACCGTCACGCCCATCGTGGCCTGGCTCTTGCGGAGCTCGACCAGCTCCGTCCGCAGCGTGTCCAGCTCCCGCCGCTGTGTCTCTACCAGCGCCGTAGCGCATCCGGTCAGCTGCGCACCGCCGAGGGCGGCAACCAGGAGAGTGCGAGCCGTTGTGCTCAGTGGTGTCACTGTATCGCTCCCCGTGCGCGGATCCCGCTTCGTTTGGCCCAGCCTGAGCGCCGGACCTGACGCATGATGATGAGGGCGCCACCGCGCCGCGTCAAAAAAGACGATCCCGCCCGAGGTGCGATCAGACGAGGTGCTCCAGACCCGGAGCCGGAAACCCACGGGTGAGCTCGCCGATCTCCGCCCGGATCCGTTCGAGTCTGCCCTCGTCCTCGACACTGGAGGCAACGCGCGCGATCCAGCCGGCGATCTGGGCCATCTCGGTGACGCCCATGCCGCGACTGGTCACCGCGGGCGTGCCGATGCGAACACCCGACGGGTCGAACGGCTTGCGTGGGTCGAACGGGATGGTGTTCATGTTCGCCACGAGCCCCGCGCGCGCCATCGCCTTCGAAAGCTTCTTGCCCGTCGTCCCCTTGCTCGTCGCGTCGAACAGGATCAGGTGGTTGTCGGTCCCGCCCGTGGCCAGCGCAAACCCATGCGTGAGCAGGCCGTCTGCCAGGGCGCGCGCGTTGCGCACCACCGCGTGTGCGTAGTCTGTGAACGAGGGCGAGGCTGCCTCGTGCAGCGCGACGGCGATAGCCGCTGTGGTGTGGTTATGCGGACCGCCCTGCAAGCCGGGAAACACGGCGCGATCGATGGCCTGCGCGTGCGCCGAGCGACACAGGATCATCGCGCCGCGCGGGCCACGGAGCGTCTTGTGCGTGGTCGTCGTCACGACGTCCGCGTGCAGCACGGGCGACGGGTGCGCGCCGCCGGCCACGAGCCCGGCGATGTGCGCGATGTCGCAGACGAGGATGGCCCCGCACTCGCGGCTGATCTCGCCGAAGGCCGCGAAGTCGATCTGGCGCGGGTAGGCGGTCGCGCCCGCGAACAGGAGCTTGGGCCGCTCTGCCAGCGCCAGCGCGCGCAGCTGGTCGTAGTCGATGAGGTGCGTCTCCGGATGGACCGTGTACTGGACACTCCGGAAGTAGGAGCCCGTAATCGAGACGCCCCAGCCGTGGGTGAGGTGACCACCGTGCGGCAGCGACAGGCCCATGACCGTATCGCCCGGCTTGCAGAAGGCGAAGTAGACGGCCAGGTTGGCCGGTGAGCCCGAGTACGGCTGTACGTTGACGTGGTCCGCTCCAAAGACGGCCTTGGCCCGCGCCTGGGCGAGCTCCTCGATGGGGTCGATGAGCTCCTGTCCCTCGTAGTAACGCTTGCGCGGGTAGCCTTCCGAGTACTTGTTGGTCAGCACCGTGCCCGTGGCCTCGAGGACGGAGCGCGAGACGTAGTTCTCGCTCGGGATGAGCCGGATGACCTCGTGTTGGCGACGCTCCTCGCGAACGATGAGGTCGTACGTCTCGGGATCGGTGAGTCGAAGCGCGTCGAGCATGGGGTCCTTGAGGCTAGGGTTGGGCTTGGATCTTGCGCAGGTGGCCCTCGACCTCGCGGTAGCCGCTGGACTCGGGTGGCGCCGAAGCGAGGTACCGGGTCAGCACGCTGACGGCGTCGGCGTTGTGCTGCAATTCGATGAGCATGAGGCCGTAGTTGTAGAGCGCGCCAAGGTCCTTGGCGTCGAGCTTGAGCGCCGCCTTGTAGCGCTCCGCGGCGCCCGCCTTGTCGCCCTTCAGATCCCGCGCCAGAGCCGCCGCCACCCACGGTCCGGCGTTTCCGGGGGCAAGGGCGCAGGCCTTCTCGGCGCGGGCGGTCGCGTCGTCGAAGCGGCCGAGGCGCGTGAGCGCGGCGGAGAGCGACCACCAGGCCTCGGCGTCGTTGGGGTGGCTTGCGAGCCAGCCGTCGAGCTGCTCCACGGCGAGCTCCGCACGACCGGAGCGACCCAACGCGTCTGCGTAGCCGAGGCGCGCCTCCCGGCTGTTGCCGTCGCGCGCCAGCGCCTTCTCGAACGTGTCCTCCGCCGCGGACAGGCGCCCCTCACGTGTGAGCGCGACCGCGAGGTTGACGAGCGGCCGGGCGTCACTCGGCAGCAGCTCGGCGGCGCGCTCGAACGCCATCTCGGCCTCGCCGTAGCGCCCGAGCCCGAGCAGCGCCAGGCCGCGGTTGGAGTGCGCTTGGCCGTCGGTCGGAAGCAGCTCAGTGGCACGATCCAAGGCCGTCAGAGCGTCACGATAGGAGCGCATCAACAGCCGCAAGGTGCCGACGGTGTAGTGCCCCGCGGGATCGTCCGGCCGGTCGCCGCAGTGCTTGAGCGCCACGCTCAGCGCGGCGTCGGGATCGCCGGCCTCGAGCCGCGTCCGCGACTCGGGCAGGCCGCGCGCAGTCGGAAACGCCGCGTCGGTCACTGGAGGCGCTGCCGTACGGCAGCCACCCGCCGCGCCAGCCAGCGCGACCAGCAGAATGAGGCGTCGCATCAGTCGGCGAAGGTCGGCCGCCAGAAGTGAACGTCTCCGGCGTCGTCGATCCAGGTGAAGGCGGCCTTCTTCGGTGCGGGGGCGACCAGCAGCTTCGGAAGCTGCTGCGTGGGGGCCGTGACGCACGCCGTTCCGAGGCTGGGCAACGCGCACACCTGGTAGGCGGCCGCGGGATCGACCCGTACGAGCGCGCCCCAGGGCTTGCCAGCGCGATCGCGCAGCAGCGCCGCCTCGGCGAGCCCCGAGAGGTGGGTCGTGGGCGTCGCGCCGTTGAGTTGCAGCACGCTGTACTTACCGTTCGTCTGGACCAGCACGAAGTCGCCGATCCCCGCCGCGCCCATGGTGTCGTTGGGTGCCCCGTCGAGCCCGGTGACCATCTTGATCAAGCCGCCGCTGTAGCCGGCCAAGACGAAACCGCTCGAGGCGGAGAGGTAGCCGAACTGGGGGACGCCCTTGGAGAGGCTCACCCCGTCGTCGATGAGCGGAGCCGGGAACGAGAGGGCGTCATCCAGCTTCACTGGAGTGCCCGCGCCCGACAGCAGCAGCAGCCCCTTGTTCCCGCCGCTGCCGCGCATCAGGCTGACCTTCGGAAAGGTCAACAGGGCTGCCTGGTCCACCTGGTCTTCGAGCGTGGTCGGCGCCGCCGGGGGCTGATACGCCTGAAGCGTGCCCGGGCTCGACTGGTCGAAGTAGTCGACCAAGGTGTAGGCGGTTCCATCGAAGCCCAGCCAGACGCCATTGATCTTGGCCTTGGCCGGGACGGCCTGAGTTAGCTTGACCTCGGAGACAGTCGCCCCCGCGAGGTGAACCACCATCACGTCCGGCTGCACCTGCTTGGTCGTGTACGCGAACGCCAGCTGACCATGCTGCGCCGCGACCTTGGCGAAGTAAAAGGTGCGATCGGTCGTGGATGCGACCAGCGTGTCGTTCTTGACGTCGAACCATCCAAACGAGCTACAGCTCGGTCCGCACGGGTGCTCCGTGTAGACCTCGGTCCCCGCGTTCCAGATGGTGGCGTGATCCGTGTCCTTCTTGTCGAACAGCTTCGCGCCCGTGGCGAAGTTCCAGCGGATGAGCTTGAACTTACCGGACGTGTCCTTGAAGCTGACCCAGACCGTCTTGTCATCCGATGGGGTCACCTCGACCGAGCCGCAACCGGCGCCGGGGTTGAGCCCGACCGACTCGCCGGGGACGAGGGCGCCCCCCTTGAGCGTGCGCATCGAGGGGCTGCCCGACGTCGTCTTACGATTGCAGACGAGCACGCGCCCGTCCGGCAGCGCGCCGTAGAAGAACAGCTCCGGCTCGTCGACGAGCAGCTTGGGGAGCGGCAAGGTCGCTCCTGCCCCGACCGCAATGAGCGTGTACAGCGAACCGACGCCGTCGCTCTTCTTCTTCACGAAGTAGACCGCGCCGTCGGCCGCCACGACGAACGGCGTCCCGGCGGCGTCGCTGAAGGTCGCGGCCACCTCCGCCTCAGCCGGCTTGGTCGCCACGTCCTTGGGCATGGCATAGAGCGCCGTGAGCGTCGTGAGCGGCGCGAGCGCCCACGTGGTGCCGTCGAGTCCGTCGAACAGCGTGGCGCTCGACTTCAGCGTGCCGTCGATCGGCTCCGTGACCGCGCCCTTGGCGGCACGGAAGAGACGTGGGGTCCCGGCGTTGTCGGTCGCCGTGACGTACGTGAAGCTGTCGATCCCGACCAGCACCGAGATGGGGGTTGGCCCGGTCGCGCCGCCGGCGCCCGAGTAGCTGACGAAGCTCGGCGCCGAGATCGCGCTCGCGCCGTTGTCCTCGAAGACGAACAGCGACGGCGGCTTGCACTTGGGGTCCCCGATGCCCGTGCAGCTCGACGGCTCCGACAGGACCACAGCGTAGGTGCCATTGCGCCCGTCGCCGAAGATGCTCTCGGTTCCCGAGACCAGCAGCGGCTTGGGGAGCTTGATATCGTCATCGCAGACATCCCCCGTGCCATCCACGTCGACATCGAGCTGGTTCGGGTCCTTGTCCGTCTTGCACTTGTCCGTCTCGTTGGGGACGCCGTCGCCATCGACGTCGCTGTCGCAGGCGTCGCCGAGCTTGTCGCCGTCGAGGTTGGCCTGGTCGTCGTTGGCGACGCACACGCAGTTGTCGGCGGTGTTCGGCTTTGCGTCGTTATCGCAGTTGTCGTCACAGGCGTCGCCCGAATTGTCTTTGTCCGTGTCTAGCTGGTCGCTGTTGGGGACCATCGGGCAGTTGTCCTCGTCGTTCAGGATCTTGTCTCCATCGCGATCAGCGTCACAGACATCTCCGAGCTTGTCCGTATCGAGGTCTTCCTGCTTCTGGTTCGGCGTGTCAGGGCAGTTGTCGAGCTCATTGAGGACCGTATCATCGTCCCGGTCCGGGTCGCACGCGTCTCCCAACGTGTCCTTGTCCAAGTTCTTTTGATCCACGTTGGCGACGTCCGGGCAGTTGTCCACGTCCGCACAGAGGGTATCGCCGTCCTTGTCGTTGTTGGCGTCCTTGGGGCACGTGTCGCACAGGTCCCCCAGCAGGTCCTTGTCCTCGTTGGCTTGGTCCGCGTTGGCGAGCTCCTTGCAGTTGTCGACCTTGTCGCAGACAGTGTCATTGTCCGGGTCGTTGACGGCGTCTCCCTTGCACGGGTCGCAGGCGTCGCCGCTCTTGTCCAGGTCGTCGTTCTCCTGGCCCGGATTCTTGTCGTTCGGGCAGTTGTCCGCGGGGCCGCACACGCCGTCGCCGTCCGGATCGTCCTCCCCACTCAGGTCGGGGCACTTGTCGCAGAGGTCACCGAGGCTGTCGGAGTCCTTGTCTTTCTGATCCGGGTTGGCCTTGGTCGGGCAGTTGTCGTTGCCCTTGAGCTTGGGCGCCAGAAACTCGCCGCCCGCGCAGACCTGGTCGTTGTCCGAGTCGTTGTCCTTGTCATTCGGGCAGCCATCACAGACGTCGCCCACGGCGTCGCCGTCCTTGTCCGCCTGATCGTCGTTCTTGACGGTAGGGCAGTTGTCCGCGTCTCCGCACTTCTTGTCCTGATCCGCGTCGTTGTCTTTGTCCTTCGGGCAAGCGTCGCAGACGTCACCCTTGCCGTCCTTGTCGCCGTCCGCTTGGTCGGTGTTCTTGTCCTTGGGGCAGTTGTCCTCGCCGTCCTTCTTGGTGTCGTCGTCGGTGTCGGCGTTGAAGCGGTCCGGGTCCGCCGTATCGACGAGCCCATCGTTGTCCGCGTCGGTCTCCGCCGGGTCGTTGTCGGCCTTGCCATCGCCGTCGGTGTCTCCGCGCACCTCGATGATCACCTTGAGCGTCGCCGTCTGAGGAGGGGTGCCGTCGTCCGTCGCTTCGAAAGTCACCTCGACGCTCTTGGTCAGCTCCGGCGGCGCGACCGTGTCGGCCTTGGGCGTCCACGTGAAGCTCTTGGCGTCCGCGTCGAAGGTCGCATCGCCCGGCTTGCTCTTGATGGTCACGGTGACCTTGTGGTTGTCGGGGTCGCTGACCGACAGCAGGACCGAGAGCGGCTTGCCCTCGATGACCGACTGCTTGTCCACTGAGGTGAACGCCGGCGGGCGGTTCTCCTTGACGTCCTGGACCGCGTCGGCCCCCTCCGACGGCAGCGCCGCGTTGATCGTACAGGCGCCCATTGCGACGCCGAGACCCATCCCAGAGGCGAGAACTGCGAGCCCTCGCGAAAACCGGAACATCGCCAAACCAGTCCGCCAAGTCATGCGCCGCAGACTAACAGAGCGCCGATCGCGCTTCAAACGCTGGGAGAGCGGGCGGCGCGATGGGGGCTAGTGCGCGATGACCTTCGTCACGTCGGCAGCAATGAGCTTGCGCACGCGGATGCCGCCGTCCTTCTCGTCGTCGGGGGTGCATTGGACCTCGACGTACGCCGCGACGGACTTCCACGCGACCTGTGCGGCCACGTGCAGGAGCTTGCCCTCGAGCTTGCCCTTGCACTTACGGGGCAGCAGCTTCGCGAGCGCAGGACCGATGGGCGCCGTCTTCGTCTCGCCGGCCTCCCCCGTTCGCATGATGACCTGGTCCTTCTCGAGCAGGATCACCGAGTCCCACTCCGCGACGCGATATCGCGCCGTGATGGCCCCTGACAGCGGCGTCGTCTCGGCCGCGCCCTTGGCCTCCAATGTGGCGTCGGTCGCCTTGCGTGCCGACTCGGACTTCTCGCGCATCTTGGCCTCGACGTCCGGGTCCTTCGTGTCCACGGCGTAGGGCTTGGTCCCCTTGATCGCGCTGCTCGACCACTTCGGTCCCGCCGCGAAGACCGGGAAGAAGCGGGTGAGCGTGCCGGTCGTGACCTCGTCGATGGCGACCCACGCGCTCGACTTCTCGGCCACGCCAAAGGGGACCTGCGAGGTCGTGCGCAGCGGGTCGCCGGCCCCGGCCCCGGCCATGGGCGCAGCCACGAGGATGGGAAGCACCAGCAAGTAACGGACGAGACGCATCGTGAGCTCCTACGGAATGGCAGGTGTCGGCACCGTCGGCGGCGGCAGCGCCTTGGGCATGGGGAGTGACGGAAGCTCGCCGGCGGGGGCGTGTCCCGACACCGGCGCGGAGAGCAGGCCGCGATCGCGCAGCAGCGCCAGCACCGGATGATCTCCGGACAACACGAGGCGCGTGTCCTTGGCGAAGGCGTCCCGATACAGCTCGAGCATGCGCAGGAAGCGGTAAAACTCCATGTCCTGGCCGAAGGCCTTGGCCTTGATGTCGATGGCGTCCGCCGTGGCTTTGCCATCGAGCTCGCGTACGCGGCGCTCGCCCTCGCCCAGGATCTGACCGCGCTCGGCGTCCGTGATGCGGTTGATGTAGCCGACGCACTTCTTGCCTACTTCGATGTACGACGAAATGTCGAAGCTGCGGTCCGCCTCGATCTGCTTGATGATGTCGTCGTGCACCTTCTGCGAGTAGTTCAAGTACTTGAAGTGCAGGTCCGCGATCTCGATGCCGAACTCCTCCCGTAGCCGCACGTTCGCGTCCTCGAGGATCTCCTTGACGACGGTGGCGCGCATGGCCTCGCTGGGCTCCGACGCGCGGAGCTTGCGCGCGGCCTCCCCGAGCGTGACGTCCGCCGCGAGCGCCTTGCGGAACTCCGGGTTCACATCCGGATTGCACTCGGGGTAGGTGTCGAAGATGGAGCGCAGGTCCACGGCCGCGCGCGCCTCGAAGTTGCGCTCCGAGCCCCGCACGAGCGAGACCAGCTTGCGGCTGCGGATGGCCTTCTGGATGCGGTCGGTGACGACGCTGTCCATGGTGGCGTGTGCCTGACGTTCGCTACCCACGGACTTGTAGAAGTTGAGCGGGTCCGCAATGCGCCAGCGCGCAAAGACGGTGTAGTCGATCTGTCGGCTGTCTAGGGTCTTGGTGTCCTTGGCGATGTCGTCCCAGGCCTGGATGCGCTTGTCGAAGTAACGCACCTCCTGCACGAAGGGCACACGCGCAAAGAGCCCCGGCTCGGCATGGACTGCGACCGGCTCGCCGAAGTTGGTGACGATGGCGTACTGGTCGATGCGAACGACGAAGAGGGACTTGTAGGCCAGGACCCCCAGCAGCACGATCGCGACCCCGATGCTGATGATGCGCGCGCTCATGGCGCACCTCCTTGCGGCGCGGTGACCTCGGGCTGGGTGGGTGCCGGCCGCGGTCGCACGGGCAACGAGAACGTGGGCGCAGCGCCCGCGTCTCGCAGCGGCAGGACCTTGAGCACGCCGGAGGCGTCATCGACGACCGTCTTCTCGACGGCGGCCTCGAGCAGCGTCCCGATGCCCTCGAGGCCCATCCACAGCCGAGTGACCTCGGGCGCGAGCCGGTATTGGCCGAGCTTGGCGTTGTAGGCCTGTGCCTCGCCCTCCGCGTTCTGGACGATCTTGGACTGCCGGCCCTCCGCCGCGCCGATGACCGTCTGACGCTGCTCCTCCGACTCGCCGCGGATCTGTTTGCGGCGCGCGTAGGCACCGATGATCTCAGATCGCACGTTGGCCACCGAACGGTTCAGCTTGTCGAAGGCCTCCTTCGCGCGCTCAGGGACCTCGCTCTTCTGAATGCTCACCGACGTGACCTCGACGCCGGTCGCGACCTCGTCGAGCGCCTTCTGCGTCAGGACCTTGGCCTGGCTGGCGATCTCGTCGTACTTCCCGGTCAGGACCTCGTCGAGGGAGTAGTCGCCGATGACCTGGCGCATGACCGGCATCGCGACGTCCTTGACCGTCTCCTCGGGATCTTTGACGTTGAACAGATAATGCCTGATGTCCTTGATCTTGTATAGCACCGACCAGCGGACATGGGCGAGCGACAGGTCGCCCGTGAGCATGAGCGACTCCGGATCGAAGCCCTTCTCGCTGACGGCCGTGACCTTGCCGGGATCGCTCCGAAAGCCGATCTCGATGCGGTGATTGCGCTCCACCGGGATCTTCAAGACGGTGTCCGCAAACGGGATCTTGAAGTGGAGTCCCGGCTCGAGCGGCTCGCCCACGGGGCGCCCGAAGCGCAGGATCACGGCCTGCTCCTCCGGCTCCACCTGAAAGAAGGACGACGCCGACACCGCCATCGCGATGAGGAGCAGGATGCCGAGGCCGATCCACTTGCCGTACTGGCGTAGCTTCTCGAGGAGTTCTTGGGGGTCGGGGAGGTCATTGCCCCCGAAGCCGCGATAATTTGACATTGTTTTTTTGTCTTCCACCGCCCGCCGAGGGCGCGCGTGGGTTCTAGCATGCGGAGCGCAGAGCACCAATTCTCACGAGCGCCCGCGCTCACTCGGGGCCGCGCGGTTGCCGATGGCGCTCCCGAGTGGTAGGGTCGCGCCGTGTAAATCCTTGACGTGTCATCGCTTTCGACCTCGGTTTCCGTTACGGAGTTTCGCTGCTTCGCCTGGGCCCCTACCTGCTCATCGACCGCATCGCCAGCGGCGGGATGGGAGAGGTGTACCTCGCGAAGCTCCAGCGCGACGCCGGCTTCGAGAAGCTCGTCGCGGTCAAGCGCATCCTGCCGCATCTCGCCGATGACCCGAGCTTCGTGCAGCTCTTCGAGGCCGAGGCGCGGCTCTCGGCCTTGCTCAATCATCCCAATGTCGTTCAGGTGTACGACTTCGGGCGTAGCGGTCGCGAGTGCTTCCTGGCCATGGAGCTCGTCGACGGTTTCGATTTGCGCGCGCTCATGGACCTCGGCGCCGTCGCCGAGAAGCCGCTCGGCCTCGCGCTGTCCGTTCGCATCGCCGCGGACGTCGCGCGTGCGCTCGACTACGCGCACCGTCGTACGGGCCCGAGCGGAGAGCCCCTCCGACTCGTGCATCGGGACGTCAGCCCCCAGAACATCCTCATCTCGCTCGATGGCGACGTGAAGGTGACCGACTTCGGGCTCGCCAAGGCCCTTCACGGCGGCGAGCGCTCGCAGTCGGGGACCATCAAGGGCAAGCTCAACTACATGGCGCCCGAGCAGGCGCGCTCCGAGGAGGTCGACGTCCGATCGGACGTCTACGCCCTGGGTGCGGTCGTCTATGAGCTGCTCTCTGGCACGCGACTACAGCTTCCCGAGACGCCGTTCTCCGAGCTCGTCCATCGCGTCAGTGTTGGCCTCCACCGGCCGCTCGCGGACGTGGCGCCAGCGTTGCCGCTCCCGCTGGTGGAGATCGTCGAGCGGGCCCTTCAACCCGACCGGGAAGGGCGCTTCGAGTCCGCGGGGCATCTCGAGCGCGCGCTGCGCGAGGCCGCCGAGCGGCTCAGGCTGAGCGCCAGCAGCGACACCCTCGCCGAGTACGTCCGGCGCTTTGCGCCGCTGCGCAAGGTGCAAGCCTCGCTCGCCCGACTGCCCCAGCCCGATGAGCCCGGCGCGCCCGAGGAGACGATCGCGGGCCGTCGGCCCATCACGCGGCAGGCCGCCGAAGCGCTCGCCCACGAGGACGAGTTCTCGCAGCCAGACCTGCCCCGCCGTGAGCGAACGCGTCTCGATCCGTCGGGTGGCCCGATCGGGCCCAACCGTCGGCCCTGGATCATCGCGGCCATCGGGCTGGCCATCGTTGCGCTCGCTGCTGTCTATTCCTCGCTGCGCGCCCAGATGGATGAGGCCCGCGCCGACGCGCCGAGGACCGACCGGGGCGTCGAGCCGGTCGTGCAGAGCGAGCCGCCCCGCTCCAGCCCGCCGGCGGACCCGGAGACTCCGCAGAAGCCCACGGAGCCCAAGATTCCGCCGCCGTCGGTGGCCATCAACCTCTCTGGAGCGCCGGTGGGTGCGACCTGCTACGTCTACGACACGCTGCGCGATCGCGATCTGCTCACGGGGCCCTGCCCCCCGTCGCTGCTCGTGAGCCCGGGTCCCATCCGAATCCAGGTCACTGCGCCCATGCACGCGCCCAAGATGGCCAACGTGGTCGTCAGCCCCGAGAAGCCGTACGACTTCGACGCGTCCCTCGACATCGCCGGCGAGGGCCCGTGCACGATTCGCGTGGTCACCACGCCCTCCAACGCCCTGGTCACGCTGGACGGCAAGCCCTTGCCCGACCGCAGCCCGACGCTCCTCGCGAGCATCGCGCCCGGGGAGCATCGCATGCTCATCCAGAAGGCGGGCTACATCGTCCGCGACGAGACGGTGACCTGCGTCCCGACCGCCCCAGGTGAGCTCAAGTACACGCTGGCGCCGTCGGACATCACGCTCACCGTCGATGGCCGGCAGCACGTGATCCCCGTCGGCGGCGGTGGCAACTACTCGACCAGCGGCGGCGCCGTCCGCGTCAAGGCGCTGGCGCGCGCGACCGGCGTGCAGGTCACGCTCGAGTCCAACCTCCCCGCGAGCGTCGCGCTCGACGGCAAGGACGTCGGGCCCACGCCGGCCACCTTCTCGCTCGTGTTCGGCAAGAGCCACAGAGCCGAGCTGCGCCGACCCACTCGGCCAGTGGACGTCGTGCACATGAAGGCACTCATCGGCTTCCCCAACTGATGGCGGCTTGACCGCGTGCGCCGGCCCCTCTAGCGTCAGCGCCCGATGAGCTCGGCAACGACCGTCCTGTCAAAGCGCCCCGCGGGCATGGCCGTCCGCGCCTACGTCACGGTGTCCGCGGCCGTGCTGCTGGCGCTCGCGGTTCTGCTCCTCCTCGCCCGGGTTCGCGCAGGACGGCCGCAGGCGCAGGTCGCCGAGAAGCTTGCGCGGACCGGCGCCTTCGAGCGGCTGGACTTTCGTTGGCCGGACACGGCCTTGCAAAGCCTCGAGGCGGCTCCGTGGGCCACCGAGTCGGAGCGTCCTGCCACCGCGGACCTCGGCGGCGGTGTGGTCCTGGTCAACCTCTGGGCGACCTGGTGCAAGCCGTGCCGCACCGAGCTCCGGGACCTCGTGCGCGTCTTCCGCGAGTTTCAGTCCCGGGGCGTCCGCCTCGTGCTGGTGAGCTACGACGACGACTGGGACGCTCAGAAGGCGCTCTTCGACGAGATCCTGGGCGGTCCTCCGGCGGGCGTCATGCTCCTACGCGACCCCAAGGGCCGCGGCGACGGCCAGGCGAGCGGCGGTCCAGACACGCTGTGGGGACGTCTCGGCGCGACGGGCATCCCCGAGACGTTCTTCGTCAACCGCGGGCGCGTCGTCGGCAAGGCCATCGGTGACATCGGCTGGACGGCGACCGAGATTCGCGACTACCTCGACGCGCTCGTAGGCGGCGGGTGAGCGCAAACGGGCCTGCGCACCCGTCATCGCCGGGTCCGAGCCCCGCGCCCGCCATCGCGCTGTGCCTGGCCTTCGTCGGCGCTGGACTCGGCGGACTGGCGATCACCCCGGATGGCCCGGAAGCGGCCGTTGCGGACTTTACGCCGCCCAGGGTCTGTCCGGACTCCACGACGCTCGACCCCTTGTGGGACGCCGATCGCGCCACGTGGGAGCGCTATCCGCTCGACGAGGTCGCGCAAGAGGCCCTCTCGGCCTTCGAGGCGCTGGGCGCGGCGGAGCTGAAGGCCGGCGGGCGAGCCGACGACGGACCGTTCCTCGAGGCGACCGAGCGCGCCGTCGAGGCGCTGTCGGTGGTCTATGCCCGCGTGGGTGAAGAGGGCTATCGGGCGCTCGGGCAGCGCGTCGAGGATCGCTTCGTGCGTGCGGTGATGCAGGTCCTCGCTCGGGCACACGCGGAGCGCGTCGAGGTGCGCGACTGGCTCTACCGCAACGCCACCGACCCCATGGCGACCGAGCTTGCGGCCGTTGGCGGGACGTTTCTGAATGCGGCGGTGGACTGGGGCCTCATCCGCGACGGTCGGGTTCGCGAGGGCTGCGTCGCACTCCTCCGAGTCCACTTCCGGCTTCGGTGGGCTCGCTTTGTCAACGACATCAAGGACTACACGATGCTCCTCCGCCGCCCGGAGCTGCTCGCCTTGTGGCGTTGGCGGGTCGAGGGCGACGTGTCTCTGCCCAAGGCGCAGCGCCTCGAGGTCGTGCGCTGGATTCGCGACCTCGATCCGAGCTACCCCGCCGTGCGGCGCCTCTCGCTCGTGTTCGCCAGCCTCGGGGACCACGCGTCGGCGTTGGAGTTCGCGCGGGAGGCGGTGCTTCAGGAGCCCTTCGACGCGACCTTGCGCGCCAACCTGGACGCGCTGCTGGCCCCCGCACCCTGAGCCTGGACCGAAACCGCGCATTTGCTTGCGGTAGGGCCCGAGCCGCCCCATGATTCCAAGTTCCGATGGCTCGAAACACCGCACATAAAACACGTTCCGGAGCGCCCTCGCGCCCCACGAGCGCCGGCACCAGCGCTCGACCCGAGCCGCGCACCCACCGCGGAGGCTTGGAGGCCTACGGCCTCGTCATCGCCGCCTTCGGCGTCCTGCTGCTGTTGGCGCTGGTGTCCTCGAACCCGACCGACGTGGGCCTACTCCCCAAGCTTCGCTCGGGCGCGACGAAAAACCTCGTCGGCCCCGTCGGCGCGCACATCGCGGATTTGCTCTACCGCCTCCTGGGTATCACGGCCTACGTCATCGCCTCGACGTTCCTCTACTTCGCCGGGATGCTCCTCGCCGGTCAGCGTCGGTCGATTCGCGGCGGCGGTGTCCTGGCGTTCGTGCTGACCCTGCTGTTCACCTGCATCGGCGCCCACCTGCTGCTGAACGCCTATCGCCCGTTCGGGCACCTCTCCGGCGGCGCCGTCGGTGCCTGGGCCGGCGAGATCCTGCGCGCGCTCTTTGCCACGACCGGGGCCGGCATCCTCACCGCCGCGGGCCTCATCGCCTCGCTCGTGCGGCTCTTTGGGACGACGGTGTCAGCCGTCGTGCTCGCGCCCGCGCGTGCCGTCCGATGGGCCGCGGGCCGCATCGAGGCGTGGCAGGTGGCCCGTGCGGAGGCGCTCGAAGCCGACGACGACCGCGAACCGGACGAGGCCGACCCGGGTGAGCCGGTCAGCGCCATCGTCCTCCCCGAGCCGGAGAGCGGCGACCGCGTCGTGATGCCGACGCGCCTCGAGCCGGTGCCAACCGCGCCTGCCGTGACCACGGAGCGCCCGCTGGCGCCGGTCGTTCCCATCGGACGCGCGACGGTGCGGCCGCCTGCCGGGCTGCCGACCGGCCCGCCACCGTTGCCGACGTCTGGGCCGACCTCTGGGCCAACGTCCGTGCCGACGTCCTTGCCGCGCACGCTTCCGCCGTCCCTGCCCGGCGCCGACGATGAGGACGGCGACGAGGACGAGCTTCCCGCGGCCTCGCCGAGCCGACCGCGCGCCCCGAACGGCGCCAACGGCGTCGAGATCGCCGATCCGCTGCCCGTCCGCGCGCCCGTCATCTCCGACCCCGTGCCGGCGCGTGATCTGCCTGACTTCGCCAAGCAGACCAAGCTCCCGCTCGAGACGGACGTGCCGGAGGGGCCGCGGCTCCCCTACGAATTCCCGTCGCTCACCATCTTGGACTACGAGCCGCCGGCGCGTGGCGCGGTCGACCGCGACGCACTCGAGCGGGCTGCGCGCACGCTCGAAGCCAAGCTCGTCGACTTTGGCGTCAAGGGCGAGGTCGTGCGGATCCAGCCCGGCCCCGTCGTCACCATGTTCGAGTATCGCCCCGCGCCCGGGATCAAGATCTCCAAGATCGAGGGCCTGGTCAACGATCTCACGATGGCGCTGCACGCGCTCCGCATCCGCATCGTCGCGCCGATTCCAGGCAAGGACGTCGTCGGCGTCGAGGTCCCGTCAGCAGTTCGAGAGACGGTGTACTTGAAGGAGATCCTCGCGTCTCCCGAGTTCCAGCAGACGCGGGCGCGCCTGCCGATCGCGTTGGGCAAGGAC
>SXGT01896683.1_pt1 | contig 27402 bp, 28 predicted proteins | sample 3176221 | NCBI WGS metagenome assembly SXGT01 (sample SAMN11356862, study PRJNA531348) | freshwater metagenome | isolation source: freshwater sample F1-120 | place: China: Fuxian Lake, Yuxi | collected 2017-12-25
GAGCGCCCATCACGGCCGGGAGCGGCGCGGACCGCCCGAGTTCAGTACGCCTCGAAGCGGGCACCGAGTTCGGCCATGTCTTTCGGATCGCCGGTCAAGATGAACGTGCCAAGCTGTTCGGCGACAACGGCGAGGTGCGCATCGACGACGTCGGAGGTTTTCGTCGCCGCCAGACGTCGACCGACGCTGACCGACTCGTCGAGCGCATGAACGTCGAAGTGTCGGATGACTCGTGCGAGATTCGCCTGTCGGGCCGGGTCCCGCCAAACCTGTGCCAACACCGGGTGGGTCGTGTGCAATTCGTCGCCCCGCTCCGTGGCGCGCTTCACGAGCGCCCAGAGGCGCGAGTTCACGTTCTCGCCGTCGGCGATGAGCGGTCCGGCGTCGACGATCACCGGTCGACACCTTGACGGTCGAGAACCGCATCGGCCCATTCGATGTGCTTCGGATCGATCGGACCCTCGTCGGCCTCCCACGTGGCGATCAGGTCGAGAATCGCCCGACTCCGACGACGCCGCTTGACCTCGGCAAGGAGTGACCGCTTGATCGCGAGTTTCATCGTCCCGTCGACCGCGACGAGTTCGGCGAGCGCGGCCTCCATCTCGTCGTCGAAGTTGACGGTCGTCTTGCTTGCCATACTTCTATGGTATTCAGACCTTATCTATATGTCAATGTCGCGGTCGCGATCGGGCGCGCCGCACTACTGAGCCGTTCTTGGGTTCGCGTCGAAACGGCTGGCCGTTCGACCCACGGAACTGCCCAGGCGCGGCGGGCTCAGACCGCGACGGCGGTGGCGCCGCCGAATTCGCGGCGCATCGAGCGCAGGGTGCCGCGGGTCGAGTCGACGATCATCCAGTCGACCAACTCCAGCTGCGTGTTCGCGTGCCGGGCCACCAGGTCGTGCCAGCGGGCAAGATCGCCGAGCGACGGTCGTGGGCGCTCTCGCGGTTCCACGTAGACGACCCGAACGGTTTCGCCGAGCCACCGCGGGTCGGACACCACGTGGTCGGCCAGTTCGACGAGACCCGCGCCGTCGACGGCAGCCAGCCCGGCGACGAACTCGTCGTCGAGGTCGAGCACGACGGCCGCGCAGCCCGCGTCGCAGTACTTCGACGCGACACGACGCGCCAACCACTCCCGCTTCCAACGACCCCGAACCCGCACAGCGCCCGGCATCATTGCCGCGGCCCGCCGAGCCGCACAAGTTCACACCCCGTCGAGCCGCGGAAGGTCGCCCGGCTCGGTGCCCCACGACGCCGGTTCCCGGAAGTCGCCCCGCCGCAACCCGTGCGCGCGAACTGTCCGAGCCGGTCCTCCGCGGTCGAGGTTCAGTGCGCAAGGGGTGCGTTACCCTCGGGCCATGACTCCGACTGAGACAGTGACGGCATTCTGCGCGGCGTGGGAAGCCGGCGACATCGATGCGATCATGGGCTACTTCGCCGAGGACGCGATCTACCACAACATTCCGGTCGACCCGCTCCAGGGACACGAGGCGATTCGCGGGATGATCGCGATGTTCACGACCGGCGTCGAACGCATCGAGTTCCAGGTGCGCAACATCGCCGCCGCGGGCGACGTCGTGCTCACCGAGCGCCTCGACGTGTTCCACCACGCCGACAAGACGATCTCGTTGCCGGTCATGGGCACCATGGAAGTGCGCGACGGCAAGATCGTCGCCTGGCGCGACTACTTCGACCTCAATCAGTACATGACCCAAGCCGGCCTCGCCTGAGCCGAGCGAAACCCGAACCTGTCACCCCCGCGCGCGCATCACGCGCTCGCCACGTGACGAGTTCGAACCCACGCGAGCGAAACCCGAACCTGTCACCCCCGCGCGTGCATCACGCGCTCGCCACGTGACGAGTTCGAGCAGGTCAGCGCGGCCCAGCCGTCGAGGTGGCGCACGTCGGCATCGCCGAACGACGTCAATGCAGTCGCAACCTGATCGTCGAGAAACCCGCTCACGATCAGGACGCGGGCGGTGACCCGCAGCAGATCGTGGCGCAGTCGCAACGGCAGTTCGAGGCCGCCGAGGTTCGCGACCACCACGTCGAACTGCTCGTCGATCCGGTCCAACTCGCGATCGATGATCGAGACCGCGCCGGCGACACCGTTCGTCGCGACGTTGGCGCGGGCAACCTCGAGCGCGTGCGCATCGACGTCGACCCCGACGACGTTCGCCGCCCCGAGCTTCGCCGCCGCAATGGCCAGGACTCCGGTACCGCAGCCGACGTCGAGCACCGAGTCGCCGGCTCGAACGACCTCGACCAACGACGTCAACGCCAGTCGCGTCGCTGGGTGATCGCCGATCCCGAACGCGCGACCGGGCTCGATCCGCACTAGATGGGGCGCTTCGCCTTCGAACGTCAACCACGCCGGCACGATGGCGAGCGGTCCGACCACGGTCGGCGTCGCGTGCTCGCGCCAACGATCGAGACCGTCGTCCGCCACTGGCAGCACGGTCGCGGATCGCGCCCACCGCAGCGCCGCGGCTACCGCGACCAGGTCGGTACCGACCTCGAACCCGGCGATCAGTTCGACACCGTCGATGCGAGCGCGCTCTTCGACCGCGAGTGCGCCGAAGTCGAACAACTCGCACGCGGCCAACTCCGCCTCGGCGAGCGCGGCGACCACGACGAGTTGATCGGTCATGCGGTGCGTTCGCGACCGAGCGCCTCCTGCGCGACCGAGGCGACGTGTACGCCGCGTTGGTCGTAGACCTGCACGGTCGCGAGGCCACGTGCGTCGGCAACGCCGTAGCCGGCCAGGTCGAACAACAACCAGTCGTCGGCCCGCAACGGACGGTGGAACCAGATCGCGTGGTCGAGGCTCGCGGCCATCATCCGCTCCCACTCGAACGACAGCGGGTGTGCCGTCAACGCCGCGCCGAGTGCGTCTTCGTCGCTCAGGTAGGCGAACGCACATGCGTGGAGAATCGGATCGTCGCCGAGATCGTCGACCGCGCGCATCCATCCCCGCGCGCCGGCCTGAGGATCGCGCCAACGCCCGAGCACGCGGTGCTCGAAGAACAGGTCGCTCCCCCATCGCTCACCCGTCTCGGGGCCCGCGACCGTCGGCGCGACGATCGACTGCACGTCGGCGCCACCCTCGGGTTCGTGGAAGCTCGCGATCAGGTTCAAGATCGCGCCGCCCTCTTGGTAGGCAACGACCTGCCGCGTCATGAACGAACGGCCGTCACGCACCCGCTCGACTTCGTACAGCACCGGTTGGCGCTCGTCACCGGCTCGAATGAAGTACGCGTGCAACGAGTGCGGTAGGTGGCCCGACTCGACGGTGCGGCTGGCCGCCATCAGCGCCTGCGCGACGACCTGCCCGCCATAGATCCGATGCCAACCGAGACGAGGCGACGCGCCGAGAAACGCATCGGGTTTCACTGCCTCGAGATCGAGCAACGAACGCAGGTCGGTGACGGGGTGCAGCGTGACCATCCCGCCAGTATGGAGAGGATCAAGCCTCCGACTCGAACCAGTCCCACCGCCATGGGCTGATCGGCAGCAACGTCGCGGCGAACATGGCTCCCGGGGCTTCGAAGCGATCGAGCACGACGTCGTCGCACCAGGTGACCACGATGTCGGCGTCGGCACCGATTCTCCCCCGGCGTCGCGCCGCAATGTCGGGGGCTGCCTCGAATCGGAACGCCCCGACGACACCGGGCTGCCCTGCCCGTGCTCCGACATCGACCGCGCCGCCCACTTGGACGTGCAACGAACGATGGGGACGCGCCGGGATCGCCTCGGATCGGATCACGACCTCGTGGTTCGCAACGGTGTCGGCGAGCGACCACGGACCTGAAAGATGCGAACGACGCTCCTCGAACCACCGCCCCGGCGTCGCGTGGAGCGCCGCGCCCAACGCCGCGAAGTCGTCGAGCGTCGACTGCAACGGTTCGGTCATCAAATACATCGTCACGTAGTGGACGCGATCGAGCGGCGCATCGGCGACCATCGCCGAGACGTGTTCGGGCGGCAGCACCCATCGCTGCCCGAACACGACGCCCGGCAACGGGAACTGCTCGGGCATGTGATCGAGCATGTGCCACTCGTTGTACGCCCGATGCGCACCTGGATCGGTGATCTCGGTGAACGAGAAGAACCCCGCCGCCACCTTCAAGTCGTCGGCCTCAACAGTCGACCGGCGCAGAATCGACGTTCTGGTAGCACCGGTCGATGCCCGGTCCGCCGATCAACGTGTCGGTACCGGGCCCGCCACGCAGTTCATCGACACCGGGGCCGCCGATCAGCGTGTCGTTCCCGTACCCGCCGATCAAACGGTCGTCGCCCTCGCCACCGTCGAGCACGTCCTTCCCGCCCAGTCCCCGCAACGTGTCGGCGCCTCCGAGACCGCGCAGCACGTTCGCCTGGTTGTTGCCGGTCATCGTCTCGTCGCCGTTTGAGCCGCTCACGGCCGTCTCCACGATCTCGGTCGCGCCAGGATCACATGCGGTTCCCGCCGGACGGGCGATGCCGCGTTGGTCGAACGGCGCCCCGCAGTCGGCAACCGGAACCAATCCGCCCGCCGCGCTCGCGGTGCCGAGCAACCGTGTCGGCGTCGGTCCGCCGTTGTTCCCGAGCGCGCCGAGCGAGGGCGAAACCGCCGAAACGGTGTCGTCCGATCCCGCGGCACACGTCGCATCGGTGAAGTAGGTCCAGCCGCCCGACGAGGGTTCGTAGCCACCGAGGTCACAGTTCGAGCCGCCGCCGAGCGGCTCGGCGACGATCGAGCGCGACACCGAGAGGTCACCGACGTCGAACGACAGATTCGATCCAACCGGAGCCGAGTTACCGGCCAGCGTGACGTGATCGATGGTGTGACTCCCCGACTGGCCCATCGGATCCTCACCGACGTGGATGCCGCCGCCGCGCGGCGCGGCGTTACCCGTCACCGTGACGTTCTCGAACGTGACGTCGGCCTTGTGGAGGTAAGCGCCACCACCTCGTACGGTCGCATCGTTCCCGGAGATCGTCGTCGATCCGACGTACACCGAATCCGCCGCGCCGAATCGGTCGAGCCACAGGCCGCCGCCTTCGGCACCATCGTTCCCCGCGATGTTCGACTGGAACAGTGACCCGCTGCCGTTGATGATCGCGCCGCCACCGTCGCCCATCGCCACGTTGTTCGCGAGCGAGAGCTGATCGATCTCGTAGTGACCGTCGAGCGAGAGGTGCAGCCCGCCGCCGGCCCCCCGAGCAGTGTTCCCATCGACCGTGACACCGCCGAACTGCACGTCGTATCCGCTGACCTCATCGAGCGGATTGCGAGTCATACGAATCCCGCCGCCCGGAGAATCGGTCAGCGTTCCGAACCGCCCGGCCTCGTTGCCGCTCACCGAAGTGCCACTGATCTGCAGGCTGCCCAACTCGAGATTGATACCACCGCCGGGCACATTGTCGCCCTCGGTCCAGTTGTCGTCGATCGTCGAGTTCGAAATCGACACGATGGTCTCGGGTGCGAGCGGTTCGGAGGTCTCGATGATCGACACGTTGACACCGCCCCCCTTGCGCATCGAACGATTGCGCGACACGTCGGAATTGGTGATCGTCAACCGCGGAATGTCGTCGACGGAGTCCTGGTCGATCGCCATCGCCACGCCACTGCCGTTCCCCGCGGTTGCGGTTGCCCCGTTGTCGGTGATGACCGAATCGGTGATCGTGAACGTCTCGCAGGCACTGCACTCGGCGCCGCCACGACCATTGTTCGTGATCGTGCTATTCGTGATGGTCATCGTCGAACTGCCCTGCCCCGTGGTGCGGGCACCACGGCCGACGTTGTCGGTGATCGTCGAGTCCGTGATGACCACGGGCGATCCGTCGACGAGGCTCACGCCGCCGCCGTTGTTGTTCGAGATCGTCGAATTCTGCACCAGCAGGCTCGCGAACTCCGTGATGATCGCGGTGTTGTCGTTGTTCGTGATCGTCGAATCGATGACCTGAATCGTGTAGGGCACCGGCCCGCCGGAGAACTGTGCTTCGACGACCGATCCGCTCGGGCCGCCGTCGACGCCGGTCACCGTGACACCGTTCAGGACGATGTTGCCTTCGGAATAGATCGCGGCACCCGAGATGGACGTGCCCGTGTTCGGACCGCCGTCGAGCGTTGCATCCTGCACGGTCAACACCGATGTGAATCCGTCCATCTGGATGATCCCGACGTCGCTACACGTCTGCGAAATGGTCGCGCCGTTTCCTTCGATCGTGAGCCCTTCGTTGCCGTCGCTCAGCAACGGACCCTCGGCACACAACGTCAGGGCGTAGGTCGCATCGGCGGCGAGCACGATGGTGTCGTCGGTGCCGTTGAGGCTCGACGCGAGGAACGCCTCTCGCAACGACGTTTCACCGGGCGCGATCGTGTCGCTGGTCGTCGTGACGACATACGTGACGGCTCCGGCCTCGGTCGGCGCCCAGGCCAGCGCGCCGGTCGCGACCACGACGCCCGCCGCCAACCGAATAGACGTACGCCGAATCCAACCTCGAGACATCGCAAATCCTCCCACTTCGGCGCCGTGACGCCGTCCGCCCGTGGGACGTACCCTAACCACCATGACCGCCACGCTTCCAGAGTCGACTGCGACGAGCGTCGACAACGATCGCTATCTGATCATCAGCTCCGACGGCCACGCCGGCGCGAACATCCCCGGCTACAAGCCCTACCTCGCGGGTCAATGGCACGACGAGTTCGAGACGTGGGCGGCGAAATTCGTCAATCCGTTCAGCGATCTCGCTGCGAACGACGCGGACCGCAACTGGAACTCGCAACGCCGTCTCGCCGAACTCGAAGCCGACGGTGTCGTGGCCGAGGTGCTCTACCCGAACACCGTTCCGCCGTTCTTTCCGTCGGGCAACCTGCTCGCGACGGCGCCCACGGCGGCCGAGTACGAACGTCGGTGGGCCGGGCTCCAAGCGCACAACCGTTGGCTCGCCGACTTCTGCGCCGAATCCCCGAAACGATTCGGCGGTATCGCGCAGATCCTGCTGCACGACGTCGACGCGGCGGTTGCCGAGATTCGTTGGGCCCATGCGCACAACCTGTTCGGCGGGTTCATGCTGCCGGGCGTTGCACCCGACAGTGGTCTTCCGCCGTTGTTCAGCGACGTCTACGAACCGATCTGGCGGACCTGCGCCGAACTCGGGGTCGTCCTGAACCAACACGGCGGTGCGGGCCTGCCCGCCGATTTCGACATGACATCGGCCGCGGCGCGCGCGGTGCTCCTCGTCGAGCTTCCCATCTGGAGCCACCGCGGCCTGTGGCATCTGATCTTCGGCGGCGTGTTCGAACGCCATCCTTCGTTGCGCTTCGTACTCACCGAACAAGGAACCGGCTGGATTCCCGGAGCGTTGCGGTCGCTCGATTGGTTCGCCGGTCGGATGCAGATCGAATCAGCAGCCGAGTATCAGTTCGGCGGCGAGGCCATGAGCAAGTTGTCGATGCTTCCGAGCGAATACTTCGAGCGCAACTGTTTCGTCGGCGCGAGCTTCATCCGCCGCGTCGAGTGCGAACAACGGCACGACATCGGAACTCACAAGATCATGTGGGGCACCGACTATCCGCACAGCGAGGGCACCACGCCCTACACCCGCGAGGCCCTCCGAGCCTCGTGCTTCGACGTCGAACCCGAAGAAATGCACGCGATGCTGGGCACCACGGCCGCCGAGGTCTACGGATTCGACCTCGACACCCTGCGGCCCATCGCCGATCGGGTCGGGCCGACGGTCGGCGAGATCCGCCAACCGCTCGACGCCTACCCTCCCGACTCGACGTGCAACGCGTTCGACGACACCGCCATCGTGCGCAGCTGGTGATCGCCGCTCGGCTCGAGCGCTTGGGCTACCCGCGCGTGGCTCGACGCCCGGTACCACCGCGTCGAGCGACGCCACCCGGCTGTCCGCCGCGCGACTGCCCGCTGCGCGACTGGGCGCTTCCGGACTGACCGTTGCGGCCCTGCTCGCTGCGAGCCTGACCGTTGCGAGCCTGGCCGCTCGCGGTCCGGCCGTCGCGTGCGGAACCTTCGGTCCGGGACGACGCCGTCGAACGATCGCCGTCGAATCGCTTGGCCCGGTTCGGTCGGGGGGCGCGGCCGTTCGACGAGGCAGGTGCCCGGTCGCGATCGCGCGACGGTCGCGGTCGTGCCTCGATGTCGGTAGCGACAAGTCCGAGTTCGCGACGTAGCCGCAGCGAAGCCTTGCGCTGATCGCCGGTGACGAACGAGACCACCTTGCCGCTCGCACCCGCGCGAGCCGTACGACCGGAACGGTGCACATAGGTCTTGGTGTCGACCGGCGGATCGAAGTGCACAACACACGCGACGTCGTCGACGTGAATGCCGCGCGCGGCAACGTCGGTCGCGACGAGCGCGGCGACGTCGCCTTTGCGGAACGCCAACAGCGCCTTGTCGCGTTTCGCCTGCGACAGACCACCGTGGATGGGAGCCGCCGCTACGCCCGCTGCCGCGAGGCGCTTCGCGACTCGGTCGGCGCCACGACGAGTGTGGGTGAACACGATCGTCGGACCGGCATCGGCAACGACCTCGGCCGTGCGATCGAGCCGCTCGTCGGCCGTCATGTCTTCGAAGACGTGTTCGGCACTCGCCCACTCGTCTTCGGGGGTTTCGACTTCGTGTCGAACCGGGTTGTGCTGGTACTCCCGGGTGATGACGGCGACGTCGCCGTCGAGCGTGGCCGAGAAGAGCACCGTCTGGCGAACTTCAGCGGTCTGGTCGAGGATACGGCGGACCGACGGCATGAAGCCCATGTCGGCCATCCGGTCGGCCTCGTCGATCACCATGATCTCGACCGCATCGAGGCGAACCGCGCGCTGGTCGATCAGGTCCTCGAGCCGGCCGGGACAGGCCACGAGGATTTCGACGCCGTTGCGCAGGGCGCGTTTTTGCGGCTCGTAGCCAACGCCGCCGTACACGCTGAAGACGCGAACGTCGCGAACGGCTGCGATGGGCTGCAGCTCCTTTTGGATCTGCGCCGCGAGCTCGCGGGTCGGGGCGAGCACGAGCGCACGCGGGCGCCGGGGCTTGGCCTTGGGCACGCGGGCCACGAGCGGCACACCGAACGCGAGCGTCTTGCCGCTCCCGGTCGGTGCCTTGCCGCACACATCGTGGCCCGCGAGAGCATCGGCGATGGTCGCCGCTTGAATCGGGAACGGATCAGTGATGTCGCGCGCGGCGAGCGCGGCGACGAGATCGGCGGGTACGCCGAGATCTGCAAATGACATGAGGAAGAAAGCTCCTGGGATTTCTCGATGGAATTGTCGGGACGCACTCACTCGAGCAGCGTCAACCGTGACAACACCATCGAGACGGGCCCGCATCGAAAACCGAACCCTGGAGAGCGAAACGTCGAACCGTTCGTGTTACCTGGAGGAACGACGTGCCCACCCTACCTCACGCGGCTATCGGATTCCGTATTCATCCTTCCACCAGGTCGCAGCAAGGCGATCGGCGTCGGTCGTCACGAGCGTCGGATCCTGCCCCAGGTCGGCGGGCGTCGGGCCGATTCGCTCGGCGATCGGGGCCAGCGCCGCGAGATCGAAGCCGTAGCAACGCGCGGCGGTGAGCCCGAGCATCTGACGCGCATCGTCGATCGGGACCGACGCGAAGTCGGCCTTCAACCGAGGGATCGTGTTCGGCCACGTCCCCTCGGGGTGCGGGTAGTCGGTGCCCCACATCACACAATCGACACCGATCGAGTGGCGTCGGCGAATCTCTTCCTTCGACATCGTCGATGCGCCGACGAAGATGTTCGTGCCGAAGTACTCGCTCGGCAACTTCGAGATGATGCCCTGCATCATCGCCGCCATCTTCTTCGTGGTGTGCCCGCCGCCGAAGTACTGGTCCCACTTCCACTTCATGTCCGGGACCCAGTACGCCGCGCCCTCGGTGACGACGATCTTCAGGTTCGGATGGCGTTCGAACGCACCGCTGAACAAGAGGTGGGCGATCGGCCGGTGGGTCCACCAGACCACCTCCGCCAGATAGATGCCGATGTGGTCGCCGTACTCGCTGCGCGCTGCTTCTCCACTGTGGACGTGAACGGGCAGATTCACCGCGGCCGCGGCCGCCCACACCGGGTCGTACGCCGCATGGTTGTACGGCAGGCGATCGTGCCACATCGTCGGGATCATGATGCCGCGCACGCCGGGGTGTTGCGCGAGCCACTCGATCTCGTCGACGGCACGATCCACGTCGTGACAGATCGGGACGAGCCCGATGCCCGCTCGGCGTTCGGGCGAATGCGAACACAGTTCGACGAGGAAGCGGTTGTGCGCCCGCGCCCCCGCGAACGCGAGATCCGGGTCGCGGATCTCGCCGGCCGACAAGCCCGCTCCGAACGGCGGCGACTCCATGCCGGTGATCGCATCGGCATCCGCGAAGATCACTTCGGCGGCCACGCCGTCGGCGTCGAGTTCCTTGTCGCGCTGGTCGACATCGAATGCCCCCCGGAGCCCCTCTTCGTTGTGGGTCTCCCAATGCATGATGTAGTCGTAGTTGAGCTTCAGATCTTGCTCGCGTTTGGCATTGCGCTCGGCGAGGAACTCTTCGAACTGCGGAAAGAACTTCGGGTCGAGATACTCGCGGTATTCGTCGCAGGGCAGCCCCGCGTGACCGTCAGCCGAGACGATCGTGTACCGCTCGCCCGTCGCCTTCGCGTGTTCGCCACTCGTTGCTCCGGTCATTTCTCGGCTCCTTTGCCGAGCACCGACAGGTCGTCGTAACGCTGGTGCATGAACGGCACGAGATCCGCCGCGGGAACGCTGCACACCGGCACGCCGACCTGCGTGCTGGCGCGTTCGGTCCAGTTGATGTCGATCACCCTGCGCACGACGAGGTCGGCGATCGGATCCAGCGGACTTTCCTTCAAGATGATCTCGCCGTCGACTCCGTCGTGGACTCGCGCTTCCTCGGTCTTTTCGCCGTAGACGAGCAGTCCGTCGCCTTCGAGCCCGCTGCCATCGGCAGCCGGATGGAACTTGAACCAGAAATCGCGCTTCGCGAGTTCGTACGGCGCTCGGTGTTCGTTCACCGTGCCCCGAATCTCGATGAGCGGATAGCCCATGCGCGCGATGACTCCTTCGACCGCGTCGCCCGTGCGAGTGGCCCGTACCTCCGCGATCTTCTTCGGCTCGCCGTAGGTCTCGCGCCCGCCGATCACCGACTGCTCGGTCGTCATCGGCATGAAGATCGGATACTCGCCCACGACGTCGCCGTGACGCGCTCGAACCCCCAACCAGCCCGCACCGAACGACGGGCCCACCGGCATCTGCACGATCGTGATCGTGCACCGCACGCGCGGTTCACCGTCGACCGGCGAAAGCGGCGGCGGCAATACTGCCGCCACGATCTCGGGATCGGTTTCCCAGATGGCAGTGAGCGCTTGCGACCAGATCTTCGACGATGTGGCCTCCACCTCACGATTGCGGCGCAGTTCGGGCGGACGGGCTCCATAGCGAACAGTCATGGCTCCAACTGTTCCAGGTCTGCCGGGACGTGGCAAGCTCCGCGAATGACGACGACACAAGGTTGGGTGGCCTCCGGCTGGGAGGGCGTGCGGGAAGCCTTCGCCGCGAACTTCGACGCCGGGCGCGAGATCGGCGCCGCGTTCAGCGCCTACCACCGAGGCGAACGCGTCGTCGACCTCTGGGGTGGAATCGCCGACCGCACGACCGGGCGCACCTGGGACGAGGACACGATCGTGCTCGTGTTCTCGACGACCAAAGGTCTCACGGCAATGTGCGCCCACCACCTCGCCGATTCGGGCGCGCTCGACTTCGCGTCACCGGTCGTCGAGTACTGGCCCGAATTCGGGGCCGCCGGCAAGTCGACGATCACCGTCGAACAGCTGATCTCGCACCAAGCCGGCCTCTACGACGTCGACGAGCCGCTCACGTTGGCGGATGCGTTGGCATGGAATCCGATCGTCGAGGCACTCGCCGCACAAGCGCCGATGTGGGAACCGGGAACCCAACACGGGTACCACGCGGTGACCTACGGCTGGCTCGTGGGCGAAGTCGTGCGCCGGATCAGCGGGCGGTCGCTCGGTACCTACTTCGCCGACGAGATCGTGAAGCCGCTCGGGGCCTCCGCCTGGATCGGGCTCCCCGAGTCGGAGGAGTCGCGCGTCGCGCCCCTCGTCTCGATGCAGGAGGCGATGGCCGAACAATCCGCCGCAACCGGCGGCGATCCGGAACAGATGCGCGAACTCATCGCGCAGTTCATGGGTCCGGGCACCGTCCTCGGTCGCGCGCTCGCGGCTCCGAACGGCGCGTTCGCCGATCAGGACGTGTGGAACTCGCGCGCGGTGCGGGCGGCCGAAATCCCCGCGGCCAACGGTGTCGCCGATGCACGATCGATCGCCCGGCTCTACGCCGGCACGATCGGCGAGGTCGATGGGATCCGAATCGTGTCGGCCAAGCAGCTCGACGCGGCGATCACACAGCGCACGCACGGGCCGAACTCCGTGCTCATGGGGATGGACATCCAGTTCGGCCTCGGGTTCATGGTTCGTTCATCGCTGATGCCGCTCGGCGGGCCCCGCTCGTTCGGTCATTTCGGCGCCGGCGGGTCGATGGGCTGGGCAGATCCCGATGCCGATCTCGCGATGGGTTACGTCATGAACAAGATGGACATGGGCCTCGCCGGCGACCCCCGCAGCTCGACCCTCGTCGACGCGTGCTACGCCGCGATCGCCTGACCTACCCGCGGTCGACCCCGGTGTTGCCGCGCCACTGACGCGGCAACACGGACGAGTGACGACCACCGGCCGCGAGGCTCAGTCGTCGGTTGCGATCGTCCCGGTGCCGGCGCCGCGGTGGATCGCAGTCCCGGTGGGCGTGTCGAGGTTGATCACGAGCGTCTCGTTGCCTTCGACGACGGTGTCGCCGTAGACGGTGACTGCCACCACCTTGAACCGCTGGCCGGCGCTGAACGCAAGCGTGCCGCTGCGCAGCTTGAAGTCGGTACCGACCCCAGCCGACGTCCCTCCGGTCGCCGTCGCTCCGGTCACGGAGTAGTGCACCGAAACGCCGCCGGCGGAAGGTTGCGCGAGCGCCACGACGAAGAACACCTTCCGGGTCGACCCGCCGTTGCCTTCGTAGGTCGTGCCGTCGCTCGCCGAGACGCGCTGGCCCGCGGTCACGTCGTCGTCGAGGATCGTCACGACGCCCGTAGCGTCTCCGATTGCCATACCGACCGGCGTGTCGAGCACGACATCGAACGTCTCGTCGGCCTCCACCACCGTGTCGGGCGTCAGCGTGAACGACAGCGTCTTCGTCACCTGACCCGGCTGGAAGATGAGGGTGCCCGACTTCGCCTTGAAGTCGGACGAACCCGCGCTCCCAGTCGACTGCGTCGCGTAGTGCACCGAGGTCTGGGCCGCCGCGGGGTCGTTCAACACGACCGTGACCTTTGCGGTCTGCGTTCCGCTGTCGTTCTCGACCGTCGTGAAGTCGCCGACCGAAACGGTCGTCGAGTTCGCGACCGTGTAGTTGACGGTTTCGGTCGTCGAGTTCCCCGCGTTGTCAGTGGCAACGACCGCAAAGCTGAACGAACCCGGCGAGGCCGTGTTGATCGCGGCGCCATCGGCGACCGGACCGACGCAACTCGCGACACCCGAACCTCCGACCTCGTCGGCACATGCGTAGTCGGCGGTGACCGACTGGCCCACCGAGTATGTCGCACCGTCGGCCGGCGTCGTGATGGTGGCTGTCGGCGCGGTCTGGTCGACAACGGTGTAGTTCACGGTCGTGGTCGACGAGTTGCCCGCAGCGTCGGTCGCGACCACCGCGAAACTCTTCGGACCGAGCGTCGCGGTGTCGATGGCAGAACCGTCAGCGACTGTCCCGACGCACGACGCGACACCCGAGCCCCCGACATCGTCGCTGCAGACGTAGTCGGCCGCGACGGTCGAGCCGCGTGCGTAGCTGGCCCCATCGACGGGAGTCGTGATCGACGCAGTCGGATCGGTGACGTCGACGACGTTGTAGTTGACCGAGACCGATGCCGGGTTCCCGGCACCGTCGGTCGCGTTCACCGTGAATCCATGCGATCCGAGCGTCGCCGTGTCGATCGCGGCACCATCGGCCACAGTGCCCGAACAGGTGGCGATGCCCGACCCACCCACGTCGTCGGTGCAGGCGTAGTCGGCGATGACCGACGACCCGCGCCCGTAGTCGGCCGCATCGACCGGGGTCGTCAACGTGATCGTCGGCGGACTCTGGTCGGTGACGGTGTAGTTGTGCGTACGCGTCGTGTTGTTCCCGGAGTTGTCGCTCGCGTTGACCGTGAAACTGTGTGCCCCGAGCGTCGCGGTGTTGATCGCTGCACCGTCGGCAACGGTGCCCACGCACGAAGCAACCCCGGAACCACCGACCTCGTCGGTGCACGCGAAGTCGGCGAGCACCGTCGCGCCGCGTGCATAGGTCGCGCCGTCGACCGGCGTCGTGATCGTGATGTCGGGCCCGGCGGCGTCGAGCACTGTGTAGTTGACCGTGGTCGACGAGGTGTTCCCCGCGACGTCGGCCGCGTTCACGGTGAAGGTGTGCGCTCCGAGCGTCGCCGTGTCGATCGCCGCACCGTCGGCGACCGTGCCGACACACGACGCCAGGCCCGAGCCCGAAGCCTCATCGGCGCACGCGTAATCGGCAAAAACCGTTGCGTACTGGGTGAAGGTCGCGCCGTCGATCGGAGCGGTCACCGTGATCGTCGGAGCCGTTTGATCGACAACCGTGTAGTTGCGAGTGACGCTCGCGGTGTTGCCCTGGCCGTCGGTCGCGGTCACGGTGAATGACTTCGGTCCGAGCGTGGCCGTGTCGATCGGCGATCCGGTGGCGACCGGGCCCGCGCAACTGACGATGCCGGATCCGCCGACGTCGTCGGAGCACGAGTAGTTCGCGTTGATGGTCGCACCGCGCGCGTAGGTGGCCGCCGCAGCCGGCGTTGTGATGCTGACTGTCGGGTTCGTCGTGTCGTTGGCCAGCGAACGCACGTAGATGTCGACGTTGCTCGTCTCGCCCGTCGGACCGAGGTCGGTGGCCAGCGATTGGAAACCGACGAACGCTCCGTTGCCGGAGATGAACGGCAGTTCGGCCGCGCCGTCGGGGTCGGCACCGCCGACGTCTTGCGACACGCGCGTGTTCGTGCTGAGCGTCCGATCGCGCAGCCAGACATCGAACGTCCCGTTGGTGTCGACAGCACCGAGGTTCGTCGCCAGGGTGAAGTAGGCGACGTAGCGACCATCATCGGAGATCGTGGGCGAAAGACTCAGGTTGTCTGCGAGCCCGGTCGTACCGGGAATGCTGATGCGGCGCATGTTGCCGGCAACGAAGTCGCGTACGTAGATGTCGGGCAGGAAGTTCGTGTCGGTCCCCGGGCCTCCGAGCGGAGCGTCGCTGGCGAACGCCACGACCTGTCCGTCGTCGGACGGGTGGCCGGTCCAGCCGCCACCGCCGAGCGGGTTCGTGTCCGAGCTGACCCGCGTGGTGGTGCCGGTGCTGATCGCGTGGCGATAGACGTCGTCGAGGTCGTTACCGTCGGTGGTCAGCAAGCCCGTGTCGGTCGTGAACACGACGATCGTTCCGTCGCCGGAGATCACGCCCTCGTAGGCGCCGAAGTCAGTTTCGTCGCCGTTGGTCGCGACGCTGACGCGAGTGGTCGTGTTCGCGGTGCGATTGCGGACGAACACGTCCTCGCTGTCGTTCAGGTCATCGACGACGAGTGTCGACGAATCAGACGAGAACTCGACCTTGGTTCCGTCGTCGGAAATCGACGGTTCGAAACTGTCGCCGTCGATCACCTGGGCGCCGGCCGTGGTGACGCTCACGCGGGTCGTCGTGTTGGCGAGCAGGTCGCGCACGAAGATGTCGCTGGCGCCGTTCGTGTCGCCGGCGACGAGATCGCTCGCCAGCGACGCGAACGCGACGTACTGGCCGTTGCCGGAGATCCAAGCACTTTCACTCGCGCCGTCGGCAGGCCCGCCGACACTGTCTCGGCTGACGAGCGTCGTCGTCAACGTGTGGCGGTCGAAGACGAACACGTCACCGAAGCCGTTCGTGTCGCCCGCGACGAGGTTCGAGGCGGCGCTCGAGAAGGCGACGTACCGACCGTCGTCGGACAGGGTCGCTCCCGTCGAGATGGCGTTGCCCTCACCGCCCGTCGTCGAGGACGACGCTCGGACGGTGAAGCCCGCGGCACCGGCCGGAGCGGTGGAGAGACCGACCGCGGTCACGCCGACGAGTGCCACGATCAGGGGAGCCGTCCCCCATTTGCGAATTCGCACGTCAAAACCCCCAAGGCGCCGCCCGCGAAAGCGCCAGCGTACGCCGAGAGGTCGGTGGGCCACAACGAGTGGCGCCCTGGACCGCCGAGAAATGACAGGAATGTGACGCACGGATGAGGCACAGTGGACGACCCAAGGAGGATCCCATGACCATCAAGGCTCAGCTCCGTGCCGACCTGACCGAGGCAATGCGGGCCCGCGACGAGATTCGCATCGCGACCCTGCGGCTCGCGATCGCGGCGATCGGCAAGGCCGAGGTCGCCGGCGACGAGGCTGTCGAGCTCGCCGACGACGCCATCTTGGCGTTGCTCGCGAGCGAGATCAAGAAGCGGATCGAGGCCTCGGACCTCTACGCGCAAGGCGGTCGCACCGAGCTCGCCGACAAGGAGCGGGCGGAGGCCGCTGTGTTGGCCGAGTACCTGCCGGCGGCATTGAGCGACGCCGAACTCGACACGATCGTCGCCGAGGAGGCGGCCAAGGTCGATGCCTCGAACGCCGGCAAGGCGATGGGTCAGGTGATCAAAGCCGTGCGCGACCGGGTCGGCCAACAAGCAGACGGAGTCCGCATCGCCGCCGCCGTCAAGGCCGCGCTCGCCTGACCGGATCAGCGCAACGGCGCCGTCGCGAACTGTGCGATGCCGTCGGCGAAGTCGACCTCGGCTCCGAATCCCAATACGTCGCGGGCCCGCTGCGGTGACGCGACGACATGACGGACGTCGCCGGGTCGCCAACCGCCGACGACGATCGGTTCGGCGCCACCCAGACTCCGGGTCAGGGCCTGCGCCAAGTCGAGGACGGTGTGCGGCGTCCCGCTCGCGATGTTGAACGCGGCAGTGATCGGCGCCTCGAAGTCGAGCGCGAGCAGGTTCGCCCGTGCGATGTCGTCGACGTGCACGAAGTCGCGCGTCTGTCCACCGTCTTCGTACACGCGAGGAGCCTCGTCCCGTTCGAGCGCACTCCGAAAGATGCTCGCAACACCGGCGTACGGCGTGTCGCGCGGCATTCGCGGTCCGTACACGTTGTGATACCGCAGCGCGATCGCGGATGCGCCCTGGTGCTCGCGCGCATAGGACGCGACGAGATGTTCTTGATGCAGCTTGGTCGCCGCGTAGATCGAACGCGGGTCGGTCGGAGCGTCCTCTCGGACCGGTTGCCAGGCGACCGGTTGCCCGCAACTGGGGCACGCCGGTTCGAACTGGCCCGCGTCGAGCGCACGCGCGTCGCGAGGCAACGGGCGAACGTCGCCGTGATCCGAACAGCGGTAATCGCCCTCGCCGTAGACGACCATGCTGCTCGCCAGCACGACCCGCCCCGCGAAGTCGCGCCGATGGAGCGCCTCCAACAGACTCGCCGTCGCGAAGTCATTGTGATGCACATAGGCGCGGACGTCGCCGTAGTCGACGCCAAGACCCACCATCGAAGCTTGATGGCAGACCGAATCGACGCCCGCGACGACATCGCGGGCGAAGTCCGAGTCGGCGAGATCTCCGAACCGATAGTCCGCGCCCGCGACCGATCACTCGGCGGTTCGCTGTGCGCGGCTGGATGGATGACGTCCGCGACGACGACATCGTGGCCGGCCTCGACGAGTCGTTCGACGATGTGCCCTCCGATGAATCCGGCTCCGCCCGTGACGAGCACCCTGCGCGCGGTCATGAGCGCCTGGCCGCCGTGTCGTGGACCGGCAACCACACCGTGAAGCGGGCGCCTCCGTTCTCATTCCGTACTGTGATCGCGCCACGGTGCGCCTCCACGAACGAGCGTGCGATCGCCAGGCCGAGGCCGGCCCCGCTGCCCGACGTTCGAGCCGGGTCGGCGCGGTACCCCGGGTCGAAGACCCGCCCGAGCGCCGCTTCCTCGACACCGCCACCGTCGTCGGTCACCGCCACGAACACGCGACCGTCGGCTTCACCCAGTTCGACGACGACCGATCCGTCCGACGGCGTATGACGGACTGCGTTGTCGACGATGTTGCGCAACGCCCGCAGCAATTCGGGCGCCGATCCGAACACGTCGGAGTCACGCTCGATCCGACCGACCACCCGAACCCCTTTTGAGGCAGCAACGGGCGCGACGCCGGCGATCGCGTCACTGACGAGGTCGCCGAGCGACAGGCGCTCGAACTCGTGTTGGAGCACTCCGGCTTGCGCGCGACTCAGTTCGAACAGGTCGTCGATGAGACCGCCGAGCCGAACCGACTCTTCACGAAGCGCGACGTAGTACCGCTGACGCGTCGGCTCGTCGACAGCGAGCCCGTCTTCGAGCGCTTCGGCGACCGCGCGGATGCCGGCCAGCGGGGTGCGCAGATCGTGCGATATCCACGCGACGAGCTCTCGACGCGATCGCTCGACGGTCCGTTCACGTTCGCGCGACTGTTCCAGTCGTTGCGCGGTGTCGTCGAGCTCGCGAACCAACGCGGCGACTTCCGCCGTCGTCGCGGAGTTCGATCCCATCGACTCTCGACTTCCCACCTCGCGGTCGTCGAGCCGACGGGTCGCCGCCGATACTGCACTCATCTCGCGGGTGAAGCGATCGCCGACGACGAGCGCCGTTGCCAGTCCGACGGTCGCGGCCGAGAACAGCAAGATGGTCAGGACATCGAGATCATGGGCTGAATAGAACATCGCTCGCGCGCCGGACCACGCGCCGAACGACACGACCGCCGCGACCCCCGACGTGAGCACCGCGATCTGCATCGTGATCGATCGTCGTCGGACGAGTCGGATTGCGATCGCCATGCCGATACCGCCGATGAGACCGGTGCCCGTCGCCCACGCGAACAAGTGCAAGAAGTCGCGCCCCGGCATCGCCGCTCGTTGCCCGGCCCACGCCGCGAGCCCCCAACCACCCAATGCGACGACGATCGCGGCGACTCGCGCCGCCGACCACGTCTGACGCATGCTCAACCGTCCCATCGATACCCGACTCCCCAAACCGTGGCGACAAACGTCGGCGCACGAGGATCGTCCTCGATCTTCTCGCGCAGCCGTCGAACGTGAACCGTGACCGTCGAAGCGTCGCCGTAGGTGTAGCCCCACACGTGCTCCAGGAGTTCGTCACGACGAAACACTCGACGCGGATGCTGCATCAAGAACACCAACAGGTCGAACTCGAGCGTCGTGAGCTCGACCCGCCGACCCGCCCGCGACACCTCGCGGGCCGATACGTCGACCCGCAATCCGTCGACTTCGAGGAGTGCGGGCGCAGTCGTCGGCGCGACCGGTTCATTCACTCGTCGCATCACCGCGCGCACTCGAGCGACGAGCTCACGCGGCGAGAACGGCTTCGCGATGTAGTCGTCGGCACCAACTTCGAGGCCCGTGATGCGATCGTCTTCGTCCCCACGGGCAGTCAACATGATCACCGGCACGGCCGACTGGTCGCGAAGCCTTCGGCACAGCTCGATTCCGTCGAGTGAAGGCAACATCAGGTCGAGCACGACCAGGTCGGGCTCGACCAGGCTCGCGTGCGCGAGCGCCTCGGCTCCGTCGGCCTTCCAGGTGACGGCGAAACCCTCACGCTCGAGGTAGGCCACGACGACTTCGGCAACCGTCGCGTCGTCTTCGACCAGCAGCACTCGTTTCGATCGTCCGCTGTTCACCAGTGCGTCCGAATTCCGAGCTGCACGACCGCGGCGAAGCTCGCCTGCAGCGCCAACCACCCCCGGGTCGAGCGGCGCGTCGTCGCGACCGAAGCTGCGGCGGGCAGTATCCACATCGCGAACGGTAACCAGATTCGCTCGACTTCACCCTTCGACATGCCGCTGACGTCCGCGAGGAGCACCGCGGCCAGACCGCCACCGACGATCGACCACAGCTTCGCGTCTCGCAGTCGAGCCAATCCCACCGCGGTGGCGGGCCCGAGCACCACGAACAGCGCGGCAAGGTTCGCCACGAGGAAGTACCAGTACGGCCGCTCCGACGCGACACTTTCGAGATACTCCCGGCGGGTTGCCGCGAGCCCCGCGAACCAGTCGAAGCCGGCCACCCGAAACGCCGCCAACACCCCGAGCGCTGCACTCGCCCCGATGACGAGCGGACGAAGGTTCCGACGCTTGACGGCAACGGCGAGCGGAATCGTCCCCATCAGCACCAGGCCGTACGACAGCATCGCCGTGCACCCGGCGAGCACGCCGCCGACCAACGCGAGCTGAGTCGAGCGCCGACCGGTGCGACCAGTGGCGAGGACGAGGGACGCAACCGACCAGCTCGCAACGCCGGCGAACAAGGCGTCGGCGGTGGTCGCGATGTACAGCGCCGCGGGCGCGATCATCACGAACGGCGCCGCAGCGCGCGCACGCGCCTCGCCTGCGACGTCCCGCACTGCGACGAGGACCGCGGGGACCGCGAGCGCCCCGCCCGCGATCGATACCGCGGCCGCCCACCCACTCCCCGCGAACCCGAGGCGATCCATCGCCCACAGCAGCAACATGAAGCCGGGCGGATGGCCCCGAACGTGGGTCCCGTAGGTATCGATGCGGTCGACGAACCCGGCGAGGAAGTCGAGCGGATCGCGCACGAGTGCAACGTCGTTCACGTAGTGGCCCGGGAGTTCCATCGGACGCTGCAGCCAGAACCACCCGGACACCAGCGCGAGCGCCACGGCGAACGTCGCGGTGACGATGGGACTCACGCGGATCAGCGAGCGAAACGACAGCGTCTGCGACCAACGCGGGATGAATACCACGGACACGAAGACCGAAACGGGTATCAGCACGACCAGCAGGTCGAAGCCGTGGTCGGGCCCGAACTGATAGCGACCGATGAGGGGCGGCGCCAAGATTCGAGTTGCCGCGCCGCGATCGAGCAACCATTCGCCCCAGCGATTCGCGAGCACGATCAGAAATACCCAACTCACGAGGGGAACCGCGGTACGAGCAACCGCATACGGCGCGGACGATTCGGATCGCAGTGTCGGGTGATCGACGCGCGGATCGCGAGATTCGGTGAGTGCGCTCGTCACTCGTTCGAGGTTAACGACAGCGTCGAAGCCGGTCCGCTTGTGACGCGCTTGTTTCGCGAATCGTAAGCAGCAGCACGGTGCCGCTGAGCACAACGATCGATACCTTCGATTCATGATCGATGTCGATGTCGTGTTGCCAGTGCTCGACGAGGTCGAGGCGATCCCCCAGGTCCTGCGGCGACTGCCTCCGAACTACCGAGCGATCGTCGTCGACAACGGCTCGAAGGACGGCTCGGCGGCGGTGGCACGCGAACTCGGAGCGACCGTCGTTTCGGAGCCACGACTCGGTTTCGGAAGCGCCTGCTACGCCGGCCTGTGCGCGGCGACTGGATCCGTCGTGGCATTCATGGATTGCGACGGCAGTCTCGATGCCGACGAACTGCCGAAGGTGTGCGAACCCGTGGGTCGAGGCGATGCAGACCTCGTGTTGGGTCGGCGAAACGGTGGCCGCGGGGCCTGGCCTGCGCACGCACGCATCGCCAATCGAGTTCTCGCCTCCCGCGTTCGACGAGCGACGGGAGTTCCGATACGCGACCTGGGACCGATGCGCGCCGCGAATCGGCGCCAACTGCTCGAACTGCAGATCGAGGATCGACGGTCGGGTTGGCCGCTCGAGATGGTGCTGCGCGCGGCCAACGCGCGATGGCGAATCGACGAGGTGGACGTCGACTACTCGCCGCGAGTCGGGCGCTCGAAGGTCACCGGAACGCTTCGCGGTACCGCACAAGCCATCGAGGACATGCGCCGAGTGCTGAGGGAGCTGACATGAGCGAGACCCCGATGCTGATCGTGATCGCGAAGCACCCCGTCGCCGGACGAGTGAAGACGCGGCTGTGTCCACCGTGCACTCCGATCGAGGCTGCCGACATCGCCAGATCCGCCCTCGAAGACACCCTCGCAACGGTTGCGACGGTGCGCGGCATCCGCCCAGTGCTGGCGCTCGACGGACCCGCCGACGAGTGGCGTCGTCCCGGTCTCGACATCATCACCCAACGCGGTGATGGTTTGGCGGATCGAATCGCAGCCGCGTTCGAGGACGTTGGCGGGCCCGCGTTCCTCATCGGAATGGACACGCCGCAGGTGCGTGCCGCCGACCTCATTGCGGCGTTCGACGCGCTCCGCGGCGGGTACGACGCGGCGATCGGACCTGCCGCCGACGGCGGCTTCTGGGGACTCGGGCTCCACCAGCCGGACGCCCGCGTGTTTCTCGGGATCCCGATGAGCGTGTCGTCGACGTATGCCGAGCAACGAAGTCGACTGGAATCGCTCGGCAGTCGAACCAGCGAACTCGTCTCGCATCGCGATGTCGACACCTGGCGCGACGCGCTCGCCGTTGCCGAGATCGCACCGACGACCCGATTCGCACGCTCCGTCCAACGAGTACGCCAGGCGGAGGTCGCGGTTCGATGAGCGACACGAGACTTCGCTTGTCGCAAGGCCCGCCGATCTGTGGCCGACGATGGACCGCAGACGTCGACGACGTCGACCGTCGAGTGCTCGCACGAGCGCAGGCCGCGGTGCTCGACGTCGGGTGCGGTCCAGGACGTCACGTTCGTTCACTCGCCGAACGGGGCGCGATCGCGATGGGGATCGACGTGACGCCCTCGGCCATCGCGGCGGCGCGCAAACGCGGAGCCGACGTGCTGTGCCGCGACGTGTTCGATCGCGTCCCAGGGTCCGGACGCTGGAGGACAGCACTGTTGCTCGACGGCAACATCGGAATCGGCGGGCGCCCGACACAGTTGCTCGCTCGCGTTCGCCAGCTGTTGATTCCCGGCGGTCGAATACTCGTCGAGCATGGCCCGGCCGGTTCGGGCGGGGTCGATACGACTGCTTGGCTCGACATCGATGGGCATCCCGGGCCGCGGTTCGCATGGGTGACCGTCGGAGCCGACGAGATCGTCGGCTTGGCGAAGAAGGCGAACCTCGCCTTCGTCGACGCGTGGCGTGACGGCAACCGTTGGTTCTCGACCTTGGAGCGTCCCCGAACATGACCGACCAACCGACCGACACGTTCGCGAATCCCACAACGAGCTCGACGCGTCGAACGTCGACGTTGCGCGACGAGCGCATCGCCGCCATCATCGGCATCGCGCTCGGGGGCGCGTTCGCAATCTGCTTCGTCACGGGTGTCCTGTCGTACATCGCGCAGGACCCGAACAGTTGGTTCACCTGGCCGAGCCGGCCCGCCGGCTTCTATCGGCTCACCCAGGGATTGCACGTGACAACCGGGATCGCGTCGATTCCGCTGGTGCTCGCAAAGCTGTGGGTGGTGTATCCGAAGTTGTTCCAGTGGCCGCCGGTGCGGTCGTTCTCCCATGCAGTCGAACGAATCGCCCTCTTGCCGTTGGTCGGATCGAGCTTGCTCCTGGTGTTCACCGGTCTCGCCAACATCAACATCTACCGCCCGTGGGAGTTCTCGTTCCGGTCCGGGCACTACGCAGCTTCGTGGATCGCGATCGGCTCGATGGTCATTCACGTGAGCGCGAAATGGCTCACCCTCCGCACCGCGCTTCGTCGAACCTCGAGCGCGGATGTCATCGCGGCCGTCGTGCCGAGCTCGGTTCCCGACGGCGGCCTCGAACGCCGCAACTTCCTCGGCACGGTGTTCGCGACATCGGCGGCACTCGCGCTGTTCACAGTTGGCCAGACCTTCGCGCCGTTGCGCCGCCTCGCGCTGCTCGCACCCCGCCGACCCGACGTCGGCCCGCAGGGGTTCCCGGTGAATCGCACCGCCGTCTCGGTCGGGCTCGCCGACGTGGACCTGTCGACCTGGCGCCTGGTGATCGACGGTCCGGGCGTGGGGTCGGCGCTCGAATTCACCTACGACGAGCTGCGCGCGATGCCCCAACACGAGGCGACGTTGCCGATCGCGTGCGTCGAAGGTTGGAGCACGACCCAACGCTGGCGTGGCGTGCGGGTCCGCGACCTCCTCGACGCGGCCGGCGTCGGTCGCGGCGCGCATGCGCTCGTGCACTCGATCACCGAGAGCAGTCGGTCTCGCACCTCGCCCCTCAACTCGTCGCAGGCACGCGATCGCGACACGTTGCTGGCACTCGACGTCAACGACGAACCACTGCACCCCGACCACGGGTTCCCGATCCGCCTCATCGGCCCGAACCGGCCCGGCGTGCAACAGACGAAGTGGGTCGGTCGCATCGAGGTGTTGTCGTGAGCGCTCCGAACGACGAGCACCGTCCGCTCCCCCGAACGTGGTGGATCGCGGTCGGAATCGGCGGCGCGATCATGACGTGGGGAGTGTGGTTCTACCTCGACGCGACTTCGGACTGGGCTCGCCGGCTCGATTTCGCGAAGTGGCTGATCGGGCTCGCGTTGGCCCACGACCTGCTGTTCGCGCCCATCGTGGTCACGATCGGCTGGCTCGTCACCCGAACGGTGCCGGGGTCGATGCGTGCACCCGTCCAAGCCGGGCTCATCGCGTCGGGGTGCGTCCTGCTCGTCGCGCTCCCACCGCTTCGCGAAACCGCGAACGCGTCGAGGAACCCGACGATCCAACCCTTGGAATATTCGACCGCGACGCTCACCGTCTTGGCGGTCGTCTGGACGGTGGTCGGTGCCTGGACGGTCATTCGCTTCGTTCGCCGCGCATCGCTAGCCACTCGCGCCAGCGAGGTTCGTCACGGGTGACGATCTCGGCCGCGCCCGGACCGTAGAGATAGGACCAGATCGATACACCGAACTGGTCGCCCATGCCTTCGACCGCGATGAACGCGGTGCCCGGCGCGGGCTCATCGAGCAAGAGCGCGAGCCGCCACGACTGCGATTCGACCACAGTTCCTGCCAGTTCGAGCCCGGCGCCGGCGGTCGCGACGACGCGGTCGCCCGGTTGCGCCTCGGTCGGTAGCCCGAGCGACGACAGCACCCGCGCCCAGGCGTCGGTGCGCGAACCCGACCACATCGCCATCGGCAACATCGACGTCGCAGTCAGCCCGGCGAAGTGCTCGAGATGCAGACGAAGGTTCAAGAGGAACAACTGCCAGCCTTCGAGCATCCCGTCGAACTGGGCATCCCAATCGTCACCCGACCCGAAACCCGAGTTGACGAGCCGCACGATGCACGACCCACCCTCGCGAGCCTCGACGAGCCACTCGAACGCGAGCCCCGGAACACCTTCACCCCCGTCGAAGACGATGCGATGCGGAGGTTCCCACGCCGCGACGCGACCCGGTATCTGCATCTCGGGCCCCGGCCCGAACGAAGCCATCGCTGCGCCGCCCTCGCGCTCCTCGACGACGTGCGGGACGTACCACGACGAGATCCCCGGGCCGGTAGCGATCGCTCGCCACACTTCTTCGGGCGTGCCGCGAACTTCGACTTCGAGTTCGATGCGACGTTCGTCGGTCATGGTTGCTCTCCTGGTCGGTCGGTGTACGTCGGTCGAGGGTGCGCGGCGACGATCAGCCGGTGCCACCGACCTCGCGGGGCTCGTTCGTCGTGGTACTTCGCGGCCAGTCGTGTGACGGCTTGGGTCAGTTCGGCCGTGAAGTCGGCCCGATCGGCGGCAGACGCGAATCGGATCTCGGTGTCGATCGCCAGCGTTGCGAGCGGCTGGTCGACGCGCGCCGCGCTGCGAGCGAGCGCCGCGACCTCGCGAACCATTCGCGCCGCCAACGCGACGACGTACGCGCTCGACCACCGATCGAGACGATCAGGATCGATCGGCGCGGTGGCGAACGCGCCGGGCGAAACGACGTAGCTCCTCGCCGACGCCACCATCACTCGTTCGGTCAGGCCTCTTCGGGGCCGCTCTTCGACGAGTTCGACCAGTCCCTGATCTTCGAGAGCGCGCAGGTGATAGTTCACGCGCTGGCGCGTCTCGCCGAGCGCCTGAGCAACGGTCGTGGCCGATCCGGGTTCGGCCAGCTCGGCGAGAATGCGCGATCGCACCGGATCGAGCGCCGTCGCGGCCGTCGTGGGATCGTCGATGACCTCGACCTCGATCACGACACCATTCTGATATCGACAAAAATATTTGTTAATACCGAATTCCCCGCGTCAGCGACGGAGAAGAGCCGCAATCTTGTAATCACCGAGCCACAACCCGGAGTGGTCGGGTGTCCGGGTAGGGGTAGAAATACTCAGTGCATCGCGAACCCCTAGCCGACGTGCAAATCCGTCTGGCAACCATGCCACCGTGCTATCATGCCATCATGACGAAGAACTTGACGGTGCGACTTCCCGACCAGCTCGCAGCCGATGCCGAGGCGCTGGCCAGAGTCGAGGGCACGAGCGTCAACGAGACAATCAAGACGGCACTCGAAGAATCGATCGCGCATCGGAAGCGCGACCCGAAGTTCCGGGCACGATTGCGCAAGATCATCGAAGAAGACAGGGAGCTCCTCGAGCGGCTCGCCAAGTGACGATCGAGTACCTCGATCTCGCCGACTACATCGCCATCGCAGCGGCGGTCACGAACCTCGAAGAATCGACGATCACCAAGGTCGCTGACCTGGGTTTGGCAGACTCCGCCCTCCACGCACCATCAGCTGCATACGGCGAGACCGAGTTCTACCCCGACTTCGTCGACAAGGCAGCCGTGCTCGTCGTCAGGCTGGCACGCAACCACCCGCTCCCCGACGGCAACAAGCGCGCCGCATGGGTTGCGCTACGGATGTTCGTCGACCTCAACGGCGCGACGTGGTCACCGCGACCGACGGTCGACGACGCCGAAACCGCCGTCCTCGCAATCGCGTCCGGCGAATGGAACGAGGACCGAACGGCAACCTGGCTACGCGAACGCCTCACACCACCGAGCACCAAGTAACGGAACTACGGGATGTGCAAACCGCTGATGGCGCGGGCGATGACGAGGCGCTGGATCTCTGACGTGCCCTCGAAGATCGTGTAGATCTTCGAGTCGCGGTGCCACTGCTCGACCGGGTGTTCCTTGACGTAGCCCGCGCCGCCGAGGATTTGGATCGCCTCGTCGGTCACGCGCACGGCGACCTCACCCGCGTAGAGCTTGCTCATCGAGCCCTCACCCGAGGTGAACTGCTTGCGGGCGGCCGCCATCCACGTCGCGCGCCACACGAGGAGTCGAGCCGCGTCGATCTGCATCTTCATGTCGGCGAGCTTGAACGCGATCGCCTGGTTCATGATGATCGGTCGACCGAAGGCGTGC
>SXGT01778947.1_pt1 | contig 27401 bp, 27 predicted proteins | sample 3176221 | NCBI WGS metagenome assembly SXGT01 (sample SAMN11356862, study PRJNA531348) | freshwater metagenome | isolation source: freshwater sample F1-120 | place: China: Fuxian Lake, Yuxi | collected 2017-12-25
CTTCCTAAACCTATCCAAGGATGAGCAGCGCAAACGCTTCCTCGAACGTCTGGAGGACCCCAAGAAGAACTGGAAGTTCTCGGATTCCGACCTGAAGGAACGCGACTTCTGGGACGATTACATGTCCGCCTACGAGGACTGCATCAACGCGACGAGCACGAAGAATGCGCCCTGGCACGTCATTCCCGCCGACCACAAATGGGTGAGCCGGGCGATGGTGGCGCATATCGTGACGACGACGATCAAGAATCTCGCTTTGAAATATCCGGAGTTGCCGCCGGCGAAGCAGCAACTGATCGCGGCGGCGAAGAAGCAGTTGGAGGCGGCGGATTAGGCACTGGGACGCCCCCCAGATGGCATTCCTGGGCTTGCGGATACAATTCCCGAATCATCAATGCGGAGCCGCTTCATGTCGTCTGAGGGATCAGTTACCCGCTGGTATCATGAGCTAGAAAAAGGCAACGAGGCCGCGGCCACCGAGCTGTGGGATCACTTTTTCGACCGCGTCGTCAAGCTCGCCAGCCACAAGCTCGGCTCGTCGCCGCGGCAGGTGCGCGATGAAGAAGACATCGCGATCAGCGCCTTCAAGAGCCTGTGCAAGGGTATCCAGCGAGGCCGATTCCCTGCCCTCTCCAATCGCGAGGATCTCTGGCGCCTTCTCATCGTGATCACGTCGCGCAAGGTGCAGGACCAGATTGCCTATCAGCATCGGCAAAAACGTTCGACCGATGCACCGCAGGCTCTGGCGGAAGATGACCTCCTCGTAAACGAAGCCGTCAGCCGCGAGCCGACACCCGAGTTCGCGGCGCAAATGGCCGATACGATTGACGGTCTGATGCAGCGGCTTTCCCACGAAGACTTGCGGAGTATCGCCATGATGAAGCTGGAAGGATATACCAACGCCGAGATTGCCGAACGCTTGAAGCGGGGCGTCGCGACGATTGAGCGCAAGTTGCGCACGATTCGGACTCTTTGGGAAGAAACGCCATGAGCGCCGAACAACCGAGCGACGAGCGTCTTTCGGCCGCGGAACGATTGGCGCTCGAAGAGTTGTGCGACCAATTCGAGGCGGCGTTGCGCGAGGGGCATGCGATTCCGATTGCGGACCTGCTGGCGGACACCACGGGCCTTTTTCGAAGGACCCTCGCCCACGAGCTGCTCGCAGTCGAATTGGAACATCGCGCCGCGCGCGGCGAGCAGCCGAAATGCGACGACTACCGGCACCTGGACGGATTGATCGACGACGAGCGGGCGGCCCTTCTTGCCCGCTTTTCTCCTGTTCCGACCAGGTCCACCTCGGTCGGGTATTTTCAACTCCTGGAACATCTCGGCAAGGGCGCCTTCGGCGCAGTGTGGAAAGCAGAAGACACCCGTCTCGGCAGGCAGGTGGCGCTGAAACTCGCCCATGCCAACCTTGTCGAAGACCCCGAGCGATTCTTGCGTGAAGCGCGGGCGACGGCACAGTTGCAGCACCCCAATATCGTGCGCGTTCTGGATGTCGGCGAGGTCGACGGCCAGATGTTCATCGTGCGCGAGTTCATTGAGGGTCGATCGCTCTCGGAAGTAATGCGCGACCAGCCGTACGGCCCACGCCGTGCTGCGGAGATCTGCAGACACCTGGCCGATGCTCTCGTGCACTCGCATGCGCTGGGCTGCGTCCATCGTGACATCAAACCGCAGAATGTGTTGATGGATTCGAGCGGCATGCCGCACCTCCTGGACTTCGGACTGGCCAAATTCGCTGCGCCAGATGCTGTGACCACCAGGACGGGCGACATCATGGGCACCCCGGCGTACATGTCGCCGGAGCAGGCGCGCGGAGATAGCCGGCAGGCTGATGCTCGCACCGATGTCTACTCACTGGGCGTTGTCTTATTCGAGATGCTGACCGGCGAACGGCCTTTTCGAGGCACGATCGAAATGATCGTCGTGCAGATACTGAACGACGAGCCGCCCAACCCCGTGCGCCTTCGCCGCGACGTCCCAGCCGATTTGGCCACCATCTGCTTGAAATGCCTGGAGAAAGAACCCGCCCGGCGATACGCCAGCGCGGCTGAACTGGTTGCCGATTTGGGACGTTTCTTGGAGGGGCGACCCATTGTGGCCCGACCCGTCTCGTTGACGGAGCATGCTCTACGCTGGGCGGGGCGCAATCGTACGGTGGCTGCTCTGCTCTCCATGGTCTTTCTGCTGATGATTGCGCTGGCCGTCGGCTCCTTTGCCTGGTCGGTGACGTTGAAGCACGGTCTCGACACGGAACGCGAATTGCGAGGCAAGGCCAACAAAGCTCAGCTCGAAGCGAGCTCTGCCGCGACGGCGGCCAAAGCCGAGGCCGAGATCAGCGCGCAGGTTACCCTATTTCTGGAGAATGTGTTTGCGCCGTCGGACCCTCTTGGGTTGACCCTGCGAGGCGGTAAGCAGGAGCGGAATAATACTTTCGCACGAGACCTGGTATTGCGGGCCGTCGAACGGATCGACGGCGAGCTTGCCGGCCAACCGCGGGTGCAGGCGAGGCTCATGGATGTGCTGGGTAATGTGCTCCGGAGTGTCGGTTCTTTTGCCGAGGCCGACCGGCTGTTGACGCGGGCGGCGGAGCTTCGGGTCGGCTTGGTCAAGGGCACGCCGTCGCTCGACTTGCGGGCAGAAATCGCCACCAACGTCTTCTATCGTGGCTGGCTCAAGCACGCGCAAGGAGACTATGCTGCGGCGACGCCGCTCTACGAACAGGCCTTGAAAGTACGTCTCGATCTAGCGGGCCCGGATTCGCTTCCAGTGGGCGAGGTCGAGTTTCATCTTGGCTGGCTTCACCTGGAAAGGCGTGATTCGGGCAAAGCCAAGGCGCATTTCCTGCAATCACTTCAGATTCGCAAGCAGCATTTGCCTGTCGGCCATCCCCTGGTCGTTTTCACGCAGGCAGGCCTCGTGCAATGTAGCCCGGATGTCAACGAGCTATCAGCCCTGGCGACTTCCGCCGAAGAGTTGATGGGCAAGGAAACGGCAGGCAAAGTTTTGGTCGAAGTTCTCAAGGTTCAGATCGCACGCAAGTTCAATGACTATGCCGTGGCCAATGCAGGGTATCGCGAATTGCTGGTATTACTCGCGCCGCATTTCGATAATGAGCACCCGGTCATCGCGCTGATCAAGGGAGATTTCGCCAGCTGTCTATGGGAGGCCGGCGAGTATATCGAGGCAGAGGCTGCCGCCGCTGAAGCACTGCGGGTCGGGCGCCGATTCGCCCCGCACCATCCGCAAATGCTGCGTGCTCTCAAGCAAGTTGCCTTTGAAATGCTATACGCCGGGCGCTGGATCGAAGCCGAGAAACTCTACCGCGAAGCCCTGGCGATTCCTGGACAGTCGGACCACTCCCGCGCCGAGATTACCCACGGCTTGATCTGGAGTTGTCTTCTCGTCGGAAAACGACCGGACGCGCTGGCCTTTTCCGAACAAACTCTCGCCTTGGGCAAGGGGAGTTCCCTCGGATTCTCCGCCTGGATTCGCCATTGTCACGCGCGGATGCTTACCCAAGACGGGCGTCCGGACGAGGCCGCGAACTTTGACGCTGAGGCGCTACGGCTAGCGCGCGAAGTCGACATGAGCAAGCAGACGTCGATTTCTCTCGATCGATTTGCCGTCATCTTCAACAAGAACGGCGATTTCGTGACAGGGGAGAAGTTACTGCGGCAGGCACTGCAACAAGAAGAGAAAGCACGCCCAGCCGATCATCCGCGCGTCGCGGATCGCTTGCACGCTCTGGGCGGGTTCCTGCTGGGAAGAAATCGCCCGGTCGAAGCAGCACCGCTGCTCCGCCGGGCGCTGGCGATTCGCGAAAAACGGCTTCCCGCCGACGATCAACGCCTTGCCGACTCACGCAAGAAAGTGGCTAGCGTCGCTGATGTGCCGTGAATCTCGGCCTACGGATGGAAGTGTCCGGTCCAAACGCCCTTCATGCCATTCGGCGCGACCATGGTGCCAAAGTACGAACCGTCGACTTGCCTGGTGCCCGTATACACCACCCCCACGTCCAGGTCAAAGGTGATGTATTTGCCATTCTTCTGGGTCCACCAGTCGCCGCAATCGGGCACGTAGTCAAAGTCATACACATCGATTCGCCCGTTTGCGTTGAGCACAAGCTCTGCCTCGGGGCACCAGAGCGGATCGACGTCGTCGATGCTGTCGCCGCCCCAGCAATACATCAACGCGAAAAGTTTGGGCGGTTTGGGTTTAGTGGACGCCCCGGCGTCCGGATTGACGGTGGCCAACATCGCCAACGCGATGAGCCCCAACAACAGAAACGAACGAATGATACGTTCACGGTACGAAGCCAGCATGTCAAACGCCTCCAGAAATAGAATTACCGCTCTCGCCAACACACGGACGACGAGAACCCAGGAATCACGGCGGAAATAATTGAATGAGAGACGGCGCCGCCGGCGCCGTCTGAATTGGTATCCACAATTTGCCAGAGAACCCCTCATCACGGGGTGAAACGCCCCTGCCAGACGCCCGTGTTACCAAGGTATCCGGTCATGGTTCCGAAGTAGGAGCCGTCAGCCTGGAGCGTTCCGGTATAGAGCGTCCCGTTATCCAGCTCGAAGGTGATGGTTTTCCCGCCTTTCTTGGTCCACCAGTCGCCAACGTCGGATTCCGATGTTCCCGTCATGCAATCGAACGCGTCAAATCGGCCATTGGAATGAAGCGTCAATTCGGCACAGGGGCACCAGATGTCGATGTCATCGATGCTATCGGCGCCCCAGCAGTAGACCATGTCGAAGAATCGCGTCTGCTTCGGCGGCGGTGTCGCCGACGTGCGTGTGGCTCCCGGGCCGGAGAAGACCAGTGCGGCCAAGGCGAGTGCCGTCAAAAGCGAGGCTCTGCGCAATGAGAGAAACATGCGTACGTCTCCAAGAAAAAGAGGAAGATGAGTATTCGCCGTTAATGCGGCGACAAAAATACGGCGACGGCCGCGGTGGAGCCGACAGATGAAATAACTGCTCCTCAGCACCGTCTGGAGTGTTATCCCCAAGTACAGCGAAATCCCATCAGGGAATGGCAAAAGTTTTTGTTGACGCGCCGCGGTAAAGGGTGAGGATTTGGGGCAGTTGAGAGGGCTGCGGAGTGTCGTGCTGCCTTATTACTTCTCCACCGTGGCAGCAAAGATGCCATACTCGCCGTCGCGGTTCGAGATCCACGCGACGCGGCGGGAATCCGGCGACCAGGTGGCGAAGTTGTCGTTGCCGGGGTGCTTGGTGAGATTGTGCTGATCGGAGCCATCGGGGTTCATCAGGTAGATTTCGTAGTTGCCGTCGCGGTTGGAGGTGAAGGCGATTTTCTTGCCGTCGGGGGACCAGACAGGCCAATAGTCCATGCGGGGGTTGTCGGTCAAACGTTTTTGGCCTGAGCCGTCGGCATTCATGATCCAGATATCGAGGTTGCCGGCGCGGGCGCTGGTGAAGGCGATTTGCTTGCCATCGGGAGACCAGGTCGGTGAGTTATCGATGGCCAGGTCGGTGGTAAGTGCTTTCTGATTCTTGCCGTCGGCGTCCATGATCCAGATGTCCTGGTTCTTGTTGCGCGTGCTGGTCCAGATGATCTTGGCGCCGTCGGGCGAGAAGCGTGGCGACTCCTCGAAGAAGTTTTTGTGTGGCAACAGATTCTTCTGGCCCGAGCCATCGGTATTCATCGTGTCGAGTTGCAGCTTGCCATCGGTGCCTTGCAGAATGTCGTAAACGAAAAGAAGGCGTTTCGAATCGGGCGACCAGTGGCCATCGAACTGCGGCACCGGCGCCTTGGGCAGGAGTTGCGTCAACTCGCTGCCGTCGATGTTGACGGTCCACAGGCCCATCTTGCCGCCGAAGTTACCGCGGGTGAAGAGGAACTTCTTGCCATCGGGCGACCATTGCAGTTGCTGGATGAAGCCGGAAATTTTCAGCAGGCGCGTTGGTTTGGGGGGAATCGTCTGTGCGGGAATAAATGTAGCCGACAGCGCCACCAAGGCCATGCTCCAGATAGGACGGTGCAACATTAGTGTCTTCCCCGATGCTGGAATCAGCCTGGCGCGCAAGCGACGGGGTACGGCAATCCCCTCGCTTGCGCTCCAGGCGGGTTGATCTTCGCTACCCAAAGTACGCCCGGTCGCGGGTTTCGTAGTCCGAGTACCCCAACAACTCGTATAACTCGGCACGCGTCAGCATCTGCGGCAATCGATCACGCTGATGCCCCAGCGTCTTGATGTCTGCCAACGTGTCGCGTGCCGACTTCAACGCGGCACGGAACGCGGTTAGCGGGAAGAGGGTCATGCAGTAACCGAGGGCGCCGAACGCCTCCACGGTCAGATTGGGGCTGCGGCCAAACTCGGTGTTGTTGGCGAGCAGCGGCGCCTCGACCGCTTTCGCGAAGGCGGCGAACTCTTCAGGCGTTTCAAGGGCTTCGGGGAAGATCGCATCAGCGCCAGCTTGCAGGTAGAGCTTGGCGCGGCGTACTGCGTCCTCGAAGCCATGCACGCCACGGGCGTCGGTGCGGGCGATGATCACGAAATCGGGATCGCGTTTGGCTGCCACCGCGGCGCGAATCTTGGCGGCCATGGCCTCTGGTGTGATCAACGCTTTCCCCGACAGATGCCCGCAGCGCTTGGGCAATACCTGATCCTCCAGATGGATGCCCGCTACTCTCGCGTCTTCAAACATTTGCACGGTACGTTCGACGTTGAGCGCTTCGCCGAAACCGGTGTCGGCATCGCACAACAATGGTAACCTGGTCGCGCGGGCGATGGTGCGGGCCTCGTTGACGAACTCCGTCAGCGTGATCAAGCCGACATCGGGGACGCCGAAGGACGCCGAAAGAGCGCCGCCTGAAAGGTAGACGGCATCGTGGCCCAAACGCTCAGCGATTTTGGCGACCAGGGCGTTGAACACGCCGGGAACGGCGATCGGTTGGCGCATCCAGGCGTCACGCAGGCGTCGGCCGGGGGTGGGTGTAGCCATCGAATTCCTCGATTAGCCCCGCGTCGGGGGTTCGGGGGGGGAAGCAACCTTGACAATCCTTGCGATTCCTTGGACAAAGAACACATCAATGCACGGAGGTCGTTGTATGCCGATCTACTCATCTCGTCCCCGTCGTGGCCGATTGCTCGACGTTCTGGTCATCCTGCTAACGGTCTTTGTGTTTGGCGGGCTGGCGGTCTATCATTTTCGCCGCCTGGACTATACGCATGCGGATCCCGACCGGGCCAAGGGGCTTGAGGAGCACGCTTTCACTGATCCCCAGAGTGGAACTTACGATTGGCCTCAGTGGCGAGGCCCTCATCGCGATGGCGTTTCGACCGAGTCCGGGTTGCTGGCGCATTGGCCAACCGTTGGTCCCAAAGTGCTCTGGGAAGCCAAGGCCGGCGAAGGTTTCGCCAGTGTGGTCATCGCCCATCAGCGAGCCTTCACGATCTTTCAGGACGGCCCGCGCGAAGCGATTGTCGCCTGGGATGCCCTGACAGGAAAAGAAATCTGGCGCCATGCGTACGACTGCGCCTACAAGAACAACTACGGCAACGGCCCGCGCTCGACCCCCAGCATCGACGGCGATCATATCTATACTGTCGGCGCGACCGGAATCATGCACTGCTTGACCACAGACGCTGGCAAAGTTGTCTGGTCCAAAAAGCTGCTGGATGACTTCTCGGCGCCGAGCCCGGTATGGGGCGTCTGTTTTTCACCTCTCGTTGAAGGCAATGCCGTTTTCATCATGCCCGGAGGGCCCAAAGGGAGCGGGCTGGCCGCCCTCGACAAGAATACCGGCGACGTTCTTTGGCAGAAGCACAACGACCTCGCTAGTTACAGTTCTCCCGTCGGAGCGACTTTTCACGGCACGCGGCAAATCCTGTTCCTTACAGGGAGCCGACTCGTGAGCGTCCTTCCGGAAACGGGCGAGCAACTTTGGACCTACCCATGGCCCATTCAGCAGGAGTGCAACATCGCCACGCCTATCATCATGGATGATTTCGTCTTCATCTCGACCGGTTATGGCAAGGGCTGCGCGGTCTTCAAGATCGAGACAGCGAGCGGCAGCTGGCGGCCGAGCCTTGTTTACAAGAACCGGCAGATGCGCAATCATTTCTCGTCGAGTGTCCGCTACAAGGATCACCTCTACGGATTCGACGATAGCAACCTGAAGTGCATGAACCTGCGAACCGGACAGCCCGCATGGGAAGAGCACGGATTTGATAAGGGCTCGGTCCTCCTGACGGGCAATCAACTCATCATTTACGGCGCGAACGGAATTCTGGCACTGGCGGACGCGGATCCGGATAAGTACGTCGAGAAGTCACGCTTTCAGTTTTCGGAACAGGGGCGCTCGTGCTGGTCCGTGCCGGTGGTGTCCAACGGGTTTCTTTATGTTCGCGACCAGAAAAGGCTGGTGTGCATGGATGTGCGGACTCGGTAGGGGCAGTACGTAGAGTTCGAGACGGAATCGCAAGCGATGCCGTCGGCGGTTACGCGACTTCCTGAGGCGGATTGAATTTCTTGGACGGCGTTTTTTCGGAAGGCATGATTCGCAATGCATAACCAATGCGTTCCATTGCATGAGTTAATGCGTCCATACCCATGTGTTTGCGTCCGGCGAGTACATGGCTTAGCATGTCCTCCGAAAGCCCTGCTGCTTCACAGAACTCTCGCTGGGACTTGAATCGTGTGCGGATGATTTCACGCAGTTCATCACGATAGTCAGGTTCCCGTGCCAGGCCCAAGGAAATCGCCAAACGACCACTCAGGTCTTGTGCAATTTCATAAACCGCTGTCCGCATGGATTTTTTGCGCGAAAATCCGCGGCGATCATAGAAAGTCGACACTTTTCGTAGCCAGAAATTGTCAAATTCGTTCCAGTCAACGTGAGCTTTAGCACGCTTTTGAAGCACCGCAACCAGCTGCCGTTCCTCGTTGTCGAGAACCGCCAAGTTGTATTCGCGGCCTTTGAGATCCACATAGACATCACGGCGGATTGTCATTTTTTGTCTCGATGTACTCTACACATCCACCGACACTCAAGTAGATCCATTGTTGGTCAAACACACTGCACGCTTCTCACAAGACGGCGCGTAGCTTGGCAACCTCGTTTTTTGGCAAGGCAACGACAAACTTTCGCGTCTTGTCGTGAACAGGAAGCCCCGTTTGCGTGCTCTTCCAGATTCCCTTGTAAACCCCCGGTGCGATCGTGATTCCGTCAAAATTGCAATAGAATTCATCATTCAACCATCGCCAAGCTTGTGGGGCATGCCGATTGCCATCGGAGATTTCCTTGTCTCGTGTGAGCGGAATCAGAAAAACACATTCAACACGGTTAACGCGCTTCATGCCCCTACCTCCACCAGGGGATAGTGACATTAGCCCATTCAAAGAGGTCAGAATGCTGAGTACGCAGGCCGGCGTCTTCTGAGCACAGGCCGATCCATGCTCTGAACGTATAGACATTGCCGCGAACCAACATCCTCATTTCTTTGATATGGACTGCGCTGGGAGTCTACTTGTATCCTAATGGGTGGTTGACCTGTGGTCAAGTCCAGCCCATGCTTCTCGGATGGAAGTTGACAATGGGATAGCGGCAAGAAATGAATCGCAAAAAAAAAGCCAACCCATCCGGATTGGCTTTCGTTTTCTTGAATATCACATCATCACCCGACCGGTGCTGCCGGCTGGTTTGCCTCGGCCGCGGGAGGTGCAGGTTCTTGGCCTTCGGCAGTCGGTGCTGGCTGCTCGGCGGGGGCGGGCGGTTGCTCGACGACCTTCGGGGCCGGCGCCGGAGCCTGGTAGGCAGGTTTGGAACGGCTTCGGGTTTCGCCGGCTTTCAGGAGTTCGAGGTACGCGGTCGCGCCGGCATCGCCGAGTCGAACTTCCTGCCGTTTCAGGATGCGTGTATATCCGCCAGGGCGCTGCGCAAAACGCGGCGCGATGTCGGAGAAAAGCTTCTGCACCACGGTGCGGTGATCGGCGGCGCCTTCGTCATCATCGTGCGGCTTCACTTCCGCCTCGGCGGCGGGGCCGAGTCGGGAGATCACCAGACGACGCGCGTGCAGCGTATTCTGTTTGGCGATCGTGATGAGACGTTCGATGAAGGGACGCACCGCTTTCGCCTTGGGCAGTGTCGTGATGATCCGCTCGTGCTGGATCAACGCCTTCATCAGGTTGCGATAGAGCGCGAGCCGATGGGTGGAGTTGCGATTCAGTTTTCGGCCAGCTTTTCGGTGTCGCATGTCAGTAGCCCGTAGTCAGTATTCAAGAAAACCGTGTGCTAGAACCTGGCAGGTAGCCCGTGTCGGTATCGCTATCGACTGCGGGCCACGAACCACGGACTAGCGTCGCATCGCCGCCTTGATGCCAAGATTCAGGCCGCGTTCCGTCAGCTTCTGCTTGACTTCGCGGAGCGTCGTTTCGCCGAAGTTGCGGACTTCGAGCAATTCCTCGTCGGTGCGGATCACCAGGTCGCGAACGGTGGTGATGCCTTCCGATTCGAGGCAGTTGGTCGCCCGCACCGAGAGTTCCAGTTCGGCGAGGCTCATGTTTAGCTTGCGTTCCATTTCATGATCGACCGAATCGCCGGAAGAGGCAGCCTCGGCACGATCGTCGAGCGACATCTCGGGTCCCGGCTCGGCGTACTGGATGAACGGGTTGAGATGCTTGCGCAGGATCTTGGCGCCTTCGATCAGCGACATATGCGGGCTGAGAGTGCCGTTGGTCCAGATCTCCATTACCAGCTTGTCGTAGTTCGTCTTTTGGCCGACGCGTGTTTCTTCGATCTCGTACTTCACGCGCACGACCGGCGAGAAGCTGGAGTCCACGGGGATAATGCCGATCTCGCGTTCGAGTCCGGCGTTGTCGTCGGCAGTACGGTAGCCGCGGCCGTTCTCGACGGTCATTTCGACGACGAACGGGACGTCGTCGGTCATGGTGGCGAGGACATGCTCGGGATTGATGACCTGCACCGATTCGTCGTGGATGATATCGGAGCCGCGAACCACGCCGTGCTGGCGTTTTTCGATCTTGATCGTCTTCGTCTGGTCGGTCAAATTCTTGACGACCAGGCTCTTGATGTTGAGGATGATGTCGGTAACATCCTCGGAGATACCGGGGATCGAGGTAATCTCGTGCTGCACGCCCTGGATCTTCACGCGGGTGATGGCGCTGCCTTCCAGACTGGAGAGCAAAACGCGCCGCAGGCTGTTGCCGATGGTCACGCCGAAGCCCCGCTCAAAGGGTTCAGCGAAGAACTTTCCGTAGGTATCGGTCAAGGTCTCGCGTTCGCAAGTCAATCGGTTGGGCAGTTCCAAACCGCGCCACTTGATACGCATGAGGTAACCTCCAGGAAGCCAATGGGGGGGTGGCCACGGCGCTTTGCAGGCCAGCCGGGGCCAGGTTGCCTTCGTCGGGCGATCGCCAAACGAAAACGAGGATCACCGCCCGCAGAATTCGATGATGAGCTGCTCGTTTAGTTCTTTATCCTTGGTCAAGCGCGGATCGACATCGCCCTTGCTCGGGATGCGAATAACGCGGCCTTCCGGCGGCTCCGAGCCGGTGATTTCCAGGAAGTCCGGTATGGGCTCCATATGGCCGGTTTGATTGAGTTTCACCTGGGCAATGCTCTTGGCCTTGTTCTTGACCGTGATCTTGTCGCCCGCCTTGACGACCAGGCTGGGGACATCGCAGTTTCGGCCGTTGACTTGGATATGCCCATGGGCGACGAGCTGACGGGCCGCCGCTCGGGAAGGAGCGAATCCGATCCGATGGACAACGTTATCGAGGCGGCGCTCCAGCAAGCTCAGCAAGGCTTCGCCGGTGTTTTCCGTGGAGCGCGACGCGAGTTCGAAATAGCGGCGAAACTGGCGCTCGAGCAACCCGTAGAAGCGCTTGAGCTTTTGCTTTTCGCGCAACCGTTCACCGTACTCGGTCATCTTGCCGCGGCGCACGTGCATGCCCGGGGGTTGATTACGCCGCTCGATTGCACACTTGGGGCTTTCGCAACGGGCGCCTTTGAGGTAGAGCTTGACGCCTTCGCGTCGACAGAGCCTGCAGACCGGATCGATATGACGAGCCATGGATTCGGAGCTACCTTCTTTTGTAAGGACAAGACCGCGTGTTGATTCACGGCCTTCGTTTCAGGAACGCTCCACCGCGTCCTGTAAGGAAACGAGCCGTCATGTCCCAAACAAGTTGCCAAACAAAGAGCCATAAACGGCAGGAACTAAACGCGTCGCTTCTTGGGGGGCCGGCAGCCATTGTGAGGCAGCGGCGTAACGTCTTCAATCACCTTGATCGAGAGGCCGGCAGCCTGGAGGGCGGTGATGGCCGATTCACGCCCGGACCCGGGGCCCTTGACGCGGACTTCGACTTCCTTCAAACCGAATTTCGTCGCCCGGTCCGCTGCCACTTCCGCGGCACGCTGGGCCGCAAAGGGCGTACTCTTTCGGCTTCCCTTGAAGCCAACCGTTCCAGCGGATGCGGTGCACAAACAATCGCCATTCGTATCGGTGATCGTGACGATAGTGTTGTTGAACGTCGACTTGATGTGCGCGACGCCGCGACTGACATTGCGCCGGGTCTTTTTCTTTTTACTCTTGGCCACGTCGTGACATCCTCAAGGAAAACGACATTGCCCGACCTTGTAAAAAGGCCGGGCCTCGGGTGAACCCATCAGGGTGGGTTCGGAATAATGTATCAGAGCGCCAGCAAACGGCAAGTTATTTCGCTTCCTTCACGCCCTTCTTGCCGGCAACGGTCTTGCGCGGCCCCTTGCGAGTGCGGGCATTGGTGCGGGTGCGCTGGCCGCGGACCGGCAGATTGCGGCGATGGCGGAAGCCGCGGTAGCAGCCGATCTCTTTGAGGCGTGCGATATTCTGCTGTTCCTGGCGCCGCAGCTGGCCTTCAACGATATACTCACGGTCGAGGATGTTCGCGATCCGAGCGACCTCTTCCTCGGTCAATTCCTTGGCTTTCCGCTGCGGGTTGACCTTGGCCTTGTCGCATACTTCCAGCGCCGTCGTCGGGCCGATGCCACGAATGTAACGCAGCGAAATATGCGTCGGTTTCTCGTTGGGAAGGTCAACACCCAGAATACGCGGCATGAACGAATCTCCTTCGCGCCCCTAGCGGCGTCTCACTCGTCTGGTGCTTCGCGAGTGCTACGTCACTGGCGGCAAGATGTTATCCTTGGCGCTGCTTGTGGCGCGGGTTGGTGCAAATGACGAACACGCGTCCCTGTCGGCGGACAAGTTTGCAGTTTTCACAAATACGCTTGACGCTCGAACGCACTTTCATGGCAAACCTCGATCCAATCAAGTTACCCCAAACAAGATTCGGGGAATTGCTCATTGTAGGAAGGCAAGTGACACGGGCAAGAGGCCCCAGGCCAAAGAATAGTTCAAACGTTTGAACGCCCAGAGGGGAGATTCTCCGAAACCCTGGGATTCGAATTACTTCATCCCATGGCTTCCTTGGCCGTCTCGCGGCGCACTATTTGCGCAATCGCCCAGCGTGCGGCCTCGCGGATTATCGCTTCCGCATCTGTCTGTGCCCGTTTCAGGACAGCGAGTGCGCGGCGATCTCCCATATTCCCCAGTGCGATGGCGGCGTTCCGGAGCAGTCCCGTCCGCCTCGTTCGCCAGATCGGCGAATGCCGATAACGACGGTGGAATTCCTCCTCGGTCAATCCCATCAAGTCAACGAGATCCACTTGTGTTTCTGAAACGCCTGACAGGAACATTGGCTCTTCGCCGTTCGGCGCCTTGCGATTCCAGGGGCAAACCTCCTGGCAGATATCGCAGCCGAAGACCCAGTCATCCATCCGGGAACGCAATTCTTCCGGGATGCTGCCGCGCAGTTCAATCGTCAGATAACTGATGCATCGGCGGGCGTCCAGCTGGTATGGACCAACGAATGCATCGGTGGGGCACGCGTCGAGACAGCGCGTGCAGCTGCCGCAGTGTGCGGTGGCAAACGGCTCATCGGCAGGCAACGCCAGGTCCAGCAATAGGGCGCCGAGGAAGAAATAGCTGCCGAGCTTCTTGTGGAGCAGCATCGTATTCTTGCCGAACCAACCGAGCCCGGCCCGGCGCGCAAAATCGCGTTCCAGCAGCGGGGCCGTATCGATCACCGCCCGGCCTCGCACCTCCGGAACTTCGTTCCGAATCCAATCCAGCAGCGATTTCAGCCTGTCGCGCAGTACGTCATGGTAATCCACTCCGCCGGCATAGTTGGAAATTCGTCCATTGATTCCTGACCCCCGACCACCGACCTCTGACCCCTGGCTCTTGTAATTGATGCCCACCATGACGACGCTCTTGACGTTCGGCAGCATGGAGTCGGGATGCCGGCGGGCTTCCGCGTGGCGTCTCATATAGTCCATTTCGCCGGCGTAGCCTTGCGCGAGCCAGTCTTGCAGGTGGGCGAAGCCGTCCGGCTCGGCCGCCGGCGCGATGCCGGCCAGTTCAAATCCGAGCGCGTGGGCTTGCTGTTTGATGCGTGATTGGAGCGAGATCATGTTGGTGGTGCTTCCCGTGGCACATCCATGGTACTCGCCCCAAGCTGCTGAAGCAATTGCCGATACCACGATTCCGCCGCGGCCGTGCGATTCGGCAGGGTCTTCGCGCCCCAGATCACGGTCAGGGTTTGCGTCGTGTGTGGATCGGTCTTGGTGCGCTGGGCGTCCTTGACGGCATTGCCGCACGGGCCGTCGGCGTCGAAGAGGCAGAGCAGGCCGCCGATGTCGATCGTCTGCCCGGATACATTGAAGACGTACGACGACCCCGCGGGCGCAATGCCAACGCGTAACGGCGGCTTCGCCTTGGCGAGATCGACGACGCTGATCGGCAACCCGCTGTGCAGCGACACGATGTTGCACACATCGACGGCGGCGTTGATCGATGAAAGGGCGCCATCGTTGACGGCGCGGATCAAGTATTCCGATGCGGGTTTGCTGCGGCCTGACGGCTTGAAGCCGCCGTGTCGCAAAAGGACGCGCACGGCTTCGCGCACGGCGTCGTCGCTCTTGAACGGGGCGTCGGCTTGCAGCGATAGCAGCGCGAGGATTTGCGGCGGCGTCGGCATTTCGCCCAGCGGGCGCGCAAAGGTTGCGGTGAACGCGCGGAGGTCGAGCAGCGGGTGGCTTTCGACGATCATCGGGATAGTATATCGGCGAGCCGAGCCGCGTAAGCGGCCGGTTGATGCGTACCGTCGCGCCTCAACCGACTCCTTACGGAGCTCGGCTCGCCGGGGAACCCAACCATGCAACGCACCTTGCTTTCCGTGGGCCTCTTGCTCGCTATCGCGCTGCCGTGCCACGCTCAGGGCAAACCGAACACGCTGAGCGCGAAGGAAATCGCCGACGGCTGGATTCTGCTGTTTGACGGCGAGACGACGTTTGGGTGGGGCGTTGCATTCCCAAATGGCGGGAAACTGCCGAGAATTGCGGATGGGGCAATGGACTTTGGCCAGCTTGGAGAGTCCATCGTTGCATTCTCCGCAGGATTTTCTTCATTCGACCTTGAGTTTGAGTATAAGAGCCCAATGAAGGGTGTTGCGAGCCTCCGCATTAATGATAAGCAGAACAAGGAAGGGCTGTCGACCGGCAGTGGATTTGACTACGTCGATACTTGGACGCGATTTAGTGCTCAGCTCAAGAATCGAGATTTCTATTTTAACGGCAAACGACTAAGGGATGATCCGTTCTTCAAAGAAGACAAGCGTCCCGCTCCGCCAGTTTGTGCTATCGGGTTCGAATATCGCCAAGGACCGGTTCTGGTTCGCAACATCAAGCTTCGCCCACTCAACATGACGCCGCTCTTCAGCGGTAAAGACCTTGACGGCTGGCGAGAGATCCCCGGCAAGAAATCGCAGTTCGCCGTCAGCGACAACGCCATCAACGTCAAGGACGGCCCCGGCGACCTCCAAACGGTCGGCAAGTACAAGGACTTCATCCTCCAGCTCGAATGCAAATCCAACGGCAAGCATCTCAACAGCGGCATCTTTTTTCGTTGTCGCGAGAATGAGTACCAGAACGGCTACGAGGCGCAGATCTTCAACAAGTTCTCGAAAGAACCGACGCAGAAATATCTCGTCGATGAATATGACCCCAAGAACAACAAGCTCCTGGGCAAGAAAGAAGTGATGTCCACCGCGTTCGATTTTGGCACCGGCGCCATTTATCGCCGCGTGCCGGCACGCAAGGAAATGTCGAAGGACGGCGAATGGTTCGGCATGACCATCGTCGCCCACGGCAACCACCTGGCGACCTGGGTCAATGGCGTCCAGGTGACCGACTGGTACGACAACCGCCCCAAGAGCGACAACGCCCGCACCGGCTGCCGGCTCGAAGGCGGACACATCAGCATCCAGGGGCATGACCCGACGACCGATTTGAGCTTTCGGAATTTTCGGATTGCGGAGTTGAAGTAACCGCTTGCCGTTAAGCGTTCGCATGGCGCCGCGCGAACGCTAAACGAAAACGGGAATCACCCATCCATTTCGTATGCCACCTTCAGCCATCGTTTCACGTCGGCGTCAACGTCGCCGACGGCCGTGATCGGGATTCGATGCGTGATGCGATCCTTCTTCGCATAACCGCCGGTATCGATCAGTCGCCCCGTTACTTTCGTGGCGCCGAGGGCGAAGCCCATGTCGACGCGCGTCAGCGTCGTCGGCTTGATCTGAGCGATGACGTGACGACGATAAAGCGGCACGATGGTTTGACACGGGCATGCCTTGACGTCCTTGCCGATCGATAGTCCCAGTTTGAGCAACTTGTCGTAGATCGGCTTGAGCCCCGCCTTTTTGCCGGCGTACATCTCCTTCACGTACCGTTCGGCCTGCTTGAGGTAGGCTGCCGGCGTATCCTCCCAGTGCCCTTCGCCGAAGGAGCGTTCAGCCAGCCACCAGGCGGTGTTGCTGCCGAAGTTGTGCTTGGCCTTGAGCCAGGCGCGCCGCTCGGCCTCCGTCTTTGGGCCCTCGGCTTCGATGAACAGAAGCCATTCGTCAAGCGAACGCCCTGTTTTGGCTTTGAGCTCGCGGATCCATTTCTGAACCATGGCGACGCCAGGGTGGACGCCGTAGAGAGATTTGCGCATTGGCATGAAGTCAACTCCGCTCAGCCGCTTGCCGCGATGCAAAAGCTTGGCCGTGGCGATTGCTACGCCGCAAGCGGCGAATCGTCACACATCATCCCATAGTTCGCTGGCCCCGGTTGCCTTTTTTTTCTTGGCGCGGCCGATGGGCCTTGGCTTTTTCGGCGCTGCTTTTTCGTCACGGGGCGACATCGGCGCCTTGGCACGCAAGTATAACTTGATCGGCACGTCGGGGAAACGAAAATGATCGCGCAGCGTCTTCAACAAATAGCGCTGATACGTCTTGTCAAACAATTCCGGCCCGTTGGTGAACAGCACAATGGTGGGCGGCATGATCGAGACCTGCGTGGCGTAGTAGATCTTGGGCAGGCGATTCTGGCGAATCGCCGGCGACTGGTCCAGCGTCGCTTGTTTGAGGACGCGATTGAGATCGCCGGTGCCGACGCGATGGTTGGCTTGCTTGTGCAGATTCTGGGCCAGGTCGAGGACTTGCTGGACATTCTTGCCGTCCTTGGCGGTGATGAACGCCATCGGCACGAAATCGAGGCTTGGAAAAGTCTTGCGTAGGTAGTCGCCATACTCGCCGGTGGCGAGCTGGTCCTTCAGGAGGTCCCACTTATTGATGACGAAGATCGCCGGCTTGTAGTTTTCTAGAACATAGCCGGCAAGCTGCTTGTCGACCATGCTGATGTTCTTGGGTGCGTCGAGAAAGTGCAGGACGACATCGGCGCGGCGAATGGATCGCTCGGCGCGCGTGAGGCTGTAAAATTCGATGTCGCTGCGAATGCTGCCGCGATTGCGCACGCCGGCGGTGTCGATCGCCAGGATCGACTTGCCGTCTTTTTCAAAGCGTACGTCCACACTGTCGCGGGTGGTCCCTTCGACCTCGCTGACGATGGTGCGTTCTTCCTGGGCCAGGCGGTTGATGAACGTGCTCTTACCCGTGTTGCGCTTGCCGACGATAGCGAGCTTGAGGGTTTCGTCCTTGCTCGCGGGCGCGGGTTCGTGAGTGTCTTCCGGCAGATGTTTGAGGATCAGATGGAGTAATTGTTCCTGGCCGCGATTCTGCTTGGCGCTGACGCAGTGGACGTCGCCGAAGCCGAACTTGTAGAATTCGCCGACCTGGGTATCGAGCGTGGAGGAATCGCACTTGTTGGCGACCAGCAACACCGGTTTGCCGAGCCCGCGGAGCCGCTGGACGACCTCCTCATCGAGCGGTACCGGCCCGCTCTTGCCATCGACGAGAAAAATGACGACGTCGGCCCGGTCGATGGCGAACTGGATTTGACGTTCGACATCGTCGGTGAGGTCATCGACATCCCGGTGGCCCATGCCGCCGGTATCGGTGAGTTCGACGTAGCGAGCGCCGATTTGGACGGGCGCGGTGATGCGGTCGCGTGTGACGCCGGGAGTCGGATCGACGATGCTGATGCGTCGGCCTGCGATCCAGTTGAAGAGCGACGATTTGCCGACATTGGGCCTGCCGACGATCGCCACCTGGGGGAGTGCCACAATAATGCTCCTGTTGCTACGCCGCAAGCGGCTGGTTAGTTATTGTAGCGGAATAAGATGAACATCAGAATGATGATGCCTCGCCGCCGATTTCTGCTGGCTCTTTTGGTTGCCGCTGCCGCGGTCTGGCCTGTCTTGTCGGCAATCGATTGGTTCTATCGGGAAGAAGAAAACTACTCACTCATTGAGCAGGGCCTGTACATGGGCGCGTACACGGAGAATCCGCCGCCAGGCGTGCCGTGCTGAATCTGTGCGATGGGAAAGATCCGTATCAATGCGAGGTCCACGCCTGGCATGCCATCCGCGATGCCGCGCCGGCGCCGAGCCTCGAGTGGCTGCGCGAGCAGGTCGAATTTGTCGAAGCGCAGCGAAATGCTGGCCGAGTCACCTACGTGTATTGCGCCGCCGGCGTGAGCCGCAGCGGCATGGTGATCACCGCCTATATGATGAAAAAACACGGCTGGAAGCGTGACGAGGCTATCGCCAAGATTCGCACGAAGCGTTCGGTGCTTCGGCCGAATGTGGCGTTCATGGAATTGCTGAGCGAGTGGGAGACAGAGCTGGCGAGCCGAGCCCCGTAAGGGGCCGGTTGAGGGCGCACGTGTAACTGCTCAACCGGCCCCTTACGGGGCCGCGCTCGCCAATTCGTTACAACTCCCAGCCCTTGCGGTACGGCCGACGAATCAGCGCCGCCGCGTCCTTCACGTTGGTGACGACCATTTTCTCTGCGTCCCATTCGATGCGACGGCCCAGGCGATACGCGATGTTGCCCAGGTGGTTCGCTTCGGTCAACCAGCCGGAGTACTCGAAGTCGGCACTCGTCCGTAGGTCGGTCTTGGCGGCACGAATCCACTCGGCGTGATGGCCGGGGGAGCGAGCGATGGTCGGATCAGGACGGCGGAAGTCGGCGAAATCCTTCTCCGGCAGAATGACATGCCGGCCATAGTCGGCGAGAAGCATGCCCCGGGCGCCGATGAACAGGCAACCGTCATTCCAACGCGGAATGCCGTTCTTGCGCCAGATCTCCGGCTTCAATTCGCCCTGATACCAGGTGAGCCGAACGGCCGGCATGTCGCCGCGCGCTGCATATTGATAGGTCGCGCTCATCGACGCCGGCGCGAGTTCGCGGTGCGGCGGCGGGCCAGCGGCCTCGATCGTTTGTGGGGCACGCAGACGCAACGCCCAGAACGGCAGGTCGATCCAGTGGCTGCCGAGATCGCTCATCGTCCCTGAGCCGAAATCCCACCAGCGATACCACTTTGGCCCCGGCACGTAGGTCGAATGGAACGGACGAGAAGGTGCGGGGCCGAGCCAGAGGTCCCAGTGCAGCCCGCGCGGGACTGGTTGAGCCTCCTGGGGACGATCTTGCAAGGTGACGATATCGCGATGCTGCTTGGCCGCTGCCGCGCTCTGCACGCCCCAGGCTCGCGAGGTCCAGACGTGGGCCTCACGGATGGCGCCGATGGCGCCGCTTTGCACCAGCTCGACGACGCGTCGGTAGTTCTCGGTTGCGTGGATCTGGATGCCCATCTGCGTGGCGACTTTCGTCTTGAGCGCCCGCTCACGGATTTGCCTCGCCTCCCAGATTCCGTGCGTCAGCGGCTTCTCGCAATAGACGTGCTTGTTGTGCCTGAGGGCAAGCATGGTGGCGAAGGCATGCGTATGCTCGCAGGTGCTGACGACAACGGCGTCGAACTCGCGGTGATGATCGAACAGCCGGCGAAAATCGTTGCATTGCCGGGCCTTGGGGAACTTCGCTGCTGCTTGATCGACAGCAGCCTGGTTGACATCACAGAGGGCGACGATGTTCTCGCTGCTCACGGAGCCGAGGTTGGCGGCGCCGCGTCCGCCGCAGCCGATGATCGCGATGTTGAGCCGATTCGGCGCGTTCTGCGCCCGCAAAACGCCTGGCAGCCCAACGGCCGCGACGCCGGCAGCCAGCACGTTACGGCGAGTGATTTTCTGGAGAGCCATGACACCTACTCCTGATGGATTGTCTCGCAATGCGGTCGATTGTAACCGCACGTAGCGACGCCTGTCACGTGAATTCAAGTGAAATAGCGTTCTTCTTACTTCGCTGTCGGCACGAGTTTCATCTCCGCCAGCCAGGCCAGCGAACCGGTCTGCCAGGCGTCCCACATCGGGCCCTTGTAGCCGTTGAGGCCATGGCCGCCAGATGGGAGTTCAAGATAGTGGGCGGCGACTTTCTTGGCGCGAAGGGCGTCATAGAACATGCGGCTATTCTCGGGCGGAACGGGCTTGTCATCCTTGGCGTGCGTGAGATACGTCGGTGGCGTGTTCGCAGTGACCTGTTTTTCATTGGAAAAGAGTTCGATGAGCTTGGCATCCGGGTTCTTGCCCAGCAGATTGTTGCGGGAGCCTTGATGTCCCTTGTCCCCCATGGTGATGACGGGATAGACGAGAATCATGAAATCGGGTCGGCAACTCACCCGCTGAAGCGGGTCCGCTGCGTCGGCATCGCCAGAGTCGAAGTGCGTCCCCGCCGTCGAGGCCAGGTGCCCGCCGGCCGAGAATCCCATGATGCCGATACGTGCAGAGTCGAGGCGCCATTCCTTCGCTTTGGCTCGGGCCATGCGAATCGCCCGCTGGGCGTCAAGGAGCGGCACCTGCGACCGGCCGGCGGGGAGTCGATACTCGAGCACGATGCCGGTGATGTCATGCCGATTCAGCCAAGCTGCGATGCCGTGGCCCTCGGCGCCGGTGACCTGTCCGCCGTATCCGCCGCCGGGGCAGATGACGATGGCCGTGCCATTGGGCTTCTTTGGCGAATGGAGGGTGATCCAGACCTCGATCTCCTGGAATTTGCCGTTGCCGAGCGGGGCCTTCTTGTTCCAGAGCCCGACCCGCTGCGGCTTGACGTTTTTCTCGTCTTGAGCTAGAGCCAGGTTGGCTGCGGGGAGTGAGAGTACGAGGAATGCGCTGAGAAGTAGCGGACGCATGTCATCTCCTTGCGGCGTGGTGGAATGGACGCAGCGATGACTTCAACTTACGGTTGTCGCCCATTGGCGACAGCGCCGTACCCGCGTCACTTCTTCGCCCCCACGCTAGCGGCCTCAGCCCGGCGTACCGGCTCGACGCCTTGGAGTTGCAGCGTGGTCGTCCCTCTCGTTTTCATATCGACGACCTGGATGCGATGGCTGTTGGTATCAGCCACATAGATCTTCCCGCCGGCCACGCTCAGCCCGGCCGGTTCGTTGAACTGGTCTTCACCGCCAGCAAAGGTGTCGCACGAACGCTTGAGCGGATCGATGATCTTGATCTTGTTGTTATAAGTGTCGGCCACGTAGAGCTTGCCTTCCGAATAAGCCACGCCGATAGCATGTTGCAGCCGGACCTGCGGGCCGACGCCGTTCTTGTCGCCGAACGCGAACAGTCCCTGCCCGACAATGGTGCCGACGAAACCCTGGCCGCCGACGAACGGCACCGACCGGATCGAGCTGGTCTCGCAGTCGGCCACGAAGAGACGCTTGCCGTCGGTTGCCAGGCCGGAGGGTTGGGCGAAATTGGCTTTCGCCAGCGGCCCATCGGTGAGATCCTCCCAGCCCGTGCCGGCGTAGATCGAGACAATGTCCTTGGTCATGTCCCAGGTCCAGAGCTGATTCTGCCCCGCCATAGCGATGTACATGCGTTTGTTGTGGATCAGAATGTCCCACGGACTGGAGAGGGGGAACTTGCGTGCCGAGCCGCTGTAGCCGGGTTTGCCGAATACGAGGTTCTTCTCGCCATTGCCGGCGACACGCTTGACGGTTTCCTTCTTGAGGTCGAGGGCCCGTATCGAGTGATTCTTGCGATCGGCGACATAAAGAGTCTCGCCGTCGAGGACCATGCCTTGCGGATCGCTGAACTGGGCTTCGCTAAAGTCGCCGTCCTTGAGTCCTTCCTTGCCCGTGCCAGCGACGGCGATCTTCTTGCCTTCCAGATTGGTGATGACAATGCGATGATTGGTGCTGTCGGCGATGAAGAGCCGTTTCGACTTGGCGTCTGCCAGCACTTTGCCGGGGAAGTTGAGCGGGCTGGCCGCCTTCTCGCCGTCGAGCTTGAACTTGAGCGGTGTCTTGACGAGGCGCCCGTTGGCCTCAAACTCTTTGATTAATTCCTTGATGTTTTTGTCGACGAGGGCCAGGTGCCCCTCTCCTTTCGCCGCGCCGCGGAATTTACCGTCCGGGTCGATGAGGATCAGCGTCGGCCAATGGTTGACGTTGTAGGCGTTCCAGATCTTCTTGTCGGCATCGTTGACAACGGGGTGCTTGACCTCGTAGCGCAGAATCGCCTTCAGGATACTCGAGGTTTTCTTCTCGTTCTCGAACTTGGGGGAATGGACGCCGATGACCACGAGGATGCCAGGAGAGCGTGCTTCAAGTTCCGCAAGGTCGGGGAGCGTGTGAATACAGTTGATGCAGCAGAGGGTCCAGAAATCGAGCAGGACGATCCGCCCCTTGAGGTCGGCAAGCGTGATCGGCTTGTCGGTGTTGAGCCAATCGGTGCCACCGACGAGCTCGGGAGCGTCGATACGCTTGGCGCCCTGAACCACAGCCGCGTGGACTGACGGGGCTTCGACTCCGGAAATCAAGTAGCCAACGAGGAGCGCCAGCAGCACAACGAGGGAAGGAGCCGCGATGCGATTCCTGAGAGCTTTCGCCAACCCAGATTTGACGGACGCGACCACGAGGGAGTTCATGATTTTCTCCATAATCGCAGATAATAGCATAATATCACACGCTTGCTCAGCGCCAACTTGCGCAGCTCAGTTTTTTGGAGTCGCTTTTTTTCAAGTTTGGCGGGGGGCTACGGATACAACAAGCAAGTCTCTTTGCCAGATGTGCCCGCGCAGGAGTTCATCATGCTGCATCGTGTGATACGCAGGCTTACCGTCCTCTTCTTCTTGACTGCCGCTATGACCGGTGTTGCCGGCTCGCCGCCGCAGCGTAACGGCGTCACGGCGAACGACAACTGGCCCCACTGGCGAGGCCCCGACGCCAACGGGACTGCCGCCAAGGCCGATCCACCCATCACCTGGGACGTTTCCACCAACATCCGCTGGAAGGCGCCGCTCCCAGGCCGCGGCAGCGCGACGCCGATCGTCTGGGGCGATCAGGTCTTCATCGTGACGGCCATTGCGACTACCCGCGTCGCCGACCCCGCCGACTTGCCGAAGGCTGACCCGAACCTCGTCCGCAAGACGACGGCCCCGAACGTCTACCACCAGTTCGTCGTCCTCGCCTTCGACCGCCAGACCGGCAAGCTGCGCTGGAAGCAGACCGCCGCCGAGAAGGTCCCACATGAAGGGCATCACACGTCTCATTCCTACGCCGCCGGCTCGCCGACCACCGATGGGAAGTTTCTCTACGTCTCCTTTGGCAGCTTTGGCATCTTCTGCTACGATCTCGACGGCAAGCTCCAATGGCAGCGCGACCTCGGCCGGCTCAGCACGCGCCTCGGTTGGGGCGAGGCAGTCACTCCCGTCATCCACGGCGATTCGCTGCTGCTCAACTGGGATCAAGAAAAAAACGCCGCACTCATCTGCCTGGATGCCAAGACAGGCAAGACCAAGTGGCGTGCGGATCGCGACGACAAGACGTCGTGGAACACCCCGCTCGTCGTGCATCATCAAGGCCGACATCAGGTCATCGTCAACGGTACCAAGCGTGTCCGCAGCTATGACCTGAAGGACGGGACGGAGATCTGGCAATGCGCCGGCATGACGATCAACGCCATTCCGTCCCCCGTCGCCGCCGATGGCATCGCTTACCTCATGAGCGGCTACACCGGCGCGGGCGCCGTTGCCATTCCACTCGATAGCAAGGGGGATCTCGGCCTGGACGGCAAAGTCGTCTGGCGCGCCAGCAAGGGGATGCCCTACGTGCCCTCGCCGCTGCTCGCGGGCAATCGGCTTTACTTCACGCAGACCAACGGTCCGATCTACACGGTCCTCGACACCAAGACCGGCCAACCGCTGGTGGACCGCGAACGCTTGCCCGACGTCACCAGCTTCTACGCCTCGCCCATCGCCGCCGCCGGGCGCATCTACCTGGTCGATCGCGCGGGAACTACCCTGGTGTTGAAGCAATCAGACCGCCTGGAGGTGCTCGCAATCAATCGCCTCGACGATCCGATCGACGCCTCGCCAGTCGCCGTCGGCCGGCAGCTCTTCTTACGCGGCGAGAAATATCTGTACTGCATTCAGGGCAAGTAGGCGACGGTCCCGGCCCCTGTACATGGGAACAAGGCGGCAGGTCCTTGCAACGCACTCGGTCTCCTCAGTGCGTCTTGGCGACGCAAATCTTCCACCACTCGAAAGCATTGAAATGAGCCAAATGCCATGACTACGGAATTTAGTAATCGTGTCGTCCTCATCACGGGTGGTTCACGCGGCATCGGGCGCGCGACGGCTCTACGCTTGGCAGGCGAAGGCGCCGATATCGCTTTCAGCTATGCCAGCCGCGCCGGCGATGCCGAGGAGACCGCAGCCGCCATTCGCGCTCTCGGCCGGCGCGCCATCTGCCGCCCTTGCAACGTCGCCAATTCGGATGACATCCAGCGCCTCGTGGACGCCGCCCACGAACTCGGCCCGATCGACTATCTCGTTCACAGCGGCGCTATCAGCAACATCCAGGACCATACCACGCTCAGCCTCGACCTCTGGCGCGAAACCATCGACGTTAATCTCACCGGCACGTACCTCGCCGTCTTCGCCGTCAAGGACGAAATGATCCGGCGCGGTTTTGGCCGAATTGTCACGATCTCCTCCGTGGCAGCCCTGCGGCCGCGGAAGATGCAAATCCATTACGCCTCGGCGAAGGCGGGGGTGATCGCGTTCACTCGCTGCTGCGCGGAGGCGTTCGGCCCGCACAACGTCCGCATCAACTGTGTAGCCCCCGGTCTGATCGACACGGAGATGGCGCGGGTACTGCCGCCGGAAACGATGAAGTCGGTGATCGACCAAACCCCGCTGGGCCGGCTAGGAAAGCCCGAGGAGATGGCGTCGGTGATTCGGTTCTTGCTGAGCGAAGAATCAAGCTTCATGACCGGCCACACTCTGGCGGCCAGCGGCGGCAGAATCATGCTGCCGTGATGCAACGAAGCCTGGCAGGCTCCGTCGCTCAGGGTTCCGACAATTCTCTCGGCGAGGTTGCAGTAAGGACTGCTTGAGCCGCCTCAAGTATTGCATTGACGGGCGGGACCATTACTTGTTTCGTACGGGAGCAGGCGGTTCCGGAAGTTCGATCAGTATGAGGTCGTCGAACCAGGCGGACCCCGAAGCGGTGCTCCCGTGGTGTCCGAGCCGCGCGCCCACTTCCAGCTCGGTGCGGGCGCCGGAATTGAAGACCAAGGTGCGGTAGGTCCAACCCTTCGTTCCCGTGAGGGGGAGGCTGGCTTCGAAGCCGCCCGAGACGGAGAGGTTCGCCCCCATGGTCCCCCCCTTTTCGGCGACAACAACTTTCTCGGTTCGGATCCAGCCGGACAGGAGATATCGGGTCTTGGGCTTGACCTTGACCTTTTGCAAAAACATCGCGTCGTCCGCGATGGCAGAGCGGAGGAGGGCCGCGGCCTTTCCGGATTTCTGCTCGTCGGCGACAATCGTCGCGACCGATTGGTTCCCGCGCCAGGAGCGCGGCGACCAGGCCTTGCCGCCGTCCTCAAATGAGCCGTCCGCCATCAGGTTGGTGCGGCGCTTTTCCGGGGTCACGAACTTCGGCAGCCGGTACGCCAGATCGTTGCGGATCGTGCCGTGTCGCCACGCCGCCTCGCCGAGGCCGACCCGGATTCCGTCGGCCTCCTTCAATTCCGCGTTGATGAACGCTTCGTACCAGTGCTTCCAGCCGTTCTTGTGTTTGAAGCCGTAGTTGGAATCCCCATGCAGACCGCCGCGCGGGAGCTTGACGCCGCGGCCGCCGTAGAACGCCTCCAACTGGTGCAGCCATTCGTGGAGAAAGACCTCGGTCCACTCGGACTCACGGCCCAGGTCGCGGGCAGGGACGAAGTTCACGCAGGAGTAACCGCAGCCGTTGGCCCCTTCGGTTGGGCCGATGGACCAGCCGAAGCCCCCCTTCAGGCCGCGTTTCGTCTTGTCGTCGGTGTCCTTCCAGTAGACGAAGACGCCGTCGAACTTGCCGAGCGGCGCGTGCTCCTCGATGTCCTTGGCGACACACTCTGGCCCAACCCAGTTGCCGTCACCTAGCTTGGACACCATTTTCAAGGGCGAGGTCGAGACGACGACGGTGGGCTTCCAGACAATCCGGCCATTGCTCAGCGCCTTGACGAACGCAGGAGTATATTCCGCGAACGCCGTCCTCACGGCCGCGATGTCCGCACGAGGCATCTCGTACGTGACGTCGGGAAAGTCCTTGGTCTTCATCTCCCCGCTGGCCTTCACGATGAGCAGGACGTGCCACTCCAGCGGTTTCGAATCCGGAGGATCGACGGCAAGGCCCGAGCCGCACAGCCCGAGGGCGGCCGTGAGAATTATTGCTGATAGCAAACACGCGGCAGGGGCGCGCCGGTACGTCATGCGAAACATCAGTGGAACCCCCAAATGACCATTGGGCCAAAAGTTCATGACCGGCCACACTCTGGCTGCCAGCGGCGGCAAAATCATGCTGCCGTGATGCACGATTGCTACGCCGCAAGTGGCTTAGTGCATCAACTCATCCCGATACGCAAACACCGCCGGGGTGCCGCCGGTGTGGATGAAGACGGCGCTGTCCTTGGCGGTGAGCCGTTTTTGGCGGGCGTCATCGATGAGGCCGGCCATTGCCTTGCCGGTATAGATCGGGTC
>SXGT01931765.1_pt1 | contig 27380 bp, 29 predicted proteins | sample 3176221 | NCBI WGS metagenome assembly SXGT01 (sample SAMN11356862, study PRJNA531348) | freshwater metagenome | isolation source: freshwater sample F1-120 | place: China: Fuxian Lake, Yuxi | collected 2017-12-25
CAGTATTGCCCACCACCTATAAAAGCCCCTGGAGAGGGAAGTCGATCTCCAGGGGCTTTTTGGTTTTTAGGTCCACTGCGTCATTTATAGAAGTCTCCCTTGCTGCGAGACACGGTCTGCAGCAATGTTAAAGGACGCCGATTTTCCAGGCCCTACCTCGACCATTCAGTCGGGGTGGACTCACCTGACAGAGGAACAGCACCGATGACGAGCGAGTATGGGTACCCCGAGGAGGGCCTCAAACACTACACCTGCTACCGCGCTGCCGGCCCCCTGGTGGTCGATGGCCGGCTCGACGAGGAATCGTGGATCCTGGCACCGCGCTCCCCGCGTTTCGAGGATCTGGAGCAACCAGGCCGCCCGGCGCTCTTCGACACCCGGGCGGCCATGCTCTGGGACGATACCTACCTGTACGTGGGATTCTGGCTGGAGGAACCCAATATCCGCGCCACCTACACCACCCGCGACTCCATGATCTGCATGGAGAACGACGTGGAGGTCTTCATCGCCGGCAAGGATGCGTACTACGAGTTCGAGTTGAACGCCCTGGGCACCTCCATGTCGACGATGCCGCCCTTTGTTTTGCCAATGTCCTGGGCAAGAAGCACTGCCTCGGCCAAATCTACAACATGGTCGACCGGGGCTTTGTCACCTGGGCGGCCCACCACCGCACGGCCATGCAGGTGGTGGGCCGCAAGGTGGAGCTGGTGGGCCTGCCCCTGGCCGACCTGCTGGCCCTCGACTTGCCCACCACTGGCATCTGCCGCGACATCTTCGCCCACCACACCTACTACAGCAACAACAAACTCTGCCGCGACGTGCCCGAGTTTCGCCCGGCAGTCTCCTTGGCCGCCGGCATGGCCAGCGTCCTCGAAGCCATGGCCCGCGAAGGCCGCATTCCCAGCGCCGAGCAAGAGGACTGGGAAGACCGCGTCATCGCGGCCCAGCGCAAGGTACGCGGGTGTCTCTCGTAAACTTGTTCTTGGCCGAGGTTCTCAAGCCCCTGTTGAGACGGGGGATGGTCACCGACGCTCCATGGCTCAGGGCAATTGCCAGAACGTGCCGGTGATCCCGGTTATACCCCGGGCGTCCTTGGCGTAACTGGCGGTAAAGATGTGCCCGCCGCCCAATTCCACGGAAGAGGTATAGCCCTGGTCGGCATCCGGCGTCTGGCGCAGCTGCCAGGAGGTTTTGCTCCAGGTTTTGCCCTGGTCCTCGCTAAACGACGCGTAGATACCATAGGGCTCAAAGCGGCGGCCATAGGTCAATAAGAGCCGACCGTCCCGCAGTTTCAACAGGCGCGGGCAGGCACCGGACCGCACCGGTGTGGGTTTGGGCCGGCTCTAGGTCTTGCCATTGTCCAGCGACTCGTTCTGCAGCGCTGTGAAGCCCCCAAACGCCCCACATCAGCGACCAGCAGCAGGGACGGGGTAAAGCAGGGGGCGGAATCGGGGGAATCCCGGATAATCATGCGTCGGCACGAATACCCGCCGGCCCCTTCGCCAACCAGAACCCCCTTGGGCAGGGTGCGAGGACAGGCCCATTTGAGGCCCGCCAGGGCCGGAGTGGGACTGCCCGGAGCACGATGCCCACATCAGGCTCACCCAAGGCAGTCTGCGGAGGGCTGGGTGCCGGTGGGGTGGCCTGCACCGTCTGCCGCCTTCTGCGGGTCCCCGTCAATCAGGTACCGGCGGCATTTTTGTTCCGAGGAGGTCGGCCACACCCGAGGGTGGGCCGGCCCACCTCCCCTGCCAGGCTCAGGTCCCCCGCGCAGGCCGGCCTCAACCCCACCTCCCTCCGCTCCAGTCCTTAGGGCGAGCCCTCAAGCGGTGGAGTTTATCTGACCGCCCGTTGCTTCATACTGGCGATGTATATACTGTATGGGCACACTACCCGCGAGGAGGCACCGATGACAGAGCCTGCCCCAGTTGCTCGCTGGAGGCTCGATACCGACGCCCGCGATTGTGCCGGCACACACCATGGCCAGGCCCGAGGCGTCCGATTCGCAACCGTTGCCGGCCGGTCCGCCGCTGCGTTCGACGGCTTTGAGAGCTGCATCCTCGTGCCCGATCATCCCACCTTGCGCCTCGGCGAAAAACCATTTACGCTGAGCTTTTGGCTTCGCCTGCCCGAGCGTCTCACCACAGCCTTCGGTGACGTACTCAGCAAGTTCGACACTGCCCGGCGACGCGGGCTGACTTGCCGTATCGGCGGCTCCAGTCCGGGCTACAGTTCGGTCGCCGACGTGCGCAGCATACACGTCGGCATCGATGACGGGGTGTTGGGCGACTGGGCCGATCACGGCAAGCCTTGGCCGTCCAATACGCTTATCAGCACGCTAAGCGTCTTCCGCGGCGCCCTCTACACGGGCATTGCCGACGCCCTGCCTGGCGAAAACACCCCCGCCGTGTTCCGTTTTTGCGGCGGCAGCAACTGGGAGTACTGCGGCAAGCTCGACGTCGATCCACGCACCCGCAGCGTGATGGCGATGATCGTGCATGATGGAGCCCTCTACGCTGGCACCGGCACCTGGGACTGGGACAAGTCCATAGCCGGGAACTGTGGCCCGACGCAGGTCTTCCGCTACGAGGGCGGCACGACCTGGCGCAACTGCGGGCAGTTCGGTTCCGGCGTCCGCGTCCTGTCGCTGGCCTCGTTTGACGGCAAACTCTACGCCGGCGATGACCGCGGCATGGTTCATCGTATGGACGGGGATGGGCAATGGACTTTTTGCGGCCAGTTGGGTTCGCACGACCGGGTCAACGCCATGATGGTCTTCCGTGGCCACCTGTACGGCGCTCCGCACGGCGCCATCTTCCGCTATGAGGGCGGCACGCAATGGACTTGTGTCGGCGGCGCGCCCGACCGCCGCGACGCCCTCTTCGGCGAGAATCAGACGCATACCCTCCAGGTGTACGCCTCGCATCTGTGGGCAGGTATGTGGCCGCAGGGCAAAGTTCTGCGCTACGAGGAAGACAAAAACCCCAGCCGGTGGACCGACACCGGACAACTCGGCATCAGCACCGACACCTACCGCATCAACGAAATCAATGACCTGGCCGTGTACAACGGCAAGATGTACGCTGGGGTCATTCCGCTGGGTGAGGTCTATCGCTACGAAGCTGACGGAAACTGGACGCGTGTGGCCCGACTCGTACACAACGATCAAATAGACGGGCGCGATGTGCACTCCTGGAACCGCGTCCCGAGCATGGCGGTCTTTCAGGGCCGGCTATTTGCGGGGACCAGCACCTGTCACGGCATCGCCTCAGTCCAACCTCACCCCGAAGTCGGCCGGGTGTATTCCGTCGAGGCGGGCCGGAACGTGTCGTTCGACGAGGACCTGGGTTCGCAGTGGCGTCATATTGCGATCGTGCGCGATGCGCAGCATCTCCGGCTCTATGTCGATGGCCGGCCTGTCGCCTCTTCTTCGCCCTTGGGCGAACACTGGTTGGATCTGGCCAACGACCAGCCACTGCTCATCGGCTCGGGGACACAGAATCAACTCACCGGCTGGCTGTCGGAACTGCGCCTTTACGACCAGGCAATCGACGCAGCCGATATCCTGGCCTTGGCTGTCCACAGCTGATCCGGCTGGCCGGTTCAGCACCGCCGTCTGGTCTTTGGCTGCTGATCAACGATCTTCGCGAATGCTGATAACTACAGACCTTGGGCCAGCCCTCTGCCCAGCTCCTATTGCTTGCCCTTGGCCAGGAACCGCTGCACTGTGAACCGGCATAGCAGCAGTAGTGGGATGAGGGCCGCGAAATTCTGCCATCCACTCAGGCCGAATTGGGCGAGCAGATAAAGGCACCCGACCAGGACGATGACCCATGCGATCAGCAGCAGGCACCAGATAAAGAATCGGCCTTCCATTGCACCTCCTCCACTTCTCTCTATGGCTCACCATAGAACGCCCCAGGCACTTGCCTCAAGAAGCCGGAGATCGTTGGGTCTCCTACAACACATAGCCGGCTTCGGACAGGACACGGGCTATATAGTCGAAGACCTCGGTTGTCTGGCCGCGGATATCTTTGCTGAAGTCAGGTGCTGCGGTACCCGAAACGTAGACGAAGGGGCCAGCCTACACCGCGGGAGAGAAGTAGCCTGCCCTGACGAGATCAGGGGCTGCACTCCGCTGCGCCAACTCCTCTGAGGTGATGATCTTTCCCGGCATGGCTCCTCCTTGTCGGATACTAGCGATTTGGGTTGGGCCAAACGAGCGAAGCGACGGGAGCCAGCAACCCGGCGTTAAGCGATGGCCGGCCCTGGGGTGGGGTTTCCACAATGGTAGCTCAGAGCAATGCGTTAGGGTTATGAGCCATCCGATGGTTAGGCGGTCGTCTTCTCAGACACGGAGGTTCTTTGCGCCACGAAGCCGAGTTCCGTCCTGATATGGCTCACATCGAACACGGAATCTTGCTCATGTCCCGGCTGCTCAAAAAAGGACACGTCGACATCGCTCCCCCACCAGTTCGTGAGGATCTCTGCGACCGGAACTGCTGCCCACGCCTTCGGGCCTGCAGCGTTCATGGTTCGCACGCCGGGCGCTTGCGGCGCTTCCGCCGCCATCGCGAAGGCACGCACGGCATCGCTTAGCGCCATGATCGTGATACCGCCCAAGGCCCATGCCGTCAGGGGCCTTGGGCCTCCGGGGGCAGGCATGTTGTCGTCCCGGCACACCGACGACAAACGCAGGTTGATCACGTCAATACCCGGGTTTTGGCGGTGATAGTATTTCGTCACTTCTTCCATCAGGTACTTGGAGAGCCCATATCCATCCCGGTCGAGACAGGGATGTTCGTCCGGGATAGGAACCTGGCAGGGTCTGAATGTTTTGTTTTGAAAACCCACGGCCGCAATGGAACTGGCCATCACGAACTTCTTACACCCGCGATCCATCAGGTACCGCATCAGACAGCGCGTACCTTCGACGTTGACGAGGATCCCTTCGCGCTCCAGACAACCTCCCGTGACGGCCGCCAGGTGAACGACCACATCAACACTGCGGTCATCGAGTTGCCGCAGATCCTCGAACGACCCGAAATCCCCGCGAATCCAAGGCAGATCCACGCCGGGGCTCTTGCGGCTCATGCAGAGGACTTGGTGGCGCGCGGCCATGGCCGTGGCCAGCGCCCGACCAATGAAGCCACTGGCCCCGGTAATTAGTACTGTACTCATAGGTACTCTCCTTTCGGCATGCGGCCGGTGACGTCATGCCTGCCAATCAACAACAACGCCGACAATACTCTTATCCTTCCCGTCGTTGATGCGCCGAAACATCGCGGGCGCTTCCGTCCCGCGACGATCCAGGGCTCGAGATATGGTAACGCCTTCTCACTAGGGGCTTGAAAGAGGAATGCACCAACACGGTGTCGCCCCTTTCTACCCCGCTGTGCCGAATCTGGTCGGCCAGATCACCCATCTGAACCTCCCCGTCCGACCCAGGTCGATGTCCCCCGGCTGGATCTCCAGGCCCCTGCACCCGATGGCTACTCACAAGGCGCCTCATCACTTCTGGGCCATCAGAGACACCGCCAAGACCTCCGCGCCCAGGCCTGCCAGTTCCAGTTCCAGTTCCAGACCCAGCTTCCCCAACTCCTGGTCTCTGATCTCCTCCATCTCGCCCAACGACAGTTCCGCATCCAACTCCCGTCCCAGCTCGATCAACTCCAGCTCAGTTAGGGTAGGTGCCATGTCATCCTCCAGTCCCTACCCATGGCCCAGGCAGGTGGCATGCTGACCATCATGGATACACCGCAAACACGCAACAGTGACAGGTGCCGTGACCAACTTATCGAGTTCACTCCGGTGCCGGCGAATCTTCGTTCATTTTCATTGGCTCCACAATCGCGACCACCTGCGTGAGGGCCAACTCCACCGGGACGCTGAGAGCTGGTCTTCGCTGAGGGCCTCGACCAGCATGGCCGAGGTGCGGGGATAGTCGTGGGCAATACCCCCGCTGAGGATCAGGTTGCGTTTCACCATCTACCTCCCCGGATAGCAGTGATCCGCCCGGTAGCGCTAGGCGAGGGCGGCGTCCTCGGTGTGGTGGTCAGGGGCTGGCGGATGGGCCGCTGCTTTGCTTTGGCCATTGGCTCAACCGGCGGACGGCACCTCGCCGACCAGCGCCCGCAACGCGGGCGCGCGGAGCGGGTGCCGCAGCTTGCTGAAGGCGATCTCCTTGATCTGCCGCACCCGTTCCCGGGTGATGCCCAGGCCGGCGCCGATCTGCTCCAGGGTGAGCACGCCTTCCCCCTCCAGGCCGAAGTACAGGCGAATGACCTGCATCTCCCGGTCGTTGAGGTTGCTGAGCACCCCCTGCAGCTGCTTCCTGGCCGATTCGCGCAGGACCGCAGCATCGGGCGACTCCTGGTTGGGGTCCTCCAGGGTGCTGAGCAGGCTGTTGTCGTCGTCCTCGTGGACGGCCCTGTCCAATGAAAACACGGCGCGGCCACTGAGCAGGGTGCCTTCCACTTCCTCCGTGGACAACCCCAACTCCCCGGCGATCTCCTCGGGTCCCGGCGCGTGCTCGCGTCCCTGGCCCAACCGCTGCGAGGCCTTGTTGATATTGGCCAACAAGCTCTGCCGGTTGATCGGCAGACGCACGGTGCGGGCCTGCTCCGCGATCGTCTGCTGGATCGCCTGCCGGATCCACCATACCGCGTAGGAGATGAACTTGAATCCCTTACGCCCGTCGAAACGCTCGGCCGCCGTAATCAACCCCAGGTTGCCGGCACTGATCAGTTCACAGAAGGGCAGACCCCGGTTCTGATAACGCTTGGCGACATCGACGACAAAGCGCAGGTTGGCCTGCACCAACTCGTCCCGGGCCCCAAGATCGCCCTGCTGGATGCGGACCGATAGCTCCACCTCCCGCTGGCGCGACAGCGGCATTGAGCTGGTGATGTCGTGGAAGTAGAGACGTAACGTAGGATCTTCGTCGCCCGGGACAGCTTGCATGGCATCCCCCATCGGGGTTAGGAGGGGCGTGCTGCGGCTCTCACATACAGGAAGGTGTCGCGCCCAATATACCTGGGAGGGGGGGTATTACCAAATGACAACCGTAGCCCGAGGGTTAGTTCTGGGGTCACATATATACAACTGATTGTTTTTTATCAATCACAACCTGCATTAAAAGCAGGAGGTCGCTGGTTCGAGCCCAGCATTGCCCACCACCTCAAGGAGCCCCTGGAGAGGGAAACCGATCTCCGGGGGCTTCTTGTGTAGGGGCGGTCTTGGCCCCGCCGCGTGGTTCAGTTCTCGGCCACCTGGCGGGCAACCCAGGGATTGTGCTGCGCCCGGCGCTGCTCGCGGGCCTCGCAGGCCTCGACAAAGCGGGCCAGCTCGATCAGAAAGGTGCGCGCGTTTCGCCGGAACCGCTCGGCCTCGGCCACGGGGCGGCTGTTTTTATTCTTGGTCTCAGGTTCTTCCATACCGGCCTGTGCTCCTTCGGTTATTGCCCTCCTCCATACCCTTCAAGCAGTGCTGGAGGGGTCCTAACCCCAATCACCCAAAGGGGCGCAACCCGCGCAAGGGAAAACCTGCGCCCCCGTCCATAGCCCAGGATCGGGGACCGTGCCTGGTTCGCCCCTATTCGGGGATCTTGCCGTACACCGCCTCGCGCAGGCCCTTGATGTAGCCCACCGCAAAGAGCCGGGCCAGGGTGTGTTCGTCCTTGAAATCGGCGTCGCCCATCTTCGGGTAGTGGTCGGGCCGCATCACCCCTTCGTAGCCCACGTCGCGGTAGGCCCGCAGGCATTCGAGCAGGTCGGTCTGTCCGTCGTCGTGGAAGGTCTCGACGAAGTTGTCCGGTGTGCCGCGCACGTCGCGGAAATGCACGAAGTGGATCACGCCCTGTTTGCCAAAGTCGCGGATCACCGCCGGCAGATCCTTGGTCATCAGGGCGAAATTGCCCTGGCACAGGCCAATGCCGTTCATCGGGCTGGGGACCAGATCGACGAGGCGTTGGTAGTTCTCGACGGTGCTCATGATCCGGGCCACCCCGCGGATGGGCGAGAGCGGCGGGTCATCGGGGTGCATCGCCATCTTGACCCCGGCCTGCTCGGCCACCGGCACCACCCGTTCGAGGAAGTATTTGAGATTGGCCCACTGCTGCTCCTCGCTGACGATACCGTGCTCGGTGAGCGGCTTATCGCGCAGCTTGGCGTGGTCGTACGCCGAGACCTGGGCTCCGGCGCGGCTGGGGATGTTGTAGGCGGTGCGGATCACCCCGAGGATGGGCATCCACATACTGCACCACACCGGGATCTGCAGCGCCCCCATATTGCGCAGGAACTTGTTCACCACCTCGATCTCTTCGTCGCGGCCGGGTTGGCCCAGCTTGATCTTCTCCATCGGCGGCCGCCCCTCGATCACCGCCATCTGCATGCCCATGCGCTCGAAACCCTCCTTGGCCCGCGCCAGCGCTGCGTGTCCCCAGGGCTGCTGGTCCTCGGGGGCGTTGGGGATGGTGGAGAGATCGGGGTAGTACACCGCGTGGGTGACGCCGCACTGTTTCATGAGCGTGATGTCGATACTCGGTTCGGGGGCTGCGACGTAGGCGAGTTTAATCATGGCTGCCTTCCTTTTGTCTGGGTTGGGGGGTGTGCAGGAGCGTTTGGGGTCATTGCAGCTGGCACAGGCAGAGGCCCAGCGGGCGATAACAGATGCTGCTGATCAGGGGAAGCACAGGACCTCCTTCGCCTATAGCTTGTTCAGGGCTTCCCGCAATTCCAGCTCGCGGAAGGACTGGCGCAGGGGTGCCGGCTGCGCCGACCACTGGCAGCGCAAAGGCGGCGCCACCTCCCCGGCGGGCACCGAATCGAGTACCGCCAGCCCCCACTCCCTCAGCAGCGGACTCACGCACTCGACCACCAGATTGGCCGGGTTCACCGTGCCGCTGCCGGAGTAGGCAAAGCAGCGCCCGACGGTGCGCCTGGCACTCTCCAGTTCGGCGGGTGCAATCTGCGTTTCTCGCGTCTGTTCATCCGGCACTAACAGCACCGTCACGCCGTGGTCGGTGATGGCCTCGACAGCGCGCTGCGCGTCCTCGGGCACCCAGACGTTTTTGTGCGGGGGCCAGATATCACACATGCCGTAGTCGGCGGCGGGAGCACCGCGCTGAAAGGTGAAGAAATCGGGATAGGCGAAAAACTCGGCCCTCCGCTCGCGGTACCGGTCGTAGAAGGCGGTGACGTAGGCCATGATCAGGGTGAGGGCGCCCAGGCCTTCGAAGCGCTGCGGGGTGAAGATCCCCACCCGCTCGGTATCCTTCACCTGTGAGAAAAAAGCCGCGTGGGCGATTTCCCGGCCCCGCCATTCGACCCTGAAGTCTGCGCCTCTGAGGCTGCTGCTATGCACGCGCCGGCTCCTGCAGCGCCAAGGCTGCTGCCATCATTAGTGATTCCTCATTGGGGGGAGCGCAGCGGGGCGACGCCAGCTCTCTGCGCGTACGCGGGCAGCGGCAATTGCCCGGCGGCCTGGGTGCAGAGGGTGCAGGGATGGCTGCCCTGAGCCTGGGCCTGGGGCACCAGCACCTCCTCGAGCCAGGCCAGGAAAAGCTGGTACCGCCCTTCCACCTCGGCCGGCGGGGTGTTCAGATCCCCCAGGTCGTAGTGCGGGCTTTTGTTCTCCACCGCAAAGGGGCAGGCGTGGAACCGCCCCTGGGTGGTGGCCACCGGGAAACAGCGGGGACAGGCGTGGTCGAAATCGCCCCGCTGCTGCAACTGCTCGCGGCTCCACTGCTGGGCCCGGCCCACCTCCACCAGATCAGGATGGCCCGCAAAGATCCGGCCCGGATGCTGCTCGGCGTACCCAGCCAACTGCCGTAGGGCCGCGGGGGGCAGGGGCTCGGCCTGGGTGCCGGTGAGGATGGAGTAGTTCAGCACGCAGCAGCTGTTGGGGTCGGCTTGGAGCAACTCGAGCAGGCGGGCCGACTGCACCCCGTTGCTGAAGAGGGTGATACGACCGGCAAAGCCGCGCCGGCGCAACTCGGCAAAGGCCCAGCGCAGATTGTCCGAGAGCAGGGTGGGCTCGCCGCCGTAGACCTTGAGCTGGGCCTGGGGATGCAGCAAACCCAGCAAGGCATCCAACAGCCCCTCGTCCACCTCGGCCATCCAGCCCTTGGGGCTGCCAAAAACCACGCAGAAGTCACACTCGCGGTTACACAGCGAGCCGAAGTAGAGGTGGATCTCCGGCAAACCGCCTTCCCCCGGCTCCCAGACGGGTTTCTGGTCCTCGAAAGGCGGGAATAACGCGTGCAGGTCCTGCACCTCTTCGCTCATAGACAGGTGGGCCTCTTCGAGGTGAAAAACGTGTACATCAGGAAAGATAGTGCCGGTCACCTGCAGCCCGCAGGCGCTCGGCAGCCGCCTCGGCGCTCAGGTCGCGCTGGGGCATGGCCAACAGTTCGTAACCCACCATGAATTTCCTGACGGTGGCCGAGCGCAAGAGGGGCGGATACACGTGCAGGTGCAGGTGCCACTCGGTGTGATCCCCCCCGTCGGTGGGGGCCTGGTGAAACCCCATCGAGTAGGGAAAGGAGGTGGCGAAGAGGTTGTCGTAGCGAGTCAGCACCTGCTGCAGCAGCGCGGCCAGGGCCCCGACCTCTTTCTGGTCCAACTCGGGGAGTGAACCCAGGTGCCGCCGGCCGGCCAGCAGGATCTCAAAGGGCCACACCGCCCAGAAAGGCACCACCGCCGCGAAGTGTTCGTTGGCCGCCACCACCCTCACCCCTTCCCGCTCCTCGGCCTCCAGGTAGTCGCACAGCAGACAGCCCCCGTGCGCCTGGGTATAGGCGCGCTGGGCCGCCAACTCCTTGGCTGGCTCGTTGGGCAGGTACTCGCCGGCCCAGAGCTGGCTGTGCGGATGGGGATTGGAGCAGCCCATCACCGCGCCCTTGTTCTCGAAGACCTGCACGTAGTTGACAAAGGGCAACCGTCCCAGCTCGGCGGTCTGCGCCGCCCAGGTGTGGATCACCGCCTCCACTGCCTGCAGGGGCAGTTGGGGCAGGGTCAGGTCGTGGCGCGGCGAGAAACACACCACCCGGCACAATCCCGCCATGGCCTCGGCCCGGAAAAGGGGCGAGGCCAGCCCGGCAGGCGGTGGGCCGGTTTCTGGAGGCAGCAGGGCGGCGAAGTCGTTGTCGAAGACATAGGTCGAGGTATAGTCTGGGTTGCGCAGCCCCCCCACCCTCTCGTTGCCCGGGCACAGATAACAGCCCGGATCGTAGGCCGGAGGTGCGGCGCTGAGGCCGGGCTCCACCTGCCCCTGCCAGGGCCGCGCTGCCCGGTGGGGCGACACCAGCACCCACTCTCCGCTGAGCGGATTGAAGCGGCGGTGGGGCTGGGCGAAGAGTTCCATCACAGGATACGCGCTCCCGCCGAAGCCCGGCAGGTGTAGATCTCCCCCTCCAGACCCGTTGCCTCGTTATAGCGGGCGGCCAGGGCTTTGCTGAAGGCCGCAGTGGCCCCTTGCTCGACCAGATTGACGGTGCAGCCGCCGAAACCGGCCCCGGTCAGGCGCGCCCCATAACAGCCGGGCAGACCCTGGGCTGCCGCAACCATGGCGTCCAACTCCGGACAGGAGACCTCGTACAGGTCGCGCAGACTGGCGTGGCACTCATCCATCAGTTTGCCAAAACCAACCGCGTCCCCCTTCTTCAGGCGCGCCGCACCCACCCGGGTCCGCTCGCATTCCTCGACCACGTGCCGGGCGCGCTGGGCGACCTTTCCCGAGAGCAGACCGGCATGGCGCTCAAAGTCGGCCACGGCCACGTCGCGCAGGGCGCGCACACCCGGCAGGCGGGCAGAGAGCAGGCGCACCGCCTCCTCGCACTGGGACCGGCGCTCGTTGTACGCGCTGCTGCCCAGCTCGCGGCGCACGCAGGTATTGGCGATGACAATGGCGGTATTGGCCGGCACCGAGACCGCCTCCCAGCTCAGGGACCGGCAATCCAAAAGCAGTGCTTGCCCCTCCTGGCCACAGGCAGAGGCAAACTGGTCCATGATCCCGCAATTCACCCCCACGTATTTGTTCTCGGCCCGTTGGCACAGGAGCGCCAGCTCCATGGGGGGTCTCGACCAGCCGCCCAGGTGCTGGAAGGCCATGGCAAAGGCCATCTCCACCGAAGCCGAGGAACTCAGGCCTGCGGCGCGCGGCACCGTCGAGGCGTACACCGCCTTCATGCCGCGCACCTCCAGGCCGGCCTCTCTCAGGGCCCAGGCCACCCCGGCCGGGTACCGCGCCCAAGCCTGTGCGGGACGGCCCTCCAGGTCGTTCAGGTCCACCGCCGCCGCTTCGCCCAGGTCCAGGGCTTCGAGGGTCAGGGTGGGGCGCTCGTCCGGCACCACCGCGACATAGGTGGCCCGGTCGATGGCCGCCGGCAGCACAAAACCGGCATTGTAGTCGATGTGTTCGCCCAGCAGATTCACCCGGCCAGGGGCGCAGGCCACCAGGGCGGGGGCCTGTCCCCACCCTTCCCGGCAGTGCTGATGCAGCCTATCGATCAGTTCCATCTCGCGTTCCTCTCAGGGCACCAGCAGCCGTTTCAGGCCAGGGTGCCGTTCTAGCAGCTCGGTGCGAACCGCCCATTCGCTCAGGTCCATGTCCTCGCGGTGGGGCCGGGGATCGGACCACCCCTGGTAGTGCCCGCCCCAGTGATAACGCATCCCCGCAGCCGAGCCGCGGGTGGCGGTGTGATAGAGGGCGGTGTCGAGGATCACCGCTGCCCCAGGCGGCACCGCCAATTCCACCTGCCCCGGCCAGTCGACGCTGCGCTCTCCCAGCGGAGCGGGGATGGGCTCCTCCAGCCGGCGCGGGATGGCCCACAGCGAGCCGATGTCCGGGGAAACCCCTTTGACATAATAGTTGACCACCACCCTTTCGATGCGGCTGCGGCCGGACACTCCCTCTGGCTCCCAGCCGTAGTGGTGGTGCCAGCCGATATTGGCCGCCGAGTCCTCGTTGGCAATGCGGGCCCCGGTGTGGCAAAGGCGCGGCCGGTCGCCGAAGGCCGCCGCCAACACCGCCTCGACGGCTGGGCAGTCGAAGTACCCGGCAAACTCCGGGGCGTGGGTGAGCAAGGGGTGCACCCCCAGGCCGAAACCCGCCAGAGGCGGCTTGCCGCGCCTTTCCCAGACGCCGTAAAGCAGTTTTTCCTGGTGGGCCAGGGCCTCGGCTCCGTGGGCGCCCACCACCATGCAGTATCCCACCTCGCCCAGTTGCCTGGCTGGTTCGGCCGCATCATTCACCCGCACGCTCTTTTCCTCTCTCCTCAGCCTGCCAATCCATAAACGGGCAGCGCTTCGGCCTTGCCTTTGAGGGCGTGGGCCCCCAGATGCCGCAGGCCGGCGCGGGATGCCTCGTCAATCCTGATGTACACATCCTCGGACAGGGCCACCGGGGAGGGCAGGCTGCGGGTGAGGCCCTCCAGGCGGGCGGCGACATTGACCGCGTCGCCGATCACCGTGTACTCCAGGCGCTCGGGGGAGCCGATATTGCCGGCGATCACCTGGCCGTAGTGCAGGCCGATGCCGTTGTCCACCGCCGGCAACTGGCGGGAGGCCAGGTCCTGGTTGAGCACCCCCAGGACCCGGCGGATGCTCAGGGCCGCGTCCAGGGCTTCCTGGCAGGGATTGGCACTACCCCCCAGGCCAAACACCGCCATGGCCGCATCGCCGATGAATTTGTCCACCTCGCCCCCGTGGCGGTGGATTTCCTGCACCACCAGGGAAAAGTACTGGTTGAGGATCGCCACCACCTCCTGGGGGGTGCAGCGTTCGGACAGGGGGGTGAAATTGCGCAGGTCGGTGAAGAGGATCGCCACCTGCACCTCCTTGCCCCCCAAGTCCGCGCCCCCCTCCTGGCCGATGATCTGGTTGGCCACCGTGCTGTTGACGTACTTGCCGAAGATGGTCTTGATCCGCTCCCGTTCGCGCAGGCCGGCGATCATCTCGTTGGTGCGCTCGGCGATGAGGCTGAACTCGTCGTTGCTGACCACCGGCACAAAGGTGTTGTAGTCCCCCTGCCTCACCGTGCCCAGGGCCTCCAGCTGCAGGTCGAACATCAGTTGTAGATTTCGGCTGTACTTGCGCATGACCAGGAAGGTGCCCCCCAACAGAACGGCGAAGACAAAGGCTACCTCCTGGGCGATCCAGGAAAACCGGAAGTGGGTGCCGCTGGCGAGGTTGTCGATGACGTACTTGAAATCCTTGTAGATCAGCAAGAGCAGCACCACGGCGATCAGCCCCACGCACAGGGCGACAAAGGCGAGGAACTTGGTCGAGATAGACAGGAAACGCCCAGGCGTGCGCTCCTGCTGGCGGGCGCCGGCGGCAAAGGAGTGGATGAGTTCCCGCTCCATATCCAGGGCCAGGCTGGTGGAGGTGAACATGCCCAGGGTGGCGCAGGCCAGCACCACCTTGAGACCGCTTTCGGCGGGGAAGTGGTAGTTGAGGGTGTTCCAGACGGTCAGCATCGCGCCGATGGCCACCCAGCTGCACAGGTCGGCCACCAGGTAGCGCCATGGCCGCTGCAGGTCCACCAGCTCGGGATGGGATGCCTCCTGACGGCGCAGCCGGCCGATCAGCGCCCAGCGCAGGACAAAACCCAGGAAGAGGGCAACTGCCAGGATGGAGGCCAGGTGCGCCGGACTCAGGGATTCGAGGAAGGGGCAGACCTGGATGCCGTACACACTCAGCAGGCCTGTACAACACAGGTACAGGACCGCGCTCTGCAACAGCTCTCCGCCCATAGAGGTCTCGCGTCCTGGAGCGGTTGCAGGAAGGTCGCTCATGAGTACCGCTCCTCGAAGACCTGCACCGCGCTCTGCACCGTGAGCATGCCGAGGCGCACGCGGTGGGCAAAACTACCGTACATGCCCATCTCCGTGCCAAAGGCCATGCCGTAGACCCGGGAAGCAAAGTCCATCAGATTCAGCCCCTCCCCCCGCACGTTGGCGTCCAGCCAGTACACCCCCTTCTCGGACTTGGTAAACCAGGTCTGCTCGATGGGCACCCCGCCCAACACATCGCTGTCCTCGGCCAGGGTGGCCCCCGACGCGGCGATGGCCTCAATGGTGGCCCGGGCCGCCCGCTGCTCCCAGGCCTCGTCCTCGGGATTTTTCTGGTGGCGGGCCGAGAGCCAGTAGTGGTCACCCATCAGTTGGGACTCGTGGAGGTCGAAGCTGAGACCGGGCCGGATGCGGGCCAGAAGCTGGCGGGTGACCCGTGGCTCCACCGGCGCCCAGAGGGTGTCGTGGAAACGGTTGAGGTGCAAGACCTCCCCCTCCAGGCTGATGATCAGGGTATAGGCCCTGCCCAGGTCGCCGGTGCCCTCCACCCCGGACTGGGCCGGGGTCATGTACAGACGCCGGCCCCGCAGCGGGGCCAGCACCTCGGGCCGGGTCTTCTGCAACTCCTGCAGCTTGAGATAAAAACCCCACTGGGCATCGTGGCTGTGGGTGCCCGGGCGGTTGCTGGCATAGCCGTAGTCTCCCAGCAGGGCCAGGAGCCGGCCCTCGTCCTCGTAGAGCACCTCCCCCTCGCGGCGCAGAATATTCTCCACCTGGGCAAAGGAATCCAGCACCGGTGTCTCCCCCAACCCCTGGCTCAGGGCGTGGGCGTACCCGCCCAGGCCCACCGGGTCCCGGGTGGGGATCACGTACACCTGATGGTCGGTGTGCAACTGCTCAATCAGCTCCACTGCGGCACTCACCCCGGCGTGTTCGGTGGAGTGGCTGCCGGCGCTGATGAAGATGGCCGGCAATTTGTCGCCGCCGGCGCGCACCGCTACAACCGGCGAGCCGTCCGGGGTATGGCCCAGCACCTCGGTCGCCCTGCCGGTCTGCTCTACTCTCGCGAGCAATTCTCCGTAGGTATGGTAGATCTGCATCTCTTATCTCCCGATGATGAGCCGGCGCGGATCCACTTCCTCGCGCAGGGTGAGCAAGGCCTCTGGATCGGGGGGAAGTGTCTCCTCGATGTGGGGCACTTTGAGCAATTCAAAACCAGTATTGTCCTGCACCTGTGCAAAGGTGATGCCCGGATGCAGGCTCTCCACCTGCATGCGTTTGCTCTGTGGATCGTAGCCCATGATCGCCAGATCGGTGATCACCTTGTACGGGCCGGTGCCCTCGGGCAACCCGGCCACCTCCCGCGCCCCCGGCCCGTTGAGGTACCCAGGGGTAGTGAGAAAGTCGAGTTTCTCGACGAAGCGCCGCCGGTCATGTTTGGTCATCACCAGGGTGCGCCAGCAGAAGCTGGCAAAATCGTTGGCCCCGCCGCTGCCGGGCAGCCGCACACTGGGGCGGTCGTGGGGCCCGATCACCGTGGAGTTGAGGTTGCCGTAGGCATCCATCTGCGCCCCGCCCAGGAAGGTGTAGTCCACCATGCCGCGCTGGCAGAGTTCCAACACGTCGCTCATGCTGGTGGCCATCAGGCCCTGGTAGAAGGTGCGCGAATCCCCCACCGAGATGGGCATGGTGGGCAAGCGGGGGGCCAGACCGCCGGCCTCGAAGATGACAAAAAGATGAGGCGCACTGGTCTTCTGGGCCAGCATCGCCGCGGCGCAGGGTGCCCCAGTGCCCACGCCCACGGTGGCCCCGTCTTCGAGCAGGCGGGCCGAGGCGCAGATCATCAACTCCATCGCGTTGTACTCGGCCATGCTCATCCCTTCAGCAGCTCCAGGTCGCGCAACTGGGCCAGGCGCTTTGCCCCGCCGCACTTTTCGAGATACCCGGCGAAATCCGGGACCCCGTGGATGTACTCCTGCACAAAGGCGGCGAAGGCGGCCTCGTCCTTTTCGATCTCCAGCCACTGCCGCAGATGATCCTCGTCGGAGAAGTACTCCCCCGGCATATTGCCCGGATAACAGCCGCCGGGCACCTCGCACACCGCATCTACACAGAGCGAGGGAATCACCGTGGCGTGCGGGGCGCGGCGGATCTCCTCATTGCTGATCAGCCGCTCACAGGTGAGGATCAGCCGTTTGGCCGCACGGGCCAGGTCCAAATCGGCCACCGTCACCCCGTAGATGCGGCAATTGCCGTAGCAGTCGCTCTCATGTACGTGGATCAGAGCCACGTCCGGGTACAGGGCCGGCAGGGCCACCACCTTGCGCCCGGTGAAGGGGCAGACCAGTTGCCTGGCCGCGCTGTGGGCAAAGGTCTCGGTGCCCAACATATTGCGCGAGAGCATGTACGGTACCCCCATGGCCGCGGCGTGCAGCCGGCAGGCCAGGGCGTAGTTGGTCCACTCGCAGATCTCCAACTGGCCGCGCTCTATGATCCGCCGGCTGTGGGGCGACAGACCCCGCGCCTCCAGGCCCACCACGTACGCCAGATCCACCTTGGCCAGCAGCTTCTCGCCCCCCAAATTGCCGGCCGCCAGAATCTGGAAATCGTGGGTGGCGGTGTGGCCGGCAAAACTCAGGTTGCGCTTCTGCTGGCGCAGCACCTCGTGCAGGGCCGCGCTGGCGATGCGGTTGGTGCCAAAACCCCCCGAGCCCAGGTAATCCCCGTCGTGGACGAAGCGCGCCACCGCCTCCCGGACGGACATCACCTTGTCCTCCAGGGCTCGCGATTTGTGCCGGAAGAATCGCCGCGCCGCCTCCGGGTCCGGGTCCATGAAGAGCGGGCCTTCGCCCATTAGAGCGCCGTCCATCCCCCGTCCACCAGCAAGGTATGCCCCGTGACCATGCCAGCCCCTGGGCCGGCCAGAAAGACCACCGCGCTGGCCACATCCTCGGGCTGGCCCACCCGCCCCAGCGGGATGCGGCTCAACAAGTCGGCCCGCATCGTCGGATCATCGAAGGTGGACTGGGTCAGGGGCGTGAGGATGAAGGTGGGCCCCACGGCGTTGACGTTGATCTGGTGCTCGGCCCACTCGATGGCCAGCACCCGGGTCAGGTTCACCACCCCGGCCTTGCTGGCGCAGTACGCCGCCCGCTTGTAATAGCCCACCACCCCGTTCATCGAGGCGATGTTGACGATCTTGCCGCCCCCAGTCTTGATCATCTCTTTCGCCGCCCGCTGGGCCGTGAAGAACCCCCCCTTGAGGTTGACCCCCAGGATGCGGTCCCATTCCTCCTCGCTCACCTCCAGGGCCGGCTGGGGGGTATTGATGCCGGCGTTGTTGACCAGGCTGTCGATGCGGCCCAACGCCTGCACCGCGCCGGCCACAAAGGCGTCGATGCTGGGCAGCTCGGGCAGGCGCAGGGGCAGGGGTGCGGCGCGCCGACCCAGCGCCCGGATGCTGGCACACACCGGGCCCAGGTTGGCCATACGCTCGGGCAGTTCGCTGACCACACAATCGGCCCCGGACTCGGCCAGGGCAATAGCCGTGGCTTTGCCGATACCGGAACCAGCGCCGGTGACGAGCGCCACCTTGCCCTCCAGGCTCATGTTGGGTTGGACCATACCAACCTCCTATTTCCGCAGTTGAAGGGTGTCGAAGAGCTGTCCCTCTTCGTCGATGGCGCGCAATTCGAGGGTGGTGCCGGCCACTACCACCTGGACAAAGTGGGGCACTGCCCGGGCCTGGGCCGTGTGCCAGGCGCGTTTGGGGTGGAACCATTCGGGTTTGGCGCCGGCCCCACCGGCCACCACGTAGACGATGCCGCGCTCCAGGTCGAGCCGGTCCTGGCGCAGGGGATGGCTGCGCTCGTACACAATGGTGTGGGAGTTGAAGACCAGATCCACCCCGTGCGCCTCCAACACCGGGCAGAGGACGCGCAACTGCTCTACCTGGTAGTCGGCAGAAACATAGGGCGGGTAGTGGAAGAAAACCACCTTCCAGGTGGCCCGGCTGGCCGCCAGATCTGCCTCCAGAAAGCGCCACTGTGCCCCTTCGGGCCGCAGCGCCATGGTGGCGACCGGCCCCCCGTCGCGGTACTCGACCAACTCCGTGCAGTCCAAGCCCGTGAAATGGGTGTTGCCGTAATCGAAGGAGTAATAACTTTTCGGCTCTGGGTAGGCGACCAAATCCCGCGCCCAGGAGGCCCTTTCCTCGTGGTTGCCCCAACACAGATAGAAGGGGGTGCAATGCAGCAGGGCTTTGGCCGGCCCAAAGAAATACTGCTCCCAGTCCTCGTAGCGATTTCCATGCTGCACCGCATCACCCACCATCAGCAGAAAGTCCGGCCTGGAGCGCTGGATCTGGGGAAAGAGCTGGCGGTTGATCAGATCGTCTCCGTACCCGCCGCTCTCGCTGCACACGGCAAAGGAGAAAGGGGTTTCAGGGCGCACCGCGGTCTTGAGCGGCAGCACCGCGCTTTCGACCACCTGGCCAGCCGCGTCCACCGAGCGCACCTGGTAGTGGTAGAGGGTCTCGGGCTCCAGGTCCTCCAGCACCAGGGTGTGGATGCAGGTGTCGCCCGCCCCTATGATCTGCTGCTCGGTCTCCGGCAGCCCGACAAAACCCTTGTTGTGGGTGCGCTGGGTCTGCCAGTACTTGCCCTCGGTGGAAGCCGGGCCAGAGGTCTCCCACATGATCTTCATGCCCGTGGGCGTGGGCCACTGGAGATAAGGTCCCTTGAGGATACTCAGCATCTTTCAGCTCTCGATCCAGAAAGGCTGCGTGAAGGCCAGGGCATTGCCCCGGCCCAGGCATTCGGCCCGCACGTACAGGGCCTGGGCCGGGTCGCCTACCTCCTCCAGATGCAGACAGTCGGACCCGCCTCTCACCTTCTTGAAGATGGCCCCGCCGCGTTTGACCCAGTGGATCTCGTCGGCGTCCGACTCCACCACTACCCGACCCTCCTTGTCCATGCCAACCCGCGCTATGGCAACCCCGGTGGAGGCGTAGAAACGCCCCGTCCCCAGCGCGGCGATGATCCCCCCGGCAGTAGGTGTTTCTCCAGCCTGCCATTGCACACAATTCCAGGCAATGAAGTGGTCTACCGGCTCGTGCTGGTCGTCGGTGCCGTGGCCAAAGACCCGCCAGCCCTTGCTCAGGAGCCGGTCCCAGCGGTCCGTGGCCCTGGCCTGGCCGGCGATGCGCTCGATGACCCCGCAGTAGACCTCCATGCCGCGCAGCCCTTCCATGGTGTCGAGCAATTCGTCGGTGGCGTAGTCCGGGCGCGGCTTCCAGTTGGGGTGGTCAAAGACAAAGAGCCCACCCCGGGCCTCCACCTCGTCCATAATCTGGCGGGGCGTCAACTGCCGGGCCGGCAGTTCGCGGTCGGCCCCCAGGTACATCAGGGTCTGTTTGAAACACGAGGTCACCTCGACGGCCGGCAGCAGGCACAGCGAGCTTTGTGTTTGCAGTGGGGCGGTATCCAGTAGGCAGTCGTGTTCGGAGAGGGCCAGGTACTGGTACCCAGCCGCCTCGTACACCCGCAGCAGTTGCTCGGGGGTCAGGGTGCCGTCCGAAACCGTGGAGTGGCCGTGGTGATTGCCCCGCAGCCAGCGGCAGGGGGCGTCCATGTCCATATAGGTCGAAGTAAAGGCAGCCACGGGTTTACTCCGGGGAACCAGATTGGTTATTCGCCCTACCGGCCACCGGATGCTGCGCCCTGGTGGAGCTGACCTGCTGCTCCAGATTGGCCAAGGCCCCGTCGAGCCGGGCCAACTGTTCCCGCGCCCTCGCCAACTCGCTGGCCATGGCGCCCTCCCCCCCGCGTTCCCACTGCTCCTGCTGCCGTTCCCGCTGCGCCTCCTCCATGCCGTTCATGATCACCCCGATGAAGAGGTTGAGCACCACCATGGTGCCCAGCAGCACAAAGCTGACAAAGTAGGCGGTGCCGGCCCCGGGCATGGCGACGGGCGAGACGCACTGCCCGGGATAATCGCCGTACCCGTACCGGTCACAGCCGTAGATCTGGATGTTCATCAGATCTACCCAGCCCTCCAGGGTCACCACCCCGAAGAGGGAGAGCATGGCCTGCGGCAGGGAGCCGAAGTGTACCGGGTCGTTCTTGCCAAATACAAACACCCCGGCCACCGCGTACACGTAGAAGAGCAGCCCCATCAACCCGGCCACATAGATCATCGAAGGGATACTCTTGAAGAGCGCCGTCACCAACAGCTGCATACGCGGCAGGGCCCGCACCAGGCGCAACACCCGCAAGAGCCGCAAGAGCCGCAGCACCGTCACGTACTGGCTGTGGATGGGCAGGTAACACACCACCACGATCAGGAAATCGAAGACGTTCCACGGATCGCGGAAATAGTTCCAGGGCCGGCGGCCCTCGGCGCCCATCTTGATCAGCATCTCCAGGGTGAAGATCCCCAGCACCACCTGGTCGAGAAAGTTCAGGAGCCCGTGGTGGGCCGCGGCGATCTCCTGGTCCGTCTCCACTCCCACCAGCACCCCGGCGAAGAGGATCACCAGGGTTACCCCGTTCTGGAACCAATTTGCGGCGGCGATCTGTTTCAGCATTTTTGCTCCGGATATTGGGTTGAGCCCCTCTCAGGAAGGCAGAGGCAGCTTGAGGTTCTTCAGCGTTTGCCAGGTGTGGCGGCCGGCCGGCTCCCCTGCCAGGGCCAGGGCTTCCAGATGAACCCGGAGCAGCCCAGCATCCTGCGGGGTGTCCACATCGTACCAGATTGGCAACAGGCCCAGGGAACGACTGCCCATCCTTTCGATGGTCTGGGCCAGCACCTGGCCGGTGCTCCAGGCGATGTCGGCAAAAAGCTCGGGGGCCGGTTGGCGCAGGCCGATCAGATAGTAGCCCCCATCGGTGCTGGGCCCGATGACCACCTCGCGTTCACTTAGCAGCTGCAGCGCCTCATCCAGGCAGCCGGCAGGCAGGCTGGGGCTGTCGGAACCCAGGGCCAGCATCCGCTCCATGCCCTGGCCAAAAGCCCAGGCAAAGAGCTGGCTCAGGCGGCCACCCAGATCAGTCTGGGGTTGGGGCACAAAAACCAAGCCCTCCCGGCCCAGCAACCCGGCCAGTTCCTCCTGGGCAGCGGGCGGTTCGCAGGCCACCACCTTCAGCTGCGCTCCAGAGACCCGCAAGAGGGCCGCGCTGTCCAGCAGGAACCCCCGGTACAGGGCCGCTGCCTCTGCCGGGGTGCAGCAGCCGTGCAGGCGGGTCTTGACCTTGCCGGGCCAGGGCGCTTTGGCAAAGAGGATGATGCAGGTGGACATGCTGTTGTCTCAAGGGGCGGCGGGGCTTATTTTTTGCAATGCGCTGAATATATAACCTCTACCTTCACCATCCAACCCCGACTGCATAACCATGGCAAAAGTACATATCGTCCGCCACAAACCCGGCGCGGTATTCTGCGGCACCGCCGAGGTCATCCTCATCGACAACCAGAACAACATCGCCCGCCTGGTGGAGCCCAGCGGCAACGTGGGCACCCAGTACCCCAGCGGCATCGGCTCGGAGTGGTTCGGCACCATCGAGAACCTCAGCGCCGGCCTGGCCCTGGGCAAGGCACACTGGTCCGACGTGTACAAGACCGACGTCTTGTGGACCACGCCCTCGGCTAAAAAAGAGGACTGCCAGCAGCGCCGCGACGAGTTCAACGCGGTGTACGGGGCGATGATCAACCGCTGTACCGGCGGCCCGTTGCGCTCCAACCGTATGGCCCGCTTCACCCACCGCGAGGGTTTCCCCGACCCCAAAGCCCTCTTCGAGGTGCAGATCCGCGCCGCCCTGGGCGCCAATGTCAAGGTGGGCGAGGGCAAGGTGGATTACGGCTCCTGGGTGGATCATCAGCCCAGCGGCGCCTCGGTCTCGCACCAGCGCAACGGCGAGTGGATCCACACCCTGGGCCCAGACCTGGCCAAAGAAACCGAGTTCGTGCTCGACGAGCACTACGCCAAACCCTTCGCCGCCCAGGGCATCGACTTCCGCAAACAGACCGCCTGGCTGGAGCTTTTGGTGGCCGTGGACGACGCCCCCGAAAAGACCTGGGCCCGCATCGAGACCGTGCGCCAGACCTGCGAGAAGTACTTCGGCGAGCACCGCCCCGCCGGCCTGATCTACCCGGTCTCGCGTATCCCCAACCTCGACGGCATCGTCGAACCCCAGCCCCGCGTGGTTTCCGGCGAGGTCGAGATCGTGCGTTCCGGCGAACTGGCCGACGGCTTCAGCACCTGGACCGCCCTGAAGTACGGCGGCATCACCGAGGTGATGGCCAGCGCCGTGGGCGGCACTGAGGCCGACCAGATCCTGGGGGTCATCGACAGCCGGGTGAAGCAGGCCGGCGGCCGTGGCCTCAAGGAGGACGGGGTCTTCAACAACGCCTATGTGGTGGCCGGCGTCGATTCGGCCGCCAACCGCGAGGCCCTCAAGCGCTTCAACGGCACCTTCATCAATTACTACCAGGGCTGGGTGCCCTCGGGCCGCACCGCGCAGTTCATCGGCGGTATCCAGCAGTCCGCACATCCCTTCGGCATCGCCAACCGCTCGATTTTCGCCGCCTGATGGCCGACCTGCTCCAAGGTCTGAGGACCCGCTGCTTTGGGCAGCGGGTCTTTTCTTTTGCGGAATTGGGCTCGACCAACGACGAACTGGGCCGCCTGGCCGCCGAGGGTGCCGAGGAGGGGACCTTGGTGATCGCCGAATACCAGACCGCCGGCCGGGGCCGCCGGGGACGGGTCTGGCATTCACCCCCCGGCACGGGCCTGTGGTGTTCGCTGCTGGTGCGCCCGCCCGCTGCTCTCGCCCTCTCATTGGTACCCTTGCTGCTGGGCACCGCCATCGCCCAGAGTATCCGCGCTGTGGCCGGGGTCCCTGCCCAACTCAAGTGGCCCAACGACGTATTGCTCGCCGGTCTCAAGGTGGCCGGCATCCTCTGCGAACAGAGCAAGGGCGGCCTGGTGGCCGGCTTTGGCATCAACGTCAACCAGGAGCTTTTCCCCCCCGAGTTGCCCGCCGCCACCTCCATCCTCCTGCAACGCGGAGTTCCCACCGACCGCTCTCTGCTGCTGGGGGCCATCTTGGAGGAGGCCGAGCGCCTCTACCTAGACATCTGCACCACCGGCCCGACCTCACTTCTCGCCGCTGCCACCGCCTTGCTCTCCACCCTGGGCCGGCAGGTGGAGGTGCAGTTGGAGGGCAACACCCTGCGCGGCCTGGCCTGCGGCCTGGAGCTGGATGGGGCGCTGATACTCGAGGAAGAAGGAGGCCGGCGGCGCCTCGTCCGCGCCGGGGACGTATATCACCTGGGACAGAGGTCCAACCCTTGACGGAATCCCCCGTGCCCTTCTAGTTTAGCCTATTCCCTTAACCGAAAGAGCACGCCCTTGGTACAGGCCAAACTGATCCTCGACGAACTCCGGAAGCAGCGCATCACCCACGTGGTGGGGGTGCCCGACAACGGCTCGCGGGTCCTCTTCGAGCAACTCCTCGCCGACCCCGCCATCGAGCTGATCCTGGTCAGCCGCGAAGGCGAGGCCTTCGGTGTGGCCGCCGGCCTGTGGGTGGGCGGTGCTCGCCCGCTGGTGCTCATCCAGAACACCGGCTTTTTGGAGGCCGGCGACGCCTTTCGCGGCACCGTCTACAACATGGCCATCCCGCTGGTCATGCTCGTCGGTTACCGGGGTTACAAGACCCTCAAGCCCGGTGCCCCGCGCGTCGACACCGCCGCTTCCTTCTTCGAGCCCACCCTCAAAGCCTGGGATATCCCCTACACCCTGCTCTTCGACGACCAGGACGTGGACCAGATCCCCGCCGCCTTTGCCAAGGCCGCGCAGACCTCGATGCCCGCCGCCGTGGTGCTGGTAGAGGAGACCACCTGAGATGCTGGACAAGTATATCTGCCTGCAGCAACTGGCCGCCCGCCGCCGCGACGAACTCTTCGTCACCACCATGAGTGTGTCCGTGCCCTGGTCCCGGCTTTCCGACAGCCCCCTCGACTTCGCCGCCGTCGACAGCGCCATGGGCCATGGCGCCGCCTTTGCCCACGGCCTGGCCCTGGCCCAGCCCCAGCGCCGGGTCATCGCCCTCAACGGCGACGGCAGCACCCTGATGGGCCTGGGCAGCCTGGTGAACATCGCCCAGCGGCCCGCGCCCAACCTCACTCTGGTGATCGTCGAGAACGGCACCTACGAGGTGACCGGCAGCCAGCCGGTGCCCGGGGCCGGCATCGTCGACTACGCAACCATTGCCCGGGGAGCCGGCCTCAAGGACGTGTACACCATCGAAACCGAAGCCCAGTTCGACGACTTGCTGCCCCTCCACTTCAGCGGCCCGGGCCCCTCGGTGATGGTGTGGAAGGTCGCCCGCAGCGGCGAGCCCGTGCCCAAGTTCGAGCAGTCCATCCGCGAGCGGGGCCACCGCATGCGCCAGGCCCTCGTTGGCTGAGTTTCCCCGGCGCCTCGACAAGGAGGTTCCCATGCAACTGCCCCTGATGACTGCGGTCCGCCAGCATTTCCCCAGCGCGGCCCTGCCAGACCCCCTCCAGACCCTGCGCCAGGCCTGGGCCGGCGCCGCGCTACAGGTGTCGCCCGGAGCCCGTATCGCCGTAGCCGCCGGCAGCCGCGGCATCGCCAACGTCGCCGCCTTCACCCGCACCGTGGTCGAGCTGCTCAGGGAGGCCGGGGCCCGGCCCTTTGTGCTGCCGGCCATGGGCAGCCACGGGGGCGCCACCGCCGAGGGGCAGATCGGGGTCTTGGCCAGCTACGGCATCACCCCCCAGAGCATGGGCTGCCCGGTGGAGTCGACCATGGAGGTGGTGCAGGTGGGGCAGCTGGCGGACAGCACTCCGGTGATGATCAACAAGCTGGCCCTGGAGGCCGACGGTATCGTGCTGATCAACCGGGTCAAGCCGCACACCTCCTTCCGCGGTCCCTTCGAGAGCGGGCTGATGAAGATGCTCACCATCGGTCTGGGCTCCCACAAAGGCGCCACCCTGGCCCACTCACAGGGGGCGCAGGGCCTGGCCCGCCTCATTCCGGCCTGGGGCGAGGTAATCTTGCAGAAGGCGCCGGTGCTCCTGGGTGTGGCCCTGGTCGAGGATGCCTACGAACACACCGCCCTGATCGAGGTGCTGCGCCCCGAGCAGTTCACCAGCCGCGAACCCCAGTTGCTGGTCCTGGCCCGCGAGAACATGCCCCGTATTTTGGTGCAGGGCATCGATGTGCTCATCGTCGAGGAGATGGGCAAGGACATCAGCGGCACCGGCATGGACACCAATGTGCTGGGCCGGATGATGCTGCCCGGCATCAAGGAACCCGACGAACCCGGTGTGGCCCGCATCGTCACCCTGGGATTGAGCGAACGCACCCACGGCAACGCCAACGGCATGGGCCTGGCCGACATCGTCACCCGCCGGCTCTTCGAGGCCGTGGACTTCAAGGCCACCTACGCCAACGTCTTCACCACCACCTTCCTCAACCGCGCCTACGTGCCGGTGATCATGGCGACCGACCACCAGGCCATCGAGGCCGCCCTCGAGGTGCAGCGCATCGCCAACCCCGCCCAGGCCCGCATCGCCCGTATCCGCAACACCCTGGAACTGGCCCAGATCCAGCTCTCCGAGTCTCTGTACAACGAGTTCAAGGGCCACCCACTCCTGGAACAGGTGGGGCCGCTGGAGCCGATGGCTTTTAGTGAGGATGGGAGACTAATCTAAAACGGCGGGGTATCGTGCCTGCAGAATTATCAAACTAAGTGTGGAGATCACCTTGAGCAGTTGGCAGGAGAAGGGCTCTCTTGCTCTTGGCATTATTACATTCCTGGTACAACGACACCTCAACGAAAATCGGCGACAGGGTTAGTGCCGCAATTGCTCCACGCGGTTGGCCCGGGCATCCTTGTGCGGTTCGTGCGGTTGCCAGCCCCGCAAAGCCAGCATGATGAAGAAGCTGAGCACATAGGCCACCACTATCGGCCACCCGTGCCTCAACCAAGCCCCCACAGATTTGGCCTGGGGAAAGAGGTTGGACAAGGCCACCCCGGCTGAGGAACCAAACCAGACCATCGACCCGCCAAATCCCACCGCAAATGCCAGCACTCCCCAGTCATATCCTCCCTGATCCAGCGCCAGCTTGGTCAATGGGATGTTGTCGAAAACTGCGGAGACGAAGCCGAGGACAAAAGTGGACTGCCACGAAGCAGCTGGCAGCTGATCGACCGGCATCATCGAGGCGCACAGCACCAGGCAGATGAGAAACAGGCTGCCCTTCAGCGCCGCGGGAATCTCGCCCCAGGCCGTTTTGCAGAAGAGCGATCCGACCAGGATGGCCGCCCATACCCCAGCGGCGGGGAAGTCGAGCAGCACGTTGGCGGCAATGGCCCCGGCCAGGATCAGGGCGACGACCAGGATCTTGACCCAGTCCACCTGGTGGTGCCCCACCTCGTCCCGCTGGATGGGCTGGAAACGGTGTTGCTGGATGGAGGCGAAGATGCCAAAGAGGAAGAGACAGGGCACCGCTGCCACGTAGGCGTGAACCACGTCGGCGGCGGCCACCCCGTCGATCCAC
>SXGT01222822.1_pt1 | contig 27376 bp, 20 predicted proteins | sample 3176221 | NCBI WGS metagenome assembly SXGT01 (sample SAMN11356862, study PRJNA531348) | freshwater metagenome | isolation source: freshwater sample F1-120 | place: China: Fuxian Lake, Yuxi | collected 2017-12-25
AAGTTGCCGGCAGTGTCAGCGGTTACGTACGAGACCAGTCCGGAGCGGAGATCCCCTCCGTGAGCATCGCGGCCCGTTCCGCCGAACAGCAACTGACGCGCACCACGGTCACCGACAATACGGGTTTCTACAACCTCCTAGCGATGCCCTCCGGCACCTGGGAGATAACCTCCTCAGCCGACGGCTTCGAGCGTCAGATTCAGGGCGGCGTGCGCCTGACACTGGGAGAGAGTCTCCGGTTGGACATCACTCTCAAGGTCGGCTCAATTTCGTCCGAAGTGACAGTTTCGAGCACCGCGACGATGGTAAATACATCAAGCCAGACCCTGTCCGGTTTGGTTGACGACCGCCGTGTTCAAGATCTCCCGCTCAACGGCAGGAACGTCATGAGCCTGGCGCGCATTCTGCCCGGCATCCTCCAGGTCAGCGCGCCGCAGGAGATGGATAACACGCGCGCGGGTCCTAACATGAGCGTAAATGGGGGCCGCTCGGTCAACAATAACTTTACCTTTAACGGGGCCAACTTTACCCACTTCGGCCAGACGACCGGTTTGAATTTCCCGCCGCCGGACGCGGTTCAGGAGATCCGCATTCAGACGCACAATTTCACGTCTGAGTACGGAAACAATTCGGGAAGCCAGGTCACGATTACATCGAAGGCGGGGACCAATCAGTTGCATGGCAGCGCCTGGGAGTTTCTTCGTAACGACAAACTGAACGCACGCAGCTTTTTTCAGCCGAGGCGCCCCACCAGCCGCCAGAATCAGGCCGGGGCGGCCGTTGGCGGTCCCATCAAAAAGGATAAATTGTTTGGATTCGGATACTATCAGAAACTTTGGAACAGGCCCGAAGTGGGGTCGTCCCAGGCTTTGGTTCCTACCGACGCGGAACGGCGCGGGGATTTTTCCGGTCAGGCCGCGATCCGGAACGTGAACGACCCGCTTACCGGGCGTCCGCTGACCAGCCCAACGGGCGCGCCCTGCGTGGCGGGAAACACGGTCGCTCCGGGCTGCATCAGCAAAGCGGCGCAGAGAATCCTCGATCAGTTCGTTCCCCGGTCGCCTACCGGCGCATTCGTCTCGTTCAGCCAGAATCCATCGGGAAATTATTCGTTCATGGGCCGCGTGGATTTTCTACAGAGCGTAAAACACTCGCTCTTCGGTCATTTCCACCGGGACTCGTACGCGCAGCTTTTCACGGCGGGAAACATCCAGCCGTTCACGACGGGTGACCGCACGGTGGTAAACAACAATTTTTCGGTGTCGAGCACCTACACTGTTACGCCGGCGCTATTGAATCAAGCGACGTTCGACTACCTGCACGTATCCTCGCTCGACGAACCTCGCGAGCTGTTTGCACCGCAGAGCATGGGCATCAACCTCCCCGCTGGTATCAACGGCGAGGGAATTTCCGTCAACGTGCAGGGGCGCTTCAATCTGGCTACCGTGAACCCGAACGGCCAGGATTACCGGAACTGGCATTTTCGCGATTCGATGAGCTGGATTAAAGGCCGCCACACGCTCAAGTGGGGATACGAAGGACATAAAGTGAACTGGACTCTGAACAACAGGTTCACCCAATCGCGCTCCGCGACCTTTACCGGCGTAGGAACAGGCAACGCGATGGCGGACTTCCTGATCGGCCGGTTCGATCAAGTAAACGTTCTGTTCGGGCAGCCCGGTAGCGATCCGGTCAACTGGAAGCACTTCTTCTTCCTTCAGGACGAGTTCAAGATTGTCACCAGGTTCACGCTCACGTTTGGCGCGCGCTGGGAACCCTACCTTGCGTGGGACCAGAAGTTCGGCCGCCACACCTATACGGACGTGCCAAGTTTTAGCGCCCGCTCCACCGTGCGCCCGGATTCAATTCCGGGCGTTCTGTTCCCTGGCGATCCTGGTCTGCCCTCGAACGGTAAGCTCAGCTACGACGACATGAACAACATCGGGCCGAGGGTCGGCTTTGCCTGGGATGTCTTTGGAAACGGCAAGACGAGTGTCCGCGGCGGATACGGTGTCTTCTTCGATCAGCTCTCGGCGACAGTTGTGCATACGTCGGAAGCGCCATTCGCGGGAACCGACGTGCTCCGTCAGGGACAGATCGACGATCCCTATAGGTCCCTCAACCTGCGGGTTCCTCCACAGGGAATCCTAACGGGCAATTTCGGCTGCACGCCTGTGAATAGATTGCCAGGCGTGACCTGCGCTTTCCCAATCCCTGCCAATCTGGTCACGACGGACAAGGATCTGGTGGTTCCCTATACGCAATCGATGAGCTTCACGATCGAACGCCAACTGGGCTCCGACTTCGTCTTTTCGTTGGGCTATGCCGGTAAGCTTTCGCAAAAGCTCGAGGGTCACCGGCACTACAATCCAGCGGTGTTCAAGAACGATCCGATTACGGGGCAGGCGCCGTCGGCGGCAAATATCAACAACCGCGTGCTGTACCCACAGACCATCGGGCTGCTGAATACACAATCGCGGTTTCTTGGGAACGACTATCGCGCCGGGTATCACAGCGCGCAGTTCAGGCTCGAAAAGCGCTTCAGCCGGGGACTGTCTTTCCTGAGTTCCTATGTGTGGTCTAAAGGTGTGGACAATGTCAACGCACCGCAGCCCGGTCTTACGCCTGGCGTAGGCAATCCGTTCAACCTGAAGCAGGAAAGCGGCCGAGGGAACTTCGACCGCCGGCACGCCGTCGCCATCAGTTGGATGTGGAGTCCGGATTTCCGCTTTGACCATGCCCTGGCAAAGCGCGTTTTGGGCGGATGGAGCCTTGGCGTGTTCCACCAGATCCAAAGCGGCGCGCCGCTGAACATCACGATGGGCGCCGACGTTGCGCTCGACGGCACCGGACAGCAGAATCTACAGCGCGCCCAGCTTGTGAACGGAGTTACTTACGCCGATGTCGAGCGGAATCATTCAAGCCGCGCGGACTTCGTGGCCCAGTTCTTCAACACGGCCGCGTTCGTGCCGGCGAATCTTCTGCCGCGCGGCATCTACGGCAATTCGGGCCGCAATATCATCAGCGGACCTGCTTTGTGCAACACGGATTTCACGATCATGAAGGACGTTCCCGTGCGTGAGCGCCTGCGGGCGCAGTTGCGCGGCGAATTGTTCAACGCGTTTAACCAGGTGAATTTCAACGCGCCGAACACGCTTGTGTCGTCGGGCGGTTTCGGGCGAATCACGGGGGCGAGCAGCGGCAGAGTCATTCAATTGGCGCTCAAGATGATCTGGTGAGAACCGCGCCCACCACCGCAATCAGTCCCTATTCAACTTTTGGAGAAGAACACTATGAAGATCCTCACTCGTATTTCCCTGCTGTCCGCTCTTTCGGCCGCTTTCGCCATTGCCGATGTAACACGCACCGAGCTCGTGAAGCCAACAACGCCGCACGACGATTCGAAACCGAATAGCGCTTCCGTTCCGGACGCCTACGCGATTTCCGGAAACTTCGAACGGGTCGTCGTCCTGCGCTTCAAGTACCAGACGGACCTGCTGGCCGGGCTCGAGAAGATGGTGAAGGAGCAGAAGATCAAGAATGCCGTGATCCTTTCCGGAGTCGGCTCCGTACGGAACTATCACATCCATTCGGTAAGCAATCGGGATTTTCCGTCGAAGAACATTTTCATCAAGGATCCCGGCTCGCCCGCCGACATCATCAGCATCAACGGCTATGTCATCGACGGAAGACTGCATCCTCACATGACGCTAACGACGGGCGAGAAAGCATTTGGGGGCCATATCGAACCCGGCAACAGCGTCTTCACGTTCGCCATCGTGACGATGGGAGTGTTTGCCGACGGCGTGGATCTTAGCCGGATCGACGACAAGACATACAGGTAAGGGAACGAAAATGATCAAGGCCTTTGCCCTCCTATCGCTCCTTTCCGCGGGAGCCTTCGCCGCGGATCCAGTGGACCCGGTTCGCGAAGCATCCGCTATGTGGAGGCGAGCGGTCATCAAGCAGGACGAACCGGCTCTCCACAGGCTGTTGGCCGCGGACCTTATTTATTCGCACTCGAACGGGAAGACGAATCAGAGCAAGGCGGAGTATATCGCGGCCGTGATGAAAGGTCCTTCGCACTACGAGTCCTTTACGGACTCGGACACGACCATCCGCGTCTACGGGAAGACGGCGGTGTTAAGTGGATTTGTCGATGTGAAGACACCCGGCCGGGAGAGCTATCGCGTGCGGACACTGGAGGTTTACGTCGAGAACAAGGGCGTCTGGCAGATGACGGCACACCAATCCGCGCGAGTCGCTCCGTGACGAGCCCACTCGCGGCCGCTTTCGGTGCGGGGCTCCTGACCGATAACCCGGCGGGCGGCGCCGGGGCGATGTAGAGGCCGCGCCAGCTAGCGCCGAAACCAACCCCGCCGGGTCTAGGTCCGGGGCAATGGTATTGTTGCGTTTCAGGCCTTCGGAACTAGCGCGGGTCGTGCATCATCGCGAGGCCTACAAGTAATCAACCTCGGCAAGAGGCTTCGAAGCTTCGGCGGGTCATCTCATAGAAGAGCAACCTGCTCTCCGGTGGGTTCGGCTCAACAGTACCACGGCTCCGTCATATACGGGATCGTCGCGCGCGCCGGCAGATGAAAGTCCGGGGCGATTTTAGCGAAGATGTCGTGGCGAGACGATCCCGCCCGCTCCTCGGCCCGGACCATTGCCTGAAGTCTGCGGCAAAGGCTGTCCATCTCCAGGTCGGGATGCTCCCACCGGTAGCTGAGCGCTTGCGGATCGAATGGCCCAATCAGCGCGCGCACCTCTTCCAGATCGAGCAACGCCGACCCCTGCGGAATCAGAAGACGGATGGCAAGCTGAATCGGCGCGACGTTTTCAACCAGACCGAGTTCCGCCACGGTACGCAACAATTCAGCGTAGCCCTCGCGCGTGGTCCACGGGGTGAACGCGACGAACGTTGGGGCGAGCGTCAGGCCCACCTCGCGAGTAAGCCGGACAGCCTCCACGAAGTCGCGCCGGGTGTGGCCTTTAAGGAGCCGTTCAAGAATCCTGTCATCGACGGATTCAGCCGCGCTCGTTACAAACAGGCACCCCGTCGAAACAAGGCGGGACAGGCGCCTGGCATGCCGGAGTAAGTGCTCGATCTTGATTACGGCGTCGTAGGTTACACCCGGGTGCTCTTCGTGCAAGGCCTCAACCAGATCCATTGCGTGGCCGACGCCATTGAAAAAATCCGGATCGCCGAAGGTGATGTGCCGCGCGCCCGCGGCCACTTGACGGCGAATGTCTTCAAGAACCACATCGGGCTGAACGACTCGAAATACACCTCTGTAGACGGGGACAATCGGGCAGTGGCGGCACAGGTGTCTGCAGCCCCGGCTCGATTCCGTGTAGCCCACGACGCGATTTTCGCCGTTCCACCGGAGCGTGGCGTAGCGCGAAAGCTCGGGAAGACCGGCGCGGTCCGGAGTCAGGAACCGCAGCCGGTCGACCGGCGCCAGAGAGCCGCCCCTCGCTCCGTCCGCGAAATCCGCAAGCCCCCTCTCGAATTCGCCGCCGATGATCGACTCGAAACCGCTCGAGCGAAGCAGAGCCTCGTTCATGGGAGCGTACAGGCCGTATGCGCAGAGGCGCGCGGCAGGGTTAAGGGCGCGCACGGCGGCTGCAACCGGCAGCGCGAGGCGCGTGGCGGTGTGCATGGGGAGATGAAACGCCACCATGTCGGCCGAGCGCACGTCGTCGCGAGGGAGCGGGCTTCGGGAGAGATCTGCGCAGACCACGTCGTGGCCGCGGGCGCGCAACCAGGCCGCGGGCGAAGCGAGACCGAAAGGCTGATGACCCAGGTCGTAAGTCGAGATGAGAAGCGCTTTCACGGAGTTCGCCTCCTCCGGGTGTCCAATCCGAGCCTACTTGATTTGAACAAGGCCCGCCGCTTCTGCTCCCGCGCCGGTGCTCAGGTTCTGCGGGTCGCGCCAGAAATCCACGTAGGAAATCTGATGCACGCATGCCACCGTGCATCGGGGCGCACAGGATTTTGCCGTAAGATACTCGCGCCGGATATCCGCGATCGTGTATTCGGAAAGCGGTTTGCCAGGATAACCGCGCTGCTGCGAGCAGTAATGCACCAGGCCGTCTTCGCAAATATACAAATATCGGGCGCCGGCGCGGCACCTCCACTCGTTGGTTTTTCCCTGAGCGATGTTGTCCTGAAAGTAGGTAATTTGAGCGTAGCTGGCGTTCCCCATGGTTTTCATCTGGGTGTACACTTCGCGCTCTTCGGGCTTGAGAGGCTGGAGCTGGCCGCCGCCGTCGTGAATGATGCCGACCGTAGACGTGAAGCCGAGCTCCACGGCACGCTTGCCCACGGTAACAGCATCCTTCGGATTATGGATGCCGCCGCCCACCACGGAGTTGATATTGACGTGAAACTCGGCGTGGTCGGCAAGCAGTTGGAGCTTCTTGTCGAGCACTTTCAAGCTCTTCTTCGATACGTCGTCCGGCATCGCGTTATCGATGCTGATCTGCAGGTGGTCGAGCCCGGCGTCGTTCAAGCAGCGAATGCGTTCAGCCGTCAGAAGATAGCCGTTCGTGATCATTCCGGCGATCATGCCGTGATGGCGCGCACGCCCGATAATGCGGTCGAGGTCAGGGTGAAGGAGTGGTTCACCACCGCTGATGGTGATGACGGTTGTCCCAAGTTTCGCCAGTGAGTCAACCCGTTCGAACATCGTGTGGGTCGGAACCGGCTTTGAAAAGTCGTCGTATTCGTTGCAATAAGCGCAAGAAAGATTGCAGCGCCGGGTGGGAATGATATGCGCCAGAATCGGGTGGCTGGTGGAAGCCAGCCCCTTCGCGATCATGCGGAGCTCGCGCGCGCGCCGGGCGAAGGCTTTGAGCCTGCGTCTGACAACGGTGGCCCTATCTGGCATAGTTAATAATTACAACATAACCGGCTCCGCGGTTGCACGCGGCAGAAGCCGGTTGGGGCAATTTCGTGGCCGGATGGAGATTATTGCAGCCGAATGACGCCGATCGTGAGCATCGTCACGCCTTCTTATAACATGGCGCCGTTCCTGCGGCAGGCTGTTGAAAGCGTCCTCGATCAGGATTACCCCTCTATTGAGTATATCGTCATGGACGGCGGCTCGACCGACGGCAGCGTTGAGATCCTGAAGGAGTACTCGGGGCGGCTTCGCTTCGTATCGGCGCCGGACCAAGGTCAGGCGGATGCGGTCAATCGGGGCTTTCTCATGGCGCAGGGGTTGACAGCAAAGGATTCGATTTTCGCCTTCCTCAACGCCGACGATTACTACTACCCGGGAGCGGTGCGGGCGGTGGTTGATGCGTTCAGGGGCGAAACGGTTGCGGGTGCCGTGTATGGTGAGGCCTATCATGTAAGTGGGGACGGTGTGGTCCTGGGACGGTACCCCACGCAAGCCTACGATCCTAGAGGTTTTGAATCGCAGTGCTATATCTGCCAGCCGGCCTGTTTCCTGCGCGGCGAGGTTTTTCGCGAGGCGGGAATGTTGAACCCGGCTCTCCACTTCGGCGTGGACTACGATCTCTGGATTCGCATCGCCAAACGCCACCCAATGCGAAAGATCGACACGTATCTGGCCTGCTCCCGTCTCCATCCGGGGGCTAAGACCATGGCACGGACAAAGCAGGTTTACCGCGAGATTTTTCAAGTGCTGAAGACGCACTACGGATATGTCCCGATGCAGTGGATTTACGGGTACGCGGCGCTGCTGCTCGACGGCAAAGTACGCGCGAGAGGAGTCGCGCCGCCCACGGCCGCGAACGCCGCGCTCAGCCTGTTGCTAGGCTCGATCGAGAATCCGCGCCATCTCTTCCGGTTCTGGGCGGATTTCTGGCGCAAAGGGGTCGAGTGGCAAGCGGGCCGATAGTCACCATCGTCACTCCTTCCCTCAATCAGGGCCGGTTCATCCGGGCCACGATTGAAAGCGTCCTCGCGCAGGATTATCCAAACCTCGAATACATTGTGATGGACGGAGGATCCTCCGACTCGACCGCCGCCATCGCTGCCGAATATGGCAGCCGTCTGAAGTGGATATCGGAGCCCGACAGCGGCCAGTCGCACGCGATCAATAAGGGGTTTCAAATCGCGCAAGGCGACATCGTTTCCTGGCTCAATTCCGACGATCTGATCCTGCCTGGAGCGGTAACCCATGCCGTCGAAGCCTTTAAGGCGCGGCCCGAAACCGGCGCGGTGTACGGCGAGGGTTACCAGATTGATCAGGCCGGCGCGATCATCCGCAGGTTCCCGTATACGGAGCCGTTCAACCTTTGGAAGCTGGTCTACCTTTCCGACTACATCCTGCAACAGACAGTGTACTTCCGCAAGAGCGCCCTCGAAGCAGTAGGTTATCTGGACGAGGATCTGCATTACGGCATGGACTGGGACATCTTGATCCGCCTCGGTCTGAGATTTGGACTGGAGCATGTCCCCGAATATATGGGCTGCCTGCGCGAGTATCCGGAGACCAAGACGTCGGCGGGCGGGTCGGAGCGAATCCGCGAGCTGAGGAACATGCTGCGGAAGCACACGGGGATGCGTTTCCCGCCGGGCTACATCACATATGGACTCGAGTCCTGGCAGATCCGAATGCCGGGATGGTTTCGGCCGGCGGCCAGAGCGGTAGCGCGCCTCGGCTCCCTCGCGGTGACGCGGCAGGGCTGGTATAGCGATGGATGGGCTGCACCACGATCGCGGTTGATGCTGCCTCCGGGTGGAGGGGCGATTGTGGTGAGGGGAACTCTGCCTCCCGACGCGCGCGCCCTGCGGGGGCAACGTCTGCGTGTGGAGTCGCATGGCAAGACGCTCGCGGAGGCGGCGCTCCCGCCGGGCGATTTCGAAGTGCGCGCACCGTATCAGTCGAGCGAAGCGATTCACCTGACGCTACTGGCGAACAAGGCTGCGATTGGCCGTGATCTCAGACGCCGTTCCTTTGTGCTTAGGAGCGTTCAGTGGGAGACGGCCAACCGGCTCCGCACGTAATCGTTTTCGTAGCTTTGGAACGCCGCCCCAAGGGCCTGGCGCGCGCCCCCTTTATTACGGATGGGCCGGCCGTCTATATCGTTGACGGCCAGCAGTTCGCGCGTAGTTGAAGTAATGAAGACCTCGTCCGCGGCTTCGAGATCGGCGGGAAACAGCGTCTTTTCGTTCACGCGATATCCCGCCACGCGAATTTCGTCGAGCAGCAATTCGCGCGTAATGCCGGGCAGGCAGCCGGAAGCGAGGGGCGGTGTGTACACCTGGTTTCCTTCCGCGATGAAGATGTTTGCCGAGGTGCACTCGGAGACTTCGCCGACCTCGTTCAGCAGGAGCGCTTCATCGAAGCCGCGCGACTGCGCCTGTTCGAGCCAAGTCAGGTTCATTGCCCAGGCGAGGATCTTCGTGCCGGCGAACTCGCAAGCGGCATGACGCGCCTGAGGTACACAGGTCAGCCGCACGCCCGCACCCCAGACCTTGGTGCTCGCAGTGAACGCGATCACGTCGCACTCGCGCCCCGAATCCGGTCCCGTCCAGATCCCTCCGGCGTTGCGAACCACCGACAGACGCAGCGTCGCATTCGCCGCACCATTGGCTTCGATCAATTGGTGCAATTTCTCCTGGACGGCGTTGGCATCGGACGGCATAGGCACACGGAGGAGCGTGGCATCGCGGGTCATGCGCGCCCAGTGGCGCTCCCAGGCGAACAGGACGCCTTCCATGACGCGGATGGTGCTGAATACGCCCCAACCAGTCAGCAGTCCGGTCTGGCCGGCGGAGAGGCTCTTTTCCGAAGCCTCGCAAACGTTGTCGTTGTGAAGAATGAAGCGGTGCATGCCGATGCTTCTAGTCTAGCGGAAGGCGGATCATTTCAACTCGACGGTATCGAGGTGGCCTACCCCACCATGCGGCATGATCTGGCAGCGATGCATTAAATTAAAATTGGTTTGGAGCACGGAGCCCGGCATGAGCGTCATGCAAGCCATTTCCCCGGAACCTTGGTGCGAGCGGCTGCGGCGGTACTTCGCGGGGGTCCGTGTGTCCAATCCGGCCGGCAAGCGACTCGCGCGCGGCCGGGGACAGGGAGAAGAGCAAGGGCAGCACGAGTCTCATGGCGCTGGCATCTTACCGTATTCAGATGGCTGCAAACGGCGTACCGGTCGACTCTCACTCGGCGGCTCCCAGCAGAGCCCAGGGGCTCGCCTCGTGCCTTCTGCCTTCTTCGCTGCCTGTCTCAGCCTTTTGTCGCAGTTCCCGCGACGTGCGGCCCGATCACGGGAAACGGTACGAGAAAACTCTCGGCGTCGAGCGGCCCGAAAACCGATTCGATCATCTTTCCGGTTTCCTGGTAGGGGCGGCATCCGTCGGCGAATGCACCCCAAAGAGGGGCCACCATCCGCTGCACCGATCGGGTTCGCGTGGACGGAGGGGCGGCCACATGCTCGATGAACACGAACCGCCCGCCGGGACGAAGCACCCGCCGGATCTCGCACAGTACGGCATGGACGTCATTGACAGAGCAGAGCACTAACGTGCCGACGACGGCGTCGAAACTGCCCGGTTCGTATTCGAGACACTCGCCCGAACCCAGGGAGAGGTGCGCGCGTACTCCAGCAGCCGATGCGGCTCGAAGGAGGCGCATGTGCATGAAAGGATTGGGTTCGACGCCAAACCAATCCACTCCCGGGCGGTAGTACTTCAGATTGGCGCCCGTTCCCGGTCCAATTTCGAGCAAACGCCCCTCCAGTCCGGCTATCAGATCCCGTTTGCGGCCGTTGACTGATGCCTCATACACCGAGTTGAACTTACCGAGGAGCCATGGTTGGAGCCGCTTACACATAGGACACTATTCTCCCGCACTTGTAAACCTGATACACTTGGAGTGTATTTGACTGTCCCGCACATGCCCGGCTGAGAGTCACGGGCGAGCAATCGCCCTCTGTCCGCCCCGACCTGCCCGCTTTCAAATCGCAGAGGAGACAAATTGAAGAATATTTTCGTAGGCAACCTGGATTTTGGAGCGACGGAAGACGCGGTGCGCGGACTTTTCGAAGCTTACGGAGCGGTGGAGCGCGTTAGCATCATGACGGATCGTGAAACGGGCCGCTCGCGGGGCTTTGCGTTTGTGGAGATGATCAATCCCGGCGAGGCAGACCGGGCGATTGAAGCCTTGAACGGCACCAACATGGGTGGGCGCGCGTTGAACATCAACGAAGCTCGTCCCAAGACCGACCGCGGACCTCGTCCCGGCGGCGGTGGCGGCGGATTCAATCGTGGCGGCGGTGGCGGTGGCGGCGGCCGCGGCGCGGGTGGCGGTGGGGGCGGACACGCCCGCGAACGCCGCGAACCGCGCTGGTAAGCGCCTTTAGGTAGTACCCTGGCCGGGATCCTTTGGTTCCGGCCAGGCATAGTTTTTCGTTAAGGAGATCCTTTATGGCCGGACGATCGAGCACAACATTCAAGAAACGCCAAAAAGAACTCGCCCGCCAGGACAAGCAGCGCGAAAAGGCAGCCAAGCGCGAGCAGCGGAAAGTGGAGAAGGAAACCCGCGGTCCAGGCGAAGAGGAAGAATTGCACGTGCTCAGCGGACCGGTACCCTACGAGGACGATTAAGACGGTCGGAACAGATTGAGATGCCGAGCGCTTTTTCAGGGCTTCCGCGCAGATCCAATAATCGAGCCGCCAGTGGTTTACTCGGGGCGTTACTCCTGTTCACACCCTGGGCGCTTTTAGGCGCCGAACCGCTCGCGGGTAAAGCGGCTTTTGCCAAGACCGTCAAGCCGTTGATCGAATCCTCGTGCATGCAATGCCACAACGACCGGTTGGCCTCCGGGAGCCTCAATCTCGGAGTGTTCTTAGGGCCTGCATCTCTGACTGAAAGCCGCGAGGGCTGGGAACGGATCATTCAGAAACTTCGCAGCGGCGAGATGCCTCCGAAGGGGGTTCCACAGCCTCCGGCGGCGGGTGTAAACGCGATGATCAAGTTCGTCGAGGACGAATTCGAACGCGCCGACCGCGATGTTAAGCCCGACCCTGGCCGCGTCACAGTCAGGCGGTTGAACCGGGTCGAGTACTCCAATACCATCCGGGACCTGCTGGGAGTGGTTTTTCGCGCTGAAAGGGACTTTCCCAGTGACGACTCCGGCTATGGCTTCGACAATATTGGCGACGTGCTCACGATCTCTCCGGTTCTAATGGAAAAATACATCGCGGCGGCCGAGAGAATCGCCGCTCGTGCCATCGGCGCCGACCCACTTCCGGCCAAACCCCTTGAATTCCAGTACCACTCGAAGGACAAGACCATCCGTCGCCTCGACCGGAGCACCATCGAGGCGACGCACCGCGTCGATTGGGACGGCGAGTACGTCGTCCGCATCGGCTTGCCCGGCGAGCGCGGCGCCGACGCCAAGCCGGTGACATTCGGGTTCTGGATGGATGGAAAGCTGCTTCACACGATGCCGGTCGAAACCAAACCCTCGGGGCTCGTGTACTTCAGCCCATATTCGGAGGAGGTAATCCGGCTCCCGCTCCCCGAAGGCGACCATGTCTTTCGGGCCGGATTCATAGACGACGGCTTTGTCAGGGATCTTTCCGATAAGGACGCCTACAGCGACAAGAAGAACAAATTCCTGAACATGATCATGTTCGTCGGGCCGTACCCCGCGAAGGTGGAGAAGGCGAGCCGGAAAAAGATTCTGATTTGCGATCCAGACTCAGGGGCGGCGTGCATCGAAAAGATTGTCTCCACTCTCGCCCGGCGGGCCTACAGGCGTCCTGTTTCCGCCAGGGAGGCCGCTCAGTTGATCAAGTTCGTCGGTATGGCGAGGGCCGAGGGACAAACCGTGGAGCAGGGCATCCAGCTCGTGATTCAGGCGATGCTGGTCTCGCCGCACTTTCTCTTCCGCATCGAGCGCGATCCCGGCCCCTCGACAGCGCACCAGGTTTCCGAATTCGAACTCGCGTCGCGCCTGAGCTACTTCCTGTGGAGCAGCATGCCTGACGCCGAATTGCTCGATCTTGCTGAAGCGCGCAAACTTCGAGCTCCGGGCGTGCTTTCCGCGCAGGTGAACCGGATGCTTCGAGACCCACGCACGGCGGCGCTTGCTGATAATTTCGCGGGCCAGTGGCTTGAGACGCGCAATCTCGACAGCATGAAACCGGACCCGCAGAAGTTCCCCACCTGGGGCCCCGAACTGCGCGACGCGATGAAAGCGGAAACGCGGCTATTCTTCGAACACATGCTGCGGGAGAATCGCCCACTGCCCGAATTTCTGGACGCGAAGTATACGTTCCTCAACGAGCCGCTCGCGAAGCATTATGGGATTGAGGACGTGGCAGGACCGGATTTCCGGCGTGTGGAACTCGCATCGGCCGAGCGCGGAGGCATACTGAGTCACGCGAGCGTCCTTACGGTTTCGAGTTATCCGACGCGCACCTCACCGGTGATTCGCGGCAAGTACGTGTTGCAGAATATTCTCGGAACCCCTCCGCCTCCGCCTCCGCCGGATGTGCCGCAACTCGACGAGCAATCCGTAGGCAACACAGGTTCTCTCCGCCGGCAAATGGAGAAACACAGGGAGAGCGCTATGTGCGCCTCCTGTCACAACCGCATGGACGCTCTCGGTTTCGGCCTCGAGAACTACGACGCCATCGGGCGGTGGCGCACTATGGACGGCAAGTTCCCCGTGGACGCGAGCGGCACGCTTCCGAATGGCAAATCCTTCGCGAGCCCGGCCGAGCTGAGGGTCGTGTTGAAGTCCGGACAACTCGCCGATTTCACACGTTGTATCATTGAGAAAATGCTGACATATTCTTTAGGTCGAGGGCTTGAGCGGTACGACAAAAGGACTGTCGACGGTATTGCCAAGAGTCTTGCGTCGTCCGGATACGGGTTTCAGACGCTGATACACGAGATTGTCGGAAGCCTGCCGTTTCAGCAGCGGCGGGGCGAAGTTTCAAAGGTCCAGAAGAGCGAGGTAGCGCAACGATGATCATGGGTAAGACGCTTTCCAGACGCACTTTGCTGCGCGGGATCGGCGGCGGTATCACGGCCTCGATCGGGCTGCCATTCCTCGACGCAATGACGCCGGCTGCCGCCAGCCGCATACCCGGCAAGGCCCCGGTCCGCATGGCGTTCGTATACGTTCCGAACGGTATGGACATGCGGAACTGGACGCCCGCTGAAGGCAAGTTGGAAGAACTTCCGCTTATTCTGAGGCCGCTCGATCCTTATAAGCGAGACATCACGGTTCTCGGCAATCTCACTCACAACAACGGGCGGGCGCTGCTCGACGGAGCGGGCGACCACGGCCGTTGTTGCGGATCGTACCTGACCGGCGTGCAGCCGCGGAAGACGATGGTCGATATCAAGGCAGGTATTTCCTGTGACCAGATCGTGGCGAATCAGGTCGGCGCCCAGACGCGATTTCCCTCACTCGAAGTGGGGCTGGAAGACGCGCGGCAGGCCGGCGATTGCGATTCCGGCTACTCCTGCGCCTACACGAACAACCTGGCGTGGCGGAGCGAGACCCAGCCGCTTCCCCCGATTCTCGACCCGCGCGCGTTATTTGAACGCCTGTTCGGCAGCGGCGCGGAGTTAACCCCGGCGGCGCGCGCCAGGCAAGCCAGGTTCAGGCGCAGCATTCTGGACTTCGTGACTGATGACACGAGAAAGCTCCAGGCGGATCTGGGCAAGACGGACCGGCGAAAGCTTGACGAATACCTTTCGTCGATCCGCGCGATCGAGCTGCAACTCGAAAAAGCCGAGAAGGACAACTCCCGCATTGATCCGGGAATGAGCAAGCCGTACGGCGTCCCAGCGGATTTCGCCGAGCACTTCCGATTGATGACGGACATGATCACAGTCGCCTTTCAGGCGGACCTGAGCCGTGTCGTGACGTTCCTGGTGACGCGTGAGGGGACGTCGCGAGCGTATCGGGAAATCGGCATCGCGGACGGCCACCACCCGCTCACGCACCATCGCAACGACCCGGCGCAAATGGACAAAGTGGCGGCAATCAACACCTATCAGATGCAGCAGTTCGCCACCTGGATCGGGAAATTGAACGCCATTAAGGAAGGCGATTCGACGCTGTTGGGTAATTCCATGATTGTGTACGGAGCTGGACTTGCGGACGGCGACCGCCACAGCCATGAGGATCTGCCGACGCTTATAGCGGGCAGAGGCGGCGACTACCTGAAGACAGGACGGCGGATCGTATATCGTAAGGAAACACCGATGTCGAACCTGTTCCTTACCATGATGGACCGCATGGGCGCTCGCGCCGAGCATTTCGGCGACTCGACAGGGCGCCTGGACGGATTAGATCTCAGCTAGAGCTTCTCTCGTCCCGCCGCGAGGCGCGGAAGCCGCCAGCGGCTTGGGGGCAGCTAAAAATAAACCAGGCTCCACGGAGTTCGTATTCAACCGGCCGGGATTAATAGCGAAGGCCGGGACTTTGGACCATAGCGCCCCGGAGTCCAGAAGCATTCCGGGGCTCAGAGGCGCGCGTAAGCACGCCGGCACGCGAGCCCATCCATACAGGGAAGATTGAGGAGGCGGGCGAACTGATCGCCGGGTTTCTTTTGGGGCCGCCCGCCAGACGTTCAGGCTTTCCCGGCGCTAGACGGCCTTCACCCTCTTTCCCGCAAGATTGAAGCTCTCATGCCAAGTGGATTCGGCGCCGCCGCCATAGCGCGCGGTGGCGACCTCCACCAGGTAGGGCTTGCCATCGCGCAGCACATTGGCTCCGCGTTTCAGCGCAGCCTCGAGTTGCGCGGCGTTGGCCGCTTTTTCACCCTTCACGCCCTGGCTTTCCGCCAGCCTGACGAAGTCTATATCCGGGTCGCCGAGATACATGCCGGCGTAATGGCCGCTAGACGCCATCCTTCCCCTGTAGGCGTCATAGGCGAACCGGACCGTCTGGTAATTCATGTTGTTCCACACTACGGTGAGCACGGGTATTCCATAGCGCACTTGCGTCCAGAAGCCGGAGGCGCTGTACATCACTGAGCCATCTCCGATGGAACACACCACCTGACGGTCAGGCGCGGCGAGCTTGGCCCCAATGGCGGCGCCGATTCCCCAGCCAAGCCCGTTTCCTGTGTTCGAAATCCACATCTGCTCGTTTTCGCGGAAGCCGAGGCGGAACGCATCATGGCGGCCGGTAAGGTTCTCGCTGACGATGATGGCATCCGGCGCGAGCGTGCGCGCCATGACTGCTCCCACCTCGTCCGCATGCATCGGACTGCGGCCATAGTTCTTACGCGCCGCTTCATCAGCGCGGGCGCGGACACCGGCCGTATACTCGCGTACTTCGCCGGCCCGCGCGCCGGACGCCTTGAGCGCGGCCATCAGGTCGACCAGCGTTTCCTTGACATCGCCAACCAAGGCTGCATCGGTCGGATAATTGCGGCTCATCGAAGCGGTATCAATGCCCAGGCGCACAATCTTCGCCGCGGGCGGAACGTCTGGCGACGAGGGGACCATGCGGCCGCCGAAATCTCGCGTGCCTACGCAAAGCAGCAGATCTACGCCGCGCTTGACGAATTCCGACCCCATGCTGAAACCGCCCAGATAGTGCGGGTGTTTCGTCGGGAAATTCCGGTAACCAGACGAGAAGTCGCAAACCCCGACACCCATTTTCTCCGCCAACGCTAGCAGTTCCTGCTGCGCACCGGATTTCCAGACCTCATCGCCTGCGATCACTAAGGGGCGCTTCGCTTCAGAGATCAACCGTGCGGCGCGCTCGGTTTCGGCGGCGGAGGGCCTCACACGGGACCGGATCATGAACCGCTCCGTGGAGAGTATTTCGGCCTTGACGCCTTTCGCCTCCAGCGCGTAGTGCGTCATCGCGAGGTATACCGGCCCGCCCGGCTCCGTGGCCGCGGTCTTGAACGCGCGCCGCAGCATCAGCGGCAGAGTGTCGGCGCGTCGCGCTTCCCAGGAGATCTTGGTGAACTGCCGGTTGATGTCCTTCTGATCGAAACCGGGGCGAGGCGCCAGGCCGCTTTCATCACTGAAGAGTTCGTTATCGTTAAGACCTGCTGTAATGACCAGCGCCGAGCCGTCGCGAGAGGCATTGTAGAGCTGGCCTGCCATCTGCGCGGTCCCGGCAATTACATGCACGTTCACGAACGCCGGCTTGCCGCTCACGCGATGATAGCCATCGGCCATGGAGATGACGATGCCTTCGTGCAGGCCGACGATCATCTGAATGCCGGGCGTGTCCACCAGAGCATCAAAGAGACCAACCTCGAATGACCCAGGGTTGGTAAACATGTACTGCGCGCCAGCGGCCTTCGCTTGTGCGACGACCAGTTCGCCCCCGGTGCCCTGTACGGTGTTGGACGCGGAACCGTTTTCCGAGGCGACGAGCGGCTGGAGAATAGCTTGTGCCGCGGCGGCGGTGAAGCCCAGACCGGTCATGCTCTTGACGAACCCCCGGCGGCCCAGGTCGTGGTCGAGAAAACGTCGAACAAGGTGTTGCATTGGGGAATGATACCGCTAAATGTGGGAACGCACCAGGCGGCCAAGCCGAGGCGGATAATGCCTCGGCGTTTGCGTCCGCGCAAGCGTCAAACTCAAAGGAAGGTACGATGCCACAGATGGGCCAGCGAATCCGCCGTAATTCATGGGGCAGTACCGAATTGGCTCGAAGCTCGGCGATGGCGGCTTGGGCGCGGTCCCCCGGGCCACCGTCACCAGGCTCGATCGTGAAGTAGCATCAAAGTCCTGCCCGCATCCTTGCGCAGGGACCTGGACCGGCTCGCCCGATTCGAACGCGACTGGCTGGCCGTCGGTCGCCCACGAAGGGGTTGTGGAGCGAGGTGAAGCTCGTAGGTCGAGCGGGGTCGGCATGGTACCCTTCACTCAGGAGCGGTCGTAATGAACGTAAACATCCAGGATCTTCCCGCAAATATGATCGTCACCTGTGAGGCCACTACCAGAGCGCGCGGAATGTCCCTTGGATCCGTTTCTTCGCGAAGATCCGTTCAATAATGCTCCGCCGGACACATCCTGTAACGCTGAGCGCGGATGAATGCGCGGTTTGCCGCGATAGCCTTTCTAAGATTGAAGAGGCTCTTTCATGTGCTGGCCGAAACGCACGAAATCCATGCGGCGTGGGAAAGGCCAGGCCTGTCTTACCAGGTTTTGGGAACGGGCGGCGCTTCAATGCGAACAGCGGCGCGTACGAAATCTTAAAGCGTTGGGCCGCAGATGCGGCCTCGCTCAAACAGGGTCCCAAATGAGCTACAGAGCCGAGTTGGTTGGCGTCCTGGGTTGTCCGGTCGCCGAGAATCCCACCGGGGTCATGCAGGAAGCCGGCTTCGCCGCGGTTGGATTGAACTGGCGATATCTGACCATCGAAGTGCCGCCGGAAGGCCTCGAGGAGGCTATGCGCGGCGTGCGCGCGTTTGGGATGCGTGGAATCAATCTGACGATTCCGCACAAAGTCGCGGTGATTCGACTTCTCGACGAGGTCGCGCCGGATGCGCGCATGATCGGCGCGGTGAATACGGTGCGCCGCGAAAACGGCCGGCTGATCGGGGAGAACACGGACGGCAAGGGTTTCCTACGCGGCATGCGCGCCGATGCGGGTGTGGATCCGTCGGGCAAACGGGTTGTCGTTCTGGGAGCGGGCGGCGCAGCGCGAGCGGTCGCGACGGAACTTGCGCTGGCGGGAGCCGCGGAACTGACCATCGTGAATCGCGGCGTGGAGCGCGGCGAAGCGATGGTCTCGGACCTGATTCGAGGGACTGGAGCAAGAGCGAGCTTTGTGCCGTGGCTCGGGACGTGGTGCGTGAAACAGGAAACGGATTTGCTGGTGAACGCAACATCGATCGGACTCTTTCCTGCGGTTGATGCAATGCCGGATGTTGACCTGAGCGCCGCGCGCGGGAGCCTTCTGGTTTGCGATGCCGTATTCAATCCGCCTGAGACGGGGCTCTTACGAATCGCCGGGGCGCGCGGATTGCGAACTCTCGACGGCCTTTCAATGCTTGTCTATCAAGGCGTGATCGGCTTCGAGATGTGGACGGGTGTGAAAGCCCCCGAATCGGTTATGAAACAGGCGCTTCGGGACGCTTTCAAGCTATAATTCCATCGAATGGACGATTACAACGAGCCTCGCCGCCTGAGGCGGCCGGGGCAGCGCGCGGAGTCGGCGGCTAGCGCCCCGGCAGGCGGCTCGATGCCCGGTTTCGTGAGCGCGAAACTGCTGGTCCGCGATGGCAGGTCAATTGCCGCCGCCGCGCTCAAAGCGCTTCTGCAGTGAGCGTCGCCGGACTCATTCTCTCCGCCGGCGAATCGCGCCGGATGGGCTCTCCGAAAGCGTTGTTGCTCTACAGAGGCCAGACTTTCCTTGATGGACTGATCGAACGCTTCGCCGAAGTTTGCGCGCCAGTGATCGTCGTTCTTGGACATGCGGAAGCGGAGATTCGCGCGGGAATAAGCCTGGGGAACCGGGCTGCCTTCGTTTCTAATCAAGATTATCGCCGCGGACAACTGAGCTCGATGCAGTGCGGTTTGCGAGCGATGCGGCAAGATACGGAAGGCGCGCTATTCACGCTGGTGGATCATCCCCGCGTGCAGTTGGAAACGTTGCGCCTCCTGCTCACGGAGCCACGAGGCCGGATCGTGAAGCCCAGGTACGAAGGACGCAGCGGCCATCCGGTCTATTTCGCTAGTTCGCTGTTTCCCGAGTTCCTATCTCTGCCGCCGGATGGACAAGCTCGGGATGTCGTCCGGGCGCATGACGCGCAGACGCGCTTCGTGAACGTGCCCGATCAAGGAATTCTCGATGACATCGACGATCCCGAAGCGTACCAGCGGTTGTTGGCGGCGACATGACGGCGAAGGTGAAGCAACGCATGGCGATTGCCGGTGCAATTCTGACGGTGAGCGCTCTCGCGGCCGCACCCTATGTCAACGCCGACGGGTTCTCGAATCGGATTCGCGCCTCAGTCGAAGCTTCCTTGCATCGCAAGGTGGAACTTGGCGAGGTGCGCCTTCACCTGCTCACCGGGCCGGCTTTCACGGTAAAGGACGTCCGCATTTACGACGACCCGGCATTCGGGATTGAGCCGGTAGCGTACGTCACCACCCTCTACGCGAGGCCGCGGTTGCTCTCCCTGTGGTCCGGGAGGCTCGAGTTTCGTGCGCTAAAACTCGACGACCCCAGCGTGAATCTGGTCAGGACGGAAGCTGGACGCTGGAATTTTGAACCGCTGGTGGCGGGCACCGGACTTTCGACGCTCCCCAAGATCGAAGTTTCCGGTGGCCGGATCAACTTCAAGTTCGGCGAGACGAAGTCGCTTTTCTACCTGACGAACGCGGACCTCGAAATCGTGCCTCCCTCCTCTGCCGGCGAAGAGGGGCGCATTCGATTCGCGGGAGAACCTTCGCGCGCTGACCGCCCGGCGCGGGGGTTGGGCAGCCTGGTCGCAACAGGACGGTGGAGGTCCGCTCCCGGAGGAAGCACGACCGCCGATGCCAGCCTGCAACTCGAGAAGACGGCTCTAGGGGAAATCATCACGCTTGTTCGCGGGCGCGACGCGGGAATTCACGGACTGGTATCTTCGCGTGTCCAGGTCGCAGGGTCTCTCGACAATCTTCAATTGACCGGTAAATTGGATTTTCAGGACGTCCGCCGCTGGGACCTTTCTCCCTCAAAAGGTCCAGCGTGGCCGCTAATGTTTCGTGCAAGACTCAACCTTCCAGGTCAAAACGTGGCCTTCGAATCGTACACAACCGCTGCGGATCCGGCGCCTCTTACGATCAGGCTGCATGCGGGGAATTTCCTGACGGCGCCGCACTGGGGCGTCACCCTGACGGCGGCCAGGCTCCCGGTGGCTCCTCTTGTGGACGCATTTCGCAACCTGGGTTTGGCGCTGCCCGAGCGCGTCAAACTGGAAGGAAATGTGGACGGGGCAATCGGGTATTCGAGCGGAGCCGGCCTTCTGGGAGGATTCGCTCTTCGTGACGCGGGTGTCACTGTGGGAGATTCGCAGACCATGCGTTTTCGAGACGCGCAGGCGAGGCTGGAAAAAGGAACTCTCGCCGTTTCAGCCGAGAGCGAAGCACGACTGGAGGCCGAATACCGGATGGACACGCAAGCGCTCGACATGACGATTTCGAGCACTGGGATGGACATTAAGGCACTGCGTGACCAGGCCGCGCTCGCCGCGATTCCGCTGATGGAACAGGTGCGCGCAGGGAACTGGCAGGGAAAGTTGCGGTATCAACGAAGCGGCGAGGCCGCCGGGAACTGGTCGGGAAGAGTGCAGTTGAGAAACGCGGAGATCTTGCCGCCAGGTATGGCTGTGCCGCTTACGATCGAATCCGCGAACGCCGTGTTGCAGGGTGAGCGCGTGACGCTCGACAAGATGCGCGTTCACGCTGGCACGATCGAGGGAGAGGGCGATTATCGCTACGAGCCGAGGCTGGCGCGGCCGCACCACTTCAAGATACGGCTGGGCGCGGCCAACGCGGCGGAGTTGGAGGCTCTGGCTCTGCCCACGCTGCGGCGCGAAGACGGATTCCTGGCGCGAACACTGGGCATCGGCCGCGCACCCTTGCCGGAGTGGCTTGCTTCCCGGCGCATGGAAGGAACGATCGAGATCGAATCGCTTCAACTGGGCGGCGCTGTTTTTGAAGAGATCGGCGCGCGCGTTTTGTGGGATGGACCACGCGTCGAGTTCTCCGGACTCGAGGCCAAATGGGGCGACGCTACGCTGGGCGGCCGCGTCACAACCGACCTCTCCGGCGCGGATCCCGCCTACCAGATAGGGGTGCGCGTCAAGGGGGTACGGTGGAAGAGCGGAAGTGTCGAAGCGGACGCGATGCTTCGAGCAAAGGGGATGGGCGTGTCGCTGTTATCAACACTCCGGGCGGAGGGGTCGTTCCGCGGCGATGAGTTGGATCTCGATACTCCAGTCTCGCTGAGCGGTTGCTTCCTTGTCGAGTGGCCGCGAGCCAGGTTCACGGAAATCGCCGCCGATGCTGACGGCGAACAATACGTCGGAAGCGGCGTGCTTCTGGAAGACGGCAAGCTTTCTATTGCACTCTCTAACATGGCGAATAAGCAGCTTCGTTTGTCAGGTACGCTGGCCGAGCCCCGGCTGGAGTAGCGCCGGGAATTTGTGCTATCGCGCATTCCTTTCACCCGGCTTTTGGTGGTGACCCGGGCGGGTGGAGTGCTCCTGTTGGCAGAGGCAGCGGTCTCCGTGCATGCGATGGCGCCCGCCCCAAAACACTCCGATGGAGACATCCGACTGAACCATCGGGACACGCCAGGGGACACCCCCTTTTGGGGCTTTTCCGGCAGGCGCAACCGGGCTCGGTTAGCAACGCCCGCTTACTTCACTTTCCACTCGCCGTCGAATAAGCCCGCCGCGATCACTTCACCGCCGGTTCCAATTACCGCGTAATCCCCAAGCCTTGGATATAGCAGTGCATTCGTGCCTGCGAACTCCTTCTCATGGAACGTGTGGCCGCTGTTCAGAACCAACGACCGCTTTGGGTTCAGCGGATTCCGGCAGATCAATACCGGCATATGCGCCGACGCCGCATACGTCCGCCCCCCTACCGTCAGCGCGTCCTTCGTCCATGTAACAGGCAGCTTTGCCAGCACTTGCGCGATGAATTTGTTGCTACCCGGATCGCCGAACAGGATCAGGCTGCTTGAGGCGATATCCTGCTTCGTGACCGCGGTATCGTCCTTCACCCGGATGTCACCGCGCATCCATTTATCGAACTCCTTCGCGAACACGTCTAGCGTGCTCTTCGCCCTCTCGTTCACCGCGGAGTTGAGAGGCGAGCCGGTTGGCCGAACGCACAAGAAGGAATCCATGAAGGCGTCGTCGACCGGTCCCGAGCGCCCGCGCACCTTGCCCACCAGGACGCCGACTGACGGTTCCACCTGCTCCCAAACGCCGTTCGTCCTGTGGTAGACGCCCGGGGAGGGCAACTTCTGACCGTCAAGCATGATGAAACCATAAGGCAATCCATCGGTTACCGTGAGCCGCGTGACGTTCCTGGTCTTCACAACGTTCTTGTCGGCGTAGACTTCCGTGCGCTCGTACATTTTATCGAGCACATCCACCTGCGCCCAGAAGCACTTGTTGTAGCGCGGGGTGTAAGTCACGAAGCGGATGCGTTCCGGGGTTGAGCGCCCTTTCGCCACTGCCTCACGGATGAACGCCTCCGACTCGCGTTTGCTGTCGGGGTGAAACCGATGGCCGGTCTTCGCCCCGGCCAGGAAAAGCGCGCGCAGGTCCGTGGTTGTCCATCGCAGCACGCCCGCGGCGAAGTGGTAGCCCTCCGCTTCCAGTCGCTCGCGAATGTTGAAAGCGGCCTGGCGCTGCGGATCGTCCTCGCCACCGTAGCCGACCATCGGCACGTTGACCGCGTTCAGGGAATATTCGACGGCATCGTAGATGCGTAATGCGGCATCCTGATGGGGAGGCAAGTCCGTCTGCTTCGCATATACTTTGGTGTCTGTGAAGCCGGCGCCAGCTTCGGTCGCAACCCAGCGGTCCGGGTAATGCAGTCCAATGTGCCACGTTCCAGCGCCGCCCATGGAGAACCCGCGAAGCACGATCCGCGCCGGATCCACGTTGTACCGTTTCTGGACCGAAGCGAGCGCTTCGAAAACGTCGGTCTCGCCCGCCCAGCGGTATCCGTTGTTTGTGCGGCCGAACACTTCGACTTGCAGGTAATCCTCCTCCGGCGGGATGGGTTTCGCCGCATCGTGTGCCGTGAGGAAACTGACCTCGTTCAACGTTGCCCCCTTGCCGTGTAGCACCACGTCCAGACGCATCGGCTTCTGACTGTCGTAGGACTCCGGCACGATCATTCCGTAAGGCTGCAAGCTGCCATCCACCTTTGAGCGGTAGGCGCGTGAGAAGCGGCCCTTCTGCTTTTCCCAGGGCGCGCTGCCCTTCGCCAGTTGCCCCGCGCGTTCGATGCCTCGATCGAGCGCCGCGAGCGTATTCGCGACGTAAATCTTAGAGTAGAATTCTTCCGGGTGGCGTGTGATCCAATCTGCCGCCTTGTGGTACACGGCCACATCGGCGAGCAGCGCGTCGTCAGCCCCGGCGGCGGAGAGCTTCTCGACGCGCGCTTTGAGATCCGCCATGCGTTCGCGGATCTGCCGCATTTCGCCGCTCGTGGGGACGTAGGAGCCGGCCGCGCTCAGGACTGCGGCCGTAATCAGAGACAAACCCAGATTCCGTTTCATAATGAGGCCATTCTACGCCATGCGTTTGCCGCGGCAAATCGTTTCGCGGCAGACGATTCGTTTGTCCGCTGTGACGGTATTACGCTGGGAATCCGTCAGCGGAAATTTCCCTTCTTCGATCCCGAGGACGGCGAGATCGGCCGGAGCTCCCACGTCAAGCGTTCCGAGACCTGGAACGCGGTTCACGATGCGCGCGGCATTAATGGTCGTCCTGAGCAGAATATCCTCGAAGCTCATTCCCAGGTGAAGCATTTTGGACATCGTGGTCGGCATGTCGAACACCGGACCCTTCACGTTGAGATTGTAGATGTCGGTTGAGATCGTGTCCGGAAGAAAGCCCGCCGCCATCGCTTTGCGGGCGATGTCGAAGTTGAAGCTTCCCAGACCATGTCCGGTGTCGAACTTCACGCCGCGCTTACGGGCGTCGAGAACGCTGGCCTTGATCTGTCCGGTCTTTTCGACGATGCCAATGCCGTGCGTGTTATAGCAATGAGTAACGACATCGCCCGAGCGCAGCAGCGGCATGACCTCGTCCGTTTCCGGCGGCGAAAAGCTGATATGGGCCATCAGCGGAACGTGAAAAGCGTCGCACCACTCCCGGGCTATCTTGAGAAACTCGGGACTGTAGCGTCCGTTCATATTCGATCCCACCTGGAGCTTGATGCCGAGAACTACGTCCTTGTTTTCCTCGATCATCCGGCCAGTAGCTTTCATCATGCCGCGCACGTATTTGACTGGGTCCTGATCAGGGTTCCGATTGTTGGGATAGAGATACACAAAACCGAAGATTCGAACCTGGGAGCGGTCGATGACGAACTTGCGGAATCCTTCGATCTGGTCGTGCGCGAAGGTTCCGGCGTCCACCCACGTCGTTACGCCGGAGCGTCTGGCGATGGGGTCGGGTTCCACTCCGAATGACGCGCCCCAAAAGCAATGCGTGTGCAGATCGATCAAGCCCGGCGTAACATAGGCGCCCTTCGCGTCGATGACGCTTTCCGCTCGCGCGGACGGAATTTCCGCCGCGACCGCTGCGATCCGGCCATCGAGTACAGCCACGTCGCCTCGGCGTCTGACGTTTTTCGAGGGATCCCGAATCTCGCCGTTCTTGATGAGAATGTCGTACCGTGTCTGCGCCCACCCAGTCGTTGCCGACGCAAGCGAAGACGTCAGAAAAGCCCGTCGATTCATTGTTTCTCCCCGGCGAGTGGACGGCGCAGCTCCGCGAGCGCCTTTTCCGCCATATCAAAAAATTCCTTACGATGCGCGGCGCTCGAAAACGTGAGCGATGCGTTCTTATAGTGGTTCAGTTCCGCGTCCCATCTTGCCGCGACGCGCTGGCGGGCTTCGTGAACCATCAACGGTTTGCCTTCGCGCGTTACGTAAACGGGGTTGGTGTGCGCCTGAATTTCGGGCTCATCCTTTTCCTTTGTGGACTGCACGCGCGCCGCTACCCACACGCTTTCGCCAGAGGGTACTGGCGCAGTGACCGAAAGCGAAGTCTTCATTCCGTCACCCGGCGCCGATGCCGCGACCCGGCCGTTGACCACAATTTCAAGTTTCTCAAGCGGCCGGAAAAACTGCGCCTTCGCGCTCGCCACGGTCCGCGCTTCGTCCATGGTCATCTCGACCAGAGGTCCGTTCGACACGACCGCTTTTCCGTCCCGTACGCCCGCAGCCCAAGCTTCGTACGGGGACCCATTGTGCGGCGCTTTCACGAGCGTCCGTTCCGGGCCCAGCAGCGATACCCATCTCGGCCACGCTTTGGTGCGGTTGAGCGGCACTGGAAAATCGCTGCCGGCGATGCCCGTCACTCTAAGGCCCGCGTTCAGAAGTTCATACCAGGCCTCGGTCTTGAGGACTCCGAACTGAAACACTTCGATGAAGTCGACGTTGCCGAGCACCAAGTCCATCAACTGCGTGGAGTGCGGCGTGCTGCCCGAAAAATGCGCATAGCCGACGATCCCTCCCATATCCCGCCCGCGTGCGAAGATCAGGGCCGGGAAGGGATACGCTTCTTGAGTGTTGGCGTACATCGTGCCCAAGCTGAGCGGGCGAATCAGTTCGTTTCCGCCGAGCACGTTGACATGTCCATAGTATTCGCTTCGAGATTCATGCCCCGGCCTTATGGAATAGCCGCCACGACGCGCTTCGCCCGCCCGCCCGAAGTCGTATTGTACCGACGCATCCATTTGGCGCTGCAACTGAAGAAAATTGCCGACCGATAGATCCTCGGCTTCAAGCCACCGCAGAAACACGCCGTCGTCGTCCTTCGAGCGGGTAAGGTGGATGTGGTCGTCGGCGGAGATCCACTCCCCGCCGGCCGCCCACGGCTGCATCTTTAGCGTGACTTTCGTGGTGACGCCAGGCTTCAATTCGAAGGCTTCTACAACTGGAATGTAAAACAGACCGCGATATGCTTCCACCGTGTATTTCCCTGGGGGCAGATCAAAGGACGCCGAGCCTTTGAGAAGGAACGTGTGGGATTGGTCGCTGCACGTCACTTCGAGAGTTTTAGGGTCGGGATCGCTGCGCCAGAGCCGCTCGCGGTAAAACAGATCCACGCGCAGAGGCAGCATGGCATCGACGGGACTGAATCGGAATGGCTTGCCGTCCTTGAAAAGATAGACGCGGACCGGCATGCGTCTTTCCGTTATCAGGTCCAGATGGCCGGCAATCGAGCTCAAACCGGACTCGCGGAACTGCGCCCACAACAGGGCGAAGCCGAAGAGGGAGAGCAGTGCCGGTCTCGCAAAGGTTTTCATTGACGTATTATTCTACCTCCACCGCTCGCCACTTCCGCAGCCCCCGGACGGGTTGCTACGGTTGCTGTGCGGTCAATCGCGCGGCTCGCCTCAGCCGGATCGGAGCGGTTTGAATCGCCAAGGAATCCGATTCGTGTCGCCGCAACTCGCGATTCTGTCATCCGAATTGCACAGGGGGCTGAACCGCGACCGTTCCGGATTGCGCCACAGAAGCCAACGGCGAGCACATGATTTCGCCACACGCCCAGGCCCTTCTAGCCCGAAGTTCTCACTACTAAAACCCTGAAACGGCTTGTTTTGATGAAGTTATCCCCGTTTCAGGTCTATTGTGTAGGCATGTAAATAGTTGCTGTCATATTGACAAACTCTGCTTTGTATGATATAGTTGTAAGCAT
>SXGT01442105.1_pt1 | contig 27368 bp, 17 predicted proteins | sample 3176221 | NCBI WGS metagenome assembly SXGT01 (sample SAMN11356862, study PRJNA531348) | freshwater metagenome | isolation source: freshwater sample F1-120 | place: China: Fuxian Lake, Yuxi | collected 2017-12-25
CGTTACAGGACGCCGCCGTCGCCGCACTCTGCAAAACCCTCACCGCCACGGAAACCTGTTTCCCCACCACCAACCTCCGCCTGATTTATCGCCAAGTGGGTTCACCCTGATTCCAGGGCAGGTCAGGATGTCTGAGACTGCGGAAGCTGATCTTGCCCGGCTGCAGGCGGAAAATGGGCGCCTCACCCAGGCCGCCGCACAGCCGGCGGCCGCGCCGGTGGCGGCCGCGTCTGAGGCCGCTCTGTGGTTGCAAATCAACGATCTCACCCGGGGAAATGCCGCAGCCCTGCGGCGCGCCGAAGAACTCGCCAAACAGTTGGAGGCCGCCCGCGCGGCGCCCGCGCCGACACCAGCGACGGCGACGGCCGCGGCGGAGGCCAAGCCGACCGCGGATCTTTCGCTGTCGCAGCTGGCGGACAACGATGCGCGCATCGCCAAGTTGCTCAGTGAGAATACTCGACTCAACGAAGACGTGAAAAGTTCCACGCAGGAGCTGTCGCGGCTCGCCCGGCAGTTGCGGCTGGCGCAGGAGCAGGGAGGAACGCCGGTGGCGGGTGCGCCGGCCGGCCCGGCCGACGGAGCGCGGCTGGCCGAGCTCACGCGGGAACTTGAGGAGCTGCGCGCCAGCCAGGAGAAACTTACAACCGAAAACCGCCGGCTGGTGGCCGCCGCGCCGGCCGGCGACACCGGGCAGACGGCCCGGCAATTGGTGGCCTTGCAGGCCGATCTCGGTCGGCTGCGGGCCGAGAACGAGCAGTTGAAACCCGCGGCAGCGGCCGCGGCTGATTTGCCGGCGATGCAGGCCCGTGCGACCCAGGCCGAGCAAGCCCTCGCAGAGGCCACGAAGCAGCGTGAAGCACTCTCCGCGGAGAAAAACGCGCTCGCTCAGCGCCTGACTGATTCCGCGGCCAAGCCGTCCGTCGATCCGGCACAGGTGCAGGCCATGCGAGCCCAGCTTGGCGAGGCGCTGGATGAGGCCAACGCCGCGCGACGTGCCGGCGAGGCGTGGCGGAAACAGCTCGAGGAGGCGAAGGAGACCATCGCCCTCGCCGAGGCCGCGAAAGCCCGGGCGACTGCGGCGGGTGCCCAGGGCGAGTCGGCGCAGTTGGCCGAGCTTCGTCGGGCGCTGGCGGCGGCCGAATCGGCCGAGGCGGCGGGGCGGGGAACCGTGGCGCAGCTCCGCACGCAGTTGGAGCAGGCGGGCCGGGTTCAGGCCGAGGCGGCGCCGGGAGGCGCGACGGCGGAACTCGCGGCGTTGCGCCGACAGCTGCAGGACGCGCTCGGCAAGCTGAGTGCCGCGCAGACGGCGGGCGATTCCTCGACCCAGCGGTTGGCCGAGGCGGCGACGCGTCTGGCGACTGCGGCAACCGAGAAGGAGGACGCGGTCCGGAAAGTGGCGGTACTCAACACCAAGATCGATACGCTGAATGCTGAGCTCGGAACCGCGCGGCGGGCGGCGGCGCAGGGTAGCCCGCTGGCGGCCGAACTTGCTCAGGCGCGGGAGGCGGGCGAGAAACTCACGTCCCAGCTCGGCAGTGCGAACCGGACCGTCGCCGAATTGAACGCGCGGAACGGCAGTCTCCAACAGGATCTCGAGGTGGCGAAGCAGAGTGCGGCGGCGGCGCTGGCGGCGCAGGCGGCGGCGGCCAAGGCGGCGCCCGGTGACGCGATGCGCCTCGAATTGGCGACCCTGCAGAACCAGGTGCGGGCGTTGGAAGCGCAGAGCGACGAAGAACGGAAAAATTCCGCGCGGGATATTTCGACGTATGCTTCCCAACTGCAGACCGCCCGCGAAACCAACCGGGCGCTCACCGAGGCGAACCGCGCGTTGTTGCAGGCCAGGGGATCGGAGGATGTTTCGAGCAAGTCCGAAATCGAACAGGCCAACAGCCGGCTCAAGGCGATCCAGGGTGAACTGGAAAAATCGAAGACGGAGCAAACCCGGCTGGTGGCCGACCTGGAGAGCCGGAATCGTGAACTGGAGTCGTTGCGCGTCGCCGGTCGTGCCCCGGTGCTGGAGCGCGACAACCTGCGCGGGCAGGTCGAGGACTTGTTCAACCGGCTCTCGGCGGCGGAGCGGCAGATGGCGCAGTTGAAGCAAGTGGCCGACACCGCGAAAGCCGAGGCCGAAAAAGCGCGGGCCGACGCCGCGACCATGCAGGCCAAGCATGGCGACGCGATCAAGTCGGCGGAGCAGCATGGCACGAGCGTGGCCGAGTTGACGGGGCTGAACGAGAAACTCGCCGCCGACAAGGCGGCGCTCGAGCGGCAGGTCGCGCAGACGAAACAAAGTTCCGAGCAGGTGCTCACCGACCTGGCGGATTTAAAGGCGCGGGTGGCGGCGGGCAGCAAGACCACGCAGGAGCAACTCGCCGTCATCAACGAGCTCGGCGCGACCAACGAAAAATTGCAGGGCCAGGTGAAGGAACACGGCGCGCAGATGGCGGCGCTGCAGGCGGCCAACTCGCGGTTGTCCGTCGCCGGCGAATCGGCGGCCGCGTTCCGCGCGGAGCTGGCGGACTTCAAGACGCGGCTCGCCGAGTCGCAGAAGGCGGTGGAGCAGCAAAGCGCGACCGTGGCCGAACTCACCGGCGCCAACGCGAAGCTCGCGACGGAACTGAAGGAGCTGCAGGCGCAGCAGGGAACACTGCGCACGGAAAATGCCCGGCTCGCGCAGGGCGACGCGGCGCGGCAGGAAGCCGAGCAGCGGGCGGCCAGCCTGACGGCGGCGGCGGCGCAGCTCGCCACTGCGCAGCGCGACCTGACGGCGGCCCGGGCGGATGTCACGCGATTGAATGACACGGTGCAGGCCTTGGAACGGGATCGGACGAATCGGGTCGCGCAATTGCAGCAGGAGAATGCGGCCATCACCGCCCGCCTGCGGCAGGCGCAGAGCACGCTGGATCAAATCGCGTCGGCGGCCCGGTTGATCAACGGCGGCGGGGCGACGGGCGGTCTGCCGGCGCCCGCGGCCTTCAGCAATGCGCCGGCGGCGCCCGTGGCGGGGGGCTCTGCTCCGGTGACTCCGGCCCCGCGCATCCACGCGGTGACCGAGGGCGACTCGCTGACGCGGATCAGCGTGCGTTATTACGGCACCGGCAGCCGGTGGCAGGAAATTTATGAGGCCAATCGCGAAGTGCTGAAAGGTGAGAACGCCCTGCGGCCGGGGCAGCGTCTGCGGATCCCGTAGCCGGCCGGCAATGGGAAATGCGGCGGGCGGTTACGCCGCGACCGCCTTGCGTGGCACCGTGCCGGCGGGTTTGGCCGACTTCGTTGCGAGCAGGTTGAAAAATGCATCGCGTCGCTCCCGGGCCACGACGAGGTCCTTCGTGCCCAAGGAGCGCCGGATGCGGTCCTTGGTAAACGGCGTGGGGTGCACGGTGTAGTGCAGGAACCAGGTGCCGTGGTTGTTCCACAGGTGGTGATTCGGATTTTCCGGGTGGACGCGGATTCCAGGGAGGAGGCTGATGTTATTCATGATGCGTGATGTTCTTTTTTGGAGTTATCGCGCCTCAGGTTTGGAAAACAAATAACCGATCTGGGCATCAGATCGGTTTCGTCTTCGGGAGCGTTGCTGGTTCGAGACTCGGGAGAGTCTCGCACATCCGGGGTTTCCCCCGATCCACCGTGGCCGCTCCCGGCCCGGTTGGCGGAGCCGACTTTTGAGGGTCAGCTCGTTCCTGATGCAGTCGGCAACGTGTCAGCCTGGCGGCATCCGTCCAGACTTTTTTTGGCCTATTCTGTCATAAGCCCAAAATCCGCGGTTGGAAATGAAGCACCGAGGCCCCGCTATTTTTTTCCGTGCTCTTTCGCGTAATGCTCGGCGAGGAGGTCATGTCCAAAATCGCCCTTGAACTCGCGGTACACGGAATGGACGTGGTTGGCGTTGTTCTGGAAGTTGTCGAACTCGATGAGAAACGTCGGGCCCTGGACGCGGTAATAGGTGGCCTTGGAGCGTTCGAGAGCGCCGGCCCAGGCAAAGGTGATTTTGTCCGCGCCGGCCGCACTGATTTTGGCGAAGGTCTCGGCGGCGAGTTCGGGCCGGTAGCGGGCGAGATAAACCTTCACGAGGGCGAGCAGTTTTTCGCGCTGCGCCGGCCGGAGCTGGCCGGCGGCGATGCCCGCGGGCGCGAGCGGCTCGACGCGTTGCTTGTTGGCGGTGACGATTTCCTTCAGCGCGACGTCGGCAAAGACGGCGATTTTGCGCTGCGCGTCGTCGAGCGAGTTGATCAGCGCGAGCCCCAGATCCTCCTCCTCGCCGAGCACGCGCTCGCCCTGGCGCGGCCCGGTGCGAACTTCCGCGGGGTTGGTGCCCATGAACGAGGGCGCGAAAAACACATGGCGGCCGTCGACCACCGTGAAATTGCACGCCAGATGATGGCCCTCAAAGCGCCAGCCCCAGGATTTTTCGCCGCTCGGCTCCCCGAAAATCGTGATGAAATACTGGGTCGGATCGCGGCGGCCGGCCGGCGTGTCTTTCTCGAGTTCCTTCAGAATCAGTTCGAGCGCCATGATGGCGTTGGCGCGGGCGACGCCGGTGTGGCTCAGGCCGGTGCGGAGCAGCGCCATCCCCAGCGCCTGCTGCTGGGTCGTCGTCTGCTTGAAGGGGATCCCCTGCCGGGCGATCGGCACAAAGTTCCAGTTCTCCCGTTCGGCATCGGTGAGAGGGTAGGTGGCCTGCTTTTTCTGGCCGGCGTCGAGGCTGTCGAGAAATTTGCGGGCGGCCGCGACCATGTCGGCGGCGACTTCGTGCGCGCGCGCCAGCGGCGCGGCGGAGGTGAAAGCTAACGCAAGGAGGAGTCGAAGGGAGGGGTGCACGGCCGGACTTAAGCGCGATTGCGCCGCGCAGCGCAAGCGCGCAGGCGGGCTTTTCCCGCCCGACTTGCACCGCGGCGCGAAACCGCCATTTTCCCCGTCGTGAATATTATGTTTCGCCTGGTCGCCGCAAGTTCCCTGCTCCTCACCGTGGGGTTCGCGCAGAAGCCGAAGATCACCTCGCAGGACCAGCTCCCGCGCCACAATTATCCGCTGACCGGAGCGGTTACGGCGGTGCTCACCAATGATGCGGCCTACGAGAAGCTGGCCGCGGCGGTGCGGGCCGACCTCGAAAAGCTGCTCGCCGACCACGACATCGAGGATCGCTCCACGTTGCAGGACCTGCATGGCACGTTGCTCGCGCTGGATCTGCACGCCGGGCGATACGACGCGGCCCTGCGGCGAATCGCGACGATTCGTCTGCTCGATGAAAAACCGGCGACCAGACTCACCGGCGGCCTTCTCACCGAGAGCATCATCCTGACGCGGCAGAGCGGGGAGTTCGCTCACGAGGGGGCGTTTCGCGCCGCGTTCCAGAAGATTTATGCGCAGAAGCTCGCGGTGCTGCCATGGGCGGTGGTGGGCGACGTCATCAAGCAAACCAAGGGCAACGCCGAGATTCTCACGGAGGCCCTCGTGCTCGGAAATCTGGCGAGTCAGTTTCAGCCGGGCGTGGACCAGACGGGGACGGTGAGTGGCGAGGTGGCGCGGGTGCTGCTCGCGCAACGCACGAACCTCGCGCACTACCTTCCGTTGAAAGCCGAGCGAATCACGGCCTTGTCGGCCTACGTGGCCGCGCACCAGAAGACGAAGACCGATATCTGGGCGGCGCGGGCGGTGGAGCTGCCGGCCGGGGCGAAACTCACCTCCGTGATCGTGGGCATCTGGGACAGTGGCGTCGACCTGCCGGTGTTTCCGGCGCAACAGTGGACCAATCCGGCCGAGCAACTCAACGGCCAGGATGACGACGGCAATGGATACGTCGACGACGTGCACGGGATCGCGTTTGATCTGAAGTCGCGCCCAGTGGCGGAATTGCTGCTGCCGTTGACCGACGAGCAACGCGCGAACTATCCCGCCATGCGCAATCTCACGAAGGGCCTGCTCGACGTCCAGGCGAGCATCGAATCGGTCGAGGGCGGTGAATTGAAAAAAGTGATGGCGGGGCTCAAGCCCGAGGCGGTGAAGCCGTTCATCGAGGGCCTGAATTTTTTTGGCAACTACACGCACGGCACGCACGTCGCCGGGATCGCGGCGGCGGGCAATCCGGCCGTGCGCCTGCTCGCGGCGCGCAGCACCTTTGATCACCGGATGATTCCTGATGTGCCGACGCGCGAGCAGGCGGAGCGTGACGCGGCGGCGTATCGGGAGGTCGTGAAATATTTCCAGCGCCATGGGGTGCGCGTGGTGAACATGAGCTGGGGCGGCTCGCCCCGCTCGATCGAAGGGGCCTTCGAGGCCAACGGCGCGGGAGGCACGCCAGAGGAACGCAAGAAGACGGCGCGGGAGTATTTCGAGCTGTCGCGGGTGGCGTTGACCGAGGCGATCCGCGGGGCGCCCGAGATTCTCTTCGTGGCCGCGGCCGGCAACAGCGACAGCGATGCGAAATTCGACGAGACGATTCCCTCTGGCATCGATCTGCCGAACATCCTCACCGTGGGTGCGGTCGATCAGGCCGGCGAAGAGACCTCGTTTTCGAGCTTTGGGAAAAACGTCGACGTCCACGCGAACGGTTTCGAGGTGGAGAGCGCGCTGCCGGGCGGCGAGCGCATGAAATACTCGGGCACGTCGATGGCGGCCCCCAGCGTGGCCAATCTCGCCGCCAAGCTGCTCGCCCTGAATCCCGCGCTGACGGTGGCGCAGGTCACCGATTTGATCCAGCGCGGGGCCGAGCGCAGCGCCGACGGCCGGATCAACCTCATCAATCCGAAGCGGAGTGTGGAGCTGCTGACGGCCGGGAAGGGCGGCTGAAGACTCGCCGGTACCGCCAAAAAGAATGCCACCAACGGGACAATCAAGCGTGCCCGGGCCGGGTTTGAGGAATTTTCCCGTCTCAAGTCCTGGGATCGACAGGTAAATTTTGGACAGCAAAATTTCCGGAGTCGGAAAAGCCCCGGCTTCCCTCTCGGCGGGCGGCGTTTCTTCATCAGGCTGCAGACCTGCACTGCAGTTGCCATGGGCGCTTGGGCAAGCGCCCCTCCTTGAGCCCGCACTCTGAACCATGCTATGAACACTGAGGTGTTTTCCTCGGTGGCAGCGGCAAAAAAAGGGCTGGCAGGGAGGGGCCAAGTGGTATTCGCTGCTGGCACTCGCTTGGAACGGTATCGAGCGTTCAGGGCGAACTTATCCGTAGGCCCAACGTCCCGCACCGCCCGTCTGTTCGCCCCTTCTGGCATCGGCTATCAGCGCTCCACCCGCTTCCTCTGCGGTCACACCTGACACGGATCCCGGTGCGGCGTACCCAACCGCGCGCTATCGCGCGTTCATCAGCTACAGCCACACGGACACGACCTGGGCGACTTGGTTGTTGCGACGGCTTGAAGGCTACAGGGTGCCGGAGCGCTTGCGGGGTCGCGTGGCGCCAATCGGTGAAGTCGGCGCGCGGCTCGCCCCGATCTTCCGGGATCGCGACGAGCTGCCCACGGCGGACGATTTGGGCGAAGCGGTGCAGGAAGCGCTGCAGCAGTCGGCGACGCTGATTGTGATTTGTTCGCCGGCGGCGGCGCGGTCGCGGTGGGTGAACGAGGAAGTGGCGCATTTCAAGCGGCTCGGGCGCAGCCGCCGCGTGTTTGCGTTCATCGTGGCCGGCGAGCCAAATGCGAAGGACCCGGCTCGCGAGTGTTTCCCGCCCGCGCTGCGTGTTGAGGTGGGGGCGGAGGGAGTGCTGCCGGAACAGCCCGTGGAGTTGATTGCCGCCGATGCCCGCGAGCAGGGCGACGGCCGGCACGATGCGTTTGTCCGGCTGATTGCCGGAATGCTTGGAGTGGGTTTCGACGATTTGCGGCAGCGCGAGCTGCATCGCCGCCACCGGCGGATGACCTGGATCGCGATTGCGTCGACCGCCGGCATGTCGATCATGATGGGGCTCACCGTGCTGGCGATGCGCGCCCGTAACGATGCCCAACGCCGCCAGGAAAATAGCGAGCTGGTGATGGCCCAGATGCTGGAGGACCTGGAAAGCCGCCTCAAAAAGGCGGACCAGCTGGAAGCGCTCGACGACGCGGCGAAGAAAGTGATGGTCTATTTCAAATCGCTCGATCCGCGCGATCTGACCGACCGGTCGAACACCCAGCAGGCCAAACTGTTCACGCAGATTGGCCAGATTTACCTCGCACAACTGCACTACGACGTGGCCGTCGAATCGTTTACCGCGGCCCTCAACCGGGCCGCTGCGCTCGTCGCGCGGCACCCGCGAAGTGGCGAGATGCTTTTTGAGCGTGCGCAGGCGGAGTATTGGATCGGCGATGTTTATTACCTGCAGGGCAAGTATGCCGCGACCGGCCAGTGGTGGATAACCTACCGTGACTCCGGAGTGGCGCTGGCCCGCCTCGATCCCAGCAATCCAAAATGGCAGCGGGAGGCGGTGTCGGGCCTCCACAACCTCGCCGCGCTCGAACTGAGGCGCGGCAACCTCGCGGCGGCGCGCGACGGTTTTCTCGGTGAACGTGCGGGGCACGAAAAGCTGCTGGCGCTGATGCCGACCGATGCGGAACTGCAGGCCAGCATTGCGAATGTCGACTCCTACCTCGGCAGCCTGGCCGAGCGCGTGGGCGACTACCCGGAGGCAGTTGCACGCTTCGGTGCGCAGATTTCCCGGCTCGAGGCGCAGGTCAGGGCCGATCCGCGATCGGCCCGCATGCGCCGGCGGCTGGCCAATGCGCTGGGCTTGCAGTCGGAGGTGATGGCGGTCGCCGGGCAACTGCCTGCCGCCGTGGAGCAGCGCCGGCAATCGCTGGAGATTCTGACCGCCCTTGCCAGTCAGGATGCCGCCAACCGCGAGTTGCATGCTTCGGCGCTCAACGCGCACCTCAAGCATGCGATATTGCTCCGGGCACAGCGCGCAGCGGCGCCAGCCGATCAGATCGTACAAGAGTGCCGGCTGGCGGTGGAACAGCTGGCAAAGAGCGCCTCGCCGAATCGAGGGATCACGACTTCGCTTGCCACGGCCTGGCGGCTCGAGGCCCAGCGACGCGAGTCCGCGGGCGAGTCGGGTGCGATCGAGGCCGTTACGAAGGCCCTCTCTGCGGGCAAGGCATTGCACGCGCTCGACCGGGCCGACGAAGCCAATCTGTACGTTTATGCCACCACGTGCGTTGTGGCCGGAATACTGGCGCGCCGCGCCGAGCAGGTGGAGGCTGCACGCCAACACTGGCAGACCGGCCTCGATGCCATCGGACCGCGCCTGCGGGAGTCAAACCACTGGTGGGTGCTCGATCCCGCGGCCCGGGCGCTGGCGTTGCTCGGCCGCAGTGACGAAAGCCGTGCGCTCATTGAGCGCCTGCAGCGATTCGGCTACCAGCCGCTCGAGCCCTGGCCGTAGTCGGCCAGAATCCTTTGTCAGTCCAACCGCAACGAAACCCTCAACTCATCAAACCCATGGCCAAGGCAGAACTCACCTACGGAAACATCACGTTCGTGAACATCGGCGCGGGATTTTGTACCGTGCAAAAAATCACGATCGACACGGACAATGCCGGAAACCTGAAAAACGACAGCGGACGCGTCCGTGTCTGGCGCACCAAGTTTTATAACGACGGAGCTGTCCACAACGGGCAAGGACCGATCGCGATTACAATTGGCGACAGTGTGAACTTTCCATCAGACGGGATGATTACACCGAAAGGGTTCGCCCTGATTTCCAAGGTAAGCACTGCTGATCCGGACGGTCACATTAACTTCAATTCACGCAGCCATAACGAGGCGAACCACACGATCACCATGACTGCGAGGCACGTGAACGGGCGCGGTAGGACATGGAAGCTTGTGATCCTGGTCCAACACGACGACGGCCGGGTCGGCGTGATCGATCCGGACGTGGAAAACGAGAACTGAGCGGTGGCGGTGCGGCGGCGCGCGATCGCACGGATTGCGCTCAGCCTGAATTCGCTTCTTTGGGCCCGTGATCAAGCAACTCGCGCACCTCTGCCTCAAGACCAGCCAGCTCGAGCGGATGATGGCGTTTCATTGCGACGCCCTTGGCGCCGTCGTGAAATTCCGCAACCGCAATCGTGCGGGGTGACGGTGACGGGCCGCGAGACCGGGAACGATTGCTCGCGCCAGGCGTGGGTCAAGGATCCCGACGGCAATCTCAGCGAGTTGCAGGAATACACCCCGCAAAGCCGCCAGTTCACCGGCGAGGACTTTTGCGAACCTTGAGTCGGCGTTCTGCCCCGCGTGCCACTATCCGTCAGGATCGTTCCGGTCTGCGACGATTTTCGAAACGCACGATTTTCAACCACAGATACGAACCGGATATAAGGCAGCGGAAGCGGAGGCCCGGGGGGTATTCATCTGTATTACACCGCATGTGATTCTTGTTCTGCCGCGAAGATTTCTTCGAGGCCGGTTGGCCGCAAAAAGGCACAAAACCAGACACGCTCTTTTTGCGCCTCTTGCCCGGGCAGCCCAGTCGAAAGTTGCGTCCGGCGGCGGTTCGCGTTTGATGGAGCGGATGAAACCTGACCTTGCCACCGAACTGTCCGCCCCAACCCAGGCGGTGGTCTCCCCCGTCGGGCTGCCCGAGGGGGTGCGAGGCGGCAGCGAAAATCTCGTCCTGCTGACGCCGCCGGCCGGGACCAAAGTCCAGAGTCTCATCGCGCGCGAGCAGCAGGGCGGTTTGCTGCGCATCGCCATCAGCGGCGGCGGGTGCAACGGCCTCAGTTACAAGATGAAGTTTGTGCCTGAACCGCGCCGCGGAGACATCTTGGTGCGCACCGCGGGGGTCGGCGTGGTCGTCGACAGCAAGAGCGCCCTTTATCTCAAGGGCACCCAGGTGGATTATTCGGGCGCGTTGGTGGCGGGTGGGTTCAAGTTTTCGAACCCCAATGCCAAGGCCAGTTGCTCCTGCGGCGAGAGTTTCAGCGTTTAGGTTTTTGCGGAGCAAAAACCTAGGTTAAATAACCCTTGCTCCCGGGCGTGGTCCGGGCGAGAAGCCTCCCCGACCAAACACCAGACCAACCCTTATTGATGGCCAATTCGTTTCCTTCCGCCGCAGGCGGCCGCCCCGGTTCTTATCAGCGTCGCAATGTCGATCCCTACGCGGCCATCCGCCGCAATCACCGTATCAAGGTCCCGCAGGTCCGTTTGATCTCACCCGAGGGCAAGCAGCTGGGTATCTTGGATACCGCCAAGGCCATCAATCTTGCCCTCGAAAACGGGCTCGATCTCGTCGAAGTCGCACCGAATGCCACGCCGCCGGTCTGCCGGATCATGGACTTCGGCAAGTACGTGTACGAGGAGCAGAAGAAGCACTCGAGCGCGAAGTCGACCGCGAGCAAGATCAAGGAAATCGAGTTTACGGCGCGCATCGCCCAGCACGACTACGAAACCAAGCTGCGGCATGGAGAGGCGTTTCTCGATCACGGGAACAAGGTGAAGATGCGCCTCAAGTTCCGCGGCCGGGAAATGGCGCACACCGAACTCGGTTTCGATATCATGAAGCGCGCGGTGGCCGACCTCGCGGGCATGGCGCACCCCGATGCGGAACCCAAGCTCATTGGGCGCAATATTCATGTCATGCTCACGCCGCTGCCGGTGAACAAGCGCAAGCCCCGGTTTCACCAACCCGACGAGCAACGGGCCGAGCACAATTCGTCGCACGGCGAGGACGAGCACGGGCCGGAGGCTGGCCCGAAGTCGTCGTCGCCGGCGGCGTAATCTTCCGGCCGCCATGTCCGCGGCGGCACGACGGCGGTTCATTCCCAGCCGCACTGATTCAGTTGGAGGTGGAGCCCGTTGTCCCCAACGGGCTGGTTTGAGAGCCTGCGATGCAAAACCCGATGAGGACCTCGGGTTCCGCCGTGCGGCGATTTCGTTTTCATGGAGAAAACGCACGTCGACTGAAATCTTCGGGCTAGGGGTGGCTCTGCTGCTGACGCCCGGGGATGCGCGCATGGCGGATTCGCCGGCGCGCTCCGCCCCGTCGCGGCCCGGCGCCGCATCGACCGCAGCGGTGGCGCCGGCCGCTGCGCCGCTTCCGGCGGTCAGAAAGTTCGCCGGCACGGATTATGTCGCGGTCGCCGACGTCGCCCGGTACCTGGGCCTCACCCTTGCGGGGGCCACGGGCAGCAAGAAACTCACGCTCACGGGCCGTTCCACCCGGGCGGAGTTTGAAGCCGACACCCGGGACATTTCTGTCAACGGGGTCCGGGTGTTTCTCGGCGATCCGATCGCGAACTCCGGCGGCCAGTTGTACGTCAGCCGCGTGGATTTCGAACGGTGCCTCACTCCGATGTTGCGCCCCGGTCACGGCATCGCCGTCCGTCCGTCGTCCAAAATCATAGTCCTCGATCCCGGCCATGGCGGCAGCGACCCGGGCAAGACGAACACAAAGCTCGGCGTGAACGAGAAGACCTTCGCCCTCGATGTCGCGCTCCGGACCCGGAAGCTTCTCGTCGCGGGCGGACATCGCGTGGTGCTGACCCGGGAGGATGATCGTTTTGTCGCGCTCACCCAGCGGGCGGTGATCGCGAGCGTCGCCCGCGCGGATGCGTTTGTGAGCATTCACTTCAACGCCCTCGCCAACGATACCAGGACCTCGGGAGTCGAGGTCTACACCTTTGCGCCGCGTTTTCAGCGCTCGACCAACGCCTGGGGTCCGGCGGAGACGAACGACACGGAGCACCACGCTTCGCCCGGCAATCGTTTCGACCACTGGAACGTGGTCTTCGCCCACGCGATTCACCGGCGTTTCGTGGCCGACCTCAAGACGCCGGACCGCGGGAAAAAGCTGATGCATCTCGCCGTGCTCCGACCTTTGAGTTGTCCGGGCATTCTGGTGGAGTGTGGTTTTCTGACGAGCGAAACGGAGGCCCGCAAGATCGCGACCGCCGAGTACCGACAGCAAATCGCGGTCGCGCTGGCGGCCGGCATCGGCGACTATGTCGCCACGCTCGACAGTCTGCGGACTCCGGCAGCGGCCGGAGCCGCGCCCACCACGGCAGCCCCTGCTCGCTGAGCCGATTCAATTTTAGCGCGGCAAGCGGAATCGAAGGAATCGAACCGCTGGTCACAGAGGTCACTGAGGCCCGGCAGGAGGTCACCGAGAATACCACCGGAAAAGAATGCCCGCTTTTCTGCTCAGTGGCCTCTCATTTCTCTCCGTGATCTCTGTGACGAAAAAATCATTCCAACGATGGTCGAAGTAGACCAATAGTAACCCAACGTGGCAGTCGCAACCGAAGGTGGAAAAGAGTTTTGCAGGAGCGGCTTCATGCCGCGAAAATCCGATCGATTTTCCAATCCGCCTTTCGCGGGATAAACCCGCTCCTCCAGCGCGGCGAAGTCGCAGCCGGCCTCTGGTTTCTCCCCCACATCTTTTTCTTCGATGCGGGGCCCAATGCCGGTGGACACACTTCCGAACGAGGCGTGCTGCGCGAAAAGCGTCGCCGCGTGGGCCAATTTTGATGAAGACCAGTCCAGCCTTCCTCTCCATGATCATCTCCTTCCGTTGTCTTGCCCTTTTCACCGGCGTAGCCGGGTGCGTGCTTCTGCCGGACCTCCGGGCCTGGGACTACGAGGGGCATCGCATGGTCAATCAGATTGCGCTGGCTTCGCTCCCGGCGGATTTTCCCCGTTTCGTTCACGATGGGGTCCAGGCCGAACGGATCATGTTTCTCTCGGGGGAGCCGGATCGTTGGCGCAATGTTCCGGATCTGGTGTTGAAACAATCCGGCGGAAGTTGGACCGATCATTTTTGCGACATGGAGTACATCCCGGAGGCCGGGCTCGACTGGGCGACGGTGCCGTCGTTTCGCTATGATTTCATCGTCCAGTTTGCCGCCGGGCGCGCGGCCCATGCGCGGAATTTCGCGCCGATCGATCCGGCGAAGAACGCCGACCACACGCGCGAGTGGCCCGGTTTCGCGCCGTGGGCCATCGCGGAGTATTTTGGAAAACTTCGTTCGGGCTTTTCCTATCTGAAGGTCTTCGAGGAACTCGGCACGGCGGACGAGATCGCGAATGCGCGGTCGAACCTGCTCTACGTGATGGGGGTGATGGGCCACTACGTCGGCGATTGTGCCCAGCCGCTGCACACGACCAAGCATCACAACGGCTGGGTGGGCGACAATCCCAAGGGTTACACCATTTGGGCCGGACTCCACTCGTGGATCGATGGCGGGATTACAGGGAAGACCGGTCTGCGGTTTCCGCAGCTGGCCGCCCGCGTGACCGCCGCCCAGCCGATCGCGCTCGGGAATCGCGCCGACGCCCGCGATCCGATGTTCGTGGCCCTGGTTGAATACCTGCTCCGGCAACACCGGCAGGTTGAGCCGCTGTATGTGCTCGAAAAGGACGGCAAGCTGGGGCAGGGCGACCAGCCCGTGAGCGACGAGGCGCGCGTCTTCATCGAGACCCGGCTCCTGGAGGGCGGCCGGATGCTCGGAGACATCTGGTTGACGGCCTATCGCCACGCCGTGGCCGACAACTATCTGCGGGCGGCGCTCATCCGGCGGCAGACCGCCGGTGCGCCGGTGCCTCCCACCAAGGCGGTGCCATGATTTTCCGGCGGCCCGCGACGCGGCATTTCTTGGCGTTGCTCGGCGGTGTGGCGGCGGCGATTGGACCGGTGGGCGCCGCCGCCGACCCGCCGCTGGCGGCGCGGGTGCTCGTCCTCGCCAATAGCGACGATCCGGATTCACGGCGCATTGCGCGGCACTATGCCGAAGTTCGAGGAGTGCCCGAGGCCAACCTGATCACGCTCAAGCTGCCGCTGGGCGAGATTATTTCCTGGAAGGAGTTCATCGCGACGCTCTGGCAGCCGTTGCTCGATCAATTGGTGGCCGCCGGCTGGGTCGATGCGATTCCGATGACGGCGACCGACGCCATCGGGCGCCGGAAATACGCCCCGTACCGGCACCGCATCGCCGCGCTGGTGGTGTGCCGCGGCGTGCCGCTCAAGATCGAGCACGACCCCGCCCTGTCTGCCGAGGTCAAGCCGTTTACGGCCCGCGGCGAATTTCGCACCAACGCGGGCGCGGTCGACGCCGAACTCAGTCTGCTGGCGGTGCCCAATTATCCGATCAACGCGTTCGTGCCGAATTCGCTGTTCCAGAATGAACGTCCCTCGCTTTACGAACTTGGGCAGGTGGTGAAGGTTTCGCGGCTCGACGGCCCGACGGCGGAGGATGCCAACGCGCTGGTGGATCGGGCGGTGGCGGCGGAACGCACGGGCTTGCTGGGCCGCGCCTACGTCGACATCGCCAACCGCGACAAGGTTGGCGATCCGTGGTTCGAAAACACCGCGCAGCAACTCACCGCCCTCGGTTTCGACACGGCGGTCGACCGCGAGTCCGGCACGATGCCCCTGGCGGCGCGGATCGATGCCCCCGTGCTCTACTTCGGCTGGTATGCAGGGTCAGTCGACGGACCGTTCCTCCTGCCGGGATTTCGTTTCGCGCCGGGGGCGATCGCGCTGCACCTTTACAGCTATTCCGCCTCGACCATGCGTCAGTCCACGGGAGCCTGGACGGGATCTTTCGTGGCCCGCGGGGTAACGGCCACGGTGGGCAACGTGCACGAGCCGTATCTGCATTTCACCCATCCGCCGCACCTGCTGCTGCGCGCCCTCGCGCGGGGCGCGAACTTGGTGGACGCCGCCTACTTTGCGCTGCCGGCGTTGAGCTGGCACGCGGTCCTGATCGGCGATCCGCTCTATCGGCCGTTTGCGGTGCGACTGGAAGAGCAGCTCGCCAACCTCACGTCGCTGCCGCCCCGTCTGGCACCGTACGCGGTGTTGCGCAAAATGCATCAGCTCGACGACGACGGCCACCGGGAAGCAGCGACGGCGCTCGGGATTTCCGCCCAGCGGCAGGTGCCGGGTCTGGCCGTGGGGGTGACGCTGGCCCGTCGATTCATGGACGCGGGAGATCCCGACGCCGCGGGCCAGGCGCTTGGTTTCGCGCCGCTGCTGACGGCGTTTGACGCGAACGAGTGGGCGCTGGCCCGCGAAGCGGCGCAGTTGCTCGCTGCCGCGGGTCGGGCGAATCGCGCGGTCGATGTTTGGCGTACGCTATTCGGAGCGCCGTCGCTCCCGGTGGAGCTGCGGTTGGCGTGGTTGCCCGAGGCGCTGAAAACCGCCCGTGCCGCCAAGGACGACGTCCAAATGAAGGTGTGGCAGACTGAACTGGCGGCGCTCACCGCCGCTGTGGAGAAAAAATGAAGTCGTGGTCCGAGGCGCAGCTTCGTCAGACCCGATCCACGATCCGGTCGGCCAAGCCGTAGTCGATCGCCTCCTGCGCGTTCAGATAGAAATCGCGGTCGGTATCGCGGTTGATGCGCTCGAGCGGCTGGCCGGAGGCGGTGGCGAGGATCTGGTTCAGCTCCGCGCGGATCTTCTCCATTTCCCTCGCCTGAATGTTGATGTCGCTCGCCGGGCCGATCATCCGCCCCGAAATCAACGGTTGGTGAATCAGCACGCGCGAGTGGGGAAAGAGCAGGCGGCGCCCTTTCTTGGCGGCACTCAACAGAATCGAACCCATCGACGCCGCCATGCCGGTCACCACCACGGTGACAGGTGAGGTGATGAGCTGCATCGTGTCGTAGATCGCCATGCCCGCGGTAATCGATCCGCCGGGGGAGTTGAGGTAAAAGGTGATGTCTTTGCCCGGGGCGTCGACTTCAAGGTAAAGGAGCTTTTCCGTGATGTCTTTGGCGGTCTCGTCGGTGACGGCGCCCCAGAGAAAAATTTTCCGCTGCTGCAGGAATTTTCGCTGGATCAGCATCGCCACGGGGCCGTGCTTCCGGCCGTCGGTTTTCTCCGGTTGCTCGTCGTCGTCATCTTCGTCGTCGAGCCGGGGAAGTGGAGCCGCGAGTTCGGGCTGGAGGTTGTCGAAATGCATGGAGGCAGAAAGTTGAGCGGGAAGTTCGGATTGGCAAGTGCCGCGTGGGAAAGAAAGATTGGTGATTCTTTCACAAGTGGCGCCGATTTTTTCGGCGACATCGACCTCAAAGTAATCCACGGATCGCGCGGCCGATTTGGCGGCATCCCTCCTCCTCGGACCAATCCCACGCCTCCTCTCATTTTGTTGCATGAAAAACCCGTGCTCTCACTGCGCCGCCCAGCTCAGCCTCGCGGCCCTCGCGCTTTGCCTCCTGGCCGGTCTCTCCGCCCAGGAGTCTCGCCTCGCCAACGTCTCCACGCTCACCCGCGTGGGTTCCGGTGATGATGTGCTCACCGCCGGCTTCGTCATCAGCGGGACGGTCTCCAAGCAGGTCGTCATCCGCGCCGTCGGCCCGCGCCTCGCCACCGCGCCGTTCAACGTCCCGGGGACGCTCGTGGATCCGCAGCTCATCGTCTACGGCCCCAACTCCGGCACGATTGTGGCCGCGCGAAATGACAACTGGAGCACCGGCGACGCCACCGCCTTCAACTCGGTCGGCGCGTTTGCCCTCAACGCCGGATCGCGCGATGCCGGACTCGTCGCCACCTTGGCGCCGGGCGCGTATTCCGCGCAAGTGAGCGGGTTCGCCGAGACGACGGGCACAGCCATCGTCGAGGTCTACGAGGTCGGCAACACGGGCGGGAAGTTCGCCAATCTTTCGACGCGCGCGCAGGTCGGCGGAGCCGCCGGCGTCCTCACCCCGGGATTCGTCATCACGCCTGGCACCGGCACGCGCAAACTTCTCATTCGCGCCGCCGGCACGTCGCTCACGCAGTTCGGCGTCCCCGGCGCGCTCTCGAATCCGGTGCTGACCCTGACGCGCATCGGTACGCCGCCGACCACCGTGGCCACTACCGACGACTGGAGCCGACCGGTGGGCGCCGGCGCGGCGCCGGCTGACGTGCTCAGTGGCGCGTTTGCCCAGGCGGGTGCGTTTGCCTTTCAGCCCAACAGCACCGACGCCGCGCTGCTGGTTGATCTCGTCGCCGGAAATTACAGCGTGCAAGCGACCGGGGTCGGCGGCGCGACCGGAATTGCCCTCGTCGAGGTCTATGATCTCACGCCTGACTCGCCGGCGGTGGTCACCGTGACCGCCACCAAGCCGGCCGCCGACGAATCGGGCAGCAACAATGGTGAATATACGTTTTCCCGCACCGGGCCGATTTTCGAACCGCTCGTCGTGCGCTACGGCGTCGGCGGCTCCGCCGTCAACGGCTTCGACTATATCAACCTTCCCGGCACGATCACGATTCCCGCCGGCGCCGCCAGCGTGAGGCTCCCGCTCCTCCCCAATCCCGACTTGCAGAACGAGGGCACCGACAGCGTGGTCGTCACGCTCGTCTCCGGCACCACATACGTGCCCGGTGCGTCGGCGAGCGCCACCGTCAGCATCGCCGACAGCACCGCCACCCTCTACGTCGCCAGCATCCGTCCCGAGTCCAACGCCACCGGCTCCACCGCCTCGGGCATCGCCACCATCTTGTTGAGCTCCGACGGTTCCGTTGCCGCCGTCAATGTCACCGTCTCCAACCTCAGCGCGGCCGTCACCTCCGCCCACCTTCGCATCAATCCCAGCGGCGACTTCGTTTTCACCCTGCCGTATGCTTCCAGCGGCAGCGCGCAATGGACATTCGTCCCCACGGGCAGTTACACCAGCGCCGCACTGCGCGAGGCCCTTCGGACGGGCAACATCTACGTCGGCATCGACACGGGCAATTACCCGACCGGCGAGGTGCGCGGTTCCTTCATCGTGGGCACCGGCTCGCGCACCTTCACGCCGCCCGCCGCCGCGCCCGCCGTCTCGCTGACCAGTGTCACCGCGACCGCCGCCGCGCGCTTCCTCACGCAGGCCACCTTCGGCCCGACGAAGACCGAAATCGACGCCCTCACGGGTGGCAGCATCGACACGTGGATCACCGCGCAGATGGCACTGCCTTTCAGCTCACACCGGACGGCCACCGTGGCCGACCGCACCGCGTTTGGTGGCAGCAATAGTTTCACCAACTGGAATGCGATCCACATGCAGAACCGCCAGTCGGCGTGGTTCAAACTCGCCCTTACCGCGCCTGATCAGCTCCGCCAGCGCGTCGCCTTCGCGCTCAGTCAGATCCTCGTCACCTCGGACATTGCCCTGGGCGATGACGACCGCGCCGAGCCGCTCGCCAATTACTACGACATCCTCGGCAATGGCGCCTTTGGCAATTTCCGCACGCTGCTCGAAAACGTCACCCTCAGCCCGATGATGGGCGAGTACCTCAGCTCACTGCGCAACTCGAAGGCCACGGTCGACTCAGCCGGCAACACCCTCACCACGCCGGACGAAAATTACGCCCGCGAGGTCATGCAGCTCTTCACCATCGGTCTCGTGCAACTCCAGCCCGACGGCACGCTGGTCCTCGGGGCCGACGCCCTGCCGATCCCGACCTACAACCAGACCACGATCACCGAGATGGCCAAGGTCTTCACCGGCTGGGGCTACCCCTCGACCGACCTGAGCCGATTTCGTTCCGCGCCGCGCAACCACTTCAGCCCGATGCAGCTGTTCCCCGCGTTCCACGACGATACGGCGAAGAACCTCACCCCCGTCAGCCTCACGCCCATTCCCGCCGGCCAGGGCGGCACGCAGGACCTCAAGCTCGCGCTCGACGCCCTGTTCACGCATGCCAACACGGCTCCTTTCATCTCCAAGCAGCTCATTCAGCGCCTCGTCACCAGCAACCCCAGCCCCGGCTACGTTTACCGCGTCGCGCAGAAATTCGAGAATGATGGCACGGGCAGGAGAGGCGAACTCGGCGCCGTCGTCCGCGCGATCCTGACCGACTTCGAGGCCCGCTCACCCGTCGTCGCCAGCAACATCAACTTCGGCAAGTTAAAGGAACCCCTCCTCCGTCTCACTGGCGTCCTGCGCAGTTTCGGCGCTGCCTCCACCAGCGGTCGCTTCCTCGGCTATCGGCATACCGTGAACAACGTCGTGATCACTGGCACGACGCCCAGACCCGCGACCCAGGCCGAAATCACCCCGACCCTCAATTCGACCACTCTTGTCTACAGCGCCATCGGCAACATCGCCCAAGCCGCGCTGCGCGCACCCTCCGTGTTCAATTTTTATCATCCCGACTACGTTCTTCCCGGACCGCTCGCGGCCGCCGGGCTCGTGGCGCCCGAATTCGAAATCACGGACGACAACCTCGCGATCAGCGTGCCGAACTACTACCGGGCGTTCGTCCTCGCCGCCCTCCCGACCACCAACGGCGTGCCCACCGCCGCCGCGCCCTACACACTCACGCTCAACCTCGCCTACGAGCAGACGCTTGCGAGCAACCCCGCCACCCTCCTCGACCACGTCAGCACCCTGCTGGCGAACGGCACGCTCTCGACGGCCGCCCTCACGCGAATCACGACGGCGCTCACCGCCCTGCCGACCGCGACGACAACGGAGGACCGCGTCAAGTCCGCCATCCTCCTCGTCCTCACCTCCCCCTCGGCCGCGGTGCAGAAGTAAGAAAATCGTTCTCGTAACCGTTCTCGCCTCCACCAAGTCACCCGAGAGAACGGGAAAGATTACGAGAACGAGGAACGATCAACAAAACTATCAAGTCTCTCCCTCCCTCTTCCCTCCTCCCATGAGCAAAAAGTCCGCCCCTGAAGTTTCCCGCCGCGAATTCCTCGGCAGCGCCTGCTGTGCCGCGGTCGGCGCCACCGGCCTCCTCTCCGCCCTCGGCAGTCTCCGCCTCATGGGTGCGGCCGCCAATCCCGCCAATGGTCCTCGGCTCCCGGCCACCGCCGGAGCCCTTCCGTCCGACTACAAAGCGCTCGTCTGCCTTTTCCTCAACGGCGGCAACGACGCCAACAACCTCATCGTTCCCATGGGCACAGGTCCCGCGGGCGACGCCGCCGGCTACCTGGCCTACGCCGCCGCCCGCTCCAACCTCGCCCTCCCGCGCACCGGCCTGCTCCCGATCTCGCCCCGCACCTCCGACGGCCGCACCTGGGGTCTCCATCCCGCGGTGACCGAACTCCACAGTCTCTTCAATTCCGGCAAGGCCGCCTTTCTCGCCAACGCCGGCACCCTCGTCTACCCGACGAACAAAGCGCAATATACGGCCCGCAGCATTCCGCTCCCCCCGCAGCTTTTCTCCCACAGCGACCAGCAGGTCCAGTGGCAGCACAGTGTGCCCGACAAACCCACTTCCACCGGCTGGGGTGGCCGCGTCGCCGATCTCGTCAATACCTTCAACACCAGCGACCAGATCTCGATGTCGATCAGTATCGCCGGAAAGAATACATTTCAGGTGGGCACCAGGGTCAGCCAGTACGCCATCAGCACCGGCGGTGCGACCAGGCTCACCGGCAGCACCACGTCGCTGACGCCCACCAACGCCGACGGCGTCCGTTTCCGCGCGCAGAAGGACCTCTTCGCCCAGAGCCAGTCCACGCTCTTCGAGACCGCTTTCGCCGGCGCGTCCGGCGACGCCATCGTCAGCTCCGATCTCCTCAACACCATTCTCAGCGCCTCCCCGTCGCTCGCGACCGTGTTTCCCAACACCACCGCGGGCAACCAGCTCAAGATGGCCGCGCGCCTCATCGCGGCGTCTCAGACGCTGGGCCTCAAGCGCCAGATTTTCTTCGTCCAGCTTGGCGGCTGGGATCTTCATGCCGCGCAGGTCGTCAATTCCGACCCGCTCACCGGCGTCCATGCCGGCCTCCTCTCGCAAATCAGCCTGGCGGTAAGCGCGTTTTACACCGCGACCGATGAGCTCGGTGTGGCCAATCAGGTCACCACGTTCACCGCCTCCGACTTTGGCCGCACTTTCCGCTCCAACGGCGACGGTTCCGACCACGGCTGGGGCAGTCATGCCTTTGTCGTCGGCGGCGCCGTCCGGGGCGCCGACATCTATGGCCGAATGCCCACCCTCTCGATCAATGGCCCGGACGACACCGGCCTCGGTCGCTGGATTCCCACCACCAGCGTCGATGAATATGCGGCCACCCTCGCCACCTGGTTTGGGGTCAGCGCCACCGACCTGCCGATCGTCCTTCCGAACATCGGCCGTTTTGCGAAACCCAATCTCGGTTTCCTGGGCTGACCGCGCGCGGCGTCGGCGATGGCGTCGAAGCGTCCCGCGGGGTTGCGCTGCGCCGGCAGGCGCGTCCGCCCGGTGAGTTCCGCCGACTGAGGGGAAACTGGATTTCAGGGGGTCGCAGCGGGGAGGTTGCTGGAGTTCCGTCGCGGAGCCGTTGGGTTGGATTTTGCGCACCTATTTTTGTGGCGGCGGCATCCCCGGCGCCCCAGCCTGCGAGCGCCTCCCCGCCGCTTTTTGTCCGGTGCCGCACTGGACTTTCCCACCTACCCCGCCGCTCCCGCCATGCGCATCTTGTACTCCCTCGTCTTCTTCCGCGCCGCCGCCAGGTTGATCAAATTCACGTCGCGCCCCCAGCCCCTTGCCATTTTGGGTTGCTGGCTGGCCCTCGTCGGCGCACCTGGCTTCGCCGCCCCGCCCGACCTCGGCGCGGGAAACGCCAGCACTCAGACTACCGGCAGCATTGCCGGACGCGTTTTTGATCCCGCCGGGGGCAACTACCTCGGTAATGCGCGCGTCACCGTCGACGGCACGACGATCGAATCGTTCACCGACGACACCGGCTATTACCGCCTCGACCGTGTGCCGGCCGGCGACGCGCGGCTGCGCGTCTTTTACACCGGGCTCGCGGCCCAGACCCGCACCATCGCCGTCGCGGCCGGCCGGACGGCGCAGCAGGATTTCGAGCTCCTCGCGGCCGACGGCACGGCGGGCACGGCGGGCGATCCGCTCCGGCTCAAGAGAATGGTCGTCTCCACGTCGCGCGAGATGGACGGCGCGGCCATCGCGATCAACGAGCAGCGCTTCGCGCGCAATATGGTCACGGTGGTTTCCACCGACGAGTTCGGCATGGTGGCGGAGGGCAACGCCGCCGAGTTCCTGAAATTTTTGCCCGGAGTCACGATTGAATACGCCGGCGGCGACGCGCGCGGGGTGTCGCTGAACGGTGTGGGCAGCAGCTATGTTCCCGTCTCGATCGGCGGCTTCGACCTCGCGAACCTGCCGGCGTCCGGCAACAACCGGAACCTCGATTTCAACGGCGTTTCGATCAACAATGTCGCGCGCGTCGAGGTCACCAATTCCAACACGCCCGAGACCTCCGGCAGCTCGCTCGCCGGTTCGATCAACCTGGTTCCGCGGAGCGCGTTCGAGCGCGCCAAACCGCTGTTCAACGGCACCGCGTATGTGATGTTCCGTGACAACGATCGGTCGCTCCGAAAAAGACCCGGGCCGAACGATGGCTACAATCACCACGTCCAGCCCGGCGCGGATTTTTCGTATATCGTACCAATCAACGCCCGCTTCGGATTCACGCTCACGGGTGGCTACAGCAAGCAGATCGCGCCGCAGGACCTCTGGCAGAACACCTGGACCGGGGTCAGCGGCGCCGCCAGCGCCAACCTGCCGGCGCCGGGCGTCGCGGCGCCGTATCTGACGTCCATTCAAATGGGCGACCGGCCGCGCCTGACGACGCGCAGCTCGGCGGGCGTCACCCTCGACTACAAGCTTTCGCCCGCCGCCCGGCTGGCGTTCACCTTCAGCTGGACGCAGTTCGACACGGCCAACTACAACCGCGCCATGCGGTTCTTCATCCAGCGGGTGACGCCGGGAAATTTCGGCCCGACCTTCACGCACGGCGCCACCGGCACGGGCGCGGGCGAGCTCCAGACTGCGGTCAACGCGCGCCGGTGGACCAGCTCGACCTATGCGCCGGCGCTGGTCTGGCGGCACCAAGGATCGATTTGGAAGGCCGAGGCTGGGGCGGGGCTTTCGGCCTCGACCACCAACTACCAGGACCTCGACCAGGGTTTCCTGCGCGGCGAGATTCTGGCCCGCCGCCCGAACGTCGCGATTTCCTTCGATGACGTCAGCTTCCTCGGCCCGGGTCGCATCACGGTGCGGGATGGCACGACGGGCGCGCCCGTCGATCCGTATTCGCTCAGCAGCTACACGCTCTCCTCGATCGGCAACCTCAGCGACTATCGCGACCATCTCGAACACAAGCGCAGCGCCTATGCCACTCTCCGGCGCGATTTCGACTGGCGGGGCATTCCCCTCTCGGTGAAAGGCGGCCTCGATGTGCGCCAGTCGCAGCGCGACATCACTGGCGGCACGCTGGCGGCGACCTACGTCGGCCCCACCAATCTCACCTCGACCCTGCTCGACCGGCCCAATTCCCAGCGCCCGCCGCCGTTCGGTTTTCCGCTCACCGAGTGGCTGAGCACCGAGCGGACGGCGCAGCTTTACACGGATCATCCCGAATACTTCCGCACCGATCCCAACGCGATCTACCGCTCGAGGGTGAATCTCCAGCGCTACGCGGATGAAGTCATCGCGTCGGCGTTCCTCCGCGTGGACGCCCAGTTTATCAATCGTCGCTTGAAGCTCACGGGAGGCTACCGCGCCGAACAAACCAACGTCAGCGGCGAGGGCCCGCTGACCGACCCGACCCGCGCCTATCGGCGTGACGCCAGCGGCAACCTCGTGCTCGTCAACGGACGACCGCAGCTGATTGTGCCGGTCAACGCCGGGCTCGAATACTCCAAGCTCACGTACCTCAGCCGCGGCGGGCAGACGCAGAAGGAATACCTCCGGGTTTTACCGAGCCTCAATGGCAGCTTCAATCTCCGTGAAAACCTGATCCTGCGCGGCGCTTTCTATCAATCGCTCGGGCGGCCGAGCTACAACCAGTACTACGCTGGCACCGCGCTGCCCGACACCGAGTCGCCGCCCAGCCCGTCCAATCGCATCAGCGTCAACAACCCGGGCATCAAGGCGTGGAGCGCCAACACCTACCGGTTCAGTCTCGAGCATTATTTCGAAGGCGTGGGCCTGCTCTCGGTCGCCGTGTTCCGGCGCGATTTCCGGAATTTCTTTGGGAGCACCAGTTTTCGCGTGACGCCGGAACTGCTCGACCAGCTTGAACTCGATCCCGGCCTCTATGGCGGCTACGACATTGCGACCAACTACAATCTTTCGACCCGCGTCCGCAGCCAGGGGATCGATTTCAACTACAAGCAGGCGCTCACGTTCCTGCCGCCGTGGGCCCGCGGCGTGCAGGTTTTCGCCAACGTGAGCGCACAACGGATGATCGGCGACGCGGCCGCCAACTTTCAGGGTTATATTCCGCGGACCTACAACTGGGGTGTCAGCCTGACCCGTGCGCGCGGCAGCGCCCGCGTGAACTGGAACTACCGTGGCAAGCAGCGCGCCGGCGCCGTCAGCGGGACGGGCATCGAACCGGGGGTCTTCAATTGGTGGGCCAAGCGGCTCTACATCGACGTCACGGGTGAATTCAAACTCACGAAACGCTTCGCGCTCTTTGCGAGCCTGCGCAACGTCGGCGACGCCACGGAGGACCTGAAGATCTTCGGCCCGAACACGCCGGACTACGCGACCTTCCGCCAGCGCGAGGATTTCGCGTCGCTGTGGACGATGGGCGTGAAGGCGACGTTTTGAGCGAGAATGATCGCCGTCCGCCCCGGGGGCATTTGAACAAACCCAGGTCGACAGCCAAACCGGGACTGGCGAGGGCGCTGTGCCCGCCGAGCAAACGGACCAGCCGCACGTGGCCCCGATGGCCCGCGCAAACGGCGGATGGAATCTCGGCGCTCGATCGGCCTCCGACGCGCCTCCGAGATCACGTCGAGTCGCCCGAACCGAGTTCGCGGAGCACCCGGTCAATTTCCGCGATCAAGTCGACGGTGCGTAACACGGCCGTATCCCACAAGACCTGATCGTCGATGGAATCATAGCCGTGCACGAGAATGTTTCTCATACCGATGATCCGGTGCCAGGGAATCTGCGGATAGCGATCCTGGAAAGGGCGGTCCAGCCGGGTGGCAGCTTCGCCGACGAGGGACACGTAACGCTCGAGCGCCGCCCGCAGCATGTCGTCGGTTGCTACTTCCTCGATTGATCGACTTGAGTCAGTGCATGCGCCCGTGCCGCAAAATCGCGCATTTGCTCCAGCGTCAGCTTGGGATCACGGACGCTCAAAGATCGGGACAAGCTGGTTCCGCACCCGGCCCGCCACCAAAGGGTGCAGCCGCGTGCAATAATCCACCGTTTTGCCCAAGAGGAGACTGAGGGTTTCGCGGTGGTCGATGATGTCCCAGCCCAAGCCCTTGAGGGCTCCCGGTTCGTATTCGGCCAACACGTCTACATCGCTCCGAACCGCGTCAAAATCATCCCGCAGCACCGAGCCGAACAGGCTGAGCCGCCGGATCCCGCGTTCTTGGCAAAACGAGGCGACGCGTTCCTGGTCGATTCGGATGTGCAGTTTGGCAACGCTCATGAAGCGACACTACCGGGACCGTACCGACCCGCAAGATCGGGCTTTAGGCGACGACACGATAATTACGAAACCATTTCGCCCTGGGCCGGGCGGCGGTCGCTCCAGCGAACCATGGCCGCATGCTTCGTCCGATATTCGTGAAACTCAAGTCCAGCGTGCCAGATCCTCTGACGAGATTTGCAGGAAACGGAGATGCGCCCGCCTCACCCGCGCACCTGGCCCGTGCCTGCGATGACGAACTTGTAGGTGCACAACTCGGGCAGGCCCATCGGGCCGCGCGCGTGAAGCCGGTCGGTGCTGATGCCAATCTCCGCCCCGAAACCGAATTCAAAACCGTCGTTGAAGCGCGTGCTCGCGTTCCAGAAGACCGTCGCGCTGTCCACTTCGGCGAGGAAGCGCCGGGCGGCCGGTTCGTCCGCGGTCACGATGGCGTCGCTGTGGCTGGAGCTGTCGCGATTGATCGTCGCGATGGCGTCATCGAGCGAATCGACGACCCGGACCGCGAGCACATAATCGAGAAACTCCGTCGTGAAATCGGCGGGCGCCGCCGGCGTGGTGGCAATCCCCGCGCGGGCGAGAATCGCACCGCTCACAGGGTCGCACCGGAGTTGCACGTTCTGCGCGACGAGGGCCCGGGCGACCGCGGGCAGAAACGATTCCGCGATGGCGCGGTGGACGAGCAGTTGCTCGGCGGCGTTGCACGCACTGGGCCGCGAGATCTTGGCGTTGAGCGTGATCGCCTCGGCCATGGCGAGATCGGCGGCGGCATCCGCGTAGACGAAGCACACCCCCTTGAAGTGCTTGATGACGGGAATGGTGGAATTCTCCGCGACGTAGCGAATCAGGCTCTCGCCGCCGCGCGGAATAATACAGTGAATGAGCGTGTCGAGCTTGAGCAGGGTGTTGAGCGCGGCGCGGTCCGTCGTCGGCACGAGTTGCACGGCGTCGGCGGGAAGTCCGGACTCGGCGAGCGCCTGGCTGACGAGCGCGGCGAGCGCCAGGTTGGTGTGAAAGCATTCCTTGCCGCCGCGCAGGATCGCGGTGTTGCCGCTCTTCAGGCAGAGAATCGCACAG
>SXGT01510153.1_pt1 | contig 27368 bp, 20 predicted proteins | sample 3176221 | NCBI WGS metagenome assembly SXGT01 (sample SAMN11356862, study PRJNA531348) | freshwater metagenome | isolation source: freshwater sample F1-120 | place: China: Fuxian Lake, Yuxi | collected 2017-12-25
AGCCCCCCGGTTCCGTCGAAGGCCGACACGGAATCCACGCCGAACAACCGGGGGGCTGACGCCGCCCCGCTCGCCAAGTTGGTTGAGCCAGATGATCAGCCGCGAACAAAGGCCGTCGAACGCGGCATCGCGTTCTTAAAGGCTCAGCAGAAAGAAAGCGGTGTGTGGCATGGGATGCCCGCTGATGGAGTCACCGCGTTGGTCGCCACCGGGTTGTTGCAGGCGGGAGTGAAGGCCGATGAACCGGTCATTCAGAAGGCGTTGGTTCATTTACGAAAGGTCGAACCTGCGCTGAGCTACACGGTCGCGTTGCAGACGATGGTATTTTGCTGGGCCTCGCCGAAAGAAGATGCCGAGTTGATTCGGCGGAATGTCGCGTGGCTCGAAAAGGCACAAGTCCCGGACGGGAAGTCGCGCGGTGCCTGGAGTTATCAGGCGAACCCCAACGGTCGCGGTGATGGATCATGCTCGCGATTCGCAATCCTCGGATTGGATGCGGCGAAGAAGGCGGGCTTCGAGGTCAAAGAGGAAACCTGGCGACGAGTCAGCGACTATTGGCTCACGAGTCAAAAAGAAAACGGAGGTTGGGGCTACACGGCCGAAGCGCCGCCAACGTTGTCGATGACCTTGGCGGGTATCGCGGGCCTGGCGACCGCCAATCGGCACCTGCCGCGCGATGAGCAATCCAAGACGCGTGAGGCGGCGATTCGGAAGCCGGAGGCGTTCATCGAGAACTCTTTGCCGGCCATGCCCAATGCGACGTTCGTGTTCTACGTCCTGCATAGCCTGGAACGAGCCGGACATCTCAGCGGCATCACTCGCTTCGGGGAACTCGATTGGAAAGCGGAGATCACCAAGCGACTGCTGGAGTCACAACATTCGAAAGGTTTCTGGAAAGGGGCCAACGAAGCGGAAGGGGACGTCATCGCGACCAGCCTCGCGCTGCTTGCGCTTTCGGGACAACCAGAGCCGAAGCTGGTCGGATACCGGTTGCGGTTCGAGCCACGCGATGCCGACAAGCCGTTTCAGATGGTCAGCAATTTGATTGAGAGCTCGTCGCCACCGATGCAGCGGACAATGATCAGTGGCGGTGTGCGGATCGAGTTCCTCAAGCCAGATGGTTTGAAGTGCCGGATTGAAGCCGATCGCGCAATCATCGAATCGGATGCGCGAGCCTACGAAGATCTTGAACTGAATCCCGGAAGCGACGTAATGCGCATCGAGTGCATCGGCTCGGTGAAGTGCGAAGATCGGCGAGGTGATGAGTCGACACAATTGACGGCAAAGCGTCTCTGGTTCGACGTCCCCAAGAATCTCATTCGGACCGAAAAGGACGGCAACCTGCCGTGATGCCCGCATGATAGCGATGTCCCGCGAAATGAGAGACAGTGCGGTTGGTCATGCACTCGTTTTGCCGGGAGATCATTCATGCCATCGAGCCGATGTTTGGGAATCGTTGTCGCGGTTGCGTTGTTCTCCTCAGTCACGTCAAAGTCGATTGGCGATGACAAGCCGGTTCGACCGAATATCGTCGTGATCATGTCGGACGACATGGGCTATTCGGACCTCGGCTGGTACGGCGGCGAGATCAAGACGCCGAATCTCGACAAGCTGGCGGCGGGTGGGTTGCGGTTCACGCAGTTCTACAACACCGCTCGGTGTTGCCCGACGCGAGCGGCGTTGCTGACCGGGTTGTATCCGCATCAGGCGGGCATCGGGCACATGATGGAGGATCGAGGGCACAATGGTTATCGCGGTGATCTCAATCGGCAGTGTGCGACGTTCGCCGAGGTGCTCAAGCCGGCGGGCTACGGGACGTACGCGGTCGGCAAGTGGCACGTCACGAAGCACATTCAACCGGACGGGCCGAAGCACAATTGGCCGTTGCAACGCGGGTTCGATCGCTTCTATGGAACGATCACCGGAGCCGGCAGCTTCTACGATCCGGGGACGCTGACTCGCGACAACACGAACGTCTCGCCGTTCACGGACACCGAGTATCAACCGAAGCAGTACTACTACACCGACGCGATCACCGATCACGCGATCCGGTTCGTCGGTGAGCATTGCCAGAAGAAGACCGAGCAACCGTTTCTTCTCTACATGGCGTACACGGCGGCGCATTGGCCGATGCACGCGCTGGAGGAAGACATCGCCAAGTATCGCGGAGCATACGACGCGGGATACGACGCGATTCGACAGACGCGCGTGAAGCGGTTGCGCGAGTTGGGGTTGATGTTGAAGGAATGGACAACGGCACCAACCATCGGCGATTGGTCAAAACCAGCGGGCAAAGCCGAGCATCGGGCTTGGGAGATTCGCTGCATGGAGGTCTATGCCGCGATGATTGACCGCATGGATCAGAACATTGGGCGCTTCGTGGCCGAGTTGTCTCGGCACGGGAAGCTCGACAACACGCTGATCCTGTTCCTGCAAGACAACGGCGGCTGCCAAGAGGTCATCGGCCGGCAGGGCCAGATGACTCGGCCGGAGAAGCCGACGCTGCCGCCGATCGCGGCCGATGCGATTCGACTGGAGGGCACCCCGAAGCAGAACCGCGCGGGAGTGCCGACTCTGCAAGGCCCGAACGTCCTGCCCGGTCCCGAAGACACTTACATCGCCTACGGATTGAATTGGGCCAACGTCTCGAACACGCCGTTTCGCGAGTACAAGCACTTCGTCCACGAAGGAGGCATCTCGACTCCGCTGATTGCTCACTGGCCGCGCGGCATCGCACGGCGCGGCAATTTGGAAGCTCAACCGGGGCACTTGATCGACATCATGGCGACGTGCGTGGATTTGTCCGGCGCGGCGTATCCGCCGGTTTTGCGATCCGAATCGATTCAACCGCTTGAAGGTCGCAGCCTCGCTCCGGCATTTGCGGGGAAGACCATCGCTCGCGATGCGATCTTTTGGGAGCACGAAGGGAACCGCGCCATTCGGGTCGGTGACTGGAAGCTGGTCGCAAAAGAAGACAAGCCTTGGGAGTTGTACGACCTCGCCGGCGACCGAACCGAGCAACACAATCTCGCGAACGTTCAGCCAGATCGAGTGCAACAACTCGCCACGAAATGGGATGCCTGGGCACAGCGAGCGAACGTATTGCCGCTCGGAACCTGGAAGGCCAAGGCTACACCCAAATAGTCCGGTTACTGCGTGACCGGAACATTCGAGTGATTCGCTAGTTTGGCCGCATGATGTTCGGCCCAGAACGAGTAGGCCACCAGCATTCCCGTCCCTGTGACCAGAAACACGTCGGCGAAATTGAAGACCGGCCACGAATAGTTGCCGAACGTGAAGAGCAAGAAGTCACGCACGGCTCGATAGGGTTGCCCGGTCTCCGGGTTCTGATAGCCGTACAAGCCCAGCCGGTCATAGAGGTTTCCAAGCGTGCCACTGAGCACCAGGCACAGAGCCACCGTCAGCCAATTGCTCTGCCCGGCCGACGTTTTCAGCAGGCAATAAACGATGACTGCGACCGCGACGAAACTCAGCCCGGCGAACATCCAGGTCAGCCCCTGGCCGATTCCCCACAAGGCTCCTTCGTTGAAACTCGTGAAGAGCCGGAATGTCGAGACCTGTCCCAGCCAGCGATAGATGCGTCCCTGCCCGCCTGGGTAGCCGAGCGAATCGAAGACCGCCGCTTTGGACCACAAATCCAAGGCCACACAGAACGCCGTCAGCGGGATGATCAGACACAGCCGCTGAAGAATACGGGGCGCCGCGGGAGTCGAAGCAGTTTGAGATTGTGGCTCGTCCATGAAATCCTCCAAGCCGGGAAACTATGGTTCCCCTGGCGATGAACGCTAGGGGAAGTCTTCCCAGTATTGTGGCGCGACGCTCCGCGTCGCGATTCTCGACGCGGAGCGTCGAGCCACTCTGTACTACCGCCGCCACTTCCGGGTTCGCTGCTGTTCGGCACAATGGACGCAGGTGCGGACGTAGGGGATCGCTTTCAGCCGCTCTTTGATGATGACCGCCTTGGCAGGCGGCTTCCCTTCTGCGAGGCAACTTTCGCAGAGGCCGTAGGTTCCGGCGTCGATCTTTTTCAGGGCGAGCGAGATTTCGTCCAGAATCTCCTGCTCGTTCTCGACGAACCGGAGCGAGAAATCCTGCTCGTAGTTGTCAGTCCCCAATTCGGCAATGTGGGTGGGGCTCTTCGAGTCGCCGTCTCCGTCGGAACGGCGTAGGGCACCGTCGGCCAAATGTTGGACGTCGCCTCGGAGACGCGTCTGAAGGACCAACAAAAGTGACCTAAACTCGCCCAGCTCAGTCTTTTTCAGCATTTGAGGAAACCCATTACGGCTGACCACGCGGGATGTCCGGAAACCGTCACCCCGCCTCGCGAGGCTGCCGTCCGAGCACCTTCCTCCCTGAGCAACATCAGGCCGAAACCCGAACCGGCTACGCTCCTCGGCCGGTAAAAAGCGGCGGATTATCACTGGTTTTTCGCCGTTATCAAGCTGATAGCCGAAGCCGCGCGAAAAAGAGAGCCAGTTTCCGCTCAGAAGCGTGCGATTCTGAGGATCGCTCCAAACGTACAACCATCAAGTCAGTAAATGACTTACGCCGCCCGGCGAGTCGCGATGGCCGGCATCTGCTCAGAGATCATTCGCTGGGTGGCCAAGACACCCAAAATCCGTTCGGCGACGGTCAGGGCTTCCAAGGCCACCGAGCCGGTCACGGTTGGAGTTGAGCCGGTTCGCACACACTCGATGAACTCCGCAATCTCCGCCGTCAGAGCGTCTTGCGGGGCGGGAGTCTCCTGGTGGACTTCGATCAGCGAGCTGAAAACATCCTGCTTGAGCTTCTCAATGTCCGCCCCCGGCTGCCGAGCCTGCTCGACCGGAGACAGGCCGTGACGCAAGCGATCCGACGGTGTGTAAGTCGTTACTTCGCGCGAGCCAAAATCGACGTTGAAGCAGCGGGTGTCGGTCCAAATCGTCGCGGCTCGGCGAGTTGTCGGGTGAATTCGGCTGGCGGACAGGTCCGCTAGGCAGCCGTTTTCGAAGTTCAGCCGGACCTGCACGGCATCCTCGTGCTCTCCCATCAAACTGACGCCAAACGCTTCGACTCGGCTGACCGGTGAATGGACTAGCGACAGGATCAAATCCAAGTCATGGATCAGCATGTCATGCACGACGCCAATGTCGGTCGATCGAAAGCTGAACGGACTGAGCCGCTCGGACCGGATGTAACGCGGTGCGTCGCACCTCTCTCGTAGCGCCTGAAACGCGGGATTGAATCGCTCGACATGGCCGACTTGCAGAGTCGCCCCCGTCCGATCGGCGAGTTGAACGAGCTGCCTGGCTTCCGCCAAGTCGGCGGCCAGTGGCTTCTCAACCAGCGAATGAATGCCGTTTTCGAGGAAGTCCGTCGCGACTCGGAAATGGAACCCGGTCGGCACCGCGATGGTCACGGCATCCACGTCGTCGATGAGCACGCGATGGTCCGCGACCCATTTCGTCTTCGCGGCCTCGGCCACCTTCTCGCCCTGCACTTGGTTCGGGTCGGCAACGGCGATCAATTCGACGCCGGGCATCTGAGACACAATTCGTGCATGATGCCGGCCAAGTGCGCCAACTCCGATGACGGCCATTCGTAACAGAGACATGCTTGCCACCCCAGGAATACAGAGAAGCCGCGCCTCAATCTTGTCGCCGAAGAAGTGAGACTTCGGTGAATCGGTCGAGAACATCCGAAGTCTCACGACTTCGGCTACAGAGTTACGCCGCTTTGCGTTGTTCGTGCGTGTTGATCGACGGCGCGTTGCGGAAGACTTCGCGGCCGCGTCCCATCTTGCCGGCGTTGGTTTGGTCGATGAAGTTCAGCAGTGTGTGCAACTCGATCGAATGAATGTCTTCGTTCTGCTGAGAGAAGAACTCACGTACCTCTGCCAATGATTTGTGTTCACGGAACAGCAACTTGTAGGCTTGCCGAATGATTCCGATCGAAGACTCGGAGACACCGGCTCGCTTCATCCCGACCAGGTTGACGGTCTTGACCTCAAAGCAGTCGCTGCCGGAGGCCATCATGAAGGGAGGCACGTCCACGGTGCAGCGGCAGCCACCGCTGATGAACGCCAACGTCCCCACCGACGAGAAGTGATGCACCACCGTGTTGCCGGAAATGATCGCTCGATCGTGAACATGCACGTGGCCGCCCAGCAGTACGCCGTTGACCAGCATCACGTTGTTGCCCAGATAACAATTGTGTGCGACGTGAGCGTTTGACATCAGCATGTTGTTGTGGCCGATGCGCGTGCCGTGGTCTTCCTTCTCGGCTCCGCGATTGACCGTCACTCCTTCGCGGAAGACGTTGCCGTCGCCGATCTCCAGCCACGTCGCGGATTCTTGATAGCTGTAGTCCTGCGGTTCACCCCCGATGACGCAGTTTGAGAAGAACCGATTCCGCTCGCCGATCGTTGTATGACCGATGACCGTGACATTGTTGGCTAAGGAGCAGCCGTTGCCGATCTTCACATGCGGACCGATGACACTGAACGGACCGATCTCGATGCCGTCACCGAGTTCGGCATGAGGGTCAACGCAAGCAAGCGGGTGAATCGTGTTGGCCATGTGACATCCTTGACGTGTTTATCGGACCACCTTCAGGCGGTTGCAGAGGATTCAAAACGCCCGCCTCAAGGCGGAACTACGAACCTAAACGGCTTCGGAACAAGTTGAGCTTTGATGGGTCAGCAAAATGTGTCGGACGAGGTCGTGATTGTGTCGGTGCCCGGAGCGATACGCATTGAAATAACCGCGCAGGTCCGAGCCGATCAGGGCGAAGTCACCCAGGCAGTCCAAGATTTTGTGCCGAACCGGTTCGTCGGGAGTTCGCAATTCGTTGTCGATGACATGGCCGCTGGTGTCGAATACGAGCAAATCTTGGGAGGTCATTCGCAGGCCGAAGCCGGCGGCTCGAAGCGAGGCGACTTCAGATTCCAAGACGAACGTGCGTGCGAAGGCGATGTCGCGAACGAATGTTTCGGGAGTGATTTCCGCCGTCAGATTCTGTGGCGGGATCGGCGAGCGGTCGCCGTAATCGAGCTGATAAGTAATCGCGAGACCGCAGTGATTCATTGGTCGAGCGGAGACCTCGACCTCGCTTTCATCGGCGCTCACTTGGACTGGCATCCGCAACGAGATGACTTCACGCAGCCGATCTTGTTCGATGCTGCCGGCTTCGATCAGCAGACGGCAGACATCCAGGCAGGAACCATCAAAGCCCGGAACTTCCGGGCCATTGAGTTCGATCAGACAGTTGTCGATTTGCAGCCCCGCGAGGGCCGCCATGACATGCTCGATCATTTCTACCTGCACGCCATCGCGAGCGATCGTCGTGCGTCGCTGACTGGAAACGACATAGTCAATTCGTGCGGGAATGGGTGACGATCCCGCCACGTCGATTCGCTGAAACGCGATCCCGTGATCGGCCGGTGCCGGAAGAAAACGGAGTCGGACGTCGGCCCCTGTGAAGAGACCGACGCCCTGCGTTTCGACCGTTTGTCGAAGAGTGCGTTGCGAGCGGAGCAGCATGTCGCGGACTTTCGCGCGAGAATCGACTACTTGTTCTGGTTGGCAATGCGTGGCGTGCCAGCCGCCGGGCCACCGGTCGCCTGCTTCAGCGAACGGTCGTAAGTCGAGTTCAGATACTTGATGACGCCATCGGTCAGATCGTCTTCCGGGCGGTGGTAGACGATGACTCGATTCATCACCAACTGCATCTTGTTCATGTCGTCGCCGTCGAAGGTCTCCGAGTTAAATCGCATGACCATCGTGTAGCCGAACTTGTCCGCGAATCGGCCGACGACTTCCATCGCTTCCAAATAAACGGTCTTGAGCAGCTCGGCTTCCTTGCGGATCAAATCGCGCTGCGAGTTCTTGCGGAACGATTCGAACTCCGCCGCCATCTGTGTCTGCTGCTTTTCGAGCTTGATGAATTCCGGGCTACCGGTTTTGAACTGCTTCATCTCTTCGATGATCTTCTGGATCTGGCCAGACTGTTTCTTCGCGCTCTCTTCGCTGACGGAGAACTCCGCCTTCCAGTCTTCTTTGAGCGCCTCGATCTTCTTGTATTCCTTGAAGACGCGGCCCATGTCGATGAGCGCGATCTTGTGCGGAGGTTCGGCGGCGGGAGCGGCTGCCGCAGCAGCAGAGGTCGCCTTCTTGGTTCCGCCCGTCGCCGGGTTCTGCCCGTAGGCGTTGACGAACACGCTGGCCAAGCAGACCAACACAGCAGATGAAATCAGAAGGTTTCTCACGGCGGACGCACTCCTTTGCTAGCCGAGACAGTTGAACCGGGTTGGTGATCGCGAGATCCACGACAGCAGATTCGGTCACAGCACATGGTTGCGGATCGCGTTAAGCCAACGTGGTCCTGACCAGGGGCGGCGTATTCTGCACACCTCCGGAATTGCGTCAATACGAGTCTGCGCGTCGTTTAACGGCAAGCCAAAGGCGTCGGCGTGAGTCGGGGACATCAGTCGTCGCCTTCGGCTGGCCGTTAAACGACTCTGGTGATTACACGCGGACGAACACACCGCCTTCTTCGATCTTGACCTCAAACGAGGTCTGGCAGATGCGCGGATTCAAACAATGCGTTCCATCGGCGACTTGAAACTGCCAGCCATGCCACGGGCAGGTGACGATTCCATCCTTCAACTTTCCTTTGGCAAGCGGGCCACCTTGATGCGCACAAATCCCGTCAATCGCATGAAACTGTCCCGCGTCGTTGAACAGCGCAACGATCCGTCCGCCGACTGTGAATTCCTGGCCGCTGCCCGGCGGCACATCGTCCACTCCCGCGAGTACGTACCATTGGGCGGCTTGGTCTGACATCAGATGATCCCCTGAGTTATCGGAAGCGAACCACTGCGGCTATTCTTCGCCGCGCGTCGTCCGGCAGTTTCCTTCCTGCACCTCATGGCCTCAACCCTCATGCAAGTTCTTGGTCTCGACATTGGCGGAGCGAACATCAAAGCGGCGACCGACACCGCCGATGCGTACTCGGTCCCGTTGGAAATCTGGCGCTCGCCTGATCGGCTGGTCGATACGTTGGTGCCGATCATGGATCGCTTCTCGTCCGCCGAGATGCTGGCCGTCACGATGACCGCCGAACTGGCTGACTGCTTCGCGACCAAGGCCGATGGGATTGATCGCGTCCTTAGAACCGTGGAAGTCGTCGCTGGAAAGCGGCCGATTCGCGTATGGCAAACGTCTGGCGAGTTTGCCTCAACACAAGAAGCGCGAGACGAATCGCGATTGACGGCCGCAGCGAACTGGCACGCGCTGGCGACGTTTGTGGGCCGGTTGACTCCGCGTGGATCGGCCATGCTGATCGATATCGGCTCGACGACCACTGATCTGATCCCGTTGTTGGATGGACTCCCAAATCCGACCGGCCGCACCGACGTCGAGCGTTTGCAATCGGGTGAGTTGGTTTACTGCGGAGTGCGCCGCACGCCGTTATGCGCACTCACGGAATGCGTGCCGTTCGGCGATGCCAATTGCGCGGTCGCGGCCGAATTGTTTGCGACGATCTTCGATGTGTACCTGACGCTGGGAGACATTCCCGAAAACTCCGCTGACTGCCTGACAGCCAATGGCCGGCCAGCGACATTGGCCGCCGCGCACGATCGAATCGCGCGAGCCATCGGCGGAGACGTTTCAGAAATCAGTCCCGCCGAGACGCACCGCATTGCGGAACACATTGCCGAAAAACAACTCCGTCGATTGTGTGAGACCGCGGAGGTCATTGCGTCACGGATGCCTGGGCCGTGCGACAACGTGTTGGTCTCCGGCAGCGGAGCCTTTCTGGCTCGGCGCGTCGCGGCCAATACGCCGCGACTGCAAAACGCGACGATCACCGCGCTCCCGGAATTGTTCGGCCCGCGCGTTTCTGACGCGGCGTGTGCGTTTGCAGTCGCGAAGCTGGCGGCGGAACGTGAGCTGAAATTCTTCGGCGTGCAACGCTGAAAGACTTGCTGGCGAGCGGGGCGGCGTCAGCCCCCCGGTTTCGGTGGTCATCGTGATCACCGGGGGGCTGACGCCGCCCCGCTCGCCAAGAGATTTGGGCGAATCGATTTGGCGACTCTCCCTCGCTTACGCGTCGGGTTGGTGTTGCTTAGCACCGCTCGCAAAAACGCCGAGGCTTGTCGTGTGATTCCGGGCTGAGAGCTTTCACGTGGTCCTGCCACGTTGAGGAGTCGAATCGAATTCGCGGTCAGCCAATCATGAACTTGCTGTTCGATCGCGTGGCGTAGGTCGACAATCAGGAAAGGACGTCGATAACGCTCGACGAACGTCTTGGTCAGCGCGGTTCCGCCGCGCAAGGGGCCACGAGTGAGAATCAATGTGCCGTCGGAATCCTTGACGTTCAGAGCCGTCCGTTCGGCATAGTTGGTGGTCGGCGATTCTTGCAGCGGATAGTTCGAGGGGATCGGGCCGTCTTCGGCGCGGCGGCCTTTCGGACACCAACCGCCGCAAGGGATGCTCAACTCCAAAGCCACATCCAAGGCGGCGCGGTCCACACCTGTCTGTCCGCCAGAGACGACCTTCTCCAGTCGCCATGCGGTGCCCGTCCCTGCTGTCATCCCTGAACTCCAACTGGGAGGTTCGGCTATTCGGTTTCTCGGCCGAACGCCAGCCGCAACTGCGGGTCTTTCTGAGCCTGCCATTCCTTGAACAACATGCTGGGCTGGATGTCGCTGTTGTTTTGGTATTTGTCGCTGTGGTACTCGGTGATCTCGCCCAGGATCTGGTGATAGAAGATCTGGCAGATCGGTACCCCCGGATAAACCCGCACGGGCTGGATCGCGTACATCTCCAGCGTCCAATAACCGCAGAAGCCGACGTCGCCGAAGCCGGCGGTCACATGCACGAACAGGCCCAAGCGGCCGACGGAACTGCGACCTTCCAGCATCGGCACGAGATTGTGCGTCTCGGTCCGCTCCATCGTGCGGGCCAGATAAAGCTGATTCGGATTCAGGACGAAGCCCTCTTCCGGGATCGTGTAGCGGCGAAAGCGATTCGGCCGCCGCATGTCGAGCACGATCTCTTCATAGACCAGCAGTTCGTTGTGTAGGCGCAGGTTGTAGCTATTCGCATTTAGCAACTTCTCGTCAAACGGCTCGATGACGATGTTGTTGCCAATCTGGGCTTTGATCTCGTTGCCGGAGAGGATCATCGGAAGGCCCGGAGCAGTCGAGGACGTGATCGCTGACAGCGGGCGGAAAGGTAGAGGGTCGCGCGGTGGGAGGCAAACGAGCGGTTGGGGGGGAATTTCAAATTGGAAATTGAGAATTGGAAATTGAAAATTGGAGACCGCAGGATGGCTGAGCCCATCGTGATTTCACCGGCCGCTACCCTCCATTTTTCAATTTCCAATCACGTCTTGCTGTTCCCAATCGGCCCCAGCGCCTTGATCTCCAGGATATCCACGTTGCGGCCGCCGACGCTGTAGCGCAGTTCGACTTCCTGTTGGAGCTGACCTAGATCGACTCCATCGGTGAGAAACACACACTCTTTGCGAGTGGTGTGGTTCGGGCTATCTGACCCGGTCAGAAAGCTGACCAGCCATGCGTGAACCTCCGCCCCTTTGCCCTTCATCATTTTAGCCCTTCCATCAAAACAGTGTTTTTGACTTTCATGCTCCTAGAGACAGCTTCAAATCCAGCACGACGCGTGAGCGAGTGGTTGTCTTTCCGGCGATTTGACCACTCGCTGGCGCGTCGTGCTAAGTTTTGAAACCGCTTCTACTGACTGCGGCCGCGCGAGTCGCGACAAGTTCGGCACCACCAGCAGTTCCGAATCCGATTGAAACGATCCCAGGATCGCGGCCGAGTCCAATCCTGTCGGCGTCGGACAGGGCTGATGCGGCAACGGCAGGCGTCTGGCCTTTATCGACTGCGACGTCAACAGCACGAGGAACTCGCGGCCTTGGCGAACGATCATCATTCGCGAGGCAATCGCCGCATCTGACACACCCAAGCTCAAGCTCAACTGAAGCACCGGCACCGCTTGTTCTCGCCACATCACGAATCCGGCAACGTACGGCGGCGCGAGCGGGACCGGATTGATCGGCAGCGGTTCCAGAATCTCGACAACCTGTGCGACGCTCAGTCCGCAGAAGAGTTCGTGACCATCGACGCGCGACTTCGCCAACGGAAACAGCACAATGCGATCCGAGATTTCCTGATGACCGTTGGCGAGCGGGGCGGCGTCAGCCCTCCGGTTCATCGAACACTCAGAGGCAATTGAATTCACCGGGGGGCAGACGCCGTCCCGCTCGCCTGAACCGTTTGATGTCAGCGGCGCTGCGTCGCGATGCAGTCGTTCTGGTGAGAGCACCAGGCACATCGAATCGGCCTGTCCCGATTGTCGCAGCAGGACGATCGAATCGAAGAGTCGTCGCGTGGGATCATTCAGCAGTTTCGGACACGCCCGAACATGTTCGGCGGGAATCGACGGCACTCGCGAGACCGAGTCCACCAAGAATCCTTGCGGGCCAAGGCTCGACTTCATGACCACGACTTGCTGCCGCGATTCCAACTCGGACGAAACGCGATGCAAGCAATCGGCCAACCGATAGGCGGGGATCTCCGGTTGCCCCGGCGAAGGAATCCAACCGACAGCCTCACCCGGCGCAGCCGAGACCGACCACAGCAGCGAGGACGCAGGACACACGCTGGCCACAGACGACATCTCGAAGCCATACGCTTCGTCGCCCAGGCGGCAGAGGAGAAGGTCGATTGATTGAGGCATGGGAACTCAGACAGAAATGGGTTCAGAGAAATCCGTACCGCGACCGTTAGGGAGCGGTCCGCGCGGGCCGCTCCCTAACGGTCGCGGTACGGCTCTCGTTCGAGAGTATTCGCCTTTCAACGCTTCGCGAACGCTTTGTCCGCTCGGCACGACGACTTCTCCGGTGACGAAAACCCACGCGGCGGCAAAACCGTTTCGAGTCTTCATATCAGCGCCAACTCTCGTTGAGCGGCCAGCAGGCCGCGGAGTAGCGACAACATCTCGTCCTCTTGATAGGGCTTGATGACGTAGTCGGTCGCACCCAACCGCGTCGCCTTCTGGCGGTGTTTGTCGCCGGCTCGCGAGGTAACCATGACGATCGGCGTCTGACGATGTTCGGCCTGCGAACGGAGCGAGGTCAGCAGTTCGTAGCCGTCCATGCGGGGCATTTCGATATCGAGCAGGAACAGGTCCGGCTGCCGGTCGGCCTGTTGCAGCTTCTCCAGGGCGTCGAGTCCGTCCTTCGCTTCGAGCACCTCCCAACCGGAGTTCTTCAGCAAGTTTGTCATCACGCGGCGGACGCTGACCGAGTCATCCACGACCATCAGCAACGGCGTTTCGTCACGGCGAACAAATTGATGCGGAGCGGGAACGATCGAACGAGGCCGAGTCGTCGCGTCCGCGTGTGCGACCAGATCGGCCGCATCGAGAATCGGCACGACCGAGCCGTCACCCATCAGCGTCGCGCCGATCAAGCCTTTCACCTTGCGCAGATGCGAGCCCAACGTTTTCACGACGATGTCACGGCCTGCCAGGATTTTTTCCACGGCGACGGCGACCTTTTGATCTCCGGCCGCCAGCACCAACACCGGCAAGGTGGCCGAGGTTTTGTCGGCGGGATGTCGCAGTCGTAATTGCTCGGACAGATACACCAGCGGCAATGTCTCGCTCCCCAATCGGATCACGGGCGACGGTCCTAGCTTGTCGATTTGCTGGCGTTCCAGCCGCAGGATTTGCACGACTGACTGCATCGGCAGCGCGAACGTTTCGTGCGAGGCTCGGACCAGCAACGCCCGCGTGACGGCCAGTGTCATCGGCAGGCGGATCGTAAACGTGGTCCCTTGCCCTGCGTGCGATTCGACGCGGATGGTCCCTTTCAGCTTTTGAACTTTGTCCCCCACGATGTCCATGCCGACGCCCCGTCCGGAGACCTCGCTCACCGTGCGGGCCGTGCTGAATCCCGGTAGGAAGATGAACGCCGCCAACTCCTCTTCGTTGAGGTTCGCGACATCACTCGCCGACACGAGCCCATGTCGCACCGCGGTCTCGCGAATCGCATCAAAGTTCAAGCCCGCTCCATCGTCGCTGATGCGGAGGATGACCTGCGTCCCCTGCGAGAACGCCTGCACGCGAATCGTCGCTCGTTCCGGCTTATTCGCCGCGCGACGCACGTCAGCCGATTCCAAGCCGTGATCGACGGCGTTTCGGAGAATGTGCATCAGCGGGTCGGCCAACTCTTCCAACACCACCTTGTCGAGTTCCGTGTCGGCCCCCTGAATGAGCAGCTCGACCTCTTTGTGTTGTTGTCCGGCGACGACGCGCACCGTGCGTTGCAGTTTCGAGACGAGCGTTGACAGCGGCACCATCCGAATCCGCATCAACCGGTCCTGCGTATCGCGAGACAGCCGCCCTTGCCGATTCAGCAATTGATCGAAGTCCCCGATCAGATTCCGCAGTTCATTGCCGACGGTTCCCAAGTCGGTGGTCGATTCGGCCAATGCCCGCGACAGCAAATGGAATTCGGAGTAACGATCCATTTCGAGCGCATCGAATTCGTCCCCCGCCGAGTTACCGAATCGTCGTCCACCCGGCATCAGCGACGCGCCATCACCCCACAACGCGCGACGGCCGCCCAATGCTCCGACACCGTACTTCGCATCCAGATCGTGTGTGACCCCTTTCATCCGCGTGACCGCACGCTGCATCTCTTCGACACACCGTGCGAAGTCCGCCATCCGTTGCTCGAACGCCGAGCGATTGATGATCAGCTCGCCGACTTCACGCATCAGTGAATCGAGCCGTGCCAGCGGCACGCGCAAGGATTCGCCTTGCCGCTTGTGCTCGTTCGCTTCGGCCCGTGACTCTGCCAATTGTGGCGGCGGAACGGAGACCGGCTCCGCCAACCGATTCCACGCCGCCAGCATCGGCAGGAAGTCATTCACCACCAGTTCGCTGGGTGTCGGGGCTTCGGCCACCGGAATGGGTTCGGCGACGACTGATTCGACAGTCGCGACTACGGCGATTTCTTCAGGTGCATCCATCAGCCGCGGGGCGCTAGCCCCCGGTTCTTCAGACGCTTCGATCAGCGGCTCGCAGGTCGCCTTCGGTTCGGCGGCGTCTTCCGCGCTCGAACCGGACGCTACCGTGTTCTGGCTGATGTTGTCCGAGACGCTCATCGAATCGACGACCGACGTCTCGCGTTCCGATTCATCATTTGTGAGCGGCACGGCGCTAGCCGCCGGTTCCTCGGCTTTGCTGACACCGGCGGCTAGCGCCGTGCCGCTCAGCAAGGATTCGTAACAGTCATAAAGTTGAGCGACCGTGAACTGCATCCCTTCGGCCGCGTAGTTCCCATGCACGAGGTCTTGTAGCGCGTCGGTCGTGTCGAACAGCAGCGCGAGCGTGCTGGTGCTGACCGGTTGCTGCGCCGCGAAGATCCGTTCGAGTAAGTCCTCCATGCGATGCGCGAGTTTCGAGATCAGCCGCAAACCGACCGAGCCGGCCGCTCCTTTGATCGTGTGCGCCGAACGTCGCACATCCTGGATCGCACTCATTCGAGCCGGGTTCTTTTCCAGCTCGGCAAAGGCAGAGTAAATCAGCCGCAGATGATCCTCGGCCTCTTCGTGGAAGACTTCCAGCATCTCTTCAATGAGCTGGCTGCGGTCGTCCAATTCGACCGATTCCGGTGACGTCGGCGAAAGCATCACCGGCTCGGAGGCGATGGGTTCGACGTCGATCGTTTCGGCGATCGCTTCCTCGGCGGGCGGATTGCATTCAGCAGCGGGCGGTTCGATCTCGCAGAGATGCTCGATGCGCTCGTGAAGCATTTGCAGAATCGACTCGTCCAGCGGACGTTCGAGCCGCTCTTCGAGCGCATCGACGCAGCCTTGCAGACAATCGGCGATCTGTTCGTTGGGGGGCACGCTGCGGTCGAGCACTCGTTGCAACAGGTTTGCGGAGTGCTCCGACAGTTCGGCGAAGTCCTTGGCTTCAATATGGTTCGCGGATCGTTGCAGAGACACGAATCGGCCATGCACATCGGCCAGCACGTCCCAGCGTGTCAGGTCGCCTCGATACGTTTCGAGCTGTTCCACCAAGGCACGCAATTGGCCAATTGCCTCGATGCGGAAGACGTCCCAAGCAGACAGCTCCATGTGCCCGCTGACGACCATCGGTTCGCGGAGCACGTTTTCAACGTTCTCTTCCGCGCTCGGCGCGGGTCTCCCGACCCCGCCGTTTTCTGGACCGAAGGTCTCCCAGAGAGGCGGTTCGGCTTTGGCTTGGTCCACCGGAAGACCTTTGGTCGCCGTAAGCGGCGGGGTCGGGAGCCCCGCGCCGAGCGCGAGCACGGAAACGTGCCCCACAGTAGGATCATGCCGGCGACAGAGTTCGACCGCATCGGCCAGCAAACGTTGTTCGGGAACCGTCCCGGCGAGCAGTCCATCGGCATACGACTCGGCGATGTCCGCCAGTCGTTCGAGCGTGTCGCGAAGCTCGTCGTCCATGATCATGCGACCGTCTACGAGCTTTTCGAGCAGTTGCTCCTGAAGTCCCGCGATTTGGCTGAGCGTGCCAACGCCGACCAGCCCGGCGGTTCCTTTGAGCGAATGAGTCAGGCGATGGGCTTCGACGCTCGCGTCGCGATCGTCGAGGCAGGCGTGCATGATCGCGAACGCGCGGCGCAGCTTCGGCAGATCGTCACGAATCTCATCGACGAAACTTTCGATCGCTTCGCGGTTCATGACGTGCCTTCCCAAAACGATCCAGGCGAGCGGGGCGGCGTCAGCCCCCCGGTGATCGACGTCAAACCGGGGGGCTGACGCCGCCCCGCTCGCCATGACACATCTGCCTTACTTCAGCGCCTTTAAGATCAACGAGCCCATCGGACTGTTCGAGACCGCTTCGGAGTGATCGAAGATCGACTGCGAGCGCGGTTTCATGCGTGGCAGGCGGAACGCGGTGACGGACTGTTGCAGCGCGTCGGCCAACGCAGCGAGGTTGCCGACCGATTCCGCCGCTTGCTTCGTATCGGAGACCGTTTGCTGTGTGACATGCGAGATGTTCCCCATCGACTTCGACAACACTCCTGCCCCTTGGGCCTGTTGCCGAATTGTCTGCGTCATCGAGCGCATCTGCTCGGCCAGCTCTTTGGACACCGCGTCGATTTCGTCGAGCGTGTATCCCGCCTCCGCCGCCAGTTTGGAGCCGGCAACCACTTCCTTCGTGCAGTCTTCCATCGCGGTGATGGCTTCAGCCGTTTCACCTTGAATCGCTTTGATGAGTGATTCGATCTGCTTCGTGGCATTGTTGGCTCGTTCGGCCAGACGTTCGACTTCTTAGGCCACGACGGCGAAGCCTTTGCCGGCGTCCCCCGCCATCGCAGCTTGGATCGACGCGTTCAGAGCCAGGATGCTCGTGCGGTCGGCGATGTCGCTGATGAGCTGCACGATCTCGCCGACTTCCTGTGACGACTCGCCCAGCCGCTTGATCCGTTTGGCGTTCTCCTGCACTTGGTCGCGGATGCGTTCCATGCCTTGAATCGTGTTGCGAACCACCTGCGTCCCTTGCACGGCGTTTTCGCGAGCCTTGTTGGCGACGCTCGCCGATTGCTCGGTCTGGTCCGAGACCTGTTGAATCGAGACCGCCATTCCGTCGAGCGAGGCGGAGGTCGCGACGATCTGCAGTGACTGCTGATCGGCACCGCTGCTGACTTGCTCGGTCGTTTTCTGAATGTCGTCAGCGGCCGTCGTCACCTGCGTGGCCGCTTCGTGGATGTTGCCGATGATCGTTCGCAGTTGGTGAATCAAGTGGTTGATCGACTCGGCGATGCCCCCGGTGAGGTCGTCGGTGACTTCGGCCTCTTGTGTCAGGTCGCCGCTGGCGATGATCGCGACTTCCTCTTTCAGCTTCTGCACGGCGAACTGAATCTTGTCTCGCTCATCGCGCGTCTGAATCAGCGACAGCGTGTTGTCGCACATCGCGTTCAGCGACATCGCGACGGTTCCCAGTTCATCTTCCGACAGCACTTCCGTCCGAGCCTCAAAGTTGCCGATGCCGATCTGGCTGAGCATGTTCGTGATCGCGTCGGTCTGCCGCGTCATGCTGCTGGCCAGCGCGAATCCGGCTAGCACCACCGCCAACGTTGCCATCGCGACGATCGCCACCATCGAAAAGTACATTCGCCGAATCGGCTCGCGCACTTCGGCCAGGTCGATCTTGGAAATCAACGCCCACTTCACCGGCTTGTCGCCGTCCACTCCGGCGTGAATCGTCACCGGCTGCCAGGAATTGAGCACCTCTAGCCCGCGATAGTCGGCGGTCGGCATGGTCGCGGACCTGCCGGCCAGAGCGCTCTGAGCGGCTTCGGTGTCCACTTTGATTTCGGGATTGACGATCGTCGTCTTACGAGTGATTCGTCCGGCGGTCTGCAAGTCGCCGACGAATCGCGAATCGTTGCGGAACAGCTTGTCGGCACCGACCGCGTAGGTCTCACCGGATTTTCCCAGTCCGGTGCGCTCACCCAGGATCGCAGAGACGCGGTCGATCGGAGCTTGAAAAATCGCGACTCCCACCTTCTTGTTGTCGTCATAAATCGGAGCCGCGAGAAACATCGCCGCATCATCGTAGGACGGGGCATACGGCTCGTAATCGAGACAGGCGACGAAGTCCGCCGAATCGGCCGACGCGGCTTTCGCAAACGCTCGGCCGAGATTTGATTTCGCGTGCGGCCCGTCTTTCAGCGACGTCGTGAAGTCCAATTCTTTGAAGCATGAATAAACGATGTCGCCGGTTTCGAGGTCCGCCAGGAAGACGTCGTACAGACCAAACTTCTGCTGGAAGCTGCGGATGACCGGGTGATACTTGGCGTGCTGGTCGCTGTAGGTCGAGCGATCACCGGCGCGATCCAACTGCTGCTTGCGGTGCAGCGGATTCGGATTGCTCCGCAAGTATTCGTACTGCAAATAGACCGACTCATCATCCAGCCCATCGAACAGCCCGTTGATGTTCGGCGATTTGTTGGGATTGCGCTTGCGGTACTCGTCGCTGAACTCGTTGGCGTAGTAGTCGCGCAGTTGCTTGCGCATGTTTTCGAGTTCGGCCGGTTCGACTTCGTTCTCTTCCAGGACCGTGCGGAACGAGGTCCGAAAGTCCTGCATCGCCTCGACTACCATGCGGTTCTCGGCGAAAGTGGCGATCTGAGCTTCCAACGTCTGGAAATGCTGCTGCAACTGGTTCGCCTTGATGGTCCGCACCGCCTCCAATTGATCAACCGCTTTGGCCATCACGGCTTGCTCGGCGTTGAAGTACACCGACGCCCCCAACACCAGCAGCGGAATCACGGCGACGAACAACATCCCCAGCAACAGCTTGCTGCGAATGCTCGTCCGCACCGCTCGGATGAAGTCCCCGCCGAAACTCTTTGGCTGATCCATGTCACATCCCTTGTGAAGACAAATGCTCCGCGCAGCGTGTCCGCAAAGACTCCGCGTACGAAGCTGAGGAAAAATGCGCCATGAATCGGGAAAGGCAAACCGCTTCCGAGCAGGGAGGGTTATCCGACGATGTTGCTTTTTGGTATCACGCGGGGATTCCGGATTGCACCGGTTGGCCGGCCCGCCGGTCTGATCTGAACTAACTCGACGCGTCAGCGAGGGCGGGTGCTTCTCAACGCGACGCGGACCAGTTCACCTGCGTCGGCCAAGATGAAATTGGCCACAAAAAGCACGAAAAGTCACGAAGGGAATTCGCTGCAAGGTTTCGATCGCAGCGCGGCTCATCACTTTTGTGCCCTTTTTTGTTTTTCGTGGCAAACTCAGGGCTCTGCCAGATCACCTGCACCGGGTGAGCGTCCACCCTCGCTGACGCGTCGGGTTAGTTGGCGACTTCGCCGTGGCCTTACGACTGCGGCGGCTCGTAGCCCTTGATCTCATACTGCGAATCAATCGAGGCGGAGTCCCACAGCTCCTGAAGGATCTGTTCCATCTCCCCTTGCTCGTCCGTTTGCAACAGCGTCAAGCGGATCTTTTCCTGGACCTCGTCGAACGGGACGTGTCCGGCGTTTTGTCGCTCGACCACACGTACGACCTGAAAGTAGCCGCGCGGCGATTCGATCAACTCGCTCGGTTCACCGATTGGCAACTCGAATAACAACTTCTCGATCTTTTGGTCGGCGAGACTTCCTTCGTTCGTCCAGTCTTGCAGACCTTTATTCTCCGCGTTCAAACCATCGGAGATCTCGGCGGCCATTTCGCCAAAGTCGCGGCCTTCCTTCAGACCGTCGGCCAAGATCCGCAACTTCGCACGCGCCTGCTGTTCATTGGCTCGCGAGATCAAAATTTGCTGCCAACGCACTCGGCGTTTGAACTCATAGTCCTTCAAGTGCTGCTGGTAGTACGCGAACAAATCCTGACGGCTGAGCTTGCGGTTGTTCTTCACCTTCGTGGCCAGGTACTGCTGAGCCATCACCTTGTTGCGGAACTGGTACTCGACCATCGCCAGCGAAGTGCCGTGCTTTTGCAGTTCACGATCCAGCTCAGCCGTGCTGGTGACTTTCATCTCCTTCTTCATTTGATCGAGCTGCTCTTGAAGCTGCTTCTTCATGAATGAGTCAATCTGCTTCTGCTGATCCTTTTTGAGCGACCGCCGCATCGCTTCGGACAGCAGCTTGCGTTCGACATGCGCTCGCAGATCACGTTCGATGAGCTGTTCGATCTGTTTGCGATACTGATCCGGCGGCACTTGCTCGCGCATCTTCGAGAGTTGTTCGGCGTACCGTTCCAAGATTTCCGCCTCAAACAGCGGTGAGCCATTCACAGTGGCGACAACTCGATTCCCTTCCAGTTCTTTGGGAATCTCGCTGTCAGACGGAATCGCACCCACGAGTTTGACACCCGAATTCTCGTCTTCGCCGCCGCCCTTTTTGTCGGCCAGCGCGGTCTGTTCCGAGTTCCGGGCCCCCACCTTTCTCGGCGGTGGCGGTCCGACCACGGGATTATCGACCTTCGGTCCGAGGCCGGAGTCTCCTTTGCAGCCAGCGATGGCCAGCAAGACCGTCAGTAAGATTTGAGTCAGTCGCATGAACCGCATCCTTGCGGAAGTTCGTAGTCCCGCCTTTAGGCGGAAGTTGTGACCGCCTGAAGGCGGAACTACGAACGGGAGGGGGCGGGACTATCCGCCAATTTCAAATCGGCTGCAACACCGCTTTTAGCAGCGGCAACAGAGCCTCAAACGAAGTCTCCGCAGCCTCTCCCATTGGCCAGTACGCGGACTTCGTATCGACGATTCGCAAACGCCCCTTGTGCAGTCCGACCAGCGGTCGCAACCGCGAGGCATCGCGGTAGCCGAAGACCAGCCAGTCGTTTTCGCGAGTGATCCGGTCGATGCTCCAGCGAGCGGCACTCAACTGCAATTCGCGCAGCTTCACCAGCTTCTCAGCCAGTTCCGGCAAAGGGCCGAAGCGGTCGCGAAGTTCGTTCTGCCAATCCGCTAACTCCTCGAACGAGCCGACCGTCGACAGTTTTCGATACGCCTCGATCTTCGGACGCCCTGGCGGGACGTAATCGTGTGGCAGATACGCCGTCACCGGCAGATCAACTTGTACGTGAATGTGCTCCTTCACCGGCTGCTTCTTGGCCGAACGAACCGCGTTCTCCAAAAGCTGGCAGTACAGCTCATACCCGACCGCTTCCATGTGCCCACTTTGCTCGGCTCCCAGGATGTTGCCCGCCCCGCGGATTTCGAGATCACGCATCGCAATCTTGAACCCGGCTCCGAGTTCGCTGAACTCTTCGATTGCCTTCAGCCGCTTCGTCGCCAGCGGAGTCAGCGATTTTCCTTCCTCAAGCAACAGATAGCAGTACGCCTTGTGCTTGTACCTGCCGACTCGACCCCGAAGCTGATGCAGGTCGGCGAGTCCGTAGTTCTGAGCGTCGTTGATGAAGATCGTGTTCGCATTCGGAATGTCGATGCCGCTCTCGATGATCGTCGTGCAAACGAAGATGTCGAGCTCGCGGTTCACGAACTTGACCATGACCTCTTCCAGTTCGTGCCCCGCCATCTGCCCGTGACCGATGCCGATGCGAGCTTCTGGGACGATCCGCTGAATGCGATCGGCCATCGACTTGATGTTGTAGACCCGGTTATGCACGAAGAAGACCTGCCCGTTGCGATTGAGCTCCCGCACGATCGCCTGCCGAATCAGATCGCCGTCGAACCGGCAGACGCGCGTCGTCACCGCCATGCGATCGACCGGAGCGGTCGTCAGGTTGCTGATGTCCCGAATCCCCAGCAGTGACATGTGCAACGTGCGCGGGATCGGCGTCGCGCTCAGCGTCAACACATCCACCTCCAACCGCAGATGCTTCAAAACCTCTTTGTGCTCGACCCCAAAGCGTTGTTCCTCGTCGATCACCAGCAGGCCAAGATCCTTGAATCGCACATCCGGCGACACGAGCCGATGCGTCCCGACCAGCAGGTCGATCGTGCCGTTCGCCGCGCCCTCGACGATCTTCTTCTGTTCCCCTTTCGTCTTGAATCGCGAGATGCCTTCGACCGTGATCGGGAACTCGGCCATCCGTTCGGAGAAGGTGCGGTAATGCTGCTCGGCCAGCACCGTCGTCGGCACGAGCACCGCCACCTGCTTGCCCGCGTCGATGACCTTGAACGCCGCTCGCAGCGCAACTTCGGTCTTGCCGTAGCCGACGTCGCCGCAGATCAGTCGATCCATTGGCCGCGCTCGTTCCAGATCTCCCTTGCAGTCCTCGATCGCGCTGAGCTGATCCGGCGTTTCCTCATACGGAAACGCCGCATCGAACTCCTGCATCATGTGCGAGTCCGCCGGATACGCGAACCCCGGCTTCGTCTCTCGCGCCGCTTGCAGCAAGATCATGTCCGTCGCGAGATCGGCAACCGCATCGGCCACCTTCTGCTTCCGCTTCGCCCACGATGTCCCGCCAATCGTGCTCAACTCCGGCGACGAACGTTGCCCGCCAACGTACTTCTGCACGAGATGAATCAGCGACACCGGCACATAAATCAGCACGCGATTCGCGAACTCCAACGTGAGATGCTCTTCGGTCGCGTCCCCCTTCTCCATCAGCTTCATCCCGCGATACCGAGCGATACCGTGCGACAGATGCACGACGAAATCCCCTTCGCTCAACTCAATGAAACTGTCGATCGCCCGCGACTCAACCTTGCGCCGCCGCTTCGTCTCGCGAGCGATCGTCGTCCGGCCGAACAGCTCGTGATCGCTGAGTACAATGATCCGCTCGGTGACGAGCCGAAAGCCCTTGTTGACTCGGCCGACGCAGAGATCGATGCGACCCTGGAGTCCAACCTCTTGCTCGGCCGAATGCCGATCGCCGTCAGCCGTTCGCCGTGATACCGTTTTCTCAGGCGACGGAAAAACGGTATCACGGCTGTCGGCCATCGGCTCACGGCCATCGGCCGGAGGTGATTCCAACAGCAACTCCGCCAGTCGCTCGCGTTCTCCTTCGTTATGGCAGGCGATCAAGACTCGCTCGTCGCGGCCAACGACCATCGCCAACTCGTTGAGCACCTCATGCTTCGGTCCACTGAACCGTTCGATCGATTCGACCTGCAAATGGCACGAGGTCTCAAACGAGTCTGCCGCGAGCGGCGCGATGGTCACATTCGCGAAGTCAGTCAGCCGAGCGATGACTTGTTGAATCTCCGTTAGGCCAGAGGTCTCGCTCAGTCGCTCGCGATACTGCCGCGACTCATCAATCAGCTCCGGCAACTCGATGATCGCGACCCAACTGCCAGTCGGGAGATGATCCGCAAGAGTCGTAGGTTGGTCCGCCTTAGGCGGATTGCCCGACTCCCCATCGTTGGGTGAATCCGGACGGGCAAGAGTGCCCATCCTACAAACCGTCACGCTGACTTCGCTAAACGTCTCAATCGTCCGCTGCGATTCCACATCAAACCGCCGCAACGATTCGAGCTCATCACCAAAGAACTCCAACCGCAGCGGGTCTTCCGAGTCCGACGGGAAGATATCCACGATTCCGCCATGAACGCTGACCTCACCTGGGAGTTCAACAGCCGGGACACGCTCAAAGCCACGTTCGATCAACCAGCGCAACAACTCTTCGACATCGACATCCTCACCGACTCGCAACGAGCGTGACGAAGCCGCGATCTCTTCACGACCAGGAACCGGCTGCATCAGCGCCGGCCCGCTGGTCACGATCACGCGCGGCGGCTTATCGGATGCCAGCGCTCGCAACACCCGCAGCCGAGCTCCCCCTACCGCATCCATCGCCGAACCATCCGGCGGCCAACTCTCCCACGCCGGGAAGATCGCGGGGGCCGTAGCGGCGGGCGGCACGCCTGCCGAACCCACAGGCGAGCCGCCTGTGGCTACGAGAAAGTTGTAAACATCATCGGCAAACTCATCGACATCGTGCATCCGAGGCAACACGACGACCAGCGTCGCACCTGTCTCGCCCCCTCTCCCCCGCATCGGGGGAGAGGGCTGGGGTGAGGGGGTTGCACCCCCACTCATCTGCTGAGCCAACGCCGCGACAACCAACCCAGCGGACGAACCCCACGCCCCATCAATCGCCCCCGCCTCCCCACGTTTCAGCGCGGCGACGACTGCCGCAAACGAATCCTGCTTGGACAACAACGCGGGCAGCTCGCGCAGGGTCATCCCCTGGCGATTCACTTTCGGTGAGTCGTCTTTCCGTCGAGGCTTCGGCATCAACCACTTTTGTAGGCTGGGCACTCCTGCCCGTCCATGCGGCGAAAGGTCTTCGACTTCGCATCGCGCCGAATCAGCCATTCGTCAACCACGAAGTGCGAGTCAACCAACGCTTGCAGAATCGGACAGTCGGCAGACGGCGAGATCGTCAACGTGTCCGTCGATAGAAACGGATAGGCTTGCGTCTCCCCTTCAATCTTGGCGAAGACCAATCGCCCCGAAGCAGTCGACTCGCGAGTGCTTCTCGGCAAAAAGATCGGCCCCGCGAAGCCTTCGATTCCGCTGCGAGACGGCGTTCGACCTGTAGGGTGGGACAAGCTCGCTTCGAGCGCCGGCCCACCATCTTCCATCACGTCGCTGAACGGTGGGCCGGCGCGGCGAAGCGCCGCTGGTCCCACCCTACGGTTCAAGTCGGCTGACATCACAGCACTAAAAACGGTTTGCCCCTCCAGGCTCAGTCGTAGCGAACCCGGCAACTCGACATTCACGTCGATTATCCCGTGGCGGTAGGGCGTGGAAAACCAAGTGCGCTCTGACCACGCGAAGAACCGCGACGAGTTGAATGCCTGAACGCAAGAACGCCGCGTCCGATCCCTCGCTCGCGTCAGGCTGGTGAACGAAAACGGAAAAGCTCAATTCCCGAAACCGTACGCCGAAGAATTTTGAATTGCACGACACCACCAACACTCGCGCCCAGCCTGCGTATTGCACCGGAGTCAAACCCTCGCCCCTGAGCCGCTCCGCCCAAAACCCCAAGTCCGCCGAGCCAAGCAGCGAGACTTCGCGCACATGGGCAAGTTCCGCGACGTATTTCACAGGCATGGTTCCAAGGCGGATTGTGTGAGTTCAATGACCACGCGTTTGGTGTGTTCCGCCCCAAAGGGGCAACCATAAGCCAGCCCAGGGCAACGCCCTGGGGACAGATTTCATGGAATGGCCGAAGCCCTGAAAGGCAACGCCGTGAAGAATTTTTAAGCGGCGATGTTTTCATTCGTGAAGTTGGTGAGTTGCTTCTTTTCTTGCGGAGAGAGCTGGCTGAGTTTGGGATCTCCGAGAGGTTTTTTATCAGGGTTGGGGGGATGGTAGCGGGCTCGTTTCGAGCCTTTGCGAACATAGGCATCCGTCACCGCCAAGCGCAGGCGGGACGGCAGATCGTGACCTCGTGTCGGGAATTCTTTCAGATGTCTGAGGCAGAACCGCAGGGCGCGCATGGTATTGGCCAGACTGCGTCGCTGGGGATCAGGTTTCGGAATCTTCCGGTCCAGGGGGACACAGGTTGTGACAGACGTCTCCAGTTGTTCCTTCAAGGCAAACAACTCGGCGATCGTCATCGCCATGATCGACCAGTTGAGTTCGACCAGCAGTCGACGATCATTGCGACAGCGAAGCTTCGCACGGTCGAGCGTCTGCTTCAGACCGCGGAATTCGACTTCGATGCCCCATCGCTGTTGGTAGCAGCGGACGATCTGTGCCAACGTCAGTTGGGACGGCGACAGGACGTTCGTCAGCATCCACATCCACGTCCTCCCGATGCGCACCTGCACCAGACGCAAGTGCAGCGGCGGACGCTTCAACCGCCGGGCCTCCTGAGGCCAGCAGAGCACTCGGCCATTCTTCTGCAAGGTGCAGTCGGGACTCTGCGTGAGCAGACTCACGTTGGCCCCCACGCGAACCAGAAAGTGCTGGCTGGCCTTGGCCAAGTGGGCCCACAGGGGATAGCCGACGAAGCCCGCATCGCCACAAAACAGCGTATTCTTCGGAAATTCTCCGGCCTCGAGCATCTCCATGACATGCGCCCGCTCGCTGGAGTGGGACGGTCCCAGACGCCACATCCACGGCAGACGAAGTCCCATGTGCCACATCAGGGTGATCCACGCCTGAGGTTCCTGAGGCTGAGTTTTGTGTTTCTGGTTCTTCGCACGCCGCAGCCCTTTGGTCTTCTTCTTGCGGTACTTCGCCGTCTGGCCGTGGCCATAATTGGGAGCACACAAGGCGCTCTCGTTGGCCTGCGATCGGGGAGCCGTGCTGCGAGAACCATCGAAGGCGATTGGCACCCATCCGCCGATCTGCCAGAACTCCCCGCCGATCTCTTGCAGACGCTGGTGCAGAACCGGCCACAACAGTCGCAGGAGCGAGTCCGTCCAGCGAACCGCCGCTCCCATGAATCCTTGATAGGTACTCAGCGCCGCATCGCCGGCCAGGAGTTTGCAACAGCCCACGGCCTGCGTGAACGCCTCCGTCAAAGTCGCGGCGTCCGACCAAGCCCAGCACAACGCCAGCCACACCAGACTCCGCGACAACCAGGTGGTATTGCCATGCAACTTCAGTCTGGCAAAGATCTGATCCTCCGGAAACAACCAAGCTTGGAGGCGTCTCAACTGTTCGGCGTTCGTGCTCCGTTGCGCGGAACCCGGTTTGGCCCTCGATCGCCGTCTCACCGAACGATTCCGTCTTTCTCGCTTCGCCGACTTCGACTTCTGCCTTCGATCCATGAGCCAGATTCCTTTCTGACTGAAGCGTTTTCAGTTGGTCCTGTTAGGAATCTGGCTTTTCTTTTCTCTCCTTCGTTTCTGAAACCCCACTTTCTTCGACGCCAAATCGTTCACGGCGTTGCC
>SXGT01510089.1_pt1 | contig 27354 bp, 18 predicted proteins | sample 3176221 | NCBI WGS metagenome assembly SXGT01 (sample SAMN11356862, study PRJNA531348) | freshwater metagenome | isolation source: freshwater sample F1-120 | place: China: Fuxian Lake, Yuxi | collected 2017-12-25
GCAGCGGCGGGCGCGGTCGCCGCCGGAGAGCCGGCCGGCGGCGCCTCTTGGGCCGACAGCATGGCGGCGAACGCCGCGGCGACGAGCAGGGGCGACGAGCGTAGGAGCATTGGCATCGGCGGATTCGTGCGGTGGGCGCGAGCGCGGCTAGATACCACGGCTGCCAGGAGCCGTAACTCCGAAAGCGCGCGCGCACTCTCTCGTCGGGTCGCCGGAGCTCCGCCTTGAACGCGATCCGGCCGGCAGGTTCGATGCGGGACGCGCGGGACCGGTCGGACCGCGCGCCGAACGCATGCACGCATCGCCCCGCTCCCGAATGCTCGATGCCATCGGTGCGCGCTTCCGCACCGAGTTCGGCGGGGCGCCGTTCCGCCGCTTCTTCGCCCCGGGCCGCATCAACCTGCTCGGCGCGCACCTCGACTACAACGGCGGCGACGTGCTGCCGATGGCCGTCGACCGCGGCATCTACCTGGCGATCCGCGCGCGCGACGACGGCCGCATCCGGCTGCGCAGCGTCGACCAGCCGCAGGCGATCGACGTCGCCGCCGCCGACGTCGGCGAACGCACCCGGCCGGAGCTGGCCTGGGCGGGCTATCCGCTCGGCGTCTGGCACGGCTTCCAGCAGCAGTTGGGCCTGAGTGCGGGCTTCGACGCGGTCTACGCCGGCGACCTGCCGATGGCGTCGGGCCTGTCGTCGTCGGCGGCGATCGAGGTGGTGACCGCGATCGCGCTCGACGCGCTGCACCAGACGCGGCTCGAACGGCAGCAGATCGCCTTGCTGGCGCACCGCGCCGAGACCGGTTTCGTCGGCGTGCGCTGCGGCATCATGGACCAGTTCGCGTCGGCGCTCGGCCGCGCCGGCCAGGTGCTGCTGCTGCACTGCGCCGGGCCGCGCTGGGAGCACGTGCCGTTCGATCCGGCGGCCTGCGAAGTGCTCGTGCTCGACACCAAGAAGCCGCGCCATCTGGCGAAGAGCGGCTTCAACGAACGTGTGGCGCAGTGCGCGACGGCGCACGAGATCCTGCGCACGCACGCGCGCGATCTGCCGCATCTCGCCCTCTACGACGAGAACGACCTGGCGACGGCGCGTTCGGCGATGGACCCGGTGTCGCTGCGGCGCGCGCGCCACGTCGTCACCGAGATGGCGCGCACGCGCGCCGGGGCGGCAGCGCTGCGGCGGCACGACTACCGGGCGCTCGGCGGCCTGCTCAGCGAGAGCCATCGCTCGACGGCGGTCGACTACGAGGTCAGCTGCGACGAACTCGACGTCATCACCGAGGCCGCGCGCGGCTGCGACGGCGTGTTCGGCGCGCGGCTGACCGGGGCCGGTTTCGGCGGCTGCGCGATCGCGCTGGTGCGGCCCGGTGCCGCCGAGGCGGTGCAGCAGGTCGTCGGGGCAGCGTTCCGCCAGCGCTTCGGCGTCGACGCGGGCTTCGACGTGCTGCGCAGCGGGCCAGGGCCCGGCGAGATCTTCTGACGCTGGCTCAGCGCGGTGGCGCCGCCGGCAGACTCGCCAGGTCGGCGCCGGTGCGCACCAGCAAGGTGCCTTCGCCGCCGGCGTGGGCGACGCGCACGAGGCGCAGTTCGGAGCTGTTCGCCGCGAGCTCGGCGGGCAGCTGGTGCCGCTGGCCGCGGTGGGTGAACGACGCGGCGGGACACGGTTCGACGGCGACGATGCGCGCCGGGAAGGCTACGTCCAGGCGCTCGACGACGGCCGCGTCGCCGAAGCTCGCCAGCAGGTCGCGTTCGCCAGGAGAGGCGTTGGAGTGCGGGCCGACCCAGGCCGTGAACACGGCGAGGGCAGCAGCAGCGGTGCGGAGCAGGTTGCGCATGGTGGTCGAGCCGTGGCATCGACCTGCGCGTCGTCCAGCACCGTTCGCAGCGCGGCATCGCGCGGCCGGTGGCGGCGATGCCACCGGCCGGGTTTCGCTCCGGGACCGCGCTCAAGCGCGCGGTCCGGCAGCGATCAGCGCAGCTCGAGCCAGTCGGTCGTGCGCAGGCCGAGCGGGTTGTTCGCCGTCGTCGTGCCGATCTGGAAGTAGCCCGGCAGCACCAGGCCGAACACGGCGCGCGGCACGGTGAACTCGAAGTTGACGACGCCGGCCGGGTTCGCCATCGCCGGCACCGCGGCGACGAAGTCGATGTTCAGGAAGCAGCCGGGCGCACCGGCGTTGGCCAGCGAAACCGGCAGCGGCACGCCGTTGAAGTTCGTGTTGCTGGTGCCGAACTGGACGATCGCCATCGCGTTCGGATCGGCGTTGGTGGCGCGCACGAGGAAGCTCTGGCCGTAGGCGAAGTTCGCCGGGACCGCGCTGATGCTCGGGCCGCAGTTCCAACCGCCGGTCGTGGTGCTGATCTCGGCGGGGACCGCCGGCGTCAGGTCGCGCTGCAGCGAGAGCACGTCGAAGGTGCCGCCCGAGAGGCTGCCGACGGCGATGAACTGGTAGCTGACGTTGATCGCGGCGCGGAAGCCGAGCGGGCCGAAGACGACCGTGCTGGTGCCGGCCGGACGCAGGTCGACCGCCGTGTTGCCGATGCCGTAGGCGGTGGTGACGCTGGTGCCGTTGGTCAGGTTCGGCACCGTGGTGACGGCGCCGCCGCTGTGCGTGGCGACGACGTCGACCGCCGGGGCCTGCGCCAGGTGGCGGATCGTCAGGCGCGACGCGATCGCGGGCAGCGGGCTCAGGTCGTTGGCGAACGCCGACAGGGTCGGGGCGCCGGCGTTGTTCAGGTGCGCGACGATGGTGACGTCGTCACCACGCTGCACGGTGTCGGTGCGGTTCAGCACCGGCGAGCCGTTCAGCAGCACCGCGAACGCGTAGGTGCCGGGCGGCACGACCAGCTGGTTGCGGATGTCGCGGTAGTCGAACGTGAACAGCGAGTTGCCGTTCGCGGTCACCGTGACCGGCGCCGGCAGGCCCGGGATGCCGTGCACGACGTTGACGCGCGAGCACAGCGGCACGCCCGCGACCTGCAGGCGGAACGACGGCGTCAGCGCGACGCCGGTGGCGAACACGGCGTAGCCGTTGCCGTTCTCGAGCGCGATCGGCGTCGGGCCGAACGCGGTCGTGCTGGTGCCGGCGAGGTTGAGGCGCACCGCGTAGGTGCCCGGCGCCACGTCGGCGACGGCTTCCTGGCCGTTGGTGACGTTCGGGATGGTCGCGACCGGCGCACCGTTCTGCTCGAGCACGATGTCGACGGCCGGGGCCTGCGCGGTGTGGCGGACGTAGAGGCGCGAGCCCGGCAGCGTCGGCGGCACCAGCCCGTTCTGGAACAGCGACAGCTGCGGCGTGCCGGTCGCGTTCAGGTTGGCGATCGCGGCGTAGTCGGCGCCGGCGGCGACGTTGGCGTTGGCGCTCAGGATCGTGCTGCCGTTGAGGCGCACTTCGAGCGCGTAGCTGCCGGCCGGCAGCGACAGCGGGCCACGTTGTTCGCCGTAGTCGAACGAGAACAACGTGCTGCCGTTGGCGAGGACTTGCACAGGGGCCGGCAGGCCGGGAACGCCGTGCACGACGGTCAGCTTGGCGTCTTGGGCAGGGACGGTGGCGAGCAGCAAGAGGGCTGCAAGCGAGCTTCGGAACAGGTTCATGGTGGGGTCGCGGTCGTGTGGTTGTGGTGGTGGGAAGAGACCGACCAGGGAGAGAGGACCCGTTCGGCGGCGCGCTGTTCGTGGTCTGGAGGCGCCATGGATGCGGCGTATCAGCCCGGAAAAAGTCGGCGCGGCTTCGCACGCTCTGATTGTGCGAACCCGCGCAATGAAGCCCTGCCAGAGCGCCTCGCCGGGCGTCGGGCGTGATCCCTGGTCACGTCGGGGACCGCCGCGGCAATGTCCGTCCGGCGAGCTCGTTGTTGCGCGCCCCTTCGCCATCCGGCGAAACTACCCCCATGTTCAGCCGCACCCGTTCCACCCTGGTCCTCTCCGCTCTCCTGGCCTCCTTCGCCGCCGCCGGCTGCAAGTCGTCGCCGCAGCAGCTGCCGCAGTTCCAGACTGCCGGCTTGCGCATCAACGTGCTGAAGGCTGTCAACAGGAAGGACCGCGTCGAAATCGCGGTCAAGATCTGGAACGACCACGACGTGCGCGTCAACTTCGACCTCGGCGACGTGCGCCTCCTGTTCAATGGCCGCGAGGTCTCGCCGACGGCGAAGTGGACCTCGGACCGTTCGCCCGACGTCCAGGCGAAGTCGAACCGCGAGTTCAAGTGGGTATTCGAGATCGGCGACGTGGTCGGCGAAGGCCAGTACCCAGTCGAGATCCGCAACATGACCAAGGGCGACGCGCCGGTGGGCGAGCCCGCCAAGTTCGACATCCTCGTCGGTCGCTGATCCAAGCACTCGAGGCTCGCCGCGCCGCTGGCCCCTTGGCGCGGCGCGGGCGGCGGCGATGATGTCGGGCCCATGCCCGTGCTCCGCCGCCTCGCTCTCGACCGCCGCACGCTGCTGCGCGGCGGTGCCGCAGCCCTCGCCTTGCCGTGGCTCGACGCCATGGCGCCAGCGCTGGCGAGTCCGCCGAAGACGCCGGTGCGCAGCCTGTTCGTGTTCTCGCCGAACGGCATGAACATGCCCGAGTGGCGGCCGCGCGGCGACGGCCCCGACGCGAAGTTCGAGGCGACGCTGGCGCCGCTGCAGCCGCTGCACGCGCGCGTGTCGGTGTTCCGCGGCCTCGCCATCGACGCCGGTTTCGCGCACGGCGACGGCCCCGGCGACCACGCGCGCGCCGCGTCGACCTACCTGACCTGCGCGCATCCGCGCAAGACCGGCGGCGCCGACATCCACGTCGGCGTGTCGATCGACCAACAGATCGCCGCGGCGGTCGGCGGTGCCACGGCGTTCGCGTCGCTCGAGCTCGGCATGGAGCGCGGCGCCGCCGCCGGCATCTGCGATTCCGGCTACTCGTGCGTCTACAGCAACAACGTCAGCTGGCGCACGCCCAACGTGCCGGTGGCGAAGGAGACCGAGCCGCGCGCGGTGTTCACGCGGCTGTTCGGCGATCCGCAGCAGGCGAGCGACGCCGCGGCGCAGGCGGCCGAGCAGCGCACGCGCCGTTCGCTGCTCGACCTCGTCGCCGGCGACGCCAAGGCGTTGCGTGGTTCGCTCGGCAGCGCCGATCGCCAGAAGCTCGAGCAGTTCCTGACGTCGGTGCGCGAGCTCGAGCAGCGGCTCGAACGCGTCGACCAGGCCGGGCCGCAGGTCGCGGTGCCCGGCGGCCTGCTCGAGCGCGGTGGCTACGCCGAGAAGCTGGCGCTGATGTACGAGCTGGTGGCGCTGGCGTTCGCGACCGACAAGACGCGCGTGGTCACGCTGATGCTCGGCAACGGCGGCAGCAACCGCAGCTACAAGTTCCTCGGCGTGCCGGACGGCCACCACGACCTCAGCCACCACGGCAAGAAGGAGGAGAAGCTGGCGGCGCTGGCGAAGATCAACCGCTTCCAGGTCGAGCAGCTGGCGGTGTTCCTGCAGCGGCTCGCCAGCCAGCGCGACGGCGACGGCGACCTGCTGCGGCAGAGCCTGGTCGTGTTCGGCAGTGGCCTCGGCGACGGCGATCGCCACAACCACGACGACCTGCCGGTGCTGCTCGCCGGCGAAGGCGGCGGGGCGGCGCGCGGGCGCGGCCACGTGGTGCTGCCCGGCAAGACGACGCCGATGGCGAACCTGCACCTGGCGGTGGCGCGGGCGATGGGCTGCAAGGACGAACGCTTCGCCGACAGCGGCGAGCCGTTGGCGCTGCGCTGATCCGGTTCCCGTGCGCTGCGCTGGGCGGCGCGCTGTTCCCCGGCGTGGTGGTGCTCGCTACGCTCCCCGCCCCGCGTGCGCCCGTAGCTCAATTGGATAGAGCATCAGACTTCGGATCTGAGGGTTGCAGGTTCAACTCCTGCCGGGCGTACCACCCACGGCCGCGGCGACGCCGCCGCTGATTGCCGCCAACGCCGACGGCCCCGCCTGCGTAGATTGGCCGCAATGGCCCTCTCGTCGCGTCGTTCCTTCCTCGGATCGTTGGCTGCCGCCGGTGCTGCGGCCCCATGGCTCGCCGCCGCGAGCGAACGGCCGCCGCGCGCCCCGTCGCGCGGCAAGAAGATCCTGGTGCTCGGCGGCACGTCGTTCCTCGGCCCGCACTTCGTGCGCCTGGCGCTGGCGGCCGGACACACCGTCACGCTGTTCAACCGCGGCAAGACCAATCCCGAACTGTTCCAGGACCTCGAGCAGCTGCGCGGCGACCGCGAGAAGGGCGAGCTCGACGCGCTGAAGGGCCGCACGTTCGACGCCATCGTCGACACGTCGGGCTACGTGCCGGCACACGTCGAGGCGACGGCGAAGCTGTTCGCCGAGACCGCGGCGCACTACCAGTTCGTCAGCACGATCTCGGTGTACGGCGCGTTCGGCGACCGGCCCGACACCATCGACGAAGCGACCGAGGTGGCGACGGTCGGCGACGACGACGTGGCGAAGGTCAGCACGATCCGCCAGTCGATGTCGTTCTACGGGCCGCTGAAGGCGCGCTGCGAAGCGGCCGCGGCGGCGGCGATGCCGGGGCGCGTCTGCACGATCCGGCCGGGCCTCATCGTCGGCCCGGGCGACACGTCGGATCGCTTCACGTGGTGGCCGGTGCGCATCGACCGCGGCGGCGAGGTGCTGGCGCCGGGCGACCGCGACGGCCACGTGCAGTTCCTCGACGTGCGCGATCTCGCCGCGTGGATGCTGCACTGCCTCGAACAGAACGTCACCGGCGTGCACAACGCGACCGGATTCGCCGGGCGCACGTCGATGCAGGAGGTGCTCGGCGCCTGCAAGTGCGCGACGTCGACGCCGGTCGATCTGGTGTGGGCGTCGGAGGAGTTCCTCGCCGCCGAGAAGGTGCAGCCCTACATGCAGATGCCGCTGTGGATCCCGCGCGCGGGGCGCAGCGTCGTCGACTGCAGGAAGGCGATCGCCGCCGGCCTGCGCTTCCGGCCGATCGCCGACACCGTGCGCGACACGCTGCAGTGGGCGAAGACCGAGCGCGGCGACAAGCCGTTTGCTCGCACCGGGCTGCCCGCCGAGCGCGAACGCGAGTTGATCGCCAAGTGGCGCAAGGAGGGCAAGTGATGCGCGCGCTTCGCACGTTGCGAACGTTCGCGGCGCTGCTGGTCGCCGCTGCACCAGCGCTGGCGCAGGACGAACTGGGCCTCGGCAAGATGTGGACGTTCGAACGGCCGCCGCTCGCCTACCTCGAGCGCGAGTACGGCGTGCGCCCCGACGAGGCCTGGTGGAACCGCATGCGCCTCGCGTCGCTGCGCTTCGGCCGCGGCTGCTCGGCGTCGTTCGTGTCGCCGCAGGGCCTGATCCTGACCAACCACCACTGCGCGCGCGACGCGGTGGCGCAGGTGCAGGGCGAACGCGACTGGGTGCGCGACGGCTTCGTCGCCGCCGAACTCGCCGACGAGGTGAAGCTGCCGGGCCTGACCGTGCAGCAGCTGGTGGCGATGCGCGACGTCACCGCCGACGTGTCGGCGGGCGTGCTGCCGACGATGGACGCCGAGGCCGCCGAGCAGCAGCGCGAGGCGAACCGCCAGCGCCTGCTCGCCGACGCGCGAACGGCGCAGCCTGGGCTCGAGCCGCAGCTGGTCAAGCTGTTCCAGGGTGGCGTCTGGCAGCTCTACCAGTACCGCGTGTTCGACGACGTGCGCCTGGTGATGGCGCCGCACCTGCAGATCGCGCACTTCGGCGGCGACCCCGACAACTTCGTCTACCCGCGCTACGCGCTCGACTTCGCGTTCTGCCGCGCCTACGTCGACGGCAAGCCGGCGGACACGCGCGACGCGCACTTCGCCTGGAGCGACGGGCCACAGGACGGCGAGCTGGTGTTCCTGACCGGCAATCCCGGCGGCACGCAGCGCCTGCTGACGCAGTCGCAGCTCGAGTACCAGCGCGAGGCGCGCTACCCGCGCGTGCGCACCTTGATCGACCATCGCCTCGACGTGCTGCGGCGTCTCGCCGCCAGCGATCCGGCGCTGGAGAAGCGGCTGCGCACGTCGATCCTGAGCCTCGAGAACGGCCAGAAGCTGTACCGCGGCGAGCACGGCGCGCTGCTCGATCCGGCGTTCCAGGCGAAGAAGCGGGCCGCCGAGGACGCGTTCCGCAAGCGGGCCGAAGCCGCCGGCCGCAGCGCCGAGACGGTGGTCTTCGACGAACTGGCGCGCGTGTCGCAGCAGAAGCAGGCACTCGAGGAGGCGCTGCACCTGCAGACCGCCGGTGGCCTGCCGTTGCTGCTGCGTGCACTCGCCCTGCTCGACGTCGCCGCGGGCGATCGCGCCAAGGGCGAGCTCGCGCTGGCGGCCGTCTGCGCGCGCGATCCGGTGCAGGAGGCGCTGTTCGTCGACCACCTCGAACGCGCTCGCGATGCGCTGCCGAAGGACGATCCCTACCTGCGTGCGTTGGTCGGGGACGAGGAGCCGAAGGCGGCGGCGGCGAAGCTGCTGCGCGACAGCAAGCTCGGCGACGACGCGTTCGCCAAGGAACTGCTCGCCGGCGGTGCGGCGGCGATCGACGCCGGCACCGACCCGGCGCTGGTGGCGGCGCGCGCCATCCGTCCGCTGCAGCTGCGCAACCAGCAGGAACAGGCGCGCCTCGACGCGGCCGAGGCCGGCCTCGGCGAACGGCTCGCGCGGCTCCTGTTCGCCGTCTACGGCGACGACGTGTCGCCGGACGCGACGTTCACGCTGCGCTGGAGCGACGGCCGCGTCGCCGGCTATCCGTACAACGGCACGCTGGCGCCGTGGCGCACGGTCTTCCACGGCCTGTTCGCGCGCGCCGCCGAGTTCGACGGCTTGCATCCGTTCGACCTGCCGGCCGATTGGCTGCTGGCCAAGGACCGCATCGACCTGCGCGCGCCGGTCGACTTCGTCTGCACGGTCGACTCCACCGGCGGCAACTCCGGCAGCCCGGTCGTCAACGGCAAGCTCGAGCTCGTCGGCCTGCTGTTCGACGGCAACATCGAGTCGATGGGCAACGAGTTCCTGTACGGCGAGCGGGTGGAGCGCAGCGTCTGCGTCCACCCGCTCGGCATCGTCGAGGCGCTGCGCAAGGTCTACGCGGCGCCGCGGCTTCTGCGCGAACTGGCCCGCTGACGGCGGGCGTTCGCGCGTTGCTGCTCAGCTGCCCTGGCGCACGCCGGCGACGTAGAGCGGGGCGGCGGTGATCGTCGGCTTGGTGCCGATCGCCGGGTCCTCCCAGTTGCCGAGCGTCGGCGCGGTGATCGTCTGCGCGTCGATGTCGAAGCCCTGGGCCGTGTAGACGGTGCTCGGGCTGCCGACCTCGACCATGATCTGCTCGCCCTCGAGCTGCTTGATCTTGTAGCTCGTGCCGCCGACCGTCAGCGTCGTCGCGCTCGGGATGTTCAGCAGCGGGTACCAGCGGTTGTCCTGCTGGTTCTGCTCGAACGGCACGCCGCCGAGGTTGGCGCCGTCCCACTCGAGGAAGAACGTGCGGCCGTCGAACGGCGAGCCGTTCTCGCTGTGCACGTAGGTCAGGCGCAGCGGCGGATCGAAGTCGACGATCGCGTTGTTGCCGTCCCGCAGGGCGCGCAGCTGGTTCCACTGGTTGCCGCCGGTGACCCACTCGTAGGTCACCGACTGGTTCTGGATGTCGGTGAAGCTGCTCAGCGCGCTGGTGAACAGCGGGCCGCAGCTGAGTCCGAACTGCCCCGGTCCCTGCGTCACCGTGACGCCGTTCGCCAGCGTGCACGGGTTGCCGCCGAGCGTCAGCAGCAGCGTGTCGCTGTCGAACACGTAGGTCTGGTTGCCGGAGCTGACCGACGTCGCGTCGGGCAGGTACGGCGTCTCGCTGTTCTGGTAGTTCGCCTGGTTGCTGGTGATGTTGGCGCGCAGCAAGCGCGAGTAGCCGTGCAGCGTCAGGTCGCCACCGGCCAGCTCGGGCGAGTCGGAGGTGACCGGCGTCATCTGCATGACGTAGGCGGCCGTCGAACCGGACAGCGACGCGGGCCAGGCGAACTCGACGTTGCCGCGGGCCTGGTTCCAGCAGTTGACCCACTGGCCGGTGTTGAAGGAGCTGGCGACGCTGACCGGCGGGTCGACCTGCTGCCATTGTCCGCCCTGGCGCTCGGCGACCTTGACGAAGTCGCTGCCGGTGAAGCGGACCTTCATCTCGCCGCCGCCGCTCGGGCTGAAGTACTCGAGGTCCTCGTTCTGCACGTCGGCGAGGGTGATGCTGCTGCGCGTGCGCTTCATCAGCTTGCCGTCGACGATCACCAGCGTGTACGGCGTCGTCGAGTTGTCCGTGAAGGACCGGCGGTAGAGCGTCTGGCCGTCGCTCAGCGTCACGTTGCCCGGGAACCAGATGCCGTGGAAGCCGGCCCAGCCGTTGTTGCCGTCGGCGTCGCGCACCGGGAAGCCCGACATCTGCTCGACGCGTTCCTCGGTGGTGGCGTCGTAGACCCCGTAGCGGAACACGCGGGTGTCGAAGTCGTTCCGGTCGAGGACCTTCAGGGCGTTGCCGTTGGTCACGTCGCGCAGCGCCACGTAGTTGGCGTTGTACTGCAGCTGGTACTCACCGGCGTCGACCTGGGTGCCACCGCCCTGGTTCTGCGCGAACTTGAACTCGGCGTAGGCGCGGCCGGTGCCGGCCGTGCGGTTGGCGACGACGTGCACGCGCTCGCGGCTGGCGAAGTCGTTGACCGCGACGCTTGCGTCCGGGTCGCCGTGGCCGTTGTAGAACTCGACCTCGCTCTGGCCGTCGGTGCGTGGCACGGTGCGCATGTAGCCTTCGAACAGCGTGTTGGTGCTGGTCGAGGCCTCGTTCGCGGGCACGCACTTGAAGAACAGGTTGAAGCTGCCGAGCGGCGCCGTGTCGCTCGGCTCCTCGGTCACCGTCAGGCGGCCGTAGATGATCGCCGCCGCGTTCGTGCCCATCGCGTTGGTCTCGTCGAGCCAGAACTTCACGATCTGCGGCGCCGAGTTGCTGGCGCGCGTCGACTCGACCGTCCACTGCTTGTAGGCAGGGCCCTGGTTGCCGCGCTCGCCGCCGCTCTCCCCCTCCTCCTCGACCAGGGCGAGGTAGGCGCCGGCGTTCGTCTGCTCCCAGTAGCGGGTCTGGTTGAGGCTCGACAGGATCATGTTGACCGTGTCGAGCACCTGCATCGAGTCGTCGCGCACCCAGAAGCGGGTCCGGTCGGTCTCGTAGTCGCTGCCGGTCACCGCCGACACGCCGCGGGGCAGCGTCAGCGACGAAGCCGACGACGACTCGATGATGGCGACCTGCTCGGGGCCCTGCAGGCCCTGCACGGTGCCGCTGGCAGAATCACCGCCGCCGCACGCAGCGAGGGCTGCGGCCACGGCGAGCGAGAGAACGAGGGAACGCTGACGCATGAATGGCTTCTCCTGGGCGCGCCGCCGCGACCGTCGCGACTGGCACGGAGCGTTCCCATCGGTCGCCTCGGCGCGCCGGGTTGAACTCCGGAGTGCGGTGTCCTTCGTCGACTCCGGCGGCGCGTCGTCGATCGACGAGACCCTGGGGCCTCCTCACCCATCCCGCAGTGTCGCCTCTCCGTCACCTGGCGGCATCGTCCGCCGCTGCGAGTTCGACGCCGGCGGCGAACGCATCCACACTGGCCACGCCCACCCGATCGAAGCTCAGTAACCCAGCATGCCGAAGCCGCCGTTGCTCGCGACGAAACCGAACGCGTTGGCCGTCGGGTCGAGCGAGAAGGCCTGCAGGTAGACGTGGATCCCGAACAAGGACGCCTGGGCAGGCAGCGGCCAGTTCCAGCTCGCCGAGGTGCCGGTGCCGATCATCGGAGCGTTGATCTCCGGATCGACCAGCAGAGGGCATCCGGGCATGCCGAGGAACCCCAGATCGATCGGCAGCGGGATGCCGGTGCCCGTCTGCACGTTCGACAGGCCGATCATCAGCAGTGCGATGCCGAACGGCAGATTGCCGGCTTCGACCGTGAACGTGCCCCCGAGTGCCGGCCGCGAGCCGGGCGCCGCCGCGAGCGTGGGAACGCCGTTCGTGCCGGTGCAGCCCGAGCCGAAGGTCGCGAAGGTCGCCGTCGGCGACGCGTCCTGCCAGGCCGTGGTGTAGATGTTCCACAGATTGCCGAGCGGCAGGGTGTGGATCGTGGCGCCCGTGGCGGCGTCGAACACGATCAGGGTGCCGGGGGGCGCCACGGGCTGGTTGGTTGAGGTCACGCATGCGCGCGTGCCGTCGGGAGAGAGCGACAAGCCGTTGCAGTTCGGTGCGAGGAACCCGCCGAACACGGTCACCGTGCTGTTCGAGGGATTGGCGTAGTCGAAGTCGAGGCGCGACACGCCGGCGGGCGAACCACCGCCGGCGACGAGTGCGAAGCTGCGGTCGATGGACAAGGCCATGCTGTTCGGCACGCCGACGCCCACCTGCAGGTCCTGCTGGCCCGCGGCCGGACCCAAGTCGAGCCAGGTCTGGGCAGCCAGATCGAACACGGCGAGCCTGCCGACGCCGGTACCGGCATAGAGGACGTACGCGTAGGCGTCGTCGATCGAGACCCGGCAGTCGCTGACGAACGCGAAGCCGGCCGAGGCCGCGCCCGGAATCGTCGTCGAGACGACGATCTGCAGGAAGGTGGCGCTGAGAGGATTGGTGTCGACGATCTCGAACAGCCCGCCGTTCACGAAGGCGTGTGGCACCGCCGCGAAGTTGCCGGAGGGGGACATCCCCCACCGCTCTCGCGTGGGTCCGGTCAACGCCGAAGTCTGCGCCAGCAGCGTGCCGTAGGTCGGGCTGATCGGGTCCGCATCGAGGCAGTACAGCTCGCGCGTGTTCGTTCCGGCACCGGTCAGGACCCACAAGCGACGACGGAACGAGTCCTGGCCGAGTCCGTAGCAGGCACCGGGTGCGGCGAAGAACGTCGACCAGGTCGCCGTGGTGCCGTCCCATGCCGCTCGCGAGACCTGGCCCGGTCCGCCCATCGGGCCGATCGACTGCGAGCAGTAGAGATTGCGGCCCGTGTCCGCCCAGAACGCGTCGGTGACGTTGTTGGTGTAGCCGCTCGGGCCGACGAGCAGCAGCGAGCCGCTCGCCGACGCCACGAAGGCGTTGTTGTCGGTCGTTCCGCTCGTCGACGTGCCGACGAAGATCACTTCATTGCCGGCTTGCGCCAGGGCGGGGAATGCGGCGAGAGCCGCGACGAGGCAACGGCGGAGGGTGCTCATGGCAGGGAACGGACGAGGTGGCGGCGGGGCCGCTGGATGGTGTCGGACGGCATTCCTATGCACGAACCCACGATGGCGTGACGTGGCGGTCTCGGTTTTCTGCTGCTGGCGGCATCGCGCCCGGCCGCGGGGCTTGTCAGGCTACCCTCGTCGGCTAGAACGCCGTCGGTGGCGATGGTCGTCGCCGCGGCCATCGCCGTCGTACGATGTCGCTGGTCGCCGGCTGCGATCGGCATGTGGCTGCGACGGGAGCACGGTCGGCCCGCCGGTCCCTCCGGCCGCGATCGCCGGACGCGCATCATCCTTCCATCGGACCATCGGACGATCCCATGACGCATCGCAGCGACGAAGCCCTGTTCGCCGCGTTCCAGGAGCAGCGCGACTGTCAGGCCCTCGGGACGTTGTTCCATCGTCGGGCGGACGAGTTGCTGCGCCTCGCCGTGCTGATGGCGCCGCGGCCGACCGACGCCGAGGATCTGGTGCAGGCTACGTTCCTCAGCGCGATCGCGCATGCCGACGACTTTCGAGCCGGCGGTCGGGTGATGAGCTGGCTGTGCGGAATCCTCACCAACCACGCGCGCATGCTCCGCCGGGCTGCGCGGCGCATGCCACCGCCGCCGTCGACGGCGACGGCGCCGGATCCGGCCGAGACGGCGTTGCACGCCGAGTTGCGGCAGGCGCTCGCCGCCGGCATCAGCGGCCTGCCCGAACCCTACCGCAGCGTGCTGACGCTGCATCTCGACGGTGGCCTCGACAGTGTCGAGATCTCGCGTCGGTTGGCGCGTCCACCGGCGACCATCCGGAAGCAGATCGAACGCGCCCTCGATCGTCTGCGTGTGGTACTGCCCATCGGGCTCGCCACCGGAATCACCATGCGCGTGAACGCGCAGGCGATCGCCGCCAACGCGGCCGAAGCCGCTCGCTTCGTCGGCCATGATGGTCCAGGTGCTGCGGGCGAGAGCCTGGATGGCGACGTTCGCTGGCCGTCGTCGTCAGGACTGGGCTCGTGGCGCCCCTTCGGCCTCGTGGCGGCCGTCGTCGGCTCGTGCATCGCCCTGCTGCTGACGGCCTATGTCGGGTTCCAGCCTCGGTCTCAGGCTGCAGCCGTCGACCGAGCGGTGGTCGGTCCGAGGATCGGGCCGGCGGTCGTCGCCAGCCCCACTGCCGTTCTCCCGCCCGCGGCGGGTGCGGAGGACGATCGCCGCCGCGGTCTCGAGGTCGCCGACCTGCTGGTCCGTGTGTTGGACCAGGAGGGTGTCGCCGTCGAGCGGTTCGAGTTGTCGCTGGTGCCGGACAACGGCAAGACCCTGCCGCAGCGCTTGTTGTCAGGGCTGGCCACCAGGGCGTCCAGCGACCGGGCGGGGATCGCTCGTTTCGCCGGCATGTCGCCCGGCGACTACGAGTTGGCCCTACCCGGCTCGACCAGTCGGCGTCGGTTGTCGCTGCGCCGCGGGGCGAACGAAGCGACGTTGGACCTGCCCGCTCCGGTCGTCGTTCGCGGCGTCGTCGTCGACGGCGATCAGCGCCCCGTCGTCGATGCCGAGATCGTCGCCAGCGAGACCTCGTTGCGTGGCGACATCGGCACGGTGATCGCCCGCAGCAGCGCCGATGGTTCCTTCGCGGCCACGGTGCGGTTGGACAACGGGCGGCTCTTCGCGAGGCATCCGTCGTGCCGCGACTCGGTCGGCGCGCGATTGGAGCCCACCACGTCGCTTCGCCTGGTGCTGCCGCGTGCCGACCGCGAGGTGTCGGTGCTGGTGACCGACCTGAGCGGTCGACCTCTCGCCGACGCCTACGTGGCGATCGTGCCGCGCAGTGCCGGGCTCGCTTTGTTGCCGGTGGAGCACGGCCGCACCGACCTGGCGGGCCGCTTCCGGTTTCGCGATCCTGGACCCGGTGCGGCCAGTGTGCTCGCCTGCCATGACGGGTTCGCCGCCAACCGTGCCGATCTGGGGCCGGAGGCGACGGCGGTGCGTCTGACGCTGTCGCCGGGCAGATCGGTGCGTGGCCTCGTTCGCGGTCGCGGTGGTGAGCCGATGGCCGGCGTGCGGATCTGGCTCTCCGCCGCGGATCAGCGCAGCAACGAACCCGTCGTCGCCTTGCAGATGCGCACCAGTCGCTCCGACTCGAGCGGAGCCTTCGTCTTCGAGAACGTGCCGACGGGTCGTATGCAGTTGCAGGCCTTCGGTGCCGGTGCGAGCCATCGCGGTGTGCCCTGGTACCCGACGGGGGTCGCCGCGGCGGAGGTCGAGATCGGGGATGGCGCGGGGTCGGAAGTCGTGCTGACCGTGGAGCGGAGCTCGTCCTTGTCGGGGCGTTTGGTCGATGCCGTCGGGCGACCTGTGCCGAGACACAACGTGGTCGCCGCGCCGATGGCGGGAACGGCCATCGAACGGAGTTTCCGCCAGCGCGGCGCCGAGACCGGTGCCGACGGCAGCTTCGCGATCGACGGCCTCGCCGACGGTGAGGACTACGCGCTGGGTGTCTACGCGCCAGGTGGTCCCCACCGGTTCCAGGCCGCGTTCCCGTTGGTCGTCGGACAGGGGCGTCCTGGTGGAGCGGAAGTGGACCTGCGCTTGCCCGAACGCGCGCCAGCGCGCGCGATCCTCGTGCGCGTGCTGGGCCCCGACGGGCATCCGGTTCGGGGGGCATCCGTGGAGCTGCGCAACCTGGCGATGCAGCTGCCCAGGGCGACCACGGTCGCAGCGGATGGCGGTGCTCGATTCGGCCCGCTGATGCCTGGGGAGTACTGGCTGGCGGTCGGTGAGCCCAACTACGGAACGCGCGTGGTCGCGTTGTCGGTCGGCGACGATCCCGGGGATCTCGACCTCGGCACGATCACGCTCGAGCCGCCGACGCAGCTGGTCGTCCGGGTGCACGATCCTCGCGGCCTCGGTCACCGGGGTCTGCGTGTCGTCGCCCGCACCCTCGTCGGCGACAAGCATGTCGTGGCCGCGACGGACGAGGCCGGCATCGCCACGCTCGGTCCGATGCCGCCGGGCGAGATCGACGTGCTCGTGGTCGGTCCCGGCACGCGGCCGCTTCGTCGGCGGATCGCCGCCAGGTCCGGCGAGGAGAGGCTGGAGATCCGATCGGAGGCCGCGCCGACGGTGCGGGTGCGATTCGAGTATTCGCCGGCCGACAATCCGTTCGTCGTGAACGGGCCGCTGCACGTGAAGGTCGCGTCGCTCGATGGGGCGCTGCAATTCGAAGAACACGTCGGCAGCGCCACGGCCCGTGGCCGTTTCGACTTCGCCGTCGGCTTGCCTCCGGGGCGCTATCGAATCGAGGCTCGAGCGCTGTGGAACGCGGCCGTCGCGGCCGAGATCGAGTCGACGTCCCCTGGGGATTCTGCGGTCGTGGTGCTGCCTCTGCGACGTTGACCTGGGCTGGAACTCGCCCCGCGAGGTCACGGTTCGCGCGCGGCGTGTGGGCGTTCGCCGGATTGCGAGCGCGATACGAGTTGCCGCTGGCCAGCGTTGGCTGCGGGCGGGTAAGCCACGCACATGCAACCTCGCCCCTCGTCGCGGGCCGCACTCGCGGTCCTGCTGCTCGGCGCCGTCGCCATAGCCCAGGACACGCCGCACGCGTTCGTCGGTGCCCGCATCGAACCGGTCGGAGCACCGCCGATCGCGCGCGGCACGCTGGTCGTGCAGGGCGGTCGCATCGTCGCCGTCGGTGCTTTCGACGCGGTGGCCGTTCCGGCGGGTGCGATCACCGTCGACGTCACCGGCAAGACGCTGATCCCCGGCCTCGTGTGCAGCCACTCGCACATCGGCTCGGTGGCCGGTGCCGACAGCAGCGGGCCGATCCAGCCCGAGGTGCGCGCGCTCGACGCGATCGATCCGCGCGATCCGGGTATCCAGAAGGCGCAGGCCGGCGGCATCACCACGGCGAACGTGATGCCGGGTTCGGGCCATCTGCTGTCGGGGCAGACGATCTACCTGAAGCTGCGCGACGGCCGCACCGTCGACGAACTGACCATCCGCAATGCCGACGGCGGCGTGGCCGGCGGCATCAAGATGGCGAACGGCACCAACCCGCAGCGCGATGCGCCGTTCCCCGGCACGCGCGGCAAGGCGGCGGCGCTGGTGCGGGCGCAGTTCCATCGTGCGCGCGACCACCAGAAGAAGATCGCGGCGGCGGCGGGCGACGCCAGCAAGCTGCCCGATCGCAACCTCGGGCTCGAGGCGCTGGTCGAGGTGCTCGAGGGCAAGCGCGTCGTGCACCACCACACGCACCGCGCCGACGACATCCTGACCGTGCTGCGGCTGCAGCAGGAGTTCGGCTTCCGCTGCGTCCTGCACCACGTCAGCGAAGGTGGCCTCGTCGCCGCCGAGATCGCGGCGGCGAACGTGCCGTGCTCGGTGATCGTCATCGACGCGCCGGGCGGCAAGCTCGAAGCCGTGAACCTGTCGATGGCGACCGGCGCCGTGCTCGATCGCGCCGGCGTGCTGGTCGGCTTCCACACCGACGACGGCATCACCGACAGTCGATTGTTCCTGCGCAGCGGTGCGCTGGCGGTGCGCGCTGGCATGGATCGCGACAAGGCGCTGGCGGCGCTGACGATCGCCAACGCGCGCATGCTCGACCTGCAGGATCGCATCGGCACGCTGGCGGTCGGCAAGGACGCCGACTTCGTCGTGCTCGACGGCGATCCGTTCGCGGTGCGCACGCGCGTGCAGCAGACGTGGATCGAGGGCAAGAAGGTGTTCGACCTCGACGATCCGAAGGACCGCGTGTTCGCCAACGGCGGCTACGGCGCCAGCGACGGGCAGTCGATGTCGATGTGCTGCTTCCAGGGAGGCCAGCAATGATCGCGTTCGCTCTGGCGTGGCTCGCGGCGGTGCTGCCGCAGGAGTCGGTTGCGGCCCCGACGACGACGGTCGCGGTGCGCGGAGGCACCGTGTGGACGATGGCCGGCGAACCGATCGCCGACGGCATCGTGCTGGTGCGCGACGGCAAGATCGCCGCGGTGGGGCGCGCCGCCGACGTCGCCGTTCCCGCGGGCGTGCAGGTCCTGCGGGCCGCGGTGGTGACGCCGGGGCTGATCGACGCGCACGCGACCGTCGGCCTGACCGGCATGCGCAACGTGCCGCACGACCAGGACCACGTCGACCGGGCGTCGGCGATGCAGCCCGAGCTGCGCGCGATCGACGCGTTCCAGGCGCGCGACGAACTGGTCGCCTACCTGCGCGGGTTCGGCATCACCACGGTGCACACGGGCCACAGCCCGAACGCGTTGATCAGCGGCCAGACGATGGTCGTGAAGACGCACGGCCGCAGCGTCGAGCGCGACGTGGTGAAGCCGCTGGCGATGGTGGCGGTGACGCTCGGCGACGGCGGCCGTGGCAGCAAGGGGCCGGGCACGCGCCCGAAGTCGGTGGCGATGCTGCGCGAGCAGCTGCAGAAGGCGAAGGAGTACGCGGCGCGCCGCCAGAAGGATCCCGACAGCGCCGTCGACCTCGGCCTCGACGTGCTGGCGCAGGTGATCGCGCGCGAGGTGCCGCTGCTGGTGACCGCACACAAGGCGAACGACCTGCAGGCGGCGCTGCGCGTGGCGAAGGAGTTCGACGTGAAGGTCGTGCTCGACGGCGCCGCCGAGGCCTACACGCTGCTGCCCGAACTGCAGGCGGCGAAGTGCTGGGTCATCCCGCATCCGGCGATGGCGCGCACCGGCGGCGAACTGGCGAACGGCACGATGGAGTTGCCGAATCTGCTGCTCGACGCCGGCGTGCCGTTCGCGCTGCAGAGCGGCTACGAGGGCTACGTGCCGAAGACGCGCGTCGTGCTGTTCGAGGCCGGCGTCGCCGTCGGCCACGGGCTGCCGGCGGCGGCGGCGCTGCGGGCACTGACGCTCGACGCGGCGCGCCTGCTCGGCGTCGACGCGCGGCTCGGCAGCCTCGAGGTCGGCAAGGACGGCGACCTGGCGCTCTTCGACGGCGATCCGTTCGAGTACACGAGCCACTGCGTCGGTGTCGTGGTCGACGGCCTGGTTACGGCGGGCGCGCCGCGCTGATCCGGCCTGCCGCCGCGGGGTGGCGGCGGACCGCACGCCCGGATTCCTGCGGGGTCCTGTTCGCCGCCGGCGACCCATCCCGCTGTCCCTGGCGGAGCCCGTTCCGCCATGAACCACCGCCTCATCGCCGCCGCGTTCGCCGCGGCAGCTTCGTTCGTCCCCGCTTCGGCCCAGCAGCTGGTCGCCGACCTGGCGCCGCCCGCAGGGCTGCGCAACAGCACGCCTTCGCAGATCGTCGACCTCAACGGTGTCGCGATCTTCACCGCGACCACCGCACACGGCAGCGAGCTGTGGCGCAGCGACGGCACCATCACCGGCACCTACCTGATCAAGGACCTCAACCCGGGGGCTGCAGGCAGCTCGCCGAGCCGGCTCACGGTCGCCGGTGGTCGCGTGTTCTTCGTCGCCAACGTGCCTGGCCTCGGCAGCGAACTGTGGGTCACCGACGGCACCGCGCAGGGCACCGTGCTGCTGCGCGACAACCTCGCGGGAGCGAGCAGCGGGTCGCCGAACGAGTTGGTCAGCTTCGGCGGGTTCGCCTACTTCTCGGTCTACGACCTAGCCACCGGCTACGAGTTGTGGCGCAGCGACGGCACGCCCGCCGGCACGGCGCTGTGGCTGGACATCGTGCCGGGTGTCGGCGGTTCGAACCCGACGAACTTCGTCGCGGGCGCTGCGGGCTTCTGGTTCACCGCGTCCGCGACCGGCGTCGGCAACGAACTGTGGCGCAGCGACGGCACCCTCGCCGGCACGGCGATGGTCCGCGATCTCGCTCCGGGTGCAGCCAGCAGTTCGCCGCAGGCGCTGACGCCGGTCGGAAACGGCGTCTACTTCACCGCGAGCACGGGCGGTCTCGGCTACGAACTGCACTTCAGCGACGGCACCGCCGCCGGCACGCAGCTGGTGCGCGAACTGGTCCCTGGCTCGCAAGGCATCGCGCTGCAGGAAGCGCGGCCGTTCGGCAATCGCCTGCTGTTCGCCTGCGACGACCAGACCGGCTTCGGCAGCGAGCCGTGGATCAGCGACGGCACCTTCGCCGGCACGTTCCGTCTCGCCGACCTCGCGCCCGGTACGGCCAGTTCGTCGCCGACCGATTTCGTGGCGATCGCGGCGAACCGTGCGGTGTTCACGGCGTCCGCTCCGGCGACCGGATACGAGCTGTACGTGACCGACGGCACGAGTGCCGGCACGCAGTTGCTGTTCGAGTTCTACGCTGGCACCGGCGGCGGCAATCCCGACCACTTCCTCGCCGCGTTCGGCGGAGCGGTGTTCGGTGCGGCGACCGCGGCCGGTGGCAACGAACTGTGGTTCACCGATGGCACGGTGGCGGGCACACGCGTCGTCGCCGACAGCGTCGTCGGAGTCAGCGGTGCGAACCCGTCGCAGATCGCACGCGTCGGTTCGCGCGTCTTCTACCGCGGCTACTCGCCGGCCGTCGGCACCGAGCTCTACGTCAGCGACAACACCGTGGTCGGCACCTACGTCGTCGCCGACCTGGCGACCCCGACTTCGGACTCGACGCCGCGCGAGATCACGCCGACGTCGACGGGCGTGGTGTTCGGCGCCATGTCGACGCAGAACCAGCTCTGGCGCAGCGACGGCAGCGCCGCGGGCACGTTCGTACTCAACTATGGCAGCACGTCGAACTACGTCTACGAAGCCGTCGGTTGGAACGGCCTCGCGTACGTCAGTGGCTACTCGGCGACCGCCGGCTACGAACTGCTCGTCACCGACGGCACGCAGGCGAACTCGACGGTGATCGACGTGCTCGCCGGCAGCACCGGCTCCGATCCGGCGCAGATGACCGTCGCCAACGGGCGGCTGTGGTTCGTGGCGCGGCAGACGGGCACGGGCGCCGAGCCGCACGTCAGCGACGGCACGCAGGCTGGCACGGTGGCTCTCGGCGATCTCTACCCCGGGTTTCCCTCGTCGTCCGCGAGCGGCTTCACGGCGTGCGGTCCCAACCTCGTGGTGTTCAGCGCCACCGACAACGTCGCCGGCCGCGAGCTGTGGGTCAGCGACGGCACGCCGGCCGGCACGCAGCGTCTCGTCGACCTCGTGCCTGGCATCGGCGGCAGCGAGCCGGACCAGTTCCTCAGCGCCGGCAACGTCACCTACTTCCGTGCCTACCAGCCGAGCGTCGGCTACGAACTGTTCGTCACCGACGGCACGGTCGCGGGCACGCAGCTGGTCGCCAACCTGGCAACCGGCGCCGGTAGTTCGATGCCGCAGCAGCTGGTGCGCCTCGCGAACGGCACCGTGCTGTTCGTCGGCACTTTGACGGGTGCTGGGGCGGAGCTGTGCCGAACCGACGGCACCGCCGCGGGCACGACGATGATCGCGCAGGTCGTGCCGGGCACGCAGGGCGGCTCGATCGAGAACCTGACCGCCGTCGGCAACCTCGCGTTCTTCACCGCCGACGACGGCATCACGGGCCGCGAGCTGTGGGTCAGCGACGGCGTCACCGTCACGCAGGTCCGCGACATCTACCCCGGCGCGCCGAGCGGTGTGCTCAGCGGCACGCTGCGCGCGCGCGCCAGCACGAACGGCGTCGTCTTCGCCGGCAGCGACGGCAACGACGGCCTGCAGATCTGGGTCAGCGACGGCACCGCACTCGGCACCACGCAGGTCGGCAAGATCGGTCCGTGGGCTGGCTCCGGCGCGGTCGATATCGGCGACTTCGTCGAAGCGGGCGGCGACACGTGGTTCTGGTGCGACGACGGCATCACCGGCAAGGAGCCGTGGCGCATCACGATCCAGGGCATCCTCGCGAGCTCGGCCGTCTACGGCGTCGGCTGCGGCGGCACCAACAACCTGGTGCCGCAGATCGCCGCGACCGGCGGGCAGCCGCAGCTCGGCAACGCCGCGTTCGGCATCCGCGTGACCAACGGTCTGCCGTCCTCGGTCGGCGTCGTCGTCGCCGGCACCGCGCCGACGCTGTTCCAGATCGGCAACTGCCGCGTGCTGGTGGCGCCGCCGTGGATCACGCTGCCGGCGGTGTTCCTCGACGGCGCGGGTGCAGGCGTGCAGCCGCTGCCGATCCCGAACGACCCGGCGCTGACGGGAGCCACGCTCTACGGGCAGTACCTGGTGCTCGATCCGAACGGCCAGTTCCTGCAGTTCGCGAGCCTCAGCAACGCGCTGTCGATGCTGCTCGGCGGCTGAGCCTCGTGCTCACGCGACCACGTCGTCGAACGTGGCCGCGTCGAGCACACGGTCGGTCCAGCGCTCGAGCTCCTCGGCGGTCGCGTTGCGGATGCGATCCTGCTGGATCTGGTTCAGGGGACCGAATCGGCGCTGCAGCAGCTTCAGCAGCAGGCGGGCTTGGCCCTCGACGCGGCCCTCGACGCGGCCCTCGACGCGGCCGAGCGAACGGCTTTCGGCGCGAATCCTCTGTCCGGTGGTCATCGGGTTGTTCTCCGGGTGTTGCAAGTGACGGTTGAATGCTCGCTGCAGGGCGTCTTCACCGACATCGGTCGTGTCGAGAAGATACCAGCCGAAGGCGTCGAGCAGATCGTAGGGGTGGGGCGGTCCGTCGTCGGCTTCGACGTCGCGCAGGACCTGGGACCAACGATCGAGGGCAGCCAGGACCTCGGATTCGCTGCCACCGCGACCATGGCGCAGGCACAAGAACAGCAAGCGCACCGCCGGTGGCAACGGCGCCGTCAGCATGTCCTGTTCGCGGCGCGGCTCGAGGTCGTCGACCAGCAGGCGTTGGCGTGGTTGCCATGGCAGCAGGGCCCTCGCCAGGTCTGGTCCTTGCACCAGCAGCGTGGGAGCGGACCACGGGCTCCCGCCGTGGTGCAGGACGATCGGCAACACGACTGCGGCTTCCGGCGCGCCGCGGCGACGGCAGACGTGCAGCACGTGCACGCAGTAGCGGAGCATCTGCGCCGGCAAGGAGGGATCGGGCGCGCTCTTGTGCTCGACCACCGCGATGACTCGCGCTGCTTCGCCGTGCAGGTCGACGGCGAACACGAGGTCGGCACGCTGGCTGTGCAGCCGCAGCCCGGGGATGCGCTCGGCGGCAGGCGCGAACGTGGACCAGTCGACCGCCGCCGCGATGCGGGTTGGCAGCAGCGTTCGCAGCCAGCCGGCGACCAGCGCCGGGTGCTGCATCACGCGGTGGAACAGGTTGTCGTGCGGACTCGTCATCGATACCTCCTGCCCCAAGGGGACTGAGGAGGTTCGATTCGGACGAAAAATCCAGCGGACCTCGGTCTGCAGCCTTCGTCGTTGCCCCTCGGGCGCAGGCGGCGTGCCGCCGCCGAGGGCCTTGTGCAGCGCCACGAACTGCCGCACGAGCTCGATGCCGACCGCGGCCTGCTGGTCGGCGTGGCGGCGGCAGCGCGCGGCGCCGCCTGGATGGCCATCGACGAGCGGCGACGTTGCCGACCCTCGGACATGGATGCAACGAACGCCGCCCGCGCTGGTGCTCGGGCCGGTACCCGTCGGTGTGGCAGTCTCGCCGTGGGACGTGCGGCTCGGGTCGCTGGTTGAGGCAGCCGATGTTCGGCGCGTGCCGCGCTTCGTCGTCCAGCCGCCTGCGTCCACGTCCCCTGGCGGGCCACCGCTGCGCGGGCTGCTGGCCGTCGTGCTGTTGCTGGTCGCGCTCGACGCGGTCGCCCGGTTGACCTACTGGGGCCGGCATCACGTCGCCGACGGCTGGATCGGCTGGTTCGACGCGTCGGCCGAGGGGTCGGTGCCGACGCTGTGCGCGGTCGCGACGATGGCTGCGGTCGGCCTCGCTGCCTGGTGGCGCGCCGACAGTGTCGCCTCGACGCGCTGCCGGCGGTGCTTCGGCACGCTGTTCCTCTACCTCGCCGTCGACGACCTCTTCGGTCTGCACGAACGCTTCGGCGCGCTGCTGCATCCTGCGCTCGGCGGCCACGGCGTCTACGTGTGGACGTTCACGCTGGCGCCGGTGTTCGCCGTGGTGGGGGCCGTCTGCGGCTTCCGGCTGTGGCGGGAGCTGCCGGACGAACGGCAGCGCCGCCGTCTCGTGGCCGGCTTCGTCGCACTCGGTTGCGCGCTGCTGTGCGAGATCGCCGAGGACCGCGTGATCGCCTCGGGGCGGCAGCTGCGCGGCGTGCCGCTGGTCGCCTACACGTCGTGGCTCGAGGAGTCGCTCGAACTGCTCGGACCGCTGCTGCTGCTCGCGGCGGTGTGGGCAGGCGCACCGTCGATGCGGCGCGAGCCTCGGCGCGGAGTCGAAGCCGCCGCGGTGCGCTTCCTCGGCGCCGGCCGCTGACGGCCCCGGCTCACGCGCCGGCGGTGATCTCCTCGTAGACCGTCGTGCGCTGCACCGGCTCGTAGCCCGCTTCGGTGATCAGGTGGGCGATCTGCTGCGGGTTCAACGCCTGCGGCTCGGTGGTGCCGGCGTCGTGCGTGATCTTCTCCTCGGTCACGGTGCCGTCGATGTCGTTCGCACCAAAGCTCAATGCCGTCTGCGCCGACTCCTGCGTCAGCATGATCCAGTAGGCCTTCACGTGCGGGAAGTTGTCGAGCATCAGGCGGCCGACGGCGATCGAGCGCTGGTCGAGGTGGCCCGTGGTCACGTGGCCGAAGTTGGCGAGGTCGGTGTGGTAGGGCCAGAACGCCAGCGGGATGTAGGCCATGAAGCCGCCGCACTCGTCCTGCAGTTCGCGCAGCTTGATCAGGTGCGTGACGCGTTCGTCGGTGCGCTCGATGTGGCCGTAGAGCATCGTTGCGTTCATCTTGAAGCCGGCCTTCTGCACCTTGCGCGCGGTGTCGAGCCAGCCCTGCGGGCCCTGCTTCTCGCGGAACACCGCCTTGTGCACGCGGTCGACGAGCACCTCGGCGCCGCCGCCCGGGCAGCTGCCGAGGCCGGCTTCGCGCAGGTCGGCGAACACCTCGTCCTCGCTCTTGCCCGAGATCTTCAGCATGTGGTCGATCTCGACCATCGTGAACGCCTTCACGTGGATGTCCGGCCGCGCCCGCTTCGCCGCGCGCACCACGTCGAGGTAGTACTCGTACGGCATCGTCGGGTGGATGCCGGCGACCATGTGCACCTCGGTGACCGGTCGGTGCAGCTGCTCACGCACCTTCTCCTCGACGATCGACGGCGTCATCAGGTAGGCGCGCTCCTCGCCTTCCTTCGCCGCGAACGCGCAGAACTTGCACGAGTAGATGCAGATGTTCGTGTAGTTGACGTGCTGGTTGATGTTGAAGTAGGTCTTCTTCCCGTGCATGCGCGTGCGCACGCGGTGGGCCATCAAACCGACGGCCGCGAGGTGCGGCGTCTCGTAGAGTCGCACGCCGTCGTCGAACGACAGGCGCTCGCCGTTGCGGACCTTCGCATCGATGTCGCCGAGCCCGGCGCGCTCGATCAACTTCGTGGCCAGGGACTCGTCGAGGTGGGCGTAGCTGTGGAGGTTCATCGCGGGGCGGGAAGGCTAGGACGCCGCAGGGCGGTGGTGAAGGGCAACGGGCGGCTGCTGGGCCGAATTGCTGTGCCGTCGGCAGTCAGTAGCCCTGAGCTCCCCGCTGGCGGCATCCCTTCAGCCCTACAGGGCGCATTCTCCCGGCTTCACGGGCGGATCCAGCTCGTAGTCGGGGTCGCAGAAACACCGGATGAACTGCGCGGCTCGGAACTCGGCCTCCTTCGCATTGACCGCATTGCCCTCGTCATCCAACCGGAGCGTGTTGACGAAGACCGCGAAGGCGTTTTGGACCTCGCTCGGGTACCAGACCAGGATGCGCAGGTAGTCGATCCCATCGAGCAGTGGGTATCCGACAGTTCCATTCGCATACCAGAAGGCGAACTCATGGATCGCTAGCCGGAGTCCCTCGGGCAGCGCATGCGTGTTCTCGGGTGGCATGTTGAGTTCGCCTCCGCCCGGTCACTTGAAGGTCTTGTTGAACTCGAGCCACTTCTCGTTGATCGCCCGCCACGTGTCAGGCTGCAGTGGCACCGCGACGTCGTTGGTGGCGACCAGCATGGCGTCGCGCCACTTGTAGAACCGGCCGTTCCTCTCCTTCCTCGCCGCTTCGCCGATGCCCACCAGCGACACGTCGGCGGTCGGATCACCGCCGACCTTCCAATATGCGGCGCCGAGCGCCTTCACGTAGTCGGCGACCAGCGTCGGCTTCTGGAACGCCGGCTGGCCGTCGTGCAGCAGGAACCAGCGCATCAGGCGCGAGCACTCCGGCGTGTAGCCCCAGACCTTCTCGTCGGTGCCGTCGGTCGGGCTCGGCTGCATGTGCTCCTGCATCAGGTCCCACAGCGCCGGCATCGGCTGGTCCTTCTGGCGGTAGTAGTCGATGCGGCCCTTCTCGACGTCGCCGGCGAAGAACTCGAGCTTCTTGCCGTCGAGCTTGGTGCTGCGCAGGAACTCCCACCAGCCGTTGTCGAACCAGCGCGGCATCGCCGGCAGCACGCCGGGATCGACGTCGTCGAACAGGTTCCACAGCACCGCGCGCAGCGTCTGGCCCCAGCCGGTCGAGCCGCCGTTGTCGCGGTCGTTGACCAGCAGCAGCTCGCGCCGGTCCTGTTCGTATTCGCGCGTGTTGAGCCGCGTCGACAGGTAGGCGTTGTACTGGATCATGTTGTCGAACACGCGGATCACCGCCGGCAGCGGCTCGCCCTTCGCCAGCTCGGGCAGCTTCTTCGCCAGCCACTCGCGCGCCGTCTCGGCGGCGGCGGTCGCCTTCTTGGTGTAGGCGGGATCGGCGACGCTGAGCACCGTCCAGTGCTTGTGCTTCGACACCTTGTAGCCCGATTCCGGCGCCTTCGCGGCGGCGGCCGTGACCTGCTCGGCGAAGGCGCGATGGGCGGCGCTGCGCGCGGCTGCGTCTTTCTTCGCCCATTCCGCGTCGGTGCGCCACGGCGGCGACAGGCGCGGCGAGGCGACGAAGTTCACCGGCTCGATCGAGGCGAACACGGCGTCGATCTCCTTCTTCAGCTTGTCGGCGTGGTTGGCGAGCACCTCGATGCAGATCGCCGCTTCGCCGTCGGGCAGCGGCGTCTGGGCGGCGAGCGGCGCCGCGAGGGCGAGGAACGGCAGGACGATGGCGCGGGAGACGAAGCACATGGCGCCGCGATCATGCCGGCGCGGGCCGGTGCGGCAAAGACGACGGAGGTCGGGAGCGGTGCGGGGGCTTGCCGGTCCGTGCGCTTGCGCTAGCGTTCCGCCC
>SXGT01883420.1_pt1 | contig 27344 bp, 24 predicted proteins | sample 3176221 | NCBI WGS metagenome assembly SXGT01 (sample SAMN11356862, study PRJNA531348) | freshwater metagenome | isolation source: freshwater sample F1-120 | place: China: Fuxian Lake, Yuxi | collected 2017-12-25
CCTGATGTCGCTGCCGCCGGTGGTGCGCTGGCTTTATGATTACCGGCCGGTGCCGGGCACGCGCGAGGCAGAGTTGTATGACGTGTATTTGAAGGCGCATGATTGGGCGAACGAATAGCATTTGCCGCTTGCGGCTTGGCGCTCGCAAGGCGCCGCGCGAGCGCCAGGCCGCCAGCGGCATAAAGGAGAAACCATGTCTACACCACGCAAAGTTGCCCTGGTGACAGGTTCAGCAACCGGCATCGGCCGCGCCGTCGCATTGCGTTTCGCCAAAGAGGGGCTCGCGGTCGCCGTCAATTATTCGCGGTCGGAGAAGGAAGCGAAAGAAACCGTTGCCGAGGTGAAGAAACTCGACGTGCCCGCACTGCTGTGCAAGGCGAACGTCGCCGAGGAATCTGCTGTCAACGAGATGGTGGAACGCTGCGTGGGCGAATTGGGCGGTCTGGACGTGCTCGTCAATAATGCCGGCACGACGCGCTTTATCGAACACTCAAATCTCAACGCCGTCACGGCCGAGGTGTGGGATGAAATCCTGGGCGTGAATTTGAAGGGGACTTTCTTTTGCAGTCGGGCCGCGCTGCCTCACTTGCAGAAGACTAGCGGGGCGATTGTCAACATCACGTCGGTAGCAGGGCTGCAGGGACACGGTAGCTCGATCCCGTACGCGGCGAGTAAGGCAGCGGTGAATTGCATGACGAAATCGCTCGCCCGTGCATTTGGCCCAACGGTCCGCGTCAACGCCGTCGCGCCAGGCCCTGTGTTGACGCGCTGGCTGGCGGATCACATGGACCACGTCGCGCGGTCGCTGTCGATCACGCCGATGGGGCGAGCTGCCATACCCGAAGACATCGCGGACGCGGTTTGCTTCCTGGCGCTCGGAACGAATCTGATGACCGGGCAAGTGATCGTCGTCGATGGCGGCCGAACGATGTAGCGCAGGGCCCCATGCGAACGCTCCCGAAACCTATTTGCGATGGCGAATCTTGGCCCGCATGCGCCGTTTCTTGCGTCCCACTTTACGTCGTCCCGCACCCCGCCGTCGGCTTCCCATGTCTGCTCCTATTGCATGCAACCCATCAACACGCACGTTTGCGGCCGTTCCGCGGTTGTGCTGGCTTGCCCAGTATCTTACCAAGCCCACGGTGTCTGGCCAGCCTTTCTAGTGACGAGCCGCGACCGTAGAGGCCACTCCATGACCAACCGACCCCTTGCGATCGCGGCTCGTCAGTAGACCCAACGGACTTTAGCGAATCTTCAGAATAATCGAAATTCTCCGCGTAATGATTACGGCTTGGGGAACTTTTCTGCCTGTCTGGTTTATTCCGATTTGCGAAAAGATCTGGGATGGGGAAGTATTAAGGCATCCGCGTGAGTTTGCCGATGACATACGGATACCCCACCGATGTGAATTGAGGAACGAGCGAATAGCGTATTGGTCATTGAGGCGGGTGTGGACAATCGGGGTTGCCGACCCCCATGCTGGCCGCTATACTTTTCCCTTTGGTGGAGTCGGAGTGAACGAAAGTCGTTTCGCGCTTTTGCTTTAGGCGTCAGGTTAGTCGTTATGCGTTTTCATCTGATTGACCGGATTCTGGAACTTGAGCCCGGCAAACGGATCCGTTTGGTGAAAAACCTGACCCTGGCGGAAGAGTATCTCGCGGACCACTTTCCGACTTTCCCGGTTATGCCGGGCGTATTGATGCTGCAGACTTTGGTCGAAGGCGCCGCGTGGCTGTTGAGAGCAACCGAAGATTTCCAGCACAGTGTTATCGTGCTGCGTGACGCTCGGAACGTGAAGTACGGCAACTTCATGCAGCCGGGAAACAGTATGATTGTGACCGTTGAGGCTGCGGAAATCGCCCCAGGGAATCCGCTGGCGGTGTTCAAAGGCAAGGCCGAGACGGCGGGCGCTTCGACCGTGGCCGCCAAGTTCACGGTAGCGCGGTACAACCTGCGTGACCGGAATCCGGCGCTGGCGCCGGTGGATGAGGAAATTATCCAGCGGATGCGGAACCAATACCGAATCCTGCGCGGCGAACTGGATCAGGCCGCCCTTGGCGTACCGCTTGAGTCCAAGTGACCTGGCGATGCCCGTACCGAAAGGGAATCGAGGGTCGTGGGTCGTTTGGCGGTGGTCCCGTCACTCCGTGACCGGGATTCCGGTCACGGAGTGACCGGACCACGACAAGGTAATCGAGAGAGTGTTATGCGTTTGAAGGACCAAGTTGCCATTGTGACGGGAGGAAGCCGCGGCATTGGGCGCGCCATCGTCAAGGCGTTCGCCGCCGAGGGGGCGAAGGTCGCGTTCATCTACAAGGGCAGCCAGTCCGCGGCGGACAGCCTAGTGGCCGAGGTAACGCAGGCGGGGGGCATGGCAAAGGCGCATCAGTGCGATGTCGCCAATCAGGCCGAGGCGAACAAGGTTGTCGAGGCGGTCGAAGCCGACTGGGGCCCGATCCAGATTCTCGTCAACAACGCCGGCGTCATCCGCGACGGCTTGTTCGTGGCGATGAAGGCGGAAGAGTGGAACGTCGTCATCCAAACCAACTTGGGTGGCACGTTTAACTTCTGTCAGGCGCTGGCGATGAAGCTGGCCCGACTGCGCAAGGGGCGCATCATCAATATTTCGAGCGTGGCGGCCGAGCACACGAATCCCGGCCAGACGAATTACGCGGCCAGCAAGGGCGCTATCAATTCGTTCACCCGCGCCCTTGCCGTCGAACTGGCGAGCCGAGGCGTAACGGTGAATGCGATCGCGCCGGGCTTTATCGAGACCGACATGAGCGAGAACGTCCGCAACAAGGCGGGCGATCTCATCAAGAAAATGATCCCGCTCAAACGGCTCGGTCAGCCCGATGACATCGCCAAGGCGGCCGTGTTCCTTGCCAGTGCCGAGGGGGCCTACATCACCGGGCAGGTGATTACCGTCGATGGCGGCCTTAGCCTGGGCGCCGTCGCGATGTAGCTTATTACCGCTTGTGGCTTAGCGCTCGCGTGTTTCATTCCGAGTGCCTGGCCGCAAGCGGCCGATGCGATAACCCGTAGACGTTACTTTTTTTATGTGGAGGTTCTGAACATGCCTAGCCAAGCTGAAATCTTTCAAAAGGTGTCCGCGACCCTTGTGGATGCACTCAACGTCGAACAGGACGAGATCACGCCGTCCGCGACACTCCAGGGCGATCTGGGCGCCGAGTCGATCGACTTCCTCGACATCGTTTTCCGTCTCGAACGCGAGTTCGGCATCAAGATTCCGCGCAACGAGTTGTTTCCGGAATCGATTTTCCAGGGCGATCCTGATTTCGTGCAGAACGGCAAAGTCACCGAGAAGGGCTTGAGCGAGTTGCGTCAGAAGATGCCGTTCGCTGATCTCAGCAAATTCGAGAAGAATCCCGAATTGACCGCCATCAGCGATCTGTTCACTGTCGAGATGATTGCCAAGTACATCGAAGGCAAACTGAAGGTGAAAAACTAGCCTCGCGTGTGGCCAACGACTCGTTCCGCGAGTCGAAAGGCGCTCGCGGCGCGAATGCCCCACGATCGGAACGATAGTTATGCGCTGGATCTGGATCGATCGGTTTGTGCGGTTCGAGTCGGGCAAATCGGCGCGGGCGGTGAAGAACCTTAGCCTGGCCGAGGATTACTTCGAACAGCACTTGCCCGGCTATCCAATCATGCCTGCTTGTTTCATCCTCGAAGGACTCGCTCAGACGGGCGGCATCCTGGTCGGTGAAGCCAACGACTTCAAGGAAAAAGTCGTGTTGGCCAAGATCACCTCGGCGCGTTTCCAGCGCGAGGCTCTCGCCGGCGAGACGTTGATCTACGACGCCGAGATGGTGACCCTACGGCCCGAAGGCGCCTCCATCGTCGGTAAGGTTTATGGGATTCCGGCGGGATCAACCGCACAAGAGCCCACCGAGGCCCCGATCGCTGAGGCCGAAATTTTCTTCGCTCATCTGGATCAGGCACGGTCGCAGCAATTGTTCGGCGATCATAACTTTGTCTTCAGCGGCGACCTCAAGTATCTCCTGGGATTGGCCAAGGTCTCGGCCCAGCGCACGGATCGCGCCAAATAAGTTGGCGGGTACGGCAAACTGTTGAGCCGAGTCCCTCCCGGTCCCTCCGCACCTGCGCGAAGGGGCAGTGATTCCTTTGTTCAGGTGCGCCATGTCCAGGGTTAATCGTCGCGTGGTACTCACCGGTATCGGCGCCGTCACGTCCATCGGCATGGACGCAACCTCCTATTGGAACGCGCTGCTCCAGGGCCAATGCGGCATCAAGACCGTAACGCTTTTCGATCCATCCCTTCTCGAAACGCGCATTGCTGGTGAAATCTCCAACTTCGATCCCAAGCCCTACTTGTCCAAAGAGGGACGCAAGCAGATTCGCGTGATGGCCCGGCCGATCCAGCACGCGGTCGTCGCCGCCCAGCTCGCGCTGGATGACGCGAAAGTGGACAAGACCAAGCTCGATCCGACCCGCTTCGGCGTCGAATTCGGCGCGGGTCTGATTCCCTCGGAGTTGTTCGAACTCGGCGAAGCATCCGTCATGAGCGTTGCTTCCAAAGATGCGATTCCCAACCTGAAAATTTGGGGCGAGAAAGGCATCCCGGCCATTCAGCCATTGTGGATGCTCAAGTACCTGCCCAACATGCTCGCCTGCCATGTCTCCATCCTGCACAACGCCCAGGGGCCGAGCAACTCGATCACGGAAAGCGATGTCGGCGCCATGCTCGCTCTCGGCGAGGCGATGCGCATTCTGCAACGCGATCAAAGCGACATCTTCTTCGTTGGCGGTACCGACAGTAAGATCACGCCCTTGAGCATGATTCGCCAGCAGATTTTCGGTCAACAGTCCAAACGCAATGACGCGCCCACGAAAGCGCTCAAACCGTTTGATCGCCAGCGCGACGGCCTGGTGATCGGCGAAGGGGGCGCCGTCTTTATTGCCGAGGATCTCGGTCACGCTCAAAAGCGCGGTGCCGCGATCTACGCCGAACTCCTCGGCTTCGGCTCGGCCTTCGACCGAGGCCTGACAGGCAAAGGTATCGCCCGCGCCATTCGTGCGGCCCTGCAGCAAGCCAGGCTAACTCCCGCCGACATCGACCACGTCAACGCGCACGCGCTTGGGACCGTCAAGCACGACGCCTGGGAAGCACGCGGCATCAACGAGGTTTTCGGCATGTCGGTCCCCGTCTGGGCCGTCTCGCCAAACATTGGCATCCTCGGCGCCGGCAGCGGCAGCGCGGAGCTGGCCGCCAGTTTGCTCGCGATGAAACACGGCATCCTGCCGGCGACATTGAACTTCGAGCACCCGGACCCGGCGTGTCCCGTGAAAGTCTTGACAAAGCCCCAGCCGATCACGAAACCGAACTTTGTCAAAGTCAGCTACACCGACATGGGCCAATGCGCGGCGGTTGTCTGCCGGAAATGGTAAGTGCCGAGTGCTGAGCAATCCATATGCGGATTGGAGTGTCGAGATTGTGGGCTCTTGCCGAAGAATCACGTTGGTGGAACTGAAATTGCCTCGGCACTCAGCACTCGGAAAGGGCTTGTCATGAGAAGACGCATCGTCATCACTGGCATGGGCGCTGTCACGCCTCTGGGAAACAGCGTCAAGGAGCTGTACGAGAATCAGCTCGCGGGCAAGAGCGGCGTCGATTTCATCAAGAGCTTTGATGCAAGCACGTTTCCGACCAAATTCGCGGCGGAATTGAAGGACTTTGACCTGGGTCGGCATGTCAAGGACCCAAGCCGTTGGAAATACGCCGGTCCAAACGCCTGTTTCGCGGCCGCGGCGGCGGGGCAGGCGCTGGAAGACGCAGGATTGTTGAACGACACCAAGGTCGATCGCACGCGCTTCGGCGTTTACCTGGGATCGGGAGAGGGCGTGCAAGACTTCCCGCACATGGTGACGAACATCGCCGCCAGTTATGACACGGAGAAACGCGCGGTTAACAATCAGGCATTCCTGAAGGTCGGTTTGAGCAGCTACGACGCCCGGCACGAGTATGAACAAGAAATGCACACGACGCCCGGCCATCTCGCCGACTATTTCGATCTCGAAGGCCCGAACTACAACTGCCTGACCGCCTGCGCCGCCAGCAGCCAGGCGCTCGGTGAAGCGATGGAGCTGATCCGCGAAAATCAAGCGGATGTGATGATATCGGGCGGCTCGCACAGCATGATTCATCCGTTCGGCGTCACCGGCTTCAATCTCTTGACGGCCCTCTCGACCCACAACGAGGCGCCGAAGAAAGCGTCGCGTCCCTTCGACGGCACGCGCAGCGGCTTCGTGCTCGGTGAAGGCGCGGGCATGTTGATCCTCGAAGAGCTGGAACACGCCAAGAAACGCGGCGCCAAGATCTACGCCGAGCTGACCGGCTACGGCTCCACCGCCGACGCCTTTCGCCTGACCGACAGCCACGAGGACGGCCGCGGCGCGATCGCCTGCATCAAGGGGGCGGTGCAAGACTCCGGCCTGCCGCATGACGCCATTGGCTACGTCAACGCGCACGGCACGAGCACCAAGGTCAACGACTACACCGAATCGCTCGCGCTCAAACAGGTCTTCGGCCCGCTGGCGTACAAGATCCCGGTCTCCAGCAGCAAGAGCATGCTGGGCCATCTGATCGCTGCCGCCGGCGCGGTCGAGTTGATCACTTCGATCATGACGATTCGCAACAGCGTGATTCCGCCCACGATCAACTATGAGACCCCCGATCCGGAATGCGATCTCGATTACGTGCCCAACGTTGCACGCGAGAAAAAAGTCGATCATGTATTGAGCAATAGCTTCGGGTTCGGCGGACAAAACGTGTCGCTCGTCGTGAGCCGATTTCGCGATTGAATCGTCGCTGGATACACCAGGCCGAGCCGCGCGAGCGGTTCGGGTCATGACGACCGCCGCTACTCGGCCGCTGGCGCGGCTCGGCTCGCCTGCAATAGACTCAAGGTGCATCGTGGATTGGCTCTGGATCAGCTTTGGCATCCTCGCGGCGTTGGGCGCGCTCGCCGCGCTCGCGTTTTACTTCTTGCACGTTCGCATCGTCCGCAAGTACATTCCGGTCGTGCTCCGAATCTTTCAGGAAAAACCACTCTTCTTGCTCCCGTTCGGCCAACCCGTGCCGGACGCGGAGGATGTCACGTTGACAACTTCCGACGGCGTGACCTTATGCGGCTGCTATCTCAAAGCGTCGAAGCCGCGCAAGGGTGTGCTCCTTTTCGGCGTGGAGTTCGGCTCCAATCGCTGGGCGTGCGTCCCTTACTGTGGGTTCCTGCGCGACGCGGGCTACGACATTTTCAGCTTCGAGATGCGCGGCCAAGGCACCAGCCCCGCCCCGGAAAGCTATGCACCCTTGCAATGGGTCACCGAATTCGAGCTGATCGATTATCGCACTGCGCTCGCCTACCTCAAGAGCCGACCTGACAAGGACCCGCGCGGCGTTGGGCTGTTCGGGCTCAGCAAAGGCGCAAGTGCCGCGTTGATGGTTGCCAGTGAAGATGCGACTATTCGTTGTTTCGTGGTGGACGGCATCTTTTCCTTGATCACGACGATGGTCCCTTACATGAAGCAATGGGTGATGATCTACACGCGCACGCCGTGGATCGCCCGGCGCATTCCGAAATGGTATCTGCTCATCGCGGCCCACATCGCCATCCGACGCATCGAGGAGCTGCGCAAGTGCCATTACCCTCTGATGGAGCCGTGCATGGCCAGGCTGGCGCCGCGCCCGCTGCTCATGATCCACGGCGGCGCGGACAATTACATCAAGCCCGACATGGCCCGGGCGCTTTTCGACATGGCGCTGGAACCCAAGGAACTCTGGATCGTGGACAAGGCCAAGCACAATCAAGCGATTCATCTGGCTGCCGACGAATACAAGCGGCGCGTGCTGGCGTTTTTCGATCAGCACCTGGCAGGCATCACGCCGCACTCGAATAACGGAACGCACGTGAAGGAAGCCGTGGCGAAGGAGCAAACGCCGGTCTGACTATTCGTTTAGCGCTCGCGCGACTGCCGTGCCTCATCTGCGATTTACCCTGAGTTTTTATGCTCCAATGGCTCCTGCGCAACGTCGTCCTCAAGATCGTCGCCGCCCCCATTCGCCGGCGTCTGGCGGCGTTTGAGGAAGCCACCAAATATCCCGACAAGGTCCAGTTCGAAGTGCTGCGGCGCATCCTCAAGCAGCAGACGAACACGAGCTTCGGCAAGGATCATCACTTCGGCTCGATCGCCGCGCTCGCGGATTTTCAGCGGCGCATTCCCGTGCGCGGCTACGATTACGTCGAACCGTATCTTCAGCGCGTACTCAAGGGCGAAACTTCCGCCCTGTTGGCCGACCAGAAGATCCACATGTTCGCGATGACCAGCGGCACCACCGCGACGCGCAAGTACATCCCGGTCACCGATCAGTACCTCGCCGATTATCGCCGCGGCTGGAACATCTGGGGACTCAAGGTCTATCGCGATCATCCCATCGTGCGCATGCGGCCCATCGTGCAGCTTTCCGGCGACTGGGAGGAATTCTTCACCGACACCGGCATCCCCTGCGGCGCCGTCACCGGACTGACCGCCCAGATGCAGATGCGCATCGTCCGTTGGCTCTACTGCGTTCCGGGCATCGTCGGCAAAGTGAAGGATCCCATTGCCAAGCACTACCTCGCGCTCCGTCTGAGCGTGCCGCGCAAGGTCGGCATGATCATCGCGGCCAATCCGAGCACGCTGGTCAACATGGCCCGCGCCGGCGATCAGGAGAAAGAGACGCTCATCCGCGACATCCACGACGGAACCTTGAGCGAGCGTTTCGACATTCCGGCTGACGTGCGCTGCGCCGTCGCCCGCCGTATTGCCAAGCGTCATCCCGAGCGCGCCCACGCCCTTGAGGAAATTATTCGCCGCACCGGCACGCTCTACCCGAAAGATTACTGGCCCTCCGAATGCGTCATCGGCAACTGGATGGGCGGATCCGTCGGCGCCTACTTGCGGCACTATCCCAAATATTACGGCGATACGCCCGTGCGCGACGTGGGCCTCATCGCCAGCGAAGGGCGCATGACCATCCCGATGTCCGACGGCACCCCCAGCGGCGTGCTCGACATCACCTCGCACTTCTTTGAATTCATCCCCGAAGAGGAAGGCGATTCCCCCAACCCGACCGTCCTGTCCGCACATGAGCTCAAGGAAGGACGCAACTACTACATTCTCTTGACCACGGCATACGGGCTTTATCGTTACAACATCTTCGATGTCGTCCGCTGCACCGGCTTCTTCAATCGGACGCCACTCGTCGAGTTTCTCAGCAAGGGCGCCCACATCGCCAACATCACCGGCGAGAAGGTATCCGAGTATCAGATCATCGCCGCGATGAGCGAAGTCCTGCGCGAGATGAATCTCGACCTGACCGCCTACAGCGTCGCCCCCTGCTGGGACGACGAGCTTCCGTTCTACGGGTTGTTCGTGGAAGGAACCGATCTGGCGAATCGGGAACAAGGCGTCCGCCTCACGGCCGCATTCGAGGAACGGTTGGCGCGGATCAATATCGAGTACGCCTCCAAACGCGAGAGCCGTCGGCTCGGTCCGGTTCGGTTATTCCTCCTGCCCAATGGCGCCTGGCAACAATGGGATCGCCAGCGCTTGACCCGCACGGGGGGCACGCTGGAGCAGTACAAGCACCCGTGCCTCATCAACGATCCTAAGCTTCGCGGGAGCCTGACGATCGAGAGCGAAGTAGCCGTGTCCAATGCTTAAGATTGGAGCAATCGCTCCGTTCGTTGCAATCGGAATATTCGTCCCGCGCAATCGTCCGAATCGTTAGATTTTTCCGAAATTCTCTAGTCTTTACAAAGCCCCAAGATAAGATCTTCTCAACCTACCCATATTATGTAAATTTTCGTTACAACCCTCCCGACGGGTTGCATGGGTATTGTCACTATTTTCAAACGAGGAGAAACGAATGAGACAGGTTCTTGCAGCCGCCGTTCTGGCCGCCGTGGCTTTTCTGGGTTTTGCTCAGGACAGCGAGGCCAACGGCTTCAGCCGCCGCTGCTGCCGTGGCGGCTGCGACAACGCCCCGTGCGCTCCAGCGACCTCCGCCCCCGTTCAGGCCGCGCCCGCGCAACCCAAGTTCGAGGAACGCAAGGTTGTGCGGTTCAAGCAGGTCATGGTCGAGAAGGAAGTCGAGGTTCTGGAATGCAAACGCGTCACTCGTGAAGAGAAGTACACCTACACCGTGTGCGTGCCGATCATGAAGCAAGAGAAGCGCAAAGTCGTCGTGTGCGATCGGGTGTGGAAGGACATTGAGTGCACTTACACCGTGTGCGTGCCCGTGACGACTCAGGAAAAGCGTATGGAAGTCGTCATCACGCCGGTGAAGAAGGAAGTCGAATTCTCCTATACCGTGATGGTTCCCAAGACCACGACGAAGAAGATCAAGGTGACGACCTATGATTGCGTCCGCGAAAATGTGACCGAGAAGGTGCCGGTGTGCCGGCTGGTTCGCGTCACCTGTGTCGATGAATGCGGCCGTTGCCACTCTCGGCTCGAGCGCGTGACGGTGATGGAAACGCAGACGCGCTGCGTCGTCAAGCGCATCCCGGTCGAACGGGAAGTCACGGTCAATGAAGTGACCTGCACGCCGGAAGTGCGCACGGGCAAGAAGATCGTGTGCGAATACGTCCGCAGCGAGCGCGAAGTGCTCGTCAATGTATGCCGGATGGAAACCCAGCAGAAGAAGGGGACCCGGAAGGTCTGTGAAATCGTCCGCACCGAGAAGGAAGTCCTGGTCAACGTCTGCACCTACGAGCACCAGAAGCGTGAAGGGACACGCAAGGTGTGCGAAAACGTTACGACCAAGGTGAAGCGCAAAGTCCAGGTCTGCGAACTGGTCCGCTACGAGGAAACCATTCGCGTCCAGGTCGGCGGCGCCGCGCCGTGCTGCGAGAGCGGCCGACACGGGCTCTTCCGCCGCTGCAACTAAGCAAGGAACGATCGAAGGAAACGAATACGGCGGCTCGCACACGATGGCGCGAGGCCGCCGTTTTTCGTTTAACGAACGCGGAGCAGCGTCAGGACCATCGGCGTTTCACCGTGAACGCTAAACGGCAGTCGGATCACGGCTCGAGCGATTTGATGACGACGTTCTTGAACTCGACGCCGGAGCCGTGGTTTTGCAAGCCGATGAAGCCGCGTTTGGGCCGCTTGGCGCTGACGGCGTCCTTGCTGACGTCGGCGTCGATGACTTTGGCGCCATTGAATACGACGGTGATCTGGTCCCCCTTGCAAGTGATTTCGTAGGAGTTCCATTCGCCCGCTCCCTTGAAGACATCCTTCGCGGAGCCCTGGAAATGATAGAGTCCGCCGCAATATTGGTAGGGTTTGAGCTTGCCTTTGTATTGCGGGGCGTTGTTGTCAAGGATCTGAATCTCGAAGCCGAGGGCGGACGGCGATTCCTTGCTCTTGACATCGGGAACGCGCAGGAAGACGCCGGAGTTGCCGCCGGCGAAGATGCGCCAGTCGAGTTTGAGAGTGAAGTCGCCGTACATTTTCTTGGTGCCGATCCAGCCAGAGCCGGGCTTGGTGACGACGAGATCACCCTGGACGGTCCACTTATCCTTGTCGCCCGGCCTGGATTCGCGCACCTCCCAGCCGCCCAAGTCCTTGCCGTTGAAGAGCGGGACAAAGTCGTCCTTGGTTTGCGCGGGGGCAGCCACGGGCAAGAGCAAGAGGAGCAGTGGAGCATAGTGTCGCATGAGGTTTCTCCGAATAGCGTTTTTTTCGTTGTGCGCGCAACGCGTCACGGTGATACTGTTCGGACTGTATCCGAACTCATGATGGGATGCGAGAATAAACACCCGTTTCCAGAGCGTTGAACCATGTCCGATCATCTGCGCACCGTCGCCACTTTTCTGGATCCCGTCGCCGCCGCCCTGGCGCGGAACTTTCTCGACGGGGAAGGTATTCCCGCGGTTCTGGTCGATGAGACGACCATCGCGACGGACTGGATGCTAGGCGGCGCGATCGGCGGCATCAAGCTGCAGGTCTCGCCGTGGCACGTCGAACGCGCGGAACTGCTGCTGGCGCAAGTCAAGATGGAACGCGAAGCCGACGACGAGACACCCCTGCCCGCGACTGCCATCGCCAGTCAGGAGATTGCCGAGGATTTGCGTGCCGAGCGCGAGGACAAGGCCGAGATCAACCAGGACGTCGATCGTCTGTTTCGCGTCACCGTTTTCGGGCTGATTTTTCCGCCGCTGCATTTCTATGCGCTCTACCTGTTCCTGGCGATTTGCGGCGGCGAGGGCCAGGTCAGCGCCGATCGGCGCTGGAAGATCTGGGTATCGATCGGTCTGAACCTGCCGATCATGGGCTCGATCGCGGTGCTCTTCATTTACCTCAGCAACAACTTCTTATAGAACGCTTGCGGGTCATCGTTCACCTCCCCTCTCCCCTGAGTACAGGGGAGAGGGGTGAACGGTTACGCTTGCGGTTTCGCGCGCCGTATTCCGCGTGAAACCGCAAGCGAACGGCGACGTATTCAGCGCGGACTTTGTTCGACCATGTCGGCATCGGGAACCTGATCGGACGCGGGGTCGAACCATTCGCTCTTGAAGTCGATACGTTTGCGATTCTTCATCGCCTGATTGGCGGTCAGCGCGATCACGGCATCCGCCATCGCGGCCGGGCCGCCGCAACGCGGCTGCAACTGGTCGCGATCGCTCTCCATGCCCAGTTCGCGCATGCGGATGCAATACGCCAGGTGCTCCATCTCTTCGCGATAACCTCGACTGACGGCGTTCTGGCCGATGGCGTTCGCTCCGGTCGCCGTCGCCTGGCGTTCGGTCGGCGCCGAGGAGGACGACGTGTCGAGCACGGGCGCCCCACCGCCGCCCGCGCTGGCGGTCACGTCGGTCGAGCGTCCCTGCAAGCCCCATAGGTAGGCGGCCTGCTCCAGTTCCACGACGAGCGTGCCCTTGCTCCCCATGATGCACTCGCCGTAAGGCTCAAAGCCGTTGGTGCTGATCGACGAATAAGTCACGGTGACGATGTCGTTGCGGCGCGAGCTGGCGTTGTGCGGGTTGTAATTCGGGCCGGGGAACTCGTAGATGCAGTAGACGTGATCCTCGACCTCGCGATCGTCTGCGTAGAAATGCGTACCGCCGACCGCGGTGACCGACAGCGGCCGCTTTTTGCCGAGGAAGATGCTGCACGCGTCAAGCTGATGGCTGCCGAGTTCCGCCATGAGGCCGCCGCCGGTGCGGATGTAGAGGCGCCAACGGCACAACTCGTTGATGTCCTTGTAGCCGAGCTCGCGGATGCGCGTGGCGGTGAGGCGTTCGCGATCCTCGGCGGGGATGAGCGGGAACCAGCTGTCAAGCAGTGGGCGATCGCGGCGCGCGTTGGCGTCGGGGTTGGGACGCACGTTGTTGCGATGCCAGAGGGCGCGGATGTGCTTGACGTCGCCCAGCACCCCGGAGTTCACGACTTCGTTGGCGTGGGCGTAGAGCATGCTGTAATGGCGTTGATGGCCGATCGAAAGGAGCTTGTCCTTTTCGTTGGCGATCTGGATCATTTGCTTGCACTGGCGGATGTTCCAGGCCATGAGCTTTTCGCACAGGACGTGCTTACCCGCGTTCATGGCGTCGATCGTGGCCTGGGCGTGCAAATGGAGCGGGAGCGCGATGACGACCATCTCGATATCGGGGTTCGCCAGAAGTTCGCGATAGTCCTCGTACTGCCTGATGTCCTGTTTGGCGTTGATGCCATAGTGGTGGTTGAAGCCGCGCCGCGGGCTGGGGAGCGGCTCGCCGGTGAAGATGCGCCGCAGGTTAGTGGGGCGGACATCACAGCAGGCGATGAATTTGACGAAGTTGGGATTGTGTTCGCCGGCGAGAACGCCGCCTTCGTCGCCACAGCCGATGAGGCCGGCGCGAACCGGCCGGAAGTCACTCGGGAAACCGTGGTAGCGATAGCCGAAATAGGCGGCGGCGGATACCGGGGCGGTGGCGCCGGCGGCGACCAGTCCCTGCATGAAGCGGCGCCGCGTGACGCCCTGGGCTTGCTGATCCTGCGCCTGCTGATCGGCATCCGCAAGCTTGCCGACGACGCGATTGAAGTTGGCCTTGCCGGTTTCTTTCTGCTCGGGGGTCATGTCGAGAGCCATCGGTGAATCCTCCTATTTTGTTTCGTAGGGCAAGCGGCCTTGGTTGCCTAAAGGGGTAAGCGAGGCCGCTTGTGCTACGAGGCGAGCGTTTGTCTTTCGTTAGGGACTTGCGACAGCTTCGCTGCGCCGCCGCAACACAGATTGCACAGGCCGTCGAGGCCCGCCCAGCGTCCGGTCGGGATGAACGCCAAGGCGAGCAAGGCGATCGCTTCGATCAGCGTCTTGTTGACGAGCAGGTAGTGCCCTTCCAGACGCGGACTCTCCGGCCAACCGGGCAAGGCGGGCATGGCGAGATAGAACGAGAAGACCAAGAGCGCCGTCGCCATGCACGTGGGACGCGACAGCAAGCCCAGCATCAAACACGCGCCTAGTATCACGAGGCTCCACTTCACCGCGAAGTCGGAGTACTCCAGCACTCGCCACGATGAGATCGGCACGCTCGCCGCCTCGGACATCGCGCCTTTCAGCTTCTGGTCCGATGTCAGCACGTCTTCCAACGCCTTCTTGCACTTGGTCGTTTCCTCGTCAAGCCCCTTCTTCATGCCAGCGCGCCAGCGATTGAGATCGGCCTTCGCGTTCTTGTAGGCCGCGTGGACGCCCTTGTCGGAGGTGGGGAACTTTTCTTCGAGGTCGGAGATGATGCCGGCGAGCCGCTGGTGCTCCTTGACGCGATCCTTCATCGTCATGTCGAGCTTCATCTCCGGTGTGAACGGCACGATCTTCGCGACGCTTTGCGTTTTGGAGATAAACGTGGTGACGGTGTCCTGCTTTCGTTGTTCGAATATGCCCTTGGCGCGTTCGCGCTGTTCATCCGTCAGCTCGTAATGCCCGGCGAAGGCGCTCATGTGAACGAGCCAGGTTTGCTCCAGCGAGGCGGGAAACGAGTCGGCTTCACCCAGGTCGAGGCTTTCGAGCAGGCGATCCCCGGCGACCCCGCGGAATATCCCCGAAAATGGGCCAATCGATTCACGTAGATAGCCTTCGCTCGACCAGGTAGGCGTGGAGACCTTCTCCATTCCTTCAACGAAACAATGCCAGCCAATGGCGACGCGCAGGGCGATGAGAAAGAAACGCGCGGCCGTGTTGGTCGAATCGGCGGGCGTCGCGGTCGTGCGCAAGAAGTGCAACGACAGCGTGATGAGAATCAGACTGACGCCGACGCAGGCCAGCGTTAGCAGAGAGAATGTGAGACTCATGTGGTTGACGCGCGGGTGAGGTCGTGATGGATAATCCTGAGTTCATCATAAACGCAACGGCGCGCGCGGCCAACTGAAAACAAAAGAAATCCTCCTGTCCATCAAGCTTGTGGATTCCGTGCCAACCCAAGGGGTTCGGAGCACCTCACCCCTGGTGAGCCTTGATAAAGGCCAACCAAAAACCCGCCGTCAATTACTTCCTCATGCGTGATATTTTCGGTTTGTACAGCGTCGGCGCCGAAATTGTCGGAAAAACTCGCAAATAGCCTATTGCTGTCCTGGTTCCAGTATGCTAAAAATCGGGTTACGGGATTGAAGTGGTGCGCCTGTCTCAGGACGAGTCTCCTCCCATACGCCTTTCCACGGACGGTCTGTCCGCACTCGCCTCTGTCGCCCTGCGCGCCGCGTGGGCCGCGCTTGCTTTGGATTCGTTCCATTTACCGAGGTTGCACTATCATGGCGGCTAAGATCCACATCGAACGCATGATGCACCGCAGCAGCATCGCCGTCCCGGGCGAGACCGCGGCCAGCTATGCGCTCGTCAAACTCATTCCGTCCGGCCTGGGACAGGTCTCCAAACCGATGGGCTTGAACCTGGCCCTCGTCCTGGACATGTCCGGCTCCATGTACGAAGAAGACGGTACGAATATCTCCCGCCTCAAGCGCGTGCAGGACGCCGCCATCGCCGCGATTCAAAAGCTCAAGCCCGACGACACGATGACGCTCGTCGCCTTCGCCAACAACGCCTTGGTCTGCCTGCCGCCGACTCCGATCGCCGAGAAGGAGAAGATCGAGAACGCCATCCGCAATATCGAAATGAACGACATCGATCCAGGTGGCACCGCCATGAACGACGGCATGCGCATCGCCCTGGATGAAATCGAAAAGCTGTCGGCCCCGGGCAAATTGTCGCAGGTCGTGGTTCTAACCGACGGCGAAACCTCCGGCGAGCAGGATTGCCGCAAGATCGCTGAACGCGCCCACACCAGCAAGATCCACCTGACCATGATGGGCGTTGGTCTCGACTGGAAAGCGCCGCTCATCAAGGACCTCGCCAAGATCAGCGAAGGCAAATGGTACTACATCGACGTCAACAACGCTGCCGAGGCGGAACGCATCTTCATCGAGGAGTTCGAGCAGCTGGCGGCCACGGCGTTCATGAACGTCGAGATGCACTTGAGGCCGATGAAGGACATCAAGATCAAGCGTGTCCGCCAGGTCGTGCCCGATATCAAGGAATTGCAGTTGAACGAGCCCGAGGAACGCCATCTCGTCGCGCCGCTGGGTACGCTGCAAAAGGACCAGTCGGGCCGATACGTCCTCGATCTAAGCCTGCCGAAGCGGCCGGACGGCAAGTATGTGATCGCGCAGATGGAAATTACCTACGACCTCGGCCTGGGCACACGCGAAAGCACGGGGCCGATTCCGCTTGAGATGACTTACACGTCGGCGGGACATGGCTACGTCAACGCCGAGGTGATGAAGCACATCGACGAGGTGCAGATCTTTGAGTTGAACAAGAACCTGCAGGACGCCATCGCGACCAACAAGACCGAAGAAGTGCAGAAGGTCGCGCAGCAGATCGAAGCGAAGGGGCAGCTCATGGGCGCCCGCGCCGCCAAGAAGACGATGCTGGCCCGGCAAGTTTTGCAAGAGCTGAACGCGGGCGGCAAGGTGTCGAAGAAAACCCAACTGGCGATGGAAGACTCGGCGCGCATGGCTGAAGAGATGCCGTCGAATTAGTTGTTAAGCCGGCGAGCTTGCTCGCTGCGGATGGCGTGGATGAATCACACTGACCTGCCGACGGTCTAGCGTCGTCGGCCATACTGATGCGGAGAAGTTGTCATGGTGAAGTGTCCGTTTTGCGGTTTCGGCAATGAAGACGGCGCATTGTTTTGCGAACAATGCAAGTCGGATGTGAGCAACGCGGGGCCGACGGCGTCACAACCGGCGACGCCGGATGTCGCGCAGCCCGCGGAAATCTTCCCCATGGCCGCGGCGGAAGAGCCAGTACTGGCCGCGCTGGTGGAGGAGACTCCGGTGGTGGCCGCGCTCGTCGACGAGCCGCCGGTGGTAGACGTCGTTGAAGAGGTGCCCGCAGCCATAGCCGAGACGCCTCCAGTCGCCGAGCCTCCCGCGCCTCCGGCCATGGAGATTCCTGCCGCGGCCGCCGTGGTCAGCACGCCCGCGCCGCCCAAGCCGGCCGCCGGCGGACAGATCCCGATTCCGATCGGCGCCCAGGTCAAGCTCCAGGTTCAGCGCGGCCTGAAGATCGGCGAAGAGTACAACATCTTCTCCGGCGAGAACTTCCTTGGCCGGGCCGACGAGAAGCCGGTCGATGTCGATCTGACCTTCCAGGAGCCGGAAGACCGCGTCTGGTGTTCGCGTCAGCACGCCTTGATGGTTTACGATGATTCGACGGGCACGCTCACGGTCGAAGACCTGAATAGCTCAAACGGGACTTTCGTCAACCGCGAGCGCGTTTACCCCGGCCAACCGCGTCAGCTCTATGTGGGCAACGTCGTCCAGATCGGCACCGTGCACCTGAAGGTGAAAGTGTAGCTTCAAGAGCTATCAGCTATCAGCTATCAGCCATCAGCCAAAGCCAACAAGAACAAGGCTCGCCTTGATTTCGGGCCGAGAGCTGAACGCTGATAGCTGATAGCTTTTTCCCCGGCAAGGATCCTGCCTATGAGCCTGGTCTGTGCGCAGTGTTCGCGCGTCAATCCCACTGAGGCGGCCTACTGTTATTACGACGGCGCGGCTCTCGCGGGCCGCGCGGGCGGACCCATCAATGCCGGTTCGGCGCCTTTCCCCAACCAGTTCGTCTTCCCCAATGGGCTCGCCTGCCGAAATTTCGATCAGCTCGCCATGGCCTGTCAGGAGCACTGGCCGGCTGCGATTGATCTCTTGAAACAAGGCTTTCTCGGCTCATTCCTCGGCGGTATGGGGCGCATCGATCTAGCGCTCGCCGCTCAGGAAGCCGCCAAGTTTCCCGACCTCGATCGCGGTCTCGATCAACTCCTGGCCAAGCTCCCCACGCAAGCCATTCAGCCTCCCAAGCTCCAGGCCGAACCGAGCGAGATCAACCTCGGCCAGGTCAAGGTTGGCGCCGGACGCGCGACCGAAATCCACCTCACCAACGTCGGCATGCGGCTCCTCTATGGCACGGTGACCTCCGACTGCAAATGGCTCACGCTCGGCGACGGCCAGGGGCATGCCGAGAAAATGTTCCAATTCGGCGCCGACGCCGTCATTCCCGTGCAGGTCCGCGGCCAGCACCTGCGCGCGGGGAACAAAGCTCAAGAAGGGCATCTCGTCATCGACTCCAACGGCGGCACGACGACAGTGACGTTTCGGGCCGACGTGCCGATCACTCCGTTTGAGGGAGAAATGTTCGCCGGCGCCGTCACACCGAGGCAGGTCGCGGAGAAGGCGAAGGCGAATCCCAAGGATGCGTCTCCCTACTTCGAGAAGGGGGATATCGCCCGGTGGTACGCCGCCAACGGTTGGCCCTATCCCGTGCAGGGCCCGATCATGCCCGGCATGGGCGCCATCCAGCAATTCTTCGAGGCGCTCGGCGTCGCCAAGGCCCCCAAGGTCGAGGTCAATCCCAAGTCGCTCGTGTTGCAAGGCGCCGTCGGCAAGACCCTGAACGCTTCGCTCGAACTCAGCGAGATCGCCGGCAAGGACCGCAAAAAATTCGTCTACGGCTGGGCCATTTGCGATCAAGCATGGGTCGAGATCGGCAAAAGCAAACTGACCGGCAAAAGCGCGATCATTCCCATCACGCTGCGTATTCCCTCACCGTGCCCCCCCACGCTCGAAGCGACCATCAACGTGGTCGGCAATGGCAGCACCAAGATCGCCGTGCCATTGAAAGTCACGGTCGCCGGGGGCAAAGCGGGCGTCGTGCTCAAGCCGCGCGAGGAGGATTACGTCAAGCTGGAGATCCTCGACGAGCCGGCGCCGGTCCGGGCGAAAACGACGCCGATGCCTGTGCAGGTAGTCGACGAGCGGCGCGCGGCGCCGGAGATCGACGAGCCGATGCCGTTCGCGGCAGCCGCGTCGTCCGAGGCGCTGATCGTCCACACGCCGCAGCCGAGCGCGGCCCCGGCGCCGATTGAAGAGGAGAATCCGTTCGCGATCACGTCTTCTCCCGCGCCGATTGGTGGAACCGCGGCGCTGACGATCGCCTCACCGACGGTCCCCGCGCGCAAACCGGCGCCTTTGCTCATGCGCCTGTTGATTCACCTCATCCCGATCGTGCTCATCTTCATGTGCCTCTTGAGCATCCTCGTGTGGGACGCCGTGAACATTGTCAAAGGAGGCGGCAAGGGGGACGGCAAAGGCGGCGACGACAAGGGGAGCGGCGCCAATAACCAGGACGGCCCCGTCGACTGGAGCGACATTCATCGCAAACCGTTCGTCAAGGTCCAGTTCGACGAAGGCAAAGCGGAAAAAGACGCGACCGACAGCATGAACTTCGCGATTCACAAGATCGATCCCGACGACGACAGGATCCCCAGCGTCAAACTCAATTATTACGAAAACGGACTTGGCAACACGGTCGTCGCCCGCATCGATGGCAAGGACAAACTCTTCGGGCTAGCCGGGGCAGCAGGCACCGGCAAGTGGGACAAGGAGTTCGAGAAAGCCGGCAAGCCCGCGGGCAGATACGGCGGCACGGGCAAGAAGCGTGCGTTTATCTTCAACGAAGGAATTGTCGTCACCCAGACCGTCACCGTCGAACCGGGCGAGCCCGACGACACCGGCAAACGCCCGCTCAACACCTGCCTGGTGCGCTATCAGATCAAGAACGCTGACAAGACAAACCCCCACAAGGTCGGCCTGCGCGTCCTGATGGACACGTGCATCGGCAATGAAGACGGCGTTCCCTTCATCCTGCCCGGCTCCAAGGAACTCGTGACAACCTGCAAGGAATTCAAGGACGCGGAGGTTCCCGGCTTCGTCCAGGTACGGCAAAACCCCGATCCCGCCTTGCCCCCCGGCATCATCCTTCATCTCAATCTGCGCGTCAGCGAGGCATTTGAACCGCCCGGCCATTTCTTGATGTCGCGCTATCCGGGCCGGCCCAACAAGATGCACGAGAAATGGGACGTGGCCCTCAAGGACATGAAGATATCGGGCGAGATTCAGGGGGATTCCTGCGTCGCTCTGTATTGGAAGGAACAGCAGCTACCGGTCAACGCGACGCGCGAACTCGGCTTCACCTACGGCCTCGGCGTGATGTCGTCGTCGGCCCTGCCCGGCAAGCTCGACGTCACCGTCGGCGGCGCCTTCCACATTGGCGGCGAGTTGACCGTCGTCGCCCTGGTTGCCGATCCCAAGGCGCTGGCGGTAACGCTCGACCTGCCCAAACACCTGGAGTTGATCGACAAGAAAACGATGACACAGATTCCTACGCTGCCACGCCTCACATCCGACAACAAACAGTATCCCGCCACGCTGACATGGCGGGTGCGAGCCATCTCCGCCGGCGCCAACGAACTCACCGTTTCGACCGATAACGGCCTGAAGAAGAGCCGCAAGGTAACGATCACGGCCAAGTCGCTATTCAATTGACAAGCCGGGGCGAAAGCGTACGGCAATGTGGCACGACGCTCCGCGTCGTAAACTCACGACGCGGAGCGTCGTGCCACACTGAGACGTAGCGCCGCAAACGGCGATCCACGCATCACTCCACGAACCCGTCGTTGAGATCGTTTTCCGACAACAACGTGAAACCGCGTTGCTGCAAGTGCGCCGCCGCGGTTTCGATGTCTTCGACGTGTAGCGCGAGCGCCGCCCGGCTGTCGTGGCTGACCATCAGGGGATAGGCGTAATGGATGCTGATCTCGGCGCCCAAGAGCGCCTTGCAGATTTGCAGAAGCGGCTGGTTCCCTTCGGGGAGCGAGATGACGAGAAGATCGCTTTCGGTGAACGGGAGATTCGCCTGCTCGAAAATCTCGTAGGCGCGCTCGGGATCGTTGACGACGACACGTACGATAGCGCAGTCCGCGGAATCGACAACGGTCAGCGCGATAATGCGATTGTCGGTCGTCTCGAAGCGCTTGACGACGTTGAGCAGCGCGCCGAGTCGATTCGCGAGAAAAATGTTGAATTGCCTGACGCTCGGCCAATCGCGGCCGCGCGCCGTGGCGAAACCGACGCCTGCGCCTTCATCGCCGCCGTAACTCATGCCCGCTTCCTTTCGAATGGTGACTTCCCGTTACTATAAGGGATGAAGCGGCTCGCGGTCAATAAAGATACAGTGTGCCGCTCACTTCACCTTGCCATCGGGTAGATCGCCGAGCTGATCGAACAGGTGTGTCAGCGACGCGGTCAGCTTGCGGAAATCGCCAGCGTGCAGGCTTTCGTTCGGAGAATGGGCGTTGGAGAGCGGATCCTCAATGCCCAAGAGCAAAGCCGGGGCGCCGCCGAGCAACTCCGCGAGCGGTCCGACGAAGCCGATGGAGCCGCCGCAACCGATCGGGATCGGCTTGACGCCGAAACCTTTCTTGAGCGCCTTCTGCGCGGCGGTGAACGCGGGGCCGGTCGGGTCGGTCATCCACCATTTCATACGCGCCGTCGCCTTGACGTTGACCTGCACGCCCCACGGCGGATCCTTGACGAGCACCGCCCGAATTTGTTGATAGACCTCCTCCGGGTCCTGATCCGGCACAATGCGGCAGCTGACCACGGCCTGCGCGGTCGGCAGCACCTGATTCGATTTCCCTTTGATCGAGCTGGCTTCCTGAGCGATCACCGTGATGGCTGGTTTGCGCCAAGTTGCCTCATTCGGGTGGACGTTTTTCTCCAGACCCAGTTCGACTCCTTCGGCGATGCCGTTGTCGCTGCGCCATTTCGCCTCGTCGCCGCCGACCTTGCGGAAGGCCCGTTTCTCGGCGGAAGTCAGCTTACGAACTTTATCGTAGATACCTGGGACCGGCAGCTTCTTGTGGTCCCAGTAGAGACGCGACAGGATGACGTTGAGCGCGATGACCGGATCAGCCAGCATTCCCCCCGCCGAGCCGGAGTGAACGGGTTTACTGCCGCTCCTGACCTCGACGTGCAGTTCGACGATGCCGCGCAGCGAATAGGTGATGCACGGCAGCCCGACCTCGACGTTGCCGGTGTCGCAAACGACGATGACGTCGGACATGATGCGTTCTTTGTTCTCGACGAAGAAGCCCTGCAAGTTGCTGGAGCCGACCTCTTCTTCGCCCTCGACGAGCATCTTGACGTTGACGGGCAGACTCCCCTTGGTCTTGAGATACGCCGCGATGGCGCCGAGCTGCGTGACGATGGCGCCCTTGTCGTCGGCGGCGCCGCGCCCAAAGAGCCGGCCGTCGCGCTCGGTCAAGGTCCACGGCTCCGATTTCCAGTCCTGCACGTAGTTGATCGGCTGCACGTCGTGGTGCGCATACAGAAACACGGTCGGCTTGCCCGGAGCGCCGAGCCATTCGCCGTACGCATACGGGTTCGAGGCGCCCGTCTTGAGCGTCTGCACATTGTTGAGCCCTGCCGAGCGCATCAACTCACACGTGACTTCGCACGATTGATCGATCTCTTTTTGATGTTCGCCGTCGGTCGAGATGCTCTGGACGGCGACCAGCTTGGCGAGATCGTTGATGAGCTGTGCGTCGTTTTGTTCGAGCCATTTGGTTGGTTGCATAATGTCTCCAGTGGCTAGGTTAGCCGGACGCGCAAGCGACGAACCAACAACCTCCGTCGCTTGCGCGTCCGGCTAACGGTCTTGACCTTCAATGACGTAAGCGATTACGTCGGCCAGGTGATCCTCGTCGTCGATGTAGAGGTCCCGCCCGCGTTGGGTCCACCAGTTGTTGCGCGTCGTTAAACGTTCCTTCAGTTTTCGTGTGCACCACGCCTTGAACTGTTCGCGCGGGACCTCAATGGCTCGATCTGCCGCAGTTACCACAACATGCACGTGATTGGATCGGCAGTTGACAGCATGCAACATCCAGTTCCGAATCGCACAGTGATCGGCAATCGTTTTTTCCACAAGGCAGCGCTGTTGGAGGTCGAGCGTCACGGCGTCGGCTGCCATGCGCAGAGCGGCTTCAAGGTTGCGCATCAAGTCAGCCGGTTGGATGCCCTGGCCGCGTTCAAACCAACCGCGTTCGTCACCGGGCAGCCAAGTCCCATAGGTGGTCCAAGTAGAGAAGTAGGCGAGAGCCATGTGTAGTTTCCTCCCGTTAGTCGGACGCGCAAGCGACGGATTCTATCTTTCCTCAGTTCGTCCGTCGCTTGCGCGTCCGGCTAACCGGGAAGCTTCGGCACCAGCGGACTCGGCGCGAGCCGCTTCTCGCACCACGCCGCGACGCTAAAGAGCAAATCTTCGCGGTTCGGCCCGGCGACGAGCTGCAGCGCTAACGGCAGCCCGTCCACGAAATAACCGGTCTGAATCGAAATCGTCGGCAGTCCCGTATAGCTCCACGGCGAGTTGAAAACGGGATCGCCCGTCGTGTCGGCAAGCGGGGCGGGACCGGGCGTCGCGGGACAGATCAGCACGAGGTCGTTGTGCAGCGCATAGCGCATGGTGCGCGTCAACTCTTGCTGATGATCCTTGGTGCGGGCGAATTCCGCCGCCGGGCAGGCGAGCCCTTCCTCGATTAGCTGCTTGATGCGCGGCGAATAATCTTCCGGGCGTCGGCGCCAACGTGCCTCGTGAAATTGCGCCGCCTCGACCGCCATCACCATGCGATGACGCGGGATAATATCGCAAAAGCCGGCGGGCAACGCAGCTTCCTCGACGATAGCGCCATCTTCGGTGAAGCGGTGGACAATCTCGTCCAGCATGTCGCGCACCTCGTTGGTGGCTTTCTCCTCGAAGAGTTGCCGTAGCCGGCCTAGACGGGGCCGACTCGCCGCGACCGCCGCCTTCTCGGCGAAGTTGGCGACGGGGTGATGTTCGTGCGTTTTGGCCAGCACGCGCAATAATAGTGCCAGGTCCGTAACGTCGTGCGCCATCGGCCCCGGATGATCCATCGACACCGCCAACGGCATGATGCCGTCGAGAGGCACAAGCCCGTAGGTCGGCTTGCACCCCGCGATGCCGCAGTAGGAAGCGGGCCGCGTGATCGAGCCGCCCGTTTGCGAGCCGAGCGCGCCCAGGCACATGCCCGTGGCAACCGCCGCCGCCGAGCCGCTCGACGAACCACCGGGCGTGTGTGCCAAATTCCACGGGTTCCGCGTCACCGGTGGATCGAAGCTGGCGTACTGCGTCGTCACGGTCTTACCGAGGAAGATCGCCCCCGCAGTCCGCAGCGCCGCCACAACCGGCGCATCCTGGCGCGCGACGCTGTTCGCCCACAGTTTGGAGCCGCACGCGGTCGGCCAATCGAATACGTCGAAGATGTCCTTGACGCCGATGGGGATGCCGTGCAGCGGCCCGCGATATTTGTTGTTCGCGAGTTCATCGGTGAGGCGTTTCGCTTCGGCCCGGGCATATTCGCGATCGACGAACACCCAGGCGTGTACGTGCTTCTCCCAGCGGTCGATGGCGTCGAAACATTGCTCGACCAGATCGATAGGCGTGATGCGTCGTCCCTTTATCGCCTCGGCCGCTTCGTGAATCGTCAGCATGAGTCCATGGTCCGTGGTTCGTGGTCCGTAGTCGAATCGTGAGGGTAAGTGTACAGTGAACGGGATGGGACGTGTATGAAAATCTTCGGTCCGGCCACGGACCTCGGACTACGGACTACGGACAAATGACGAAGATTGCCATCCTTGGCGGCACCGGCTATACCGCCTGCGAACTGATCAAGATCCTGCTGCGGCATCCGCACGCCGAGATCGTTGCCGTCACCTCGCGCGATCAAAAGACGCCCGCGGTCGCTGAGTCGCATCCAAGCCTGGCGGGCCGCATCAACCTGCGCCTGGAGCCGTTCGACGTCGATAAGCTCATCGCGAAAGGCGTCGAGTGCGTCTTCGGCTGTTTGCCGCACGGCGCATCGATGGACGCGATTCAACTCTTGCTCCTGCGTGGACTGCGCGTGATCGACCTCAGTGCCGACTATCGGCTGCGTGATGCGAACGTCTACGCGCAATGGTACGGTGAAAGCCATCATGATCTCGCCAATCTCGCGAGGGCGATTTACGGCCTGCCCGAAATCTACGGCGATGAGATCAGGTCCGCGCAACTCATCGCCAACCCCGGCTGCTATCCGCAAACGGGCATCCTCGGCCTCGCGCCGCTCGTGGCTGGCAAGTACGTCAAACTAAAGGACATCATCATCGACTCGAAGTCGGGTGTCTCCGGCGCGGGCCGTACGCCTAAGCCGAACACGCACTTCCCCGAATGCAACGAGAGCGTGGTCGCGTACAACGTCGGCCAGCATCGTCATACGCCGGAGATCGAGCAGACCCTGTCGGATGTGGCCGGGGAGCCCGTCGAGGTGATTTTCACGCCGCACCTGATCCCGATGGACCGCGGCATCTTCACGACGATCTACGCCACGCCGCACCGCGCCCTGACCGAGGCGCAACTGTTCGACGTCTATCGCGCCTATTATGCCAACGCGCCGTTCGTGCGCGTCACCAAGGAGATCCCCGCGACGAAAGACAGCGTGCACACCAACTTCATTGACATGACGGTGCGCGTCGTGCGCGGCCGCATCGTCGTGCTGGTCGCAGAGGACAACCTGATGCGCGGCGCGAGCGGGGTGGCGGTGCAGAATTTCAATCGGATGTATGGGTATGACGAGAAGCTGGCGCTATGGTAAGATAAATGATGGGCGAGAGTAACTTTTGTCAGAGTTGGAGAAAAGAACCATGCCGCCGCTTTCACTGGAAGAACGTGTCGCTGCGTTAGAGCAACAGGTGGCTCAACTGCAAGGAAACAAGAACAACGAACCTGGTGAAAAGGACTGGCAACAGACCGTTGGGATTTTCACCGACGATCCAGGCATGCTCGAAATTTTCGATGAGGCGATGAAAATCCGTGAAGCGGATCGCGCCAAGGCTCGCCGCCGTCATGCGCGCAAGCCAAAACGAGTCAAATCATGATAGTCCTGGACACCGATCACCTATCCATCCTGGTCAATGAGCGCGCATCGTTGCACCTGGAATTGTTCGCTCGGCTCAGGGATGCAAACGAACCGTTGCGAGTTCCCGTGGTTTGCGTGGAAGAACAGTGCAAGGGTTGGCTGGCCAAGATCAACCAGACGCGCGACATTTACCGACAAATCATTGCGTACGAACGATTCCGCAAACTGTTCCTTTTCTTCCGGAAGTGGGAGATGCTTCCGCTGGACGAAGCTGTGGCAGATCGATTCACCGAACTGCATGAGCCGAAAATCCGCATCGGCACGCAAGACCTGAAGATCGCGGCCATCGCTCTGGCAAACGATGCCTTGTTGCTTTCCGCCAACTTGCGCGATTTTCAGAAGGTTCCCGGCTTGCGCGTGCAGAACTGGTTGTTGCCATAGACTTCGCCAGCGGCGTGGCAGTGCAGAATTTCAATCGCATGTACGGGCATGACGAGAAGACGGGACTATGGTAGTTGCAATGGCTCACTAACCCTGAGCGCAAGCGAGGGAATAGCAGAATCCCTAGAATGATCGAGTGCTTTGCCAGGATTCTGCTATCCCCTCGCTTGCGCTCAGGGTTAGTCATATTTTTACCTCATCAATAACAAAATCGCAAATTTGGAGAGAACGATGAGCGAATTCCGCGTCGAAAAAGATTCCATGGGCGACGTGCAAGTCCCCGCCAAGGCCTACTACGGCGCCCAGACACAACGGGCCGTCGAGAACTTCCCCATCTCCGGGATGCCGCTACCGACGAAGCTCATCCGCGCGCTTGGCCTCGTCAAAGTCGCCTCGGCAATCGCCAATCGCGATCTCGGTAAGCTGAAGGGCGACATCGCCGAGCCGATCATCTCGGCCGCGCGCGAGGTCGCCGCCGGCAAGCATGACGCGGAGTTTCCGATCGACGTCTATCAGACCGGCTCCGGCACCTCCTCC
>SXGT01058162.1_pt1 | contig 27342 bp, 23 predicted proteins | sample 3176221 | NCBI WGS metagenome assembly SXGT01 (sample SAMN11356862, study PRJNA531348) | freshwater metagenome | isolation source: freshwater sample F1-120 | place: China: Fuxian Lake, Yuxi | collected 2017-12-25
AAAAAGACGTAGTCATTCTGCTCGATTCTATCACTCGTTTAGCGCGTGCATACAACACTGTGGTACCTCCAAGCGGAAAGATCTTGTCAGGCGGTGTAGACTCTAACGCACTTCATAAGCCAAAAAGATTCTTCGGAGCTGCTAGAAACATCGAAAATGGCGGCAGCTTAACCATTCTTGCGACCGCTCTAATTGATACTGGAAGTCGAATGGACGAAGTAATATTCGAAGAGTTCAAAGGAACTGGAAATCTTGAGGTTACTTTGGATCGAAAACTCATGGAGAAACGTATCTTTCCATGTATTGATATCAATAAGTCCGGAACTCGTCGCGAAGAGCTTCTAATGGATAAAGAGGTTCTAAATAGAGTTTGGATCTTAAGAAAAGTTCTTCAACCCATGAATGTTGTAGATAGCATGGAATTTTTGCTGGATAAGATTATGTCCACAAAAACGAATAAAGCTTTCTTAGATTCGATGAGTTCGTAGTAAAATTCTTCGGGTACATGAAACAAAGGTACCTAATTCTATTTTCACTAAGCGGTTTGATTCTGGCCTTAGACCAGTTGTTGAAGCATGTCGTTCATTTTAGGTGGCAGAATCAAGTTGAACAGCCCTTAATTTCTGGGTTCTTAACAGGCGTTTTAAAGCAAAACAACGGTTTTGCCTTTGGTTTTTTGCAGCAAGCCCCTAAAGAACTACAAGACATTTTCTTTATTGCGGTTCCAGCATTTGCTTTGGTTCTGATTGTGCTTATTTTTATTAAGCTTCAGGATGATCAGATGCTGACCTCTATAGCCTTAACGACTATTTTTTCTGGGGCGATTGGAAATCTTTTAGACCGAATTAAGTATGGATATGTAGTCGATTTTCTACAGTTTCATTGGCAAGGGAAGCCGACATTTCCTGCCTTCAATGTGGCCGATATCTCTATTTTAGTGGGGGTGATTTTGATGTTTATCAATACCCTTAGGCAAAACAGCAAAGTTAAGAGGGGTGAAAGGGCATCATTATGAAAGCGTTTCCAAAATGGAAAATACTCACCATAGTCATTACAGTTCCTTGGGTGATTTTGTTCGATCAGTGGACGAAGCAGATTGTTTTAAATAGGTTTCAATGGGGTGAAAGTGTTTCGGTGATAGATTCCTTTTTTGCTTTTACTTATGTAAGAAATATGGGGGCTGCTTTTGGAATTTTGCACAATGCCCCGTCTTACTTCAGAGATCCTTTCTTTATTCTTATTCCCATTCTTGCTTTGGTCATTATTACGGCTGTCTTAGCGAAGTTAAAAGCCAACCAAAAACTGACCGCAGTGGCCTTAAGCTTGGTGATGGGGGGAGCTGTGGGGAATTTAATAGATCGGGTTCGTTTTGGTTATGTAGTTGATTTTTTGGATGTTCATTGGAAGGAGATCTATCATTGGCCTGCGTTCAATATAGCTGATTCCTGTATTGTAGTTGGAGTTTGTTATCTGTTTATCCAATCGTTTTTCCAAGAGAATTCGTCCAAAGATGTAGGATAATCTATTCAATGAGTCAATAAAACCCTTCTATTGTGCCTAGCGCCATGCCGTGGTAGAAGAACCTCCTAATTTAACTTAGAAAACAGGGGTTTTTGTGACCGAAAAAGAACACAGTCATGATCTGAACGTAAAAAGCGTGGACCGTTTAAGCGCTACTAAAGTACGGCTTACCATTGAGTTTGCAGGGGATACCTTGCAAAAGCATGAGCAGATGATGGTGAATCGTTATGCTAAATCGGCTCGAATTCCAGGATTTAGACCTGGAAAAGCTCCGGCTAACTTAATCAAAGAAAAATTTAAAGAGGACATTCGAAGAGATGTAGTTTCTCATCTTTTAGAGGCGGGTCTTAGTGAGGCTCTTCAAAAGACAAAACTTTCCCCAGTCAGTCGTCCTCAAGTTCAGGTGAACGAGATTGGAAATGACAAGCCTTTTGTTTTCTCGGCTGAGTTTGAAGTTGAGCCGGAGATCAATTTAAAGGGTTACAAAGGAATGACTCTTAAGAAGCAGGTGACTGAACCCACTGATGAAGAGGTTCAAGGAACTTTTAAAAACTTGAGAGAGAGAATGGCAACTCTTGAGCCGCTATCTACGGATAAAGCTGAAAAAGGAAACTTTGCTGTGGTGGAAGTTGGTTTTTGTTTAAAAGACAATCCCCACAAAAAGGAAGAGGCTAAAAGTTATACAGTAGAATTGGGCTCGGAAAGAGTTCTTCCCAATGTTGAAAAAGCATTGATGGAAATGAAGGTGGGAGAGGCTCGTGAAGTTGATGAAACATTTCCTGCGGAGTACGGAGACAAAGAGCTTTCCGGAAAAACAGCATTGTTTAATGTTAAGTTATTGGAACTAAAAAAGCGCATTCTTCCTGAGTTAGACGATGCCTTTGCTTCTCAGTTAAAAGAAGGGGCTACCTTAGAGTCTTTGACTATAGAAATTCGCGAAAATATCAAGCAATCCAAAGAAGAAGAGTTCAAAAAAGAACAACGACAAGAGATTGTGGATCACCTGATTGCTGAGCATAAATTTGAGGTTCCTCAAACGTTAGTTCAGGAGCAAACTACGGCTCTAATGGATTGGATGAAAGAGGATTTTAAACGCCGTGGAATTAAGATGCCTCAACCTAAGCCTGAAGAGTTTGAGTCGATTAAACAGAGAGCTGAAAACATGGTTAAAAGCACCCTTATTTTAAAAGAGATTGCGATTAAAGAAAATATTCAGCTCAACAAGGAAAAACTTGAAGCTCGAGTTAATGAAATAGCGACTCAGCTTGGTAAAAGCGTTGAAGAATCTCAAAAGTTCCTAAATGAAAAAGGAATCATTCAGCGTTTGAGAGATGAAATCCTTACCGATCAACTTTTTGAGTTTTTGGTCGGCAATGCAAAAATTGCAAAATAGGGGAAAATTTTTCCCCTTTTTATGAGCTTGGTATGAGACCCGTAGTTCTAGCACTACGGGTCTTGTCATTTTTTATTAAGAGAGGTTTAATTAGTAAATTAGGAGGGCACACTCCATGTCCGGCATCCTCTCTCTTTCTAAAACTATTTCTTCAACGCAACCTAATTTAAACGCAACAGAAACCACCAATAGCTATCTTGTTCCCATGGTGATTGAGCAAACATCACGCGGGGAGCGAAGTTTTGATATCTATTCTCGGTTACTTAAAGAACGGATCTTATTCATTGGAACTGAGATCAACGATGCTGTTGCAAATCTTTTTATCGCGCAATTACTGTTTTTAGAGTCGGAAGATCCTGAAGGGGACATTCATATCTATATCAACTCTCCTGGCGGCAGTGTTTCGGCGGGTCTTGGAATGTATGATATGATGCAATATATCAAGCCTGATATCTGCACCTACTGTACAGGATTAGCTGCCAGTATGGGGGCCTTGCTATTATGTGCAGGAACAAAAGGAAAGCGTTATTCTCTGCCCCACTCCCAAATTATGATCCACCAACCTTTAGGTGGAGCTCAAGGTCAAGCGACCGATATTGCTATCCAAGCTAAGCAGATTCTTCTTTTGAAAGAAAAGCTTAATCATATTTTGGTAAGGCACACGGGCCAGCCGTATGACAAGATCGAGAAAGATACCGATCGCGACCGCTATATGTCTTCTGGAGAGGCCAAAGATTATGGTATTGTCGACCATGTGGTGATGGAGCGCGGCAAAGGTGGAAACTTGAAATAAAGAGATTCCGTTTTTGACTTCAATTGTTTAGGGTTTAAAAAAGTTAAAACTTACTTATGAACCGATTAGTAAATCATTAAAACAGTGAGGCATTCATGAGTCGCCGAGATAGCGAAAGCTTCGGAAATCTAGTTTGTAGTTTCTGTGGAAAAAGCCAGCGAGAGGTGAAAAAACTAATCGCCGGTCCCACTGTTCATATCTGTGATGAATGTATTGAGTTGTGTAACGACATCATCGCTGAAGAGGCTCAAAAAGAGGATGTTCGTACTGGCACAACTAAAATTCCAAAGCCTGCCGAGATCAAGGCTGTTTTAGATGATTATGTGATCGGCCAAGATCAGGCGAAGCGAACCCTCTCCGTTGCGGTTCACAATCATTACAAAAGAATTCAGGCTAAAGAGAGAGGGGGACCGGGATCAGAAGTTGAATTACAAAAGAGCAATATTCTTCTGATTGGACCTACAGGAAGTGGAAAAACTCTACTAGCTCAAACTTTGGCGAAGCTTCTTAAAGTTCCTTTTAGTATTGTGGACGCTACCACACTCACTGAAGCGGGCTATGTGGGTGAGGATGTAGAGAACATCATTCTCTATCTTTTACAGAATGCCGATTACGATATTGAAAAAACGCAAAAAGGGATCGTTGATATCGACGAAATCGATAAAATTGCTCGAAAAGGAGAAAATCCTTCTATTACCCGTGATGTATCGGGTGAGGGCGTTCAACAGGCCTTACTAAAAATCTTTGAAGGAACCCGAGCCAATGTGCCCCCGAAAGGCGGCAGAAAACATCCTCAGCAGGAATTTCTTCAAGTGGATACCACCAATATTTTGTTCATCTGCGGAGGGGCGTTCGTAGGTCTTGATAAGGTGGTTGAGCAACGAAGTCAAAAACGAAGCATGGGTATTGGTGCGGACGTTAAAGGACAAAAGGAAAAATCTAAAGAAAGTCCTTTAAGCCGGGCTTTACCTGAAGATCTACTAAGATTTGGAATGATCCCTGAGTTTATTGGTCGTCTTCCAGTTCTCGCAACTCTAAATGAGCTTGATGAGCCTTCTTTGGTTCGTATCTTAACTGAGCCCAAAAATGCCATCATCAAGCAGTATCAAAAGCTGTTTGAGTTTGAGAATGTAAAATTAAACTTCTCTGATTCGGCTCTTAATACAGTGGCTAGAGAAGCGCTTAAGTCGAAAACAGGAGCTCGCGGTTTGAGATCTATTCTTGAAAATGCAATGCTAGATATTATGTATGAGTTACCCTCTATTGCGAACCTCAAGGAATGCAATATCGACGAAAATGTAATTCTTAAAAAGGGCAAGCCAGAGCTTATGTATACGACATCTGAAGAACAGGCTGCAGCTGCAGAGAAAAAAGAAACTGCTTAATTAATTTGTCATTAAATATTTGTGCGACTCTCTGAGTTGAAAACAGGGGGTCGCTTTTTTTTTAGTTTTTTAGCGCTCCTGATACTTAGTGTTAAAAAATTAAATATTTCCGAGCTTATATTCATCTTGTTAAGTACTGTATAATTAAATCAGGGGAGGCCAGCGGTTATGACTAAAAAACAAGAAGCAACTTCTCTGTACTCATTACTTCCATTAAGAGACATTATTGTTTTTCCTCACATGGTTGTGCCGTTGTTTGTGGGGAGAGAAAAATCTATTCGAGCACTCGAAGATTCGATGAACGATAGAAAACAGATTGTCTTAGCGGCTCAGAAAAAAGCGCAAAACAATAATCCCAACGAAAAAGATATCTACAGTGTTGGAACTTTAGCTAACATCATTCAACTTTTAAGACTTCCAGATGGCACACTTAAAGTTTTAGTCGAAGGTGTGAGCCGAATTCGAATTACAAAGTACGCCGAAAAAGATTCGATTTTTAAAGTCGAGGGAGAACTCCTTGATGAATGTGTGAGTTCAATGGTGGAGGCTGAGGCCTTCGTAAGAAGTATCAAAGGTATTTTTGAAAACTACGTTAAGCTCAATAAACGTATTCCTCCTGAATTACTGATGTCAGTTCTGTCCATTGAAGATCCTGGAAAACTCTCCGATACGATTATTCCTCATTTAAATATCAAAGTAGATGAGAAGCAAAAACTTCTTGAAATGACCGATGCTTGTCGACGTCTTGAGCGCTTAATGGGGCTCATTGAAGGCGAAATAGAGATTCTTCAAGTTGAGAAAAAAATCCGCTCTCGAGTTAAGAAACAGATGGAGCGTTCTCAGAAAGAGTACTATCTAAATGAGCAGATGCAGGCAATTCAGAAAGAGCTTGGCGAGAGAGATGAATTTAAAAACGAAATTGTAGAGCTTGAAAAAGAACTTAAGAGAAAACGACTTCCTGAAGAGGCGTTAAGAAAAGCTCGTTCAGAAATCAAAAAACTTAAGATGATGTCTCCTATGTCTGCTGAAGCTACGGTGGTCAGAAACTACTTGGATTGGATGCTGAATATTCCATGGAATGAGAAAACCGAAGATAAGATCGATGTAGATGCGGCTGAGAAAATGCTGGATGAGGATCATTACGGTTTAAAACCTGTTAAAGAGCGAATTCTAGAACATTTAGCGGTTCAAAGTTTGGTTGAGAAGATGCAAGGTCCTATTCTCTGCTTAGTGGGGCCTCCAGGTGTGGGGAAAACTTCTCTAGCTAGATCTATTGCGCGTTCAATCGGTCGAAATTTTGTAAAAATATCACTCGGTGGAGTGAGGGACGAAGCAGAGATTCGTGGGCACCGAAGAACTTACATTGGAGCTCTTCCTGGTAAGCTTGTTCAAGGGATGAAAAAAGCAGAGGCAAACAACCCAGTTATTTTGTTGGATGAGATCGATAAGATGAGCACCGATTTTAGGGGAGATCCTAGTAGCGCCCTTCTTGAGGTTTTAGACCCTGAACAGAATCGTTTCTTCTCTGATCACTATTTAGAGGTAGAGTACGATCTTTCGAATGTCATGTTTATTACAACGGCGAATTCTCAACACACCATTCCGTTACCTTTACTTGATCGCTTAGAGATTATTAATCTTTCCGGTTACACTGAAGAAGAGAAGATGGAGATCGCTAAACGCCACTTGATTCCAAAAGAGATCGCGCGACATGGTTTAGATGAGAATAAAATAACCTTTGCAGATCAAGCTATTGAAGATCTGATTCGTCACTATGTTAAAGAAGCTGGCGTAAGAAGTTTAGAGCGTGAGGTGGGAGCCGTAAGTAGAAAAGTCGCTCGAAAATGGGCTGGTAAAGGGAATGAAAAAACTAAGGTTACAGTTAATTCCAAAAAGCTGACGGATCTTCTTGGCCCTCATAAGTATCGTTATCAGAAAACTGAAGGGACTTCTGAGGTTGGACTTGTAAACGGGTTAGCCTACACCGAAACCGGTGGGGATATGCTTACAATAGAGGTTTTACAGCTTCCGGGAAAAGGAAAGCTAACGCTTACAGGTAAACTAGGTGATGTAATGCAGGAATCTGCTCAAGCGGCTATAAGCTATGTTCGCTCTCGAGCGAAATTACTAGGTCTCGCAAATGACTTTTACGAAAAAGTAGATCTACACATCCATGTTCCTGAAGGGGCGATTCCTAAGGATGGACCTTCCGCAGGGATTACAATGGCTACAGCATTTGTCAGTTGTTTAACTGGGAAACCAGTTAGCAAAGATGTGGCTATGACTGGAGAGATTACTCTTCGAGGAAATGTACTTCCCATTGGGGGCTTAAAAGAAAAGATCTTTGCAGCTTATCGTGGGGGGGTGAAGAAGATTTTGATTCCTCAGGAAAACGGTAAGGATCTTAGAGATGTTCCCAAAAGCATTCTGAAGAATATTAAGGTCGTGGAAGTTTCTCATATGGATCAGGTATTACGGGAAGCTATCGATGCAGAGGAAATTTTTGTTGGAGTTGCTCCAGGGGCTTCGGCCGCAGAAATAAAACCCGATGTGAATGCGCTAAGAACTGAGCCTCCTTTAGCTCGAGCCAATTGAGCTGGGTGTATTCCTCTTGTGTACATAAATCGATGTAATATCAAATAATTAGTATTGATTTGATGCGTCAAATTATTTACAATCAACTTATATTTAGTCAGTTGTCAGAAAATTTAACATGGGTTGGCAGTTATCATCAGGCAACATTTAACCTTTTAACAGTTGTTCGTTAGCCTTTGGAGGGCTTTTTATGAAAACCTGTAAAACATGCGGAAATCCCAAGACTCTCTATATATTCAATAATAAAACGGTCTGTGCGAAGTGCGATGATCTCGTGTTTGATTTAGAGATCGAATGTGATGAAGAAACAGATCAAAATAAAACCACAAATAAACCTCAAACTAATCCAGGGTTAAGGAAAACAAATATTCCAGCTAAAAAATAGTGAGGCTATATCGATAGTGTTCACTTTATTAAATAATTTAAGGGATAAAATTATTTAATAAAGTGAATAAATACAAAGGGCACCGCTTTGGGATAAAGCCGGGCCCTTTGTTTATTTAACAAGCTGTTTTAAAGCATCGACCCGATCAGTTTTTTCCCAAGTGAAACCTTTGGATGAAGTTCTTCCAAAGTGACCATAAGCGGCTGTTTCTTCATAAATGGGTCTTAAGAGATCCAAGGCTTTAATGATATCTGTAGGTTTGAAACCAAAAACTTCTCGGGCTGCAGAATTTAGTTTGGCTGAAGAAACCGTTCCAGTTTCAAAATCTTCGATCATTAAAGAAATAGGTTCAGCAACTCCGATAGCATAAGCCACTTGAACTAAACAACGCTTAGCTAGACCCGCAGCCACAATGTTTTTAGCTACATAACGAGCCATATAAGAAGCTGATCTATCTACTTTAGAGGGATCTTTACCTGAAAAGGCTCCCCCGCCATGAGCCCCATGTCCACCATAAGTATCGACGATAATTTTTCGTCCAGTAAGTCCACAGTCCCCCATAGGCCCGCCAATAACAAATCTACCTGTAGGGTTAATAAAATATTTCGTTTTGGAATCTAAAAGTTTGGTTGGAATGGTTTTTTTAATAACCTCTTCCATGACAGCATCCGTAAGTTCATTATGGCTTACTTCTGGGCTGTGTTGAGTTGATACGACAACAGTTTCTACTCGCTTTAAACTTCCGTTTTCATATTGAACAGTAACTTGTGCTTTTCCGTCAGGTCTTAAAAAACCTAATGTTCCCTCTTTGCGAGCTTCAGAAAGACGTTTACAGAGATTGTGGGAGTAAAAGATTGTAGCTGGCATGAATTCAGGAGTTTCATCGCAAGCATAACCAAACATGAGTCCTTGATCGCCAGCCCCTTGTTCTTTATGGAGCCCCTGCCCTTCGGTTACGCCCATGGAGATATCGGGAGATTGCTTACCCATGGCAGTAATAACTCCACAGGTTTTATAATCAAATCCCATGTCATCACTGATATAGCCGATACGTTTAATCACATTACGGGCAACTTCTGTTGGGTTGAAAACAGCAGTGGTTGTCACTTCACCACTGATGATAGCGAGTCCTGTTGTAACCAAGGTTTCGCACGCAACTCGCCCTCTTGGATCTTGAGCTAAAATGGTATCTAGAACCGCATCTGAGATTTGGTCTGCTATTTTATCTGGATGACCTTCAGTCACCGATTCGGAAGTAAATAAACAATCCTTCAATTTCATAAAACACCTTTAATTTAAGGAGCACAATTTGTTTCAGTCTGGGAAAAGGGAAACTTGTGCTTTTAAAGGTATTTTGTCAACTTTGCTACGGAAATTCAAGGGGCTTTTAAAGGGCTTTATTTTCTTTTTAGTTTCGTAGGAGGCTGAAAGCCATCTTCACTTTCTTCAAAGCCTTCATTTGAAAAATCTTTGGCTTTCCTACGTTTTTTTACCACGAGGAGAATAAGCAGTAGAAATCCGGCTAAACCCATAAGTCCAGCAAACATATTCTGTTCGATAATCTTTTGTATATCAAAGCCCACTGGAGATGATTTTACCGATTCTTTTTTAGACTCGACTGCTATTGGAGGCGGTTCTTCAATTTGAGCCTCTTGAACGGGAGGCGGTTCAACGACTGGAGGGGGTTGAACAGGCTGTGTTTCAACGGGTTGTTGTATTACGGGCTCAGACTTAGCAATTACAGTTTCTACTGGCTTAACTGTGAGATCTTTGGGATAGATTGCTATCTTTTGTTCCACTTCTAGTTTTTTTGGACTTTTAATACCATTGATTACGGCGATTTCAGTCCAGCTCTTAGGACTTCCTAATTTCTTTTGAGCGATTTTGGATAGCCAATCTCCTTGAGTCACTAAGTACTCCTCGGCGACAATGTCGTTTTCCTTGTAAAAGGAATCCATTTTCGAGTCTTTTGGGTTTTTAGCAGAGGCGTAATAAAGAATTTTACCTGGACCCCAATTTTTTCCATTCCACCTTGTAAGTTGTTTAGCCTTTTCGGGAGATCCATAAATCAGTGATGAAACATTTTGAGGGGTATCGCCATTTCTAACGAAATAGAAACGATTAAGTTTGACTCCCTTTCGAGTGATAGCCTTAGCGGGAATTTTTGGAACTTTATTTGATGCGACGTACCCAGATCTCTTTGCTGGCCTTTTCTCAAGGTTAAGTGTTTCTTGAGATAGGGGTTCCATTTCAGGAGTAATGGTATCTTTAGCCGCAAGTTCATCAGTTTTTGGCTGAATAGGTTCAACGGATTCTAACTCGGACTCTAATTTTGAGCCTTCAGCAGCACTTCCAATAACAGCTCCATTGGCAGTTGCGCCTTCCTCAGGAGAAGATGAGGGGGGGGCACTAGGGGCGTCGCTTTCAAGTTCATTTTCAAAAGAGGATTCGTTGGAGGTTGTAGGATTTTGCGTATTATTAGCTAAGGGATCTTGCTTGGAATCGGTTGATAAGCTTTCCAATTCTAACTCTTTTTCAAGAGAATCAATAGGCTCGGCTTCTGTAGTGTTTTTGTTGTCAGCCAGTGGCCCTTCGAGAGAGTTTTGTTCAGAGAGAGGTTCTGAATTTGAACTATCACCTGCCTCATTTGAATTAGAGGCCTGTTCTGAGGAGCTAGAATCAGAATTGGTATCGGCTTCGGAAAAAGAGGCCTCATCATTATAAACATCTTCATCACTGCGATTTTGGTGCGCACAGGATAAGAAAGCAATCATTCCCGCAACAAGCACCCCACTAAGGGATGGGAGAAAAATATCTCTAGATTTCATAGCCAGATCCTTTTTAAAGAACTTTGAAGTTAGTCTCTTCCATAAGAGTTATCGGTTAAAAGGAAGGGAAAGATTAGCTTCTAGGTATGAATGTTGTAAGGCTGTCAAAAAACTTCCTCGAAGAATTCACAACTTTGTTATAAACTCCACATTTCAATATGGCTAAGATTCAGAACAAAAATAACAAGAAGCTCCGATTGCTCCCTCTTGGCGGGTTAGGTGAGATAGGAATGAATTGTCTTGTTCTTGAGTATGGGGACGATAGTGTTCTTATTGATTGCGGAGTGCAGTTTCCAGATAGTCATTGGCCGGGAATGGATCTCTTGGTTCCCGATTTTGAATATGTCAGAAAAAGGCTGGATAGTCTTCGCGCAGTTGTGGTTACTCACGGTCATGATGATCATATTGGGGCTATTCCCTATCTGCTAAAAGAAAAAGAGCTCGATATTTATTCGACGCCCTTTCCCAAAGGGTTAATTAGTCAAAAATTAACGGAGCACAGCGACTTAAAAAATGTTCGATTTCACACAATTGAAAGCAGAAAGAAATTTAAAATTGGGCCCTTTACTTTTGACCCTATTCCAGTCCAACACTCCATTATTGAGGCGTTAGCCTTTGCAATCGAGACACCGGTTGGAACTGTCATTCACTCAGGTGATTTTAAGCATGATGCCCATGAGACATCTCAGGGAAAAATAGGTTTCGAGCCTTTTGAAGAGTGGGGGAACAAAGGTGTCGCACTTCTACTTTCTGATAGCACAAATGCAGAGAGGCCCGGACATACCTTATCCGAAATGGAGATACGGGATTCATTTGATCAGATTTTAAAGCGGCAAAAAGGCAGAATAATTATTGCGCTTTTTGCCTCAAATATAAAACGGATAGAAAAGTTATTACAATTGGCTCACTCTCAAGGGAAAAAAGTGGCCTTTGCAGGTCGCAGCATGCACTCCTACACGAAGTTGGCTTTTGAGCAAAACTCTCTTTCGATTCCACCCGATACTCTTATCCTCTTAGAACAGATGGGGCAGTATCCTGATGACAAAATGATCGTTTTTGTTACGGGCAGTCAGGCTGAGCCACAATCGGCTTTGCTCAGAATTTCTGTGGGGATTCACAAGGATTTCCAGATTCGACAAGGAGATCTAGTTGTGATGTCGAGTCGATTTATTCCTGGAAATGAGCGAGCTATTTCAAAAATGATCGATCAGTTGTATCGAGCTGGAGCTGAGGTCATTTATGAGTCAATTCACCAGGTTCATGTTTCGGGTCACGGACAACAAGATGAGTTGCTAATGATGCTAAAGGCAACTAAGCCTAAGTATTTTATTCCAATACATGGGGCCTATCGACACCTCTCAAAACATGCCGGACTTGCCGAAGAATCTGGTGTGAAACCTGAAAACATCAGAGTGATTGAAGACGGTCATTTGGTTGAGTTATCAGATGAGGGTCTAGAGGTTGTTGAAAAGATAGAGCTCAATAAAAGTGTGGTTGTAGGCACCAGTTTTATGGAGGGAGGTCCGGATGTTTTTACTCAGCGGAGCAATCTTTCAAAAACTGGAATAGTGTTCGCGGTATTTATGCGTGACGCCAAAAGCTTAAAGCTAATAGCCCCCCCCGTGGTTCGCCCTTACGGACTGATGTATTTCCAAGGGGAAAATCCTGATTATGTAATTGAAGAGGCAGAGGATCACTTAGAAGATATTTACTATGATTCTTTGCACTCAGGCGAACTGGAGGAGATGTTGCGCCTAGAGGGGCGGCGATTCTACAAAAAGCGAGCGAGTCACAAGCCAGTTTTCATTCCATTAGTTCTAGATGTCTAAATATTTTTAGCCGTACTGAGGCATATAGCACTAACCAGTTAACTCCGCACCAGCTGGGTAGTTGCTTTTATTGCAAAGCTTTGTTGCGCCTCCTACGAGTACCAAGAGTACACGGTTGTCGGCGCGTCTCGCTTTGCTATCTAAAATCAACTCACCGATCTGATACGGAGTTAACTGGTTAGTGCTATAGAATCTTCTTTTCCTACAGGGGCCCAATCGTATTATACTTTCCTCTTTGCTTTAAAGATCGGAGCTTTCCATGGCGAGATATCTTTTGTTTCAAAGACTAAAAAAAATAGCTTCAGAGGTTCTTTTAGAAAGCTCCAAAAAACAATCGAATCCAGAAACTGCAAGCGGTGTGTCTCGTAGAGAATTTCTTTTGGGAACTATGGCATTAACGGCAGCGGGTCGTCCATTAAAAGCCATTGAGAAATTTATTCCAGCTTCAGTAGCGGCAGGTTCTCATGGGAATGTAATCATCGTGGGAGCAGGTGTTTCTGGCTTAGTGGCTTCATATCGATTAACTCAAGCTGGGGTTCAGCACCAGGTCTTTGAGGCTAATGATCGATTGGGTGGAAGAATTATCACACAAAATAAGTTTAATGATGAGGGTATGTTCTGTGAGCTTGGCGGAGAACTTATCGATTTAAATCAGGCAAGCATTATTGGACTTTGTCGTGAGCTTAATGTTCCTCTTGAAGATTTTACTGATAACGATTCTGGATTTAGTAAGATCTATTTTTCCCATGGAAAAATTCGTTCCGAAGCAGAGTTTCAAGCGGCAGCTAAACCCCTTCTACGATTAATGCTCAAAGACATGAGTTTAATGAGTGTAAATGGAAACTATGAGATGCCCACCTATAGGAAAAAGTTGGGTCCGAAAGTGGAAGCTTTGGATCGAATGTCTCTAGTGGAATATCTTCAATCGAAGAAAAACTCTGTCGAGAGTTGGCTATTGGATTTGGTTCAAGAGGCCTATGAAAGTGAGTTTGGAATTACAGCTGGAATGCAATCGGCCCTTAATCTTTTAGCCTTATTTGATAATGATCCCAATCAGTCTTTTAACATGTACGGGGATTCTGATGAGAGTAAACGGGTGGTGGGAGGTAACTCAAATCTCATTCTAGCGTTAGAGAAGAGGCTCTCAGGTAAAACCAAAATACACTTAGAGCATCCCTTGGTGAAAATTTCTGATAAGGGGAAAAAGCTTAAGTTAACTTTTATGTCACAGGGTAAATCTGAAACTGTAACCGCAGATCGGGTTATCATGACGGTTCCCTTTTCTGTCCTTAGAGGGGTTGAGGGGATCGATAAGCTGGATTTAAGTCCTGCAAAGAAAAAAAGTATTGCAGAACTTGGTTATGGAACAAATTCAAAACTTATGATCGGTTTCAAGGAAAAATTCTGGAGACAAAAAACCGGAGAGATTCCTCCGTCCCGCGGAACGATATTTGGAGATTTTCCAACTCAGTGTTTTTGGGAAACTAGTCGACTTCAAAAGGGAACTCATGGAATTCTAACCGCCCTTTTTGGCGGAGAAAAAGGGCTTAATCCCAAGCCCAATATTTTAGAGGCCACACTTAAAGACTTAGAAAAAATTTATCCCGAAGCATCTGCCAAAGTTGATGGGAATAAATCCTTTATGACCTGGCCAAAACTTGCCTATGCGAAGGGAAGTTACAGCAGTCCCAAGGTGGGACAATACACCACCATTATTGGCGCAGCAGGAGAACCTGAACTGGATAGGCGGTTACTATTCGCCGGTGAACATTGTAGTGTTCAAAAACAGGGGTATATGGATGGGGCGGTAGAGTCGGGAAACGAGGTGGCGAAACAGTTTTTAGAGGCTCGAGAACGAGTTGTTTCTGAGAAGTAAAGGCAGCTGTGTTTAGACAGCACTCACCGATATAATTGAAAACTTTTCCACATCCACTAGCCCTTTGTCGGTAAGCTTTAAAGATGGAATGACAGGTAAACTTAAGAAAGCTAATTGAAGAAAGGGTTCAGCAAGAGTGCATCCGATAGATCTGCTAGCCTCTCGAAGTTTAAGCAGCTTTTGCTCCACTTCACGAGGAGAGGATTCAGCCATTAATCCCCCTATAGGCAATGCTAAATTTGCGAGTAATGTTTTGTTTTGAACCACAGCAAAACCCCCTTGGGTGTCGATAAGGGTCTTTAAAGCTGCCTGCATATCAGAGAGATCTGAACCCACGACAATTAAATTATGACTATCGTGTCCCACACTGGATGCAATAGCGCCGCTAAAATTTTCTCCAAAACCGTTTACATAACCATTTGCGGGCTTAGATCCCTTTCCATAACGTTCTAGAACAGTTAATCGAGCTACCCCTTTTTTCTTTGAATCTCCGACTTCTCGATCGGTGATAATTTTTCCTGGATTAACTACTATGATATGAACTCTGCCCTCAACTCCCTTAAGTTCATTTATTTCGGGGAGGTGGGCCTTTACAGTTTGACGAGCGGTGGTTGAAATGGCCGGACTTTTTTCCAGTTCCTTAACCCATTTTCCTTTAACCCATACTTCAGAAACCTGACACTGTTCAGAGTCTTCCAAAACAACTAAGTCGGCACTATAGCCAGGAGCAATGGCCCCCTTTTTTAAGAGTCCACGATCGAGTCCGTAGTGTCGCGCCACACTCCAAGAAGCCGACCGGTATGTTACTTCAGGGCTTATTCCTTTTTGAATTGCAGTTCGTATTAAAAAATCTAGATGACCTTCTTGAGCAATATCTAATGGATTTCTATCATCGGTGCAGAAGCCTATGCTGCTCGAAGTCGCCATGTTTAGAAGAGGAACCAAAGTTTTTAGATCCTTAGCGACACTTCCCTCTCGTATCCAAACCTTCATTCCCTTAATCAATTTCTCATGGGCTTCATCTAACCTTGAGGATTCGTGACAGGTGGAGATTCCAGTAGAGGCATAAGCCGACAATTCTCGTCCTTGAAGTAGAGGACAGTGACCATCAATATTACTTTCAGAAAAGAAGGCCAGTTTTTTTAAAACCTCGGAATCGGAGTTAAGAACCCCAGGTACATTCATCATCTCTGCTAAACCCAGAGCCTTGGGATGCAAGGCCAGTGGCGCCAAGTCTTCGATCGATAGAGTTCCCCCTCCATTAGTTTCCATGTGAGTCGCTGGAACGCATGAACTTAACATTATCCTTAAATCCATAGCCATATTCTCAGCCGATTTAAGAAAATATTGAATACCACTGAGGCCGCTGACATTAGCTAATTCATGGGGATCACAGATTGCAGTTGTAGTTCCCTTTGATAAAACGATCGATTCAAAATTGGATGGAATCAGACACGAGCTTTCAACATGTACATGAGCATCAATAAAGCCTGGGACCACTTTTTTTCCCTTGAGATCGATTATTCGGTGCCCCTTTAATCCAGCTTCTAGAGCTACTAAAGTGCCATCGATAATTCCCAACTCTCCCTTTCTCCATTCACAAGAGAAAACATCTAAAAAGGTGCCATTTTTAAATAGGGTATCACAGGGAATTCGTCCCATAGCTGCATCTACTCTTCGACCCATTTTTTCCATTAAATCCATTAGAAGTCCTATTCAATAGTTAACCTATTTTAAAGTTTTCAAAGGTAAAAGAAAATGCTGAAATAGATTTTATGACCATTCTAAAATCAACCGTTCTGCTCATTTTATTTTTAACTGTAGCTAGCGGGGCAAATAATTTTATTTCTCAGCCAGAAAAAGAGAAAACAAATATACTTCCAGTTCCTATTTTCAGACAATCGACCTCTTATAGTTGTGGAGCGGCCGCTCTTCAGTCGGTTTTACATTACTGGAAAGTCAGTGAAGAGGGGGAGATGGCTTTTCATGAGCCTTTGCAGACCGACAAAGAATTTGGAACTCATCCAGTTTCTATAGCTAACTATGTCAAAAGTCTCGGGCTTAAGGTCGAGCTCAAGACTCAAACCAGTTTTTCAGATCTGGAATCTGCGATTGATCGTAAAGAGCCCGTAATTGTAGATTTTCAAGGATGGGGTCCCCCGGGAACCAAAGATTACAGTAATATTTGGGAGGATGGCCATTACGGAGTCATCATTGGGTATGATGAAACCTATTTCTATTTAATGGATCCTGTTTTGGGATCCTCGTATGGGAAACTTGAAAAAAATGATTTTCTTAGGCGTTGGCACGATATTGAAACTCGAAATGGAAAGGCTGAGTATTTTATTCAATCGGCTATTTTTATATCGGGAATTGAAAAGCTAAAAAAATTCCCTTCCGAAACAGTTTTAATTAATTAGACCTATTGTAGATTTGACAGCATTAAGTCGTAAATCTTATGAGTTATTTCTTCAACTTGAGATTTGTCCATTCCTACAGTAGGTATAGGAGGAAGAACTCGGACTTTAATAGTTCCCTTTTTCAATATTTTTTTATTAAAATTAACAAGCTCTCCAAACTCAGCAATAATAATCGGAACTAACGGAACCTGCGTAGCAATAGCCAAATGAAAGGCCCCCTTTTTGAAAGGTAATAGCCCTTTTCCCGTTCTGTTTCTTGTCCCCTCCGGAAGAATTCCCACGGAAAGATTTTGATTTTTTACAGCTTCAACAGCTTCATCAATTTGTGAAATCGCCTTTCTTTTGTTTTTCCGATCAATGAGTATTCCGCCAGAATATTTAAATAACCAACCAAATAAGGGTATTAGACCAATCTCTTTCTTCCCTATCGCAACGGTATTAGGAGGACAGATAGCTCCATAAATCGCAAGATCCAGAGCGCTTTGATGATTTCCCACAAAAATACAGGGCTGACTTGAGGTTAAATTCTCTTCCCCTTCAATTTCGAGTTTGATTTGTAAAATAGGAAATATTCCAACCGCTAAAAAGTTAACGGTCTTTGCAAACATTGTGGATCTTTCTTTACTCAATAACGTGATAACTAGATAAATAACACTGGTTAAGAAGGTCCAAAAAATGACTGCCAGTAGTTTGAGATAAAATAAAATAATTTGCATATAGCAAAGCTTACTCGTAAGCGTGAAATAAAAAAAGAAGGGATTGGAAATAATCCCAATCCCCCTCTTATAATCTTAAGTAAAGGAATAACTAGTTTTCAATATGGCAATCGGTAGCCTGGAGCTTTTTTACGGCTTCAATAATAGTCTGTTTTTCTTCATCTCCCCAAGATCCCTCGGTGCTTTCTATGAGTTGTCCTTTGCAGTTTATTACATAGGTCGAGGGGTATCCTGAAGTTCCCAGTTGAGAAATAAGTTTTCTAGAGCTGTCTTTTAAAACGGGATGATTTGGATTGTGTTTTTGAATCCAGGTCGCATAGGAAGCATTATCACGATCGACTCCCACATCAAGAACCTGAACTCTAGGATCACTCGCAAACATAGTCGCTAGATCATTCACTTTAGGGGCATTTTGATTGCAGTAAGGGCAATTCAAGAAATAGGCTTCAACCACAAAGATGCCCTCTGGGTGGTCGGTCATTTTATAAACGCCCCCTTCTCCATTCATAATAGGTAGTTCTACGGGGCTGACTGCAAATAAATCCATTGTGTAAAAACTGCAAACCAATAACGCTAGCGTGAATATAGCTTTCATAGTTCTTTCTCCCTTGGGTTGATTCTAATTGAGGTGTTTGAGGTTAATTAGGATGCTAAGTATTAGAGTGGCACAATCTCACTTAAGTATATAGGGTTTAGCTGTCTTTATCATGATCTCCTGTTAAGAGCTGTTCTAACGCTCTGTGAACAGCAGTTCTCGATGAGCCACAGCGCATGGTAAAAATCGGAGTCATTCAAGAATTTACGAAAAGGTTTTTCTGGTACTTCTCAATTAGCCTTAAAATTTATTCACCGAGAATCGCTGGGGATAGATACTTGAATAGAGTTCATGGTCAGTTCGAAAGCGTCGGGGTGGGAAGAGCACATTCTTTACTCATTATTTTTAGGAGATGAATAATTCCACCCAATAAGATTATTACTCCCCAGGTGGGAATGCTTAATGCCTCAAGAGTATTATTAAAGCTCTTTCCAACAACTCCTTCAGTTGTTAAAGCAATTAATACAAAGCTTGTCAGCCCGTACACCAACAAAACCTTGCTATTTTTATATCGATGAGTTCCCTGAGTGATTAAAACGCAAAATGCAGGCACATAAAAAATAAAATAATGAACTCTCGTACTTGGGTTTAAGAAAGTCATCAAGGCAAGCCCCAAAGCCCACAGAGCAACTAAATACTCTCGACTGTTTTTTCGTTGCACATAAGTCACATAAAAAAAATAGGTTGAAATCAATAAAATCATTCCCTTGGTAAGAACTGAAAAAGTATCTTCCGTCATCTTGAGCACAGTTGCAATTCGAGCAACTAATGACGGAAAACATAAAATATCTACGACGCCCACCAGGGAGTTATCTTTTTGATAGGTTGAGATATTAGCAATCAGGCCTCGATACATTTCAACTCCATCATTCAAACCTAAAAGAATCATTGGAAATCCAATAAAAAATACAAAGCTTATCAATAAAAATACTTTGACTCGAGTTGGCTTTTTAATCAAATAATAGCCCCACATGAAAACGGGAAAAATCTTAATAACTGAAGCTAAAGATACAAGGCTCGCCCCTAACAACTCAGCGACTTTTGATTTTTGAGCCATTAGCACTTCACCCAACATGAGCATGGCACATAAAATCAGCTGGATATTGTTGCTTTGAAAATTATTGTGAATTGGATTAATTGTAAAAGCAAAGAGTAGTAACCACCACCATTTTTGTCGGGACTGAAATAGATTGGGCATAAGCTTCAGTAAACATGTCCAGAAAATAACATAGCTTAGCGTTTGAGGTATTAACCAAACTAATGTTCCATATTGCTTGGGAACAAAAGCCATGGGTCGAACTAACCAAATAAAAATAGGACCGTAGAAAAACCTTCCGGCATCACCTTTGAAATCATTGTAAACAGCAATCGGATTAGTCCCGGCCAACTCAGCAACTTTATAAATAGTCTTTAAATCCAAAAAATATTTCACTCCAATAATCCAACAGGGAATTAAAAGAAGACCTAAAAAAAAATAGTGGAAGCTCGCTACTCTTCCTAAAACGTTACGTATCATCCTGTAAATTTTCCACAAATAAAGTTTCCTTGATACTTACGAAAAGTTTGTCGACAAAAGTCTAGTACTACCAGGGCTATCCCCAAAAAAGGAAGACCACGAAATGCCAGCCAGTAATTTAAAGGCCTACCAATAATATCTGGAGTACATAGGCAGTAAAATACAACGTAGCAGATTAAACTTATGACTGTAAAACGCTCTCGACGTTCGAAAGCGTCTGCCACTATACAACTCAACAAAGGAAGATAAAACAATCCCATGTTGTACCAACTGACCGGTACAAGCATGGGGACTAAAGCCAATGAGATAACAAACATTTTATCTTGAAACCCCCTATCGCTATCCGCATTCCGTAGAAAAAAACTTTTACTATAAAAAACTAAAATTATGATTCCCGAGAAAACTAATGACGCATTAAAGACTTGGTTTTTATTGAAATGAAGCAGCTCGGCTATCCTCATCGCTGTTGCAGGAATATTTTGAAAAACATGAGAATCGTAGGGCCAATGATTACCAAAATGACTTAGAACAAAATGCTGATTTGAGACAATCTCAAACCCTCGAGTATAACCATAAATAACCATAGGGAGCCCAAACATCAGGCCACACGTTAATAGAATTGTTGTGAAAACGAGTTTCCAATCTCTTCTCCACGCAAAATAACAAAGAACAATAACAGGATAAACTTTAAATGAAATAGAGATAGCCATTAGGGCTGATGCCAACGCCCAGGATTTATCAGCAATTTTATAGGCGGCTATGCACAAAACCAGCAAAATCAATCCGATGTTTGCATTCATTAGAGCGTCATTAAAAGAATAGGTTGAGAGCAGAATAAGAACGCCTAGAAAACCAAATGATGTACTGATTGAGGAAGATGGCCTAGCCAGCCTCAGACTAAAGGTGAGAACAAAAAAATAGCAAAAGAAAAACAAAACAAGGAAACTCCACCTTCCTAGCTCGGGGCCCATAGCGGCGAATGGTATAAAGGCTAAAGCAAAAAAATAGGGATAGTAGTACCCTCCAGGGGAATTCCTATTTAAATCGTACAGATGGGAAACATCCCCATTTAAAACGCGTAACGCCGCTGTTTCATAGACGGGATAATCAATAAAATTTTTATTAACATGTATTACGCCCCCCCCCCCCCCCACTAACACAACGAGTAATGCAACGAAGGATCCTTTAGCGAAGCGGTTTTTCATATAAGATTCCCCCCCTCTTTTGAGTCTTGTTTCTATCAAAAGATAGGAAACTAGCCAATTCAAAGTAAGTATCTACCTTATAAAAAAGAGCCTTTAGCTGGAGGCGCAAGTCAAAACTTGATACAATATTTAAGTTGTACCTCTCTTCGAAAGACTCCTTGCAGTAAGTTAGATATTCCATGAAACTAAAGAACCTTTCAACACTGCTGTTAGTATTTTTTTATTTGCTCTTATCCTGAATGAAACCGCTTGTTTTGAAGATTCTGTTTTACATCAGACATTCGATCCCGAAACTGCGGGAGCCGTGGTGATTGATGGAGGAGATCGCGATGATCACGGCTATGCTACGAGTGGCCCAGATAACTTATTAGGAACCGCTGATGATGTTAACTGGCAAGGATGGCTTTTTATAGAACAGATGATTGAGTTTGCTATAAATGGGAATCTAAATCACGCACCCAAAGATATTTTGGTGGTAGGCGCATCATCCACAGCATTAAGCGCTATTCAAAGCGCAGCGGTAGTTCAAGGGCTTTCTACTACAGTTAGAACAGGAGCTGCTCTTTCCAGTGAAAACTTAAATGACTATAAAGTTCTTTATGTTCCAAGTGACCTAAACACCGGAGGCGGCGTTTCGTCTTCCGATCTTTCGATTTTAAAACAAAGAAAGATCGATATTCAAAACTTTATAAACAATGGTGGAAGCGCAGTCGCATTGACTGAAGAGGCGACTCCCGAGCCCTATGCATGGTTGGAATTGCCACTTCTGTTCGTGATTGCTGACGCTGGAAATGGAATGCAACCCTTACATAAAACTCAAGCAGCAATAAATGCCGGATTCACAATTTCCGATGCCGAACTTTCCAACGGGGTCCCTTATCATAACACTTTTATCGGACCTCCGGATTTCAATGGGCTAGTTCCTTTTGTGAGAGACGCTAGTGACAGAATTATTACTCTAGGCTTCTCGTCTTTATTACGTTGAGATCCCCTAAATAAAGCCATTTATAATACAGCGACTCTCGAAAACTGGAATAGGACCTTTTGCAATGTTTTTGTTTCAAGGTCTGTAATTTCTTCTTCTTGAATTCAGAGTGAATCATATATCGAGTTAATTTTTAATGGCGTGACTTTCCATCTTGCCAAATCTGTAAACGCTCAAGAAAAGACCAGCACATAGAATAAGCATCCCCATCGCTGGAATACGTATTTTTTGAAGGGCATGGCTTGCTGTTCGACCAATCATACCATCTACTACAACCATGATGATTAAGGCCCCACCCCACATAAGGATTTTTTCACAAACGGAATTAGGCAAGCGATCCAATAGTTCAAACCCTGCAGCTACACCAGGAACTAAAAATACAAGATAGTGCCCAAGAGAACTGGGGTTAATAAAGACCATTAGGCCAATGGTTAAGGTCCAAAGGGCATTTTGAAAAATAGGATTGGCAATCTTTTTTCCTGATTTCCACACATAGAAAAAAAACAATGATCCAATTGAGACAAATAAACTATTGGCAAGCAAAGGAAACCAAGGGCCTTCTACTATTCGGTCAGGAAGCAGACTTGCCACAAGGCTATGCAGACATTGTAAGTTTGTGCTCTCAATAAACGAGTTGTGCTGCTGGTACTTTCCTAACGAGGAGTAAAAAACCTGATAAGTCGCTAAACCGTCATTCCAACCAAAAACTAAAAGAGGGAGGGCAAAGGACAGCATCATTCCTATTACCAAACCCCATCGCACCGCCCACGATTTACCTAGAAAATAATAGACAATAACAAACCATGGAAACACCTTGATACAACCCAAAAAAGGAATTATCAGCCCTGCGAGGATCTGTTTGCCTGTGGAGGGCTTAGTGCTGAGACTTTCAGCCACCATTAAGAACGCAAGGATCATCATTTGGATATTATTGCTCTGAAAATTAAGATGAATGGGATTAATACTACTTGCGAAAACCAGTAGCCACGCCACCTGATTTTTTCTAAGCACATCAAAATGTTTTAATAAAAAGTTCCAAAACACAACAAAAGCTATAGTCTGCAAAAAAACCCAAAAATACTTTGCAGATTTAAAGTTAAACCATGCTAGCGGCCTAGCAATCACCAAGGTCAGAGGCCCATAATAAAACCTTGGACCATTTTGATACATAAGGTCAGCACTGTAAGCATGAACCGGACTAGATGCACTCACCTGAATTGCTCGATAAAATACTGGGAAATCAACCTCGTACTTTATAGCGATTACAACACCAGCTCCCCATAGCGTTACTAATAATAGCCACTGATAAAGTTTAAGCTTCCACATACCTAGCACTTAAGAGGTCAGACTGAGTAGAATCAGCTAAACTACCTTGGAGAAAATCAAAACCCATAAGGATACATAGAAGAACACCCCACAGATGCTGTCCAAAATTCAAAGCCATGATAGACCACTCTCGGCCTACTATGGCCATCACAAAAAGATGAACAATCACAAACCGTAGCCACCAAAGATTCACACCAAGCTTTGACAGTTTTCTATTTACCAAAAGATTATTGATCCATAAAAGTGGCAAGAGCATGGCCATATAATAGTGGTCATGGACTAGGTTTGACCAAGTTAAGTGAATGAAAAACCCTGCCACAAAAACCAATCCCAAAAACTTATCTGAGCGCCGAAATCTCCGCAAAATCCACACCAAAAACCCGCCGGATATAGCAGCAAATCCGAGCACAAACCAAATAACAAACGGACTCTGTCTACCGAAAAGATGGTAGGCTACACACAAGGCCGATTGGTTATTGTATTTACAATAAGGATCGGCTGCGACAGAGGAAAGCGTATGAAACCAATCTTGATATACAGCAAAGGCCCCCATTTTTCCTAAGGCTAGAAAAGGAAGGAAAACACCAAAACAAACCACCCCTAAAACCCATCCCATCACGGCTTTTCGGTCTTTTAAAAGTAAAAAAAGCAGAACTGGAAATCCATATGGCGGCTTGATACAGAAAGCGAAAGAGCTTAGAAAGCCAGCTAAAAATGAGCGTTGATTTTGAAGTAAATAAAAACCGCCTAAGCAAGAAAGTAATAAAACTGACGTCCAATTCGCTTGGATTCCATTCATTGAAATTGGATCAACTAGCATTATCAATGTTAGTGACTGTGCGGCTACTGAGAGAGGGAGTTTAGGAAAGGCTTTGGCATAAACCCTCTTACACAGTAGCCAAAGTCCTAAAAAGAAAAAGACATTTAAAAAAGCCCATACAGATCTCATTACTATTTCTGACAGGTAAGCGCCAGGCAACCACAGAATAGCCGCCAAGGGGCCCGCAGTATAGTGCCCCCCCCCCACACCTCTTGAAGAGGTATAAATATCAAAATACGAGTTTGAAAGCGTTTTGGCTGCTGTGTGATAAATGGGGATATCAACCCCAATGGTAAGCCCTTTAAACAAGCTAACTAAAACCACTGTTACAAGAAGAACCCAATAAAACGGGGAGGAAAGCAGTTTCAACATCTTTTGTTCCATAAAACAACCATTATACAAATCTTTTAGGTTTTCAATCACAAACCCCCTGACGTTTAGGGCTTACTATATCTTTACACTAAGGGTTTTTATCTTTTTTTGAGGAATAGGTTTGGAATAGAATAAAATTCAAGCCGCTTTTAATCGCTTAAGTCCATCAGCAATCAAAAGGCGCATGAGAACCTGATAAGGGATTCCTTTTTTGTCTGCTATTTTCTTTAATTCCTTAATCAGATCTTCCTCAAGTGCAATGCTTGTAGGTTTTCTTCTAGCACCTTGAAGGCGTCTCATGCCAGAAATAATGGCTTTGGAATTAAATTCAATTTTGTCATATTCTTTTAGTCGTTTTGCGTACTTCTTCATATAATTTTCTCTCCTTTCGACTAGTATGCTAGCCACAAAATGAACTCGAATTGACCCACAAGGACACTATAGTACACTATACTGTGAGAAACAATAGAGGGCGTTAATATCTCAAATGATAGAGGGTAATGAGTTCCGCTGTTCCCGATCGAAAAGCGAGATACCTAGCAATTCCTCGAGATTCGTAATGCGTTGGCTGATACAGGTTTCTTCCTCAATCTTATAGAGAATGCGATAGTCCCCAGTCCTCGTATAGGCAACATTAGGGAATGAGAACCTTTGAGATACGGTAAAAGACAATTAAAACGATTGGTTGTAAGTATGTCTTTCCATAGCAGAGAAGGGTCGATGGTTTAGGGAAACTTTCTGTCGCGACTTTATTAAAATATCCGATAAGACTTTAGGAGGTTCAAGTGTTTTTGAACACCGTATTATTGTCTTTAATCGTCTTTGTTCGCTACCTATGTTTTGCTGGAGGCCTCTACTATCTTTGCTATGTCTGGAAGAGGTCTGCGTGGCAGTCCAAGAGAATTGCCACTGAACCTCCAAGCCTTAAGGTGATGAGACATGAGTTTAAGTACTCAGTCATTAGCTCTGTAATCTTTGGGTTCATGGGGGCTTGGATGTATGACCTGTGGCAAAAGGGAAATACTTTAATCTATCTCGATTTTTCAAAATACGGTTTAGCCTATGCTGTTTTTAGTCTGTTTGTCATGATGCTTATTCACGACACCTATTTTTACTGGACCCATCGATTGCTTCATATTCCCTGGTTCTATAAAAAAATGCATCGGGTTCATCATAGCTCTCCCAATCCTTCACCTTGGGCAGCATTCTGTTTTCACCCCATTGAGGCGTTTATCGAATCTTTTTATATGCCGATCATTGTGTTTACCGTTCCAGCTCATCCAGCTGTAGTTATAATTTTTTTAATGTTAATGACCGTTCTCGGAGTGATCAATCACTTAGGCTATGAATTATATCCTGCAGTTTTTCATAGAAATAAGTTCTTACAGGGAATTATCAGTGCAACTAACCATTCAGTTCATCATCGATTTAATCGATTTAATTATGCTCTCTATTTTACTTGGTGGGATGATTTAATGAGGACTCGTTATTTACTAGATAAAACAGTCCTTAGAAAAGCAGGAAAAGTCGGCATTGACTCCGAGCTCCATGACTTGACTGGGCTTACACCCGTAACGGAAGACGGTAATTCCTTTGAGTCCAAGTTTCCAAGCCTTCATATAGAGTTTTGAAATTCCCTCTTGTGAAAAATCATGGGGGAGATTGATTGTTTTAGAAACTGCATTGTCACAATAAGACTGAAACGCATGTTGTATCTTTAAATGTTGTTCTGGCTTTATCTCTAGAGCCGTTGCAAACAGTTCTTTTGTCGTTTTATTTATCTCTTGAATGTCTTTTAAAATCCCCTTTTTTACTAGCTGTGAAATTATATTTTCTGAGATTTGATGGGTTTTTGAGTACTTAAGAAATAGCGGATTAATCTCTTCGAGAGTCTGTCCGCCTAAGACCTGTTTTCGTGAAAGTGCCAAAGCAAATAGGGGTTCAATACTTGGTGAGGTTTCAGCCAAGATACTAATAGTTCCTGTGGGGGCGATTGAAGTACAGGTCGCATTTCTTAATCTCTTTTGGGCTCTTCCGTAAAGGCTCTTTTCCCAGTTGGGAAATACCCCTCGTTCTTTGGCTAGTTCCTCAGAGGTTTCGTGTGCTGTCTCCTGGATAAATTTCATCACTTGAGTTGCAGTGTTCACTGCTTTATCTGAATTATAGGGAATATTGAGCTGGATTAACATCTCGTGAAAACCCATGACCCCTAAGCCCACCTTACGATTGCCTCTCACTTGCTTCTCTATTTTTTCATCTGGAAAACTATTAATTTCAATTACGTTATCTAAAAAACGCATGGAGATCTGGATTGTTTTTTTAAGATTGTCCCATAGAATTTCAGGCCTAGAAGTAGGGCTTACCATATGACTTAAATTAATAGATCCTAAGTTACAGGCTTCATAAGGAAGTAGAGGAACCTCTCCACAGGGATTGGTGGCCTCGATTTCACCTACTTCTGGAGTGGGATTGTTGCGTTGAATATTGTCGATAAAAATAAGTCCGGGATCACCCGTAGACCAAGCCCCATTAATAATTTCATTAAAGAGTTCTTGGGCTTGAATTTCTTTCACGATCTTATTTGAATAGGGATTTTTAAGTTTAAATTTCTTATTTTCTTGAACTGCGTTCATGAATTCATCAGTTATTGCAATAGAGAGATTAAAATTGGTAAAGCCACCTTCACGTTTTGCATGAATAAAATCTAAAATATCAGGGTGATCAATTTTTAAAATGCCCATATTGGCTCCGCGCCGTTTTCCGGAAACGGACGCGCAGACCT
>SXGT01443448.1_pt1 | contig 27338 bp, 20 predicted proteins | sample 3176221 | NCBI WGS metagenome assembly SXGT01 (sample SAMN11356862, study PRJNA531348) | freshwater metagenome | isolation source: freshwater sample F1-120 | place: China: Fuxian Lake, Yuxi | collected 2017-12-25
GCATCGGCATCGCACGCGCGCTGATCCTCGAACCGGAATACCTGCTGCTCGACGAACCGGTCAGCGCACTCGATGTGTCGATCGCCGCGCAGATCGTCAACCTGCTGGCGGATCTGCGCCAACGCTTCCAGCTCGGTTACCTCTTCATCTCGCACGATCTGGGGGTCGTGCGCACGCTGTGCGAGTCGGTGGCCGTGATGTACCTCGGCCGCATCGTGGAATCAGGCCCCACCGCGCAGGTCTTCCGCACGCCGCGCCATCCCTACACGCGCGCTCTGCTGAGCGCGATCCCGCCGGTCGATCCGGTGCGCGCCCGAGCGCAGGAGCGCATCGTCCTGCGCGGCGATCCGCCCTCCCCGCTTGCCCCCCCGGGCGGCTGCGCGTTCCACCCGCGCTGTGCGCTGTTCGCACAGCAGGGGGACGCTGCCTGCCGCACGCAGCCTCCCCCGCTTGTGCCGCTCTCGTCCGAGCGCCAACTGGCCTGTCCCCCCGGGATGGCGCAGGGCTGAGTCCCTGCGGGAGTGAATGAAACCGCACGCGCCGCTTCCTAGAATGCTGCGGTCATGATCCGGGTCGAAGGTGTTCACAAGAGCTACGCGGGGACGCACGCCGTCGCCGGTGTCAGCTTCACCATCCAGCCCGGGGAGATCGTCGGCTTCCTCGGGCCCAACGGTGCCGGCAAGTCGACGCTGCTGCGCATGCTGAGCACCTACCTGGAGCCGGATGCCGGTCGCATCGAGATCGCGGGCATCGACACCGTGCGGGATCCGCTCGGCGCGCGCGCCCGACTGGGCTATCTGCCCGAGCACAATCCGCTCTTCGAGGGCATGCGCGTGCGCGAGTGTCTGGAGTTCCTCGCGCGCATGCGCGGACTGAACCGTGAGGAGCGTGAGCAGCGCCTTGGCCTTGCCGCGGAGCAGCTGGGACTTGCGGCCGTGCTGCAAAAGCGCGTGCGCGAGTGTTCCAAGGGCTATCGTCAGCGCATCGGACTGGCGGGCGCGCTGCTGGGCGATCCGGCCGTGCTGCTGCTGGACGAACCCACTCACGGACTCGATCCGCTGCAGGTGCTGGCGCTGCGCGAATTCCTGCACGGAATCTCGCCCGGCCGCGCAATCCTGTTCTCGAGCCACATTCTCGCGGAAGTCGCCGCGATCTCGAGCCGCGTGCTGCTGCTGCATCAGGGCCGGCTGCTGCTCGATGAGCCGACCGCGACGCTGGAACAGCGCGCCCGCGCAGAGGGTATCAATCTGGAACAGCACATCGTGCGCGTGATCGAGCGCGCCGGGGGGAGCACGCGCCTTGGCTGAACACAAGCGCCTTCCCTTCGTCCAGACGGCCTGGGCAGTCTGCGCGCGCGAGTGGAACGCGGCCTTCGACTCCGCGCTGGCCTGGCTGACGATCGCGCTGGCGGTCCTCGCGCTCAATGCCACGGCACTGAATGAGTTCTTCCTCGCGGGCAGACTGGAGCTGCGCGCGCTGTTCGAGACGCTGCCGATGGTGCTGGTGGTGCTCGCGCCGGCGCTGGGCATGCGGCTCTGGTCGGAAGACCTGCGCCAGCGCACGGCCGAGCTTTGGCTGACGCTGCCGGTGCGCACGGGCGCGATCGTGCTGGGCAAGTATCTGGCGCTGCTGGGTCTGTACACGCTGGTGCTGGTCGGAACGCTGCCCCTGGTGATTCTGTTGTGCCAGCTCGGCGATCCGCCGCTGCTGGCGATCGCGCGCGGCTATCTCGGCGCGCTGGCGCTGGGTGCGGCGCTGCTCGCCATCGCGGGCTTCTTCTCCACGCTGCACGCCGAGGCGCTCAGCGCCTTCGTGAGTGCTGCCTTCACCGCCTTTGTCCTGCTGGCGCTGGGCGATGCGCGCGTGATGGCGATCCTCGACGGTTTGCTGCCCGGCTCGGGGCTCGGCAGCCTGCTCGGCGAGCGCGTCGCGCTGCTGGGTGCGTATCAGGAGCTGGTCTACGCGCCGAGCTTCGACTGGATCAGCACGCTGCTGCCCGTGCTGCGATTGCTGCTGGTGACGCTGCTGTTCCTGTGGGGCGCGCAGCGCGGAGCGGCGAGGAATCGGGCGTGAAGGCCGGCGAGCGCTGGATCCTCGCGGTGCTGCTGCTGCTGGGCCTGTGCGCGCTGAGCCTGGCGCTGGCCCTGCTGCCGGGAGCCCCGCGCCTTTCCGGCGAAAGCGAGCTCCGCGCCAGCCTCGAACGCCTGAACGAGCCGATCACGATCCAGTGGTACGCCTCGTCGGCCGGCGAGTTCCACGGCGAGCGGCGCGCGATTCCGCTGGCGATCGAGCGCCTGGAGTCCGTCAGCGGGATCCGCGTGCAGCGCATCGATCCGGGCAACGACGCGGCTCAGGCCGCACATGCGGCGCGTCTGGGGCTCGCTCCGCTGCGCCTGCGCACGATCGAGCGCGATGGCTGGAGCGAGATCAACCTGTGGTCGAGCCTGCGCATCGTCAGCCCGACGCACGGTGCCTGGACGCTGGCGCGACTGGGTCCCCTCGAAGCGCCGCAGCTGGCGGCGCTCGTCGCCGGCGGATTTGATCAGCTGCGGGCGCCGCGCCGCCCGCGCATCGGACTGCGCCTGCCCGCGCAGGGGTACGCCAAGCTCGAGACGGAGCTCGCACAGCGCGCTGAGCTGTTCCTGCTGGGCCATGCGCCGCTCGAGAGCGTTCCCGCGGAGATCGACTGGCTGGTGTGGATCGTCGCCGAGCGGGATGGAGCGCCGCAGGCAGCGGCGCTGCAGCACTTCCTCGCGCGCGGCGGCGAGCTGTTGCTGTGCGCAAGCGGTGCGCCCGCTCCCACCGCCGCCGATGAGCTGCTGTTCTCCGTGGCCGGCGCGCAGATCCTCGGCGATGCCAGCCGCAGCGCCGCGCGTTCGATCGCGCAGATGCAGGATTTCCAGCCCTTCGGCGCGCAGCCCAACGGCACGCTGTTCTTCGGCCCCTGTGCGCAGCTGCAGCCGCTCAACGATCCGGCCTGGCGCATGCACACGCTCGCCAGCGATGAACAACGCCTGGCCCGCCTGATGCTGGCGGAGCCTGCCGCCGGACCGGGCGGCCGCGCGGTGCTGAGCGCGAGTCCGCTGCCGCTGTCCGATGCGCACTGGAGCGAGGAGACGCTCGCCCACCGCACGCTGGTGCGCGTGCTGGAAGCGCGCGGCGCGGATCCGGCGCGCGCGGACGCCGCTCGCCTCGCCGCGCGCCCGGCCCCGCCGCTGCCGGAGCTGTCGAGCCGCTCTCGCTTCTGGATGCGCGCGCTGGTCGTGTTCCTGATTCCGCTGGGCCTGGGTCTGGTGGCACTGCTACGGCTGCGCGGACCGCAGCCCGCCGGCGCGACCCGGCGCAGCCCGCTTGCCTCGAGACGGAGCTTGGCACTGGTGCTGGCATTGGGCCTGATCACACTGCTGGCGCTGCCCGCACAGAGTCCCGAACTGCCCGCGGCGCTGACCACGCGCGTCGAGACTCTGGCGCAGCGCGAGCCGGTGCAGTGGCGCTGGTCGATCTCGGAGCGCGAGCGGCTGCCCGTGGCCTGGCGCGGACCGCTCGCGGATTTCGAGCGCGATCTCGTCGAACTGGCCGCGGGTGCGCTGCGGATCGATCGCTATCCAGCTCTCGACGCCGAACAGCGCCGAATCCTGCAGCAACAGGCCGTTCCCAGCGTGTGGGTGCGGGAGGCCGATGAGGACAGCCAGCGCGCGCAGGAGTTCGTCGCCACGCTGACGCTGACGCAGGGCGCGCGCAGCGAGACGCTGCACTTCCACCGCGAGAGCGAGCTCATCGGCGCGCGCTTCCGGCTCGGCTTCGCGCTGGAACGGCTGCTGCGAGAGGCGCCCGTGCGCATTGCCTTCCATTCGCCCAGCCTGCGGCTGTCTCCCGCCGAGGCGCAGCTGCAGTATCAGGATCGCGGACTGTTCGCGCCCGGCGGAGGCGATCCCTGCCTTGCGGCGCGCGAGCTGCTGCGCGCGCAGGGCTTTGCAGTGATGCCGCTTTCGGAGGCGGATTTTGCGCAGGATCCGGCGGCGGAAATGCTGTTGCTGCTGCAGCCGCAGCGGCCCTCGCAGGCGGCGCAGGCGGCCTTCGCCCGCGCGCTGGAGCGCGGCATTCCCGCTCTGGTCGCGGCCCAGCACTTCGTGGCGATGAGCCGCGCCCGCGGCGAGGACCCGCGCGCAAGCGGCTGGTGGCCCCAGCCGCAGTTCCTCGATCTGGAGCAGGGCTTCTTTCCGTCCGTGGGACTTGAGTGGCAGCGCACGCTGCTCTTCGACGAGCAGTGCGCCAGTGCGGAGGTCACCACCGTGAACACCGCGGCAGGTCCGGGCAGCAGGCGCAGCACGGAACGCGCCCTGCTTTCCAACCCGTGGTTTCCCCGTCTGACCGGTGCAGGTCTGGCGCAGTCAGGACTGGAGAGCGTGGGCGCCATGTCGATGCCCCAGGCGAGCCCGCTCCGGCTCGATCAGGCGCAGTGCACGCAGAGCGGCTGGCAGCCCGAGGTGCTGTTGCGCTCCTCCGAGCGCAGCTGGACACACGATTGGAGCGGCGGCGAGCTCAACCCCGTCTGGTTGCAGCGCCCTTCCGATGGACCGACCGGCGCGCAGGTGCTCGGTTGGCGCTTCACTCCGCGAGACGGCGGCTCCAGGGCCGGATTCATCGCGCTGGGTGCCTGGCGTCAGTGGTCGGATGAGGAGCTTCATCGTCCGCAGACCGACAATGCCAACGCGCTCGTGGAGCTGTGCGCGCGAGCGACGCTGCCTGAAGATCTGTGCGCGCTGTTGATCGAGCGCGCCCGCGCGCCGGGTCTGGTGCATGTATCGCCGGCCGAGCGCGTGCGCTGGCGCTGGCTGACGCTCGCGGCACCGCTGGCCGTGCTGGGCGCGGCGCTGTTCCTGTGGCGCAGGTGGCGCGCATGAAGCCCGTCGCTGGGTTGATTGCACTGCTGGCGGTGTGCGCCGCGCTGCTGCGGTGGCTGCCCTCGCGCGAGGCTCGACCTGCAGTCGCGGCCCAGACGCTGCTTGCCGCCAAGCCCGCCGAGCAGGTGGCCGGTTTCACGATCAGCACCGGGCCGGATGCGAGCTGGCGCTATGTGCGCAGCAAGGGCCAGTGGCGCTGCCTCGATGCTCAGGGGGCCTTCGCGGAGGAAAGCGCCGTGCAGGAACTCCTGCGCGCCGCTCTGGAGACGCGCGGGACGCCGGTGCCGTTCCCGGCCGCGGCCGACCCGGTGTGGAAGCTTGAGCTGCAGGGTTCCAAGCTGCTGGAACGGGAGGACCGCCACGTGCTGGTGAGCGTGGAGCTCCTGAGACGATTCGACAGCCCGCCTGCCGGCCATGCACTCGCACGCATCGCAGGCGCACCCGAGCGCGTGCTCGACATCGACACGGATCTTGCGCAGCTTGCAACCCGCACAGGCCCCGGTTTCCCGCCACTGCTCGATGCGCGCCTGGGCGCCGGATGCTTCGACAATTCGTTTCGATACTTTCAGCGCTATTTCTTCGATTACACCGGCGGTCCTTCGTTTGAAGTACGCTCCGGACCCCGTGCCGAGGATCCCGCGCGGCTGGACTGGGTGCTCGCGGAGGAAGGGCGCGAGATGCCGGCGATCGAGTGGCGCGCGGGAGGCTACGGCGGGATCTGGATCCGCGCCAAGGCACTCGCTTTCGCCTCGCGCCAGCGACTGACCCAGCTGGGCCTGGAGTCGCCGTTCCTGACCATGGTCGCGCAACCCGACTCCGGGCCGGCGCTGGTGATCCGCGCGGCGCGCCCGACGCCTTCGCGCGAGTGTTGGATCTACAACGAGACCTCCGGTCTCGTGATGCAGGTCGATCCGGCCCTTCTAGAGCAGATTCTCGCCACGCCGGCGATGTTCACCGACGCATCGCGGGCCAATCCGTTCGAGCGCTGGCTGCGCAAGTGAGCGCACACGTGCGGCGATTCGCTTCAGCGCGCGAGCAGGGCGCGAAAACGCGGCTCTTCGCGCAGGCTCGCCAGATCCGGATCGTCCTGCGCCCACGCGCCCTGCCGCGAACGCATGCCGCGGGTCGGCAGATTCTGCTCGAAGTCCGCCTCCAGCAGTTCCAGCGCGGCTGCACGCTCACCGAGCAGCGCGTGCGCACAGGCCAGGTTGTACAGCGTCGAGGGCGAGCGCGGACACAGGGCGATCATGCCGCGCGCCTCCTCCGTCCGAAGCGCGCGCGCCAGATAGCAGGCCCGCAGGCCGCGCATGAAATCATCCTGGCGCAGTGCCCAGGCCTTTTCGAAGTATTGCAGCGCGCGCTCCGGCTGGCGCAGCCGCACGTTGGCGTTGACGGCGAGGCTTACGAAGACCGAGGCGCTGCGTGAGCGCACGGCCGCCAGCGCGCGCTCGCCCACGCCGCGCGAGAGCAGTTCGCGCTGCAGCGCCTCAAGTCGCTCAATGGCGCGAAGGAGCTCCGCTTCGGCGGCCTGCGGCTCGCCCGAATCGCCTCGGCCCGAACCGCGCAGGCGCTCGAGCTCCGCGCGGAACTCCACGCCCCACAGCCAGCGGAACGAGGCCGGATCGCGGTCCAGGTCAGCCTCGAGATCATCGAGCAGCGCGCGGGCGCGCTCCGGTTGATGCTCGCTCCACCACTCCGCGGCCAATGTCAGCGCCAGCGTGCTGGGCCATTGCCGCTCCAGCGCAGCGGCGGGCACGCCGGAGCGCACTTGTGACAACTCCGTCTCCAGGCGCGTCAGCGTGCTGATGCCATCCATCCAGGCCAGCTCATCCTCCGGAGGCGGCCCGAGCGGATCGAATTCGCGGAGCGTGGCATCGAGCAGGCGTGCATTCTCGCGCTGCAGTTCCCGCTGCTGCTGCTCGAGCATCTGCTCGAGATGCACAAGCTCTCCGGGTTCGAGCGGCACGCTCTCGGCGCCCGCAAAGCCCGGCAGCGTGCGCGGGAAGACGGCGCCGAGTTCCTGTGCCAGCGCGCTGAGCCACTCCAGCTGATCGCTGCGCATCCAGCCCTCTCGTTCGCGTGCCACGGAGAGCAGGCCGATCAGGCCCGTGTCGCCGTCCAGCAGCAGCTCCCAGCTGGCTGCAAGGCCCTGCGCGCGCAGCGACCAGACGCACCTGCGCAGCTCCAGCGCTCGGGCGCGCCGTTCCTCTCCGGGTGCTGCGAGGGCCACGCGCGCCAACGCAAGCTCCAGTTGCTCGGAGGGCGTGGCTGCGACGGCCGGTGCCAGTCGTTGTCGAGCCAGAGCACGTTCTCCGCGCACGAAGGCGGCGGCCGCTGCCGCCTGAGCGGCGCTCACCGAGCGCGGCTCGCAAGTCAGCCAGGCCTGCGCGAGGGTCTCTGCCGAGGTGTTCTGCGAGCTGCCTTCCAGAGCGGCAACCATCCGCCAGGCCCACAATTGCGGCTCATGCCGCAGCCCCTCGCGCTGCAGTGCAGCGGCCAGCGACTCCATGCGTGTCCAGTCCCCCAGCGCCCGCAGGCGGACAAACAGGCCGGCGAGGGCGCGCTGCGCCGCGGCAGCGATGCGCGGATCGGCTGCGCGCAGGCGGCAGAGCAGCTCCGCCCGCTGGCGGGGGGTCGCGAGCGTCAGGGGTTCCTCGGCGAAGGCCCGCCCGGCCTGGGCGAGCAGCTCGCTGTAGGCCGCGCTTCCGATGGCCTGCGGCCCCGCGGCAAGGCGCTCCAGCACGCGCCCGCGGGCTCCGCCGCGCTCCGCAACCCGCGCCGCCACAAATGCAACATCCTTAAAGGAGGCCGAATCCAACCCCCCTTCCAATCGCTCCAGAGCCGTAGGGTGCCAAAGGTCGGCGAGCTCCTGCCAGTGCAGACGCGAGTCGGCCGCGCTCGACTGCCCGCAGACCGGCGCAGCCAGCAACGCCAGCCCAAGGTTGACTCCGATCGCCTTCAGGTTCACAATGTCTCGCCCCGGTTTTTCACGGACCGGGCCCAGTTCACCGATCGCGTGGGGAAGCGGGGAGACCCGCTTCCTTGCGTATCCTAACCGCCCTCACCACCAACGCCACAAGCCTCCACCGCCCTCGAAAGCGGTGCGGCGGATCCCGCCCATGAACCCCGACGAAGTCCTCAGGATGGTTGATGTCCTCCACCGCGAGAAGGACATCCCCAAGGAAGTGATCTTCCGCGCGCTGGAGGATGCCCTCGCCCAAGGGGTGCGCAAGCGTCTTGGCGTCGGCGAGGACCTGCTCGTGAAGATCGACCGCAAGAGCGGTGCGATCTCCATGGAAGACGCCGAGGAAGAGTACGAGTTCGACATGCAGGAGCTCGGCCGGATTGCCGCGCAGGCCGTCAAGCAGGGTCTCCTGCAGCGTCTGCGCGAGGCGGAGCGCGATGTCCTGTTCGAGGAGTACGAGGCCCGCGTCGGCCAGCTCGTCAACGGCACGATCCAGCGCTTCGAGGGCGACTACCAGGTCGTCAACATGGGCAAGGTCGAGGCCTACCTCGGCAAGGAGGACCGCGTGCGCGGCGAGACGTTCAACGTCGGCGACCGCATCCGCGTGATCATCGTCGAAGTCCGCAAGGACGGCTCCAAGGTGCGCATCCTCGTCAGCCGCACGCACCCCGACCTTGTGCGCCGCCTGTTCGAGCTGGAAGTGCCCGAGATCGCCGACGGAATCATCGAAATCAAGCGCGTGGTCCGCGAGCCGGGCTACCGCACGAAGATGGCCGTTTCCTCGGCGGATCCCAAGATCGACGCGATCGGCGCCTGCGTCGGCGTGCGCGGCTCGCGCATCAAAGCCGTGATCGACGAGCTGCGCGGCGAGCGCATCGACATCATCAAGTGGAGCGATTCGCTCGAGCAGTTGATCCTCAACGGCCTGAAGCCCGCGACCATCAACGTGGAGAACATCTATCCCGACATCCAGTCGCGCTCGGCGGTGGTCGTCGTCGACGACGACCAGCAGTCGCTGGCGATCGGCAAGAAGGGCCAGAACGTCCGTCTCGCCAGCAAGCTTTGCGGCTGGGAGATCGACATCAAGACCCGCGCCGAGTTCGAGAGCGAAGCCAGCGGCGAGGCCGCCGGCGAAGATCAGACCGCAGGCGAGGAGTCGCTGGCCGAGGCTGCCGACGAAGGCGCTGACAACCGCGAGTAACCGCCACCACGACGGCACTCGAACTCCAAACAAGAGGGCACCCGAACACTTGAGCACGAAGAAGCGCGTTTACGACATCGCCAAGGAATACGGCATGACCGGTCAGGATCTGGCCAAGCACCTGCGTGACCGCGGGATGACCCAGATCAAGGGCCACATGGCGGCCTTGGACGATTTCCTCGTGCTCCAGATCGAAGGCATGCTGGAGGCCGAGGGACGCACGCGCGTTCAGGTTCGCGGCACCGAGGAAGCGGCTGAAGGCGCCGGCGGACTCGTGCTCAAGAAGAAGAAGAAGAAGCCTCTGGGTGAGATGGCGAGCGGAGAGGGCGCGGCAACGGCCGAAAGCGCCGAACCTGCCGTCCACGAGCACGAAGCCGCTTCCTCGGAGACGTCCTCGGCTCAGGCCCCGACGGCCCAACCGGCCCAGCCCTCAGCCGTTCCCGAAGTCGAACCGGTTCCCGCCCCCGCGAAGCTGACCCCGCCGACCCCCAGCCCGATCGAGGAAGTGGTCGTGGCCGTGAGCGAAGCCGCGCCCTCGGAACCTTTGAATCCCCCTGCGAGTGCGGCTCCAGAATTCCAAGAGAATCACGCGGCCACAACGGCGACCGTGCCGGCTGCGGCGTACGCGGCGAGCCAGCCTGAGACCGCGGCGCAGCCGAGCACCCCGCCGGCCATCGCGGCCCAGGCGCCGACGCAGGCATCGCCCGAGGTCAGCGCGCCCGCAGCGGCCGCGACGCCAGCGGCTCCCGCAGTTGCAGCGGCAGCACCCGCAGCGGCAGCACCCGCTCCGGAACCACGCAAGGCTGGCGGAAAGGTGCTGGGCTTCATCGATCTCTCGAAGCTCAAGAGCACGCCCCCGCCGCAGAAGCGCCCGGAATCGCGCCGCCTTCGCACCAACGACGATGTGACCCTGAGCGTCCAGCCCACGCTGGGCGGCGACAAGAAGAAGCCGCCGGTTCGCGGAGCCCCCAGCACGCGCGGCTCCATGACCGCCGGACAGCTGCGCGAAGCGCAGTCCTCACGCTTCCTGCGCCGCAACGCAACGCGCGGTGCGCAACCGGCCGGAGCACCCGGCGCCGGCGCGCACGGCCCCGATCGCCAGAAGCGATCCTCCTCGGTGTCGCCCTACGCCGGCAGCAAGGTCGCCATCTCGGCGCCGATCACGGTCAAGAAGCTGGCCGAGACGCTCTCGGTCAAATCCAAGGAAGTCATCACGATCGCGATCCAGCGCCTGGGCATGGATCTGTTCAAGGTGAACATCAACAGCGTGCTCGATGATGACACCGCAACGCTGCTGGCGAACGAGTTCGGCGTCGAACTCACCATCAGCACGCAGCTCGAGGCCGAGCAGGAGCTCGTCGAGGGCATCAAGAAGAAGCGTGCGGACATCGAAACCGAGCATCTGGAGCTGCGCCCGCCGACGGTCGCATTCCTCGGCCACGTCGACCACGGCACGACCACGCTGATCGACACGATCCGCAGTTCGCGCGTGGCCGAGGGCGAAGCGGGAGGCATCACTCAGCACGTCGGCGCCTATCAGGTCGTCACGAAGCTCGGACACCACCTCACGATCATCGATACGCCCGGTCACGCGGCTTTCACCTCCATGCGCGCCCGCGGTGCCAAGGCCGTGGACATCGTCGTGCTGGTCGTCGCCGCGGATGACGGCGTGATGCCCTCCACCGAGGAGGCGCTGGCTCACGCGCGCGCCGCCAAGGTTCCCATTGTCGTTGCCCTCACCAAGATGGACAAGCCGGAGGCCAATCCGCAACGCGTGATGGAGCAACTCGCGCGCCTGGAGCTGACCCCGGAGGAATGGGGCGGCACGGTCGCCTTCCTGAAGGTCGCCGCTCTCAAGAAGCAGGGCGTGGAAGAGCTGCTCGAGCGCGTGTTCCTCGAGAGCGAAGTGCTCGAACTGCGCTGCCACCCCGATGGTCCCGCGCAGGGCGTTGTGCTCGAAGCCGAGATCAGCGAGGGCAAGGGCGTGGTCGCCCACCTGCTCGTGCAGGATGGCACGCTGCGCCGCGGCGACGTCATCCTCGCCGGCGAGGGCTACGGCAAGGTGCGCTCGATGCACGATGACCGCAATCAGGTCGTCACCGAGGCCCCGCCCTCGATGCCGATCGAGGTCTCGGGCCTCACGGCCCTGCCGAGCGTCGGTGAAACGTTCTACGTGGTCGAAGACCTCGCCACGGCCAAGGAAGTCGCGGAAGAGCGCACGCGGAAGAACCGCGCAATGACGCTGGTTGAACGCCGCGCCGTGACGGCCGAGTCACTCCACAAGGCCGTGGCCGACTCCAAGCGCCACATGATCAACCTGGTCGTTCGCGCCGACGTGCAAGGCTCGGTCGAGGTGCTGAAGAGCGCCCTGTCCGAACTCAAGCACGACGAAGTCGAGGTCAAGGTCGTGCTGGCAGGCGTTGGTTCGGTGACCGAGTCCGACGTGCTGCTCGCATCCACCACAGGGGCCACGATCATCGCCTTCCACGGCAGTGTCAACGACAAGGGTCGCGTGGCGGCCGAGCGCGAAGGCGTCGAGATCCGTCACTACGAGGTGATCTACGAGCTGCTCGACGATGTGCGCGCGCTGATGGAAGGCATGCTCGCACCCGAGATGGCCGAAGAGATCACCGGCCATGTCGAAGTGCGCGCGCTGTTCAAGTCCTCCAAGGTTGGCAACATCGCCGGCTCGCACGTCATCGACGGCACAGTTTCCCGCGACTCGAAGATCCGCGTGCGCCGCGGCAAGGAGCAGGTCTTCGAAGGCTCGCTCAGCTCGCTGCGCCGCGAGAAGGACGATGTCAAGGAAGTCCGCGCGGGCTTCGACTGCGGCCTCACGGTGCGCGACTTCCAGGACATCGCCGTGGGCGACGTGCTGGAGGCCTACCGCATCATCAAGAAGAAGCGCACGCTCGGCGCCGAGCGCGAATAGCGCTCTCCACCGGCGGCACTCCGCATGGCGAATCCGCGCACCATCGCTCGACTGCAGGAACGCATCCGCGAACGCGCGGCCTACTGCCTGCAGTTCGAGCTCAATGACCCGCGCGCGGGCTTCATCACGATCACCATGGTCGAGCTGACCGCCGACCTGTCGATTGCGAAGATCCACTATTCGGTGCTGGGCGAGGCTTCTGATCGCACCAAGGTCGCCCACATGCTGGAGCACGCCTCCGGCTTCATCCAACGCCAGATCGGCCGCGTGCTTGAGCTGCGCCGCCTGCCCAGCCTGCGCTGGATCTACGACGCCTCCGCCGAAGAGGCGGCCGACATCGACCGCATCATCCGCGAGGCCCGCGAGCGCGACAAGCGCATCAACCCGGGTGCGGAATGAAGCTGCTCAAGCACATCTTCGGCGAGCTGTTCCGCAAGGGCCGCCGCCCGATGCTCAAGGCTGGCGAGGCAGCGCCCGACTTCGACCTGCTCGACCATCTCGGACGGCGCGTGCGCCTCGGCGAGCTGCGCGGTCGGCGCATTGTGCTGTGGTTTTACCCCAAGGCCGACACACCCGGCTGAACTCGGCAAGGCTGCGGGTTCCGTGATCGAATCCGCGAATACGAAGCCAAGGGCGCGCTCGTGCTCGGCCTCTCCTGCGACAGCGTCGAGGAGAACCGCGCCTTCGCGGAGAAGTTCGGCTTCGAGTTCCCGCTGCTGTGCGACACGACCCGGGCCACGAGCATCGCCTACAAGGCGCTTGATCGCGCCGAGGAGAGCTATCCGCGGCGGTTCACCTACGTGATCTCGCCCGAGGGACGGATCGAGACCACGATCGACACGCAGGATCCCGCCGCGCAGGCCGGCGAGCTCCTGAAGCGCCTCTAGCCCTTCTGCTTCCAGACCACGCCCTGCGGCGTGTCCTCGAGCACGATGCCCTGTGCCAGCAGCGTGTCGCGGATGCGATCGGACTCCATGAAGTCCTTGCGCTTGCGGGCCTCCTGACGGGCCGCGATCAGCGCCTCGACCTCGGCGGCGAGGTTCGCTTCCTCGGTCCGGATCACACCCAGCACGGAGTTGGCCTTGAGCACGAACTGCAGGGCGGCGGCAGCCGCACTGACACCCAGACGGCCTTCCAGGACAGCCGTGCGCAATTGGAACAGTGCCGCCAGTGCTCGCGGCGTGTTGAGATCGTCATCCATGCCGGACTCGAACTCGGCGATCAGGTCGCTGACCTCCTCCAGACCGTCCTCCGCGCTGGCGCTCGCCCCCATCCCGCGCGAGGCGTTGCGCAGGCGCACCACGAGGTCATCGAGGTTGGAGAGCGCGGAGACGCTTTCTTTGAGAATCTCCCAGGTGAAATTGAGCGGCGCGCGGTAGTGGCCGCGGATGAGGCAGTAGCGCAGCGCGCGGATGTCGAAGCCGCGCGCGCGGATGTCATCGAGGTTCCAGACGTTGCCGAGGCTCTTCGACATCTTGCCGCCGTCGACCTGCAGGAATTTGCAGTGCATCCAGAAGTTCGCGAAGGGCTGGCCGGTGAAGGCCTCGGTCTGCGCGATCTCGCACTCATGGTGCGGAAAGATGTTGTCCTCGCCGCCCGTGTGGATGTCGATGCGATTGCCCAGATGCTTGCGCGACATGGCGCTGCATTCGATGTGCCAGCCGGGGAATCCGTGCTCGCCGAAGCGGCTCTTCCACTTCATCAGATGACGCGGATCACTCTTCCACAGTGCGAAATCCGCCGGATGGCGCTTCTCCTCGCGCACTTCGATGCGCGCGCCGGCGTCGAGTTCCTCGACCTTGTTGCCCGAGAGTCTGCCGTAGGCCGGGAAGCGCCCGACCTCGTAGTAGACATCCCCGTCGACCTGATAGGCGTAGCCCTTGGCAAGCAGCCCATCGATCATCTCCAGCATCTCAGGAATGTGATCGCTGGCCTTGGGATAGATCATCGCAGGGCGCACGCCCAGCGCCTGGAGGTCCTTGAAGAAGAGCTCTGTCCAGCCGCGGCTAATCGCCCAGGGATCCTTGTTCTCCTTCTTGGCCTGAGCCTCGATCTTGTCCTCACCCTCGTCCGCGTCGGCCTGGATGTGGCCGACATCGGTGATGTTCATCACCTGCTGAACCGCGTAGCCGCGGTACTCCAGCCAGCGCCGCAGCGTGTCCGCGAACAGGTAGGCGCGCATGTTTCCGATGTGCGCGCGCCCGTACACCGTCGGTCCGCAGTTGTACATCCGCACCGTCCCCGCCTGCAGCGACTGAAAGGGCTCCTTTTGGCGGGTCAGGGAATTGTAGACAGTGAAGACCATGAGGAAGTCCGGCGCGGGTATCGGGTAGAGTGGACTCCAGAAGACTATCGAGTTCTCCGCGAGGAATCATGCGCACAAGCCCCCTGATCCCGGTCCTGTTCCTGCTCTCGAGCCCGCTGCTCGCGCAGGAGCCCCCCGCACCCCCTGCCCAGCCTCCGGCTGCGCAGGAGGAGATCCCCTACCCTGCGGAGCGCCCTTCCAGTCGCGTGCTGTTCTTCAGCCTCGACGGTGAGCTCAAGGCCGAGCCGATGCAGAAGGCCCTGATCGCGCTCTCAACCAAGGAAGTCGAGTGCAAGCTCGTCGCAGCACCACAGACGACCAGCGCGCGCAACGGCAAGAACTTCGTCGGCGTCGAGATCCCGGTCGGTGTGACCCAGAAGGACGTGGTTACGGCCCTGCGCAAGGGCTGCTCGGCCGCGGCGCCGCTGTCAATCGCCTGTTTTCAGGGCGACATGATGGATCAGGGCGGACTGCGCGGCGCGGGCGCGGGCATTCCCGGCTTCACGCAGCGCGACTTCGTCGTCGGCATGGACGGCGACCTGCGCTGGTATGAGAACGCGCTGGGCGCGCGGCAGTTCTTCTATGTCGGTCGCAAGCTCGACGCCAAGAGCATCGCCGAGCGCTACAAGAAGCTGATGTCGGGCTTCGGTGGCAGCGCCGATGTGGGCAAGCTCGTCGAGGAGGAACTTTCCTGGTCGCTGGCGACCCCGATCGATCCCGCCGTCGCCAAGCGCGCCGAGAAGGCGCTGGCGAAGCTGCCGGGCGTGTTTACGGCGACGCTGGATGCACAGACCGGACGGCTGATGATGCGCTTTGCGATGGATGGAGTCGAAAGCAGCGCGCCGCTCAAGCTGCCGGCCAATCTGGAGCGACTCGCGAAGGAGTTCCAGGTGCCCGTCGAGCAGAGCCGCCGTGCGGCGCGCGTGCGCTTCGACACCTGGCCGATCTTCGAAGTGCTCGACAAGGAGCAGCTGGCGCTCAAGGCGCCGGAACCCGCCAAGTGAATCTGCCCCGCTTCCGTCTCGATCGTGAGCTGGGCACCGGCTCCTCGGGCCGGGTCTGGCACGGCGTGCTGCTCGAACCCTTCGAGGGCCTGCCGCAGGGCGCGGAATTGGCAGTGAAGTACCTGCATCCGCGGCTGGAGCAGGACCCTCGCGCACTGGAGGCCTTCGAGTTGGAGGCTCATGCCGGACTCGCGGTGCGGCACGAACATGTCGTGCGCACGCTGGCGCAGGGTCGCGATGCCAAGGGCCGATTCCTGGTGATGCGCTACTGCCCGGGCCGCACGCTGCGCGAGGTGTTCCTCGAGGCGGGCGCGCTGCCCGAGCCGCAGACGCGCGCGATCGGCGCGCAGATCGCGAGCGGATTGGCCGCACTGCACGCGGCGGGCTACCGCCACGGCGACATCAAGCCGGAGAACATCCGCATCGATGCCGAAGGGCGCGCGGTGCTGCTGGATCTCGGTTTTGCCGAGCGGCCCGGCACCCGCGAACGCTCGACGGCCGCAGCCCGCGGCAGCCTGCCGTATCTCTCGCCCGAACAGGCGCGCGGTGAGCGCGGCGGTCCGTCCGCGGATCTGTTTGCGCTGGGCGTCGTGCTGTACGAGCTGGCGACGGGCGTGCATCCCTTCGCCCGCGAGGCGCGCGAACTCGGCGGCACGCCGGCGGGCTTCGATGCCGTCAGCGGCTCCAGCGGCGCGGTCACGCGCGCGGCTCTGGAGCGGCCTCAGGCCGATCAGCTGCTGGCGGCGATTGCGACAGCGCGCTTCGTGTCGCCTTCGCGCATCGTGCCGCTGCTCTCGCCCTTTCTCGACGCGCTGCTGGCCGGGCTGCTGGCGCGCGATCCGGAGCGCAGACCCGATGCCTCGCAGGCGCAGCGCCAGCTGCAGGAGGGCGAAGCCGGCGAGTGGTGGCGCGCCCAGCTGCAGTTCGAAGCGGGTCAGCGGCGCGGAGGCATCGGCGAGAGCGACGCGCGCCACTTGCTGCCGCTGGTAGGCAGGGAGCGCGAGCTGGAGCTGGTCGAGAGTGCCTTTGCGTGCGGCGTGCGCCGTCGTCCGAGCGCAGAACTCGCGGTTTCGCCCGAGAGCCTGCCGCCGGAGAGTGCGGCTGCCCAAGCATCGCCGGGCGGAGCCTGTCTCATGCTGCAGGGTCGCGCCGGCACCGGCAAATCGCGGCTGATCAACGAGTTCGTCAGCCGCGCGCGCACCAGCTCCGATCCCCCGCTGTACCTCTACGGACGCTGCCGCGAGCTGGACGAGGAGCGTCCCTGCCACCCGATCCTGCGACTGCTCGAGAAATACCTGCGCCTGCCCGACGGTGTGGCGCCGCGCGAGCGCGAGCGCAGCGAGCTTGCGCGTCTGGTGCCGCCGCGCGTGGTCGAGACGCTGATGCGCGCGCTCGATCCGCACGATGATGGCAGCGGCGGCTTGTCCGTGCCGGTCGCGTTGGCGATCTGGCTGGTGGCGCTGGGCCGCGAAATGCCGCTGGTGGTGTTCCTCGATGATGCGCACGGGGCGCGCGAAGACACGCTGGAAACGCTGGAGCTTGCTGCCGAAAAACTCGGTGGAACGCGCACGCTGCTGGTGATTGCCGCGCGCAGCGAGAACCTGTGGCGCGCCCCCTTGGCGCAGAAGCGGCTGGAGGCGCGACTGCTGGCGTTGCTGCCGGTCTTCCGGCTGGAGCTGGAGAACCTCGACAGTGCGGCGGTTCAGGATCTGGTGCGGGCGCTGTTCCATCACACCGTCGCGCAGCTGCATCTGGCGCGCACGCTGCACGAGCGCAGCCGCGGCAATCCGGCCCACATCGCGGAGCTGCTGCGCGGCTTGCATGCGCGCGGAGAGATTCGCCGCCACGCCGATGGCACCGGGTTGGAGCTCGTGATCGCTCCCGACCGGCTGCCCCTGCCGCCGAGCCTCAATCGCGCGATCCAGGAGTCCTATAAGCGACTCTCGGTGAACGAGCGCAGCTGGCTGCGACGCATCGCGGTTGTCGGCGGACGCATCGAGGCGGATTTCTTGGCGCAGGCCTTCGCACCGGGAGAGCGCGCCGAGGTGGACATGGTGCTCGCTCGATTGGTGCGCGAGGGCTGGCTGGTGCCGGTCGGTGCGCGCTACCGCTTCGCGCGGCCTGCACTGCGCGAAGCTGTCTATCGCCTGCTGACGCGCGAACAGCGCCAACGACTGCACGCTCTGGCGGCCGAAGCGCTCAAGCCCGCACCCGAGCGCGTGCCGAGCATGGAAGATGCCTTTCAGCGCGCCTTCCACTTGCGCGCGGCGCAGTGTCACGAGGAACTGCTGGAGCTGCTGCCCGGCCTGCTGTCCCGCCTGCTCAAGGGCGGCGAGCCGCAGCGTGTGCACGCGCTTTCGCGCTGGGGCCTCGAGGCACTCGAAGCGCTGCCGCGCGAGCGCGTGCTCGATCGACGCTACATCGAGCTGCTCGAGGCGGCTGTCGATGCCGCTGACCGGCTCGGATTCCGCGAAGGCCAGCGCGAATTCCTCGATCGGCTGAGCGATCTGGCCTTCGATCCCGACGATGATCCAGAGGCCGTGGGACGCGTCTACCTGCTGCACGGACGCTACGCGGTATCCACCGGCCAGTTCGGTCTGGCACGCGGCATGCTGCGCAATGCGGTGCAGTTGTTCGAGAAGAGCGCGACCACGATCCTGCTGAGTGAGGCCCTTCGTCGGCTGGCGCATGTGCAGGCACAGGTGGGCGAGCTCGGCGACGCGCGCCAGCTCGCGGAGCGAGCCCTGGCCCTGGCGGAAGTGGACGCTCAACGCGCGCTGGCGCACAACGCGCTGGGCGTGATCGACGTGCTCGAGGACCAGCTCGAGAGCGCGCTGTCGCATGCCGATTCCGCGCTGGCGCTGCTGCGGTCGGACCGCGGCTACCACATCCCCGGTGCGCACGCAGCCGCCTACCTGCTGCGCGCGCGGGTCTACCGCATCCTGGGCTCTCCCGCGCGCGCTCTGGCGAGCGCGAGCCGCGCCGCGCGGCTTGCGGCGATCTCGGGTGAGAAGCGCCTGCTCGCCGAGATCAGCGCGCGACTGGGCGGCCTGCTGCTCGATCTCAATCGCCCGCGGGAGGCGGAGGCGCGCATTCGCGAAGCTCTGCGCCTGTGCGATCAGATCGAGGACCGGCGCGGTCAGGCCATTGCGGGACTGTTCCTCGGCATCCTGTTGTGGGAACAGACTGACCCTGAGGCGCTGCAGACGCTGAACAACGCCGGAGAACTCGCGCGCACGATCGGCCTGGAGCGGCTGGAGGCCGTGGCGCTGGCGCTGATGGCGCGCGTGCACCGCGAAGCCGGCCGGCTGGATGAAGCGCTGGAACTGTGCGAGCGCGCCTCACAGTCGCTTGAGCAGCATGGCGCCGAGCTCAACGACCGCATTGTCATCCGCGGAACGCATGCGCTGGTGCTTGCCACCCGCGGGGAGCGGGGCCGCTCGCGGCGCATCGAGAAGGAACTCGAGCAGCGCATCGAGAGCGACAACCGCAGGATCCGCTCCCCGCGCCTGCTACTGAGGCACGACCGGGCCGCGCGGCGCCTGCTGGAGGCCGTCCTGTCCCCGGAGGGGCCGGTCTACCCCCGGGCGGGGACCTAGGAAAAGGGCTGAGGGTCAGGGACTTGGCGGGGCTTGATATTGAGACTGCGTCTCAATATCATCGCCAGCCGCATGCTGTTCCAAAGTCCTCCTCCCCCTCCGGCCGAGATTCAGACCGCCCCGATCACTACCGCCGCGATCACCCCCTCCGCAACCGAGGACCTGCGCCCGTGGTACGAGCGCTTCACGGTCGGCGGCTACGGCGAGATCCACTACAACGGAACCGAAGGTCCCGGTCAGGATCAGATCGATCTGCACCGGCTGGTTCTCTATCTGGGCTACGAGTTCAGCGACTGGATCGTGATGCACTCCGAGACGGAGCTTGAGCACGCCAAGGTCGAGGACGGCGATGGCGAGCTCAAGGTCGAGCAGTGGCACCTCGACTTCCTGTTCTCGCAGGATGTCAACGTGCGTGCCGGCCGCTACCTCCAGCCGCTCGGCATCACCAACCGCATCCATGAGCCCCCCACCTTCTTCGGGGTCGAACGCTCGCTGTTCGACACGCGCATGATCCCGACCACCTGGTCGGGGGATGGCGTGGGACTGTTCGGCGATCTTTCGGAGACGCTGAAGTACGAGTTCTACTTTGGATCGAGCCTGGACGGCAGCGAGTTCAGCGCCGTGGGCGGCATTCGCAACGGGCGCATGTCGGAGCGCCCGGGCCTCAGCCAACCCGCCTTCTCGGGTCGGCTGGGTTGGCAGGCGACCAACGAGCTCGCCGTGGGCTTCTCGTTCTTTCAGGGTGGGCTCAACAACGGCGATCAGGGCGTCAACCCCGGCGTCGATGCGGACCTGACGCTGCTTTGCCTCGATGCGCAGGCTCGTCTGGGTGACTTCGAACTGCGCGGAGCCACGGCGGTGAGTTTCGTCGATGGAGCGGCAACGATCGGCAACGATGTCGGCAAGCGGCAGGAGGGCACGACGCTCGAAGCAGCCTGGCACTGCTTCCCGCAGGGCTGGAGAAGCGGCCGCTTCAGCGAATCCGACGCAGCGCTGTTCCTGCGCTGGGACGCAGTCGACACACAGGCCGCGGAATACCTCGGCTCGGCCGATGTGCCCGCCGCCGATCGCACGGAGTGGACCGTCGGGCTTTCTTGGTGGCCGGTGCGCAATCTGGTCTTCAAGGCCGACCTGCAATTCCGCGATGACCGCTCGAATGAGGATCTGCCGGAGTTGTTCAACCTCGGACTGGGCTGGCAGTTCTGATGTTCCGACGCCTCTGCCTGCAGCTGATCTGGCTGTGCATCGCGCTGTGCCTCCCGGCCGGCGCGGATGAGGCGCTCTACGCACGCCTGTTCCCCAAGGCCGACGCGCGTGCCGAGTGGGAGCGCAGCTACAGCCCGGCCGAGCAGCAGCAGATCGAGCGGCTCTCGGGTGCCAAGCCCGCGCCGCGCCTGCTGCGCGGAGTCAGCTTCTACCGCGAAGGGCAGCTCTTGGGTCACGCGATCATCGATGATGTGCGCGGCAAGCACCGGCCGATCACCTTCCTGATGGCGACCGATGCCGGCCTGAGCGTGCAGGCGGTCGAGATCCTCGCCTACCGCGAGTCACACGGCGGCGAAGTGCGCGCAGCCGACTGGCGCGCCCAGTTCCGCAACAAGGGACCGGGCTCCGCGCTGGTGCCCGGTAAGGACATCGTCAACATCGCAGGAGCCACGATCTCCTGCCGCAATCTTACAATCGGCGTGCGGCAGCGGCTCGCAGCCATGAGCATCGGCATCGGAAGCGGCACGCCTGTGCGCATCGCGGGCGGCACGTCGGCGACGGCAACGAACGCAGCCGCCCCGAAGAATGCGGCGCCCGCAGGCCTGCCGCGCTCGCGTCTGCTGATGGGCACGCTGCTGTCCGTGCAGATCGACCATCCCGATGCGGCACTGCGCGAGCGCGCCGAAGAAGCCGTCTTCGCCGAGGTCGCGCGCATTGATCTGCTGCTTTCGGACTGGCGCGCGGATTCCACACTCTCGGTGTGGCAGGCGCAAGCGCGCGAGCGCCGCGCGGTGATGCCCGAGGAGCTGGCGCTGGTGACCGAGGAGTGCCTGACGCTGCACGAACGCACGCAAGCCGCCTTTGATGTCGGCCTCGGCGCGCTGACCTCGCTGTACCGCGACGGCCGGCAGCCTAGCGAAGCGGAACGCCTCGCCGCCCTGGCGGTGAGCGGTCTCAAGAACCTCGACTATTGCCGCGAGACGCGCGCCGCGCGCCTGCGGCAGCCGCAGCTGCGGCTGGATTTCGGCGGTTACGGCAAGGGCTACGCTCTGCGCCGCGCGCAGGCGCGCCTTGCGGCACTGGGCATTGAGCGGGCGCTGCTGGACTTCGGCGGACAGCTGCACGCGTTGCCGGGCCGCGATTGGAGCGTGGGACTCGCGGAGCCGCTGCCGGCCCGTGCGCTGAGCCTGCGCGGCCGATCGCTGGCCGTCAGCTCCGCTGCTGAGCGCGGCCTCCACATCCTCGATCCGCGCAGCGGGAGCCCCGCGCAGGGCACGCGCGCCAGCCTGTGCATCGCACAGGATCCCGCGCTGGCCGACGCATGGTCCACGGCGCTGTTCGTGCTCGGCCGGGAAGGTCTTGCACCGGCGCAGGCCATGGGCGTGGCGGCCATGCTGATCGATGCACAGGGCGGAGTGCACGCCAACGAGCTCTTGACCCGCGAGCAACCGGGCCTGCTGCATCCATGAAGGAATTCCTCGCCCCCAAGGGCGGTCTTGCGGCCCTGCAACCGAGCACGCGCCTTGCCTTGGCGCTGTTTCTGGTGTTTGCGCTGCTGGGCTACGGTGTGATGATCGCATTGGGAGTTGCGCGCTCCGGATTGGATGTCACGAGCATCCGGGAGTACTACGGTGGCAGCACGCCAGAGCTTGCGAAGAGCACGGGCGAGTTGCTGGAGCTGACGCACTTCCACCTCTTCGCCATGCCGATGCAGCTGTTCGTGCTGGGGCATGTCTTCCTGCTGGGCCGCTACTCGCAGCGCTGGCGGCGCTGGATCGTGGTGGCGGCCTTCGCGGGAGCTGCTTGCGATCTCGCCGCGCCTTGGCTGGTTCAGGCCGCGGGCGAGTCCGGTGCCTGGGTCAAGCTCGCCGGCCGGCTGCTGCTGGCACCCAGTCTGATGCTGATGATCCTCGTTCCCCTGCTCGAGCTGCTGCGGCTCAGCTCAAGCCCCGCGCGTGCCACTCCTCCACAGGGACAGGGCGACGCTCACACAGGCTCATCGTGAAGTCTGCCCGACCCTGCGAGCGCGAGCGCAGGTCCGTGGCGTAGCCGAACATCTTCGCCAGCGGGACTTCCACCCGCACGATGCGGCGCAGGCCTTCATCCTGCACAAGGCGCACGCGTGCGCCGCGCGACTCCAGATCCGCCAACACGCCGCCGGAGAACTCGGGCGGCGTGTTGACCTCCACCGCCATCCACGGCTCCAGCACCTCCACCTGCGCGCGGGCCAGCGCGTCACCCAGCGCCAGCGCGCTGGCGGCCGCGAAAGCCAGTTCCTCCTCCGCACCCGCTTCGCAAAGCGCGGACTCGATGCGCACGCGCGCATGCGTCACCGGCCAGCCTGTGCGCGGCCCGCTGCCCATCGCATGAACCAGCGCGGCCTCGCAGGCCCTGCGCACGGATTCGCTCGCGGTCACACCGGCGGCCCACTCGATCGCGGGTGTTGCCTGCCGCGCTTGGGGCTCGATGCTCAGGCGAACCTGTGCGTGCAGCGCGCGCTCGCCGACCTGCCGATCCACCTCGCCCAGCCCCTGCGCGGAAACACCCGGCACTTCCTGAAAGGCCACACGCGGGGCACCGCTGATCACCGCCAGCTCGAACTCCCGCCGCAAGCGTTCTTCGGCAATCTCCAGATGCAGCTCCCCCATGCCCTCCATCAGCCACTGACCGGTGTGCGGGTCCTCGTGCGCATGAAAGCTCGGATCCTCGCGCTCCAGCAGTGCCAGTGCCTGCGCCAGACGCTCGCGGTCCTGTTCGGTGATCGGCTCCAGAGTGCGCTCGATGACGGCCTCCGGGCTCTCCAGTGCGTCGAGCAGACAAGGCGCCTCGCGCAGGCACAAGGTATCCCCCGTGCGCGCATGCACCAGACCCTCGAGCGCCACGATGTCCCCCGCCTGCGCGGACTCAAGCACCTCGCCATGATCCGCATGCAGGCGCAGAATCGCGCTCGGCTGTTCTTCGGCTTGCGTGCGCGGATTGAAGAGCGTCTGTCCGCCGCGCAAGAGGCCTGATTGCACGCGCACGAAGCACAGCTCACGGCGGCCGATGCGCTGGCGCTTGAATACCAGCAGCGCCAGCGGCGCGTCAGGCTCCACCTGCGGCGCAGGCAGATAGTCGACAACGGCATCGAGCAGGTGCGTCACGCCCACGGCCAGCCGCGCCGAGCCGCACAGGACCGGCAGCAGCTCGCCCGCGAGCACGCGCTCGCGCAGCAGGGCCACGCAGCGTTCGGGATCCGGCTCGCGACCTTCGATCAGCTCGCGCGTGAGCTGTTCATCGCGCTCGGCCAGCGTCTCCAGCAGTTCGGCCCGCAGCACGCCGATTTCATCGGCGCAGTGCGCGGGATGGGCGCGCTGCTCGGCGCGCACGCTGCGCGCGTCTGCGCGCTGCACGTAGCTGACGCCGCGCACAAGATCGATCACGCCCTGCACGCCGTCCCCGAACAGCGGCCAGGCCACGGGCACGGCCCGCACCTCCAGCCGTCGGGCGATCTCCTGCACCGTGCGCAGATAGTCCGCTCCCGGACGATCCAGCTTGTTGACGAAAGCCAGCGCGCGGACGCCGTGACGGCGCATCTGCCGCCAGACGGTCTCGGTCTGGGCCTGCACCCCCATCACGCCGTCGACCACCAGAACTGCACCGTCGAGCACGCGCAGGGACCGCTCGACTTCCACGGTGAAATCGACATGTCCTGGGGTGTCGATCAGGTGCAGGGTGTGCCCGCGCCAAGGCAGCGTGGTCGCGGCGGCGCCGATGGTGATGCCGCGCTCCCGCTCCTCGGGCAGGAAGTCCATGGTCGCCGTGCCCTCGTCGACCTGCCCGATGCGATGTTCGACGCCAGCGAAGTACAGCAACCGCTCCGACACGGTGGTCTTGCCCGCGTTGATGTGCGCGGCGATGCCGATGTTGCGGATGCGCGCGAGGTTCCCCATCAGCTGCGCATCCTAGCCCCGGGAGCCTAGAGCGCTTCTGGGCCGATGGTCGGATTGAGTCCGAGGAACCGGCTCGCCCAGCGGTAGCCCTCGAGCAACTCGGGGCGCCGATCCCCGAGCAGGGCCAGCGCCGCGTACAGAGCCTCAACCGAGGCAAGGCCGCGGGAGGGGTCCTCGAAGGTCTTGCTGCGTCGGGGGTAGGCCGTGACGAGCGGCGGCAGGCGGCGGCGCACGCAGGGACCATCGAGGGTCGCGAGCAGGGTCGGCAGCCGTCGCCAGGCGCAGTCGACTAGCAGGAGCGGCAAGCCCTCGTCGCCCGGTCCGAACGGATCTCCGTCGGGATGCAGCAAGATCCGCCCCCCCACCTCGACGCGCCGGTCCGGGTCGTAGGACACGAAGCGAATGCCCGGCTTGCCGCGCAGCGGAGTCAGCGAGCACTTGGCGAGGGATTCGCGGGGATCTCGGACGATCAGGACATCGATCACGGGATGCAGCCTTGGGGAGCGGAAAGCACTCGGCCCCGCGTCGGCGCGGAGCCGGGCGGGGCCGAGGCAGGGCGAAAACGCCGCGCCTAGTGCGCGTAGTGGCTGTAAGCCTTGTTGGCCTCGGCCATCTTGTGGACCTGTTCCTTCCACTGCACCGAGGCGCCGGTGCCGTTGAAGGCATCGACGAGCTCTTCCGACAGGCGGACGGCCATGCGCTTGCCCTTCTTGGAGCGAGCGTTGTCGACCAGCCAGCGAATGGCGAGCGACTGCTGACGGTTGCGACGCACCTCGCGCGGGACCTGATAGTTCGCACCACCGACGCGCTTGGAGCGCACTTCGACCGCCGGACGGATGTTGTCGATCGCGCGCGAGAAGATCTCGGACTGATCCTGCACGTCGGGGAGCTTCTTATGAGCGAGGTCGAGGGCCTCGTAGAAGATGGCTTGGGCCGTCGACTTCTTGCCGTCGAGCATGATCTTGTTGATCACCTTGGTGGCGAGCATCGACCCAAACTTCGGATCGGGCGAGAGGAGAGGCTCGGTAGACTTGTAATTGCGCGGCATCAGCGTGTTCCTGGGGCTTCGTGTGCGGAGGTGGCGGTGGTTACGCGCTTACTTCTTCGGGCGCTTGGTGCCGTACTTGGAGCGGCTCTTGTGGCGGCCTTCGACGCCCGAGGCGTCGAGCGTGCCGCGCACGATGTGATAGCGGACACCAGGGAGGTCGCGCACGCGACCGCCGCGGATCAGCACCACCGAGTGATCCTGCAGGTTGTGCCCCTCGCCGGGGATGTACGCGGTCACTTCCTTCCCGTTCGAGAGCCGCACGCGCGCGATCTTGCGCAGCGCGGAGTTCGGCTTCTTCGGGGTCATGGTCTTGACCTGCAGGCACACGCCGCGCTTCTGCGGGCAGGCGTCCAGCACGGGCGACTTGGTGCGTCGCTTCTGGACCACGCGGGGCTTGCGAACCAGTTGATTGATCGTCGGCATAGGGAACCGTCAGCTAATTGGGGCGAGCATTTTACGGGGACCACGCTCGGGGTCAAGCCTCGGGCTCGCTCTTGCGTGGCCACCGCGGGGACCCCCGTCTCCGGGGGCCCCACAGGGGTTCGGGGGTTGGTTGGGTGGGAAAGGGAGACGACGCAGGGGCCGGACCGCCGGTCCGGAGACCCTGCTTCGGCGTGGGCTAGAGCTCTTCCTCGCCACCCTCGGCGTCGGCGTCGAAGTCCGCGTCGAGGTCGTCATCGTCATCGTCGGAGTCGCGCGACTCGGCGAGCGGATCCGGCTTTTCCTCGTCCTCGCCCTCGGGAGCGGCGACGGGCAGGATCGAGGCGACCTCGTCCTCTTCCTCGCTGCGCACCTCGGGGGCGCCGACGGCCATCAGCATGCCGGGGTCCAACGCCAGCGGGTCGAGGCCCGAGACGAGCGACTCGAGGTCCGAGTCCCCCACCCGCGCGTCGAACTGGCCGGCGTTGCCGAGCTCGCCGAAGTCGATGTTCTTCTTCACGCGCGTGCGGCTGTGGTCGCGGAAACCCGTGCCTGTGGGCACGAGGTGGCCGAGGATGACGTTCTCCTTGAGGCCCACAAGGTTGTCGCGCTTGCCCGCGATCGCGGCTTCCGTGAGCACCTTGGTGGTCTCTTGGAAGCTCGCGGCGGAGATGAACGACTCCGACGAGAGCGAAGCCTTGGTGATGCCGAGCAGCAGGGTCTCGCCCGTGGCCGGCTTCTTGCGCTCCTTGCGGAGCTTCTCGTTCTCGCGACGGAAGCGGAAGCGATCGATGACCGCGCCCGGCAGGAAGTCGCTGTCGCCGGGGTCCTTGACCGACACCTTGCGCATCATCTGGCTGACGATGATCTCGATGTGCTTGTCGTCGATCGTGACGCCCTGTGAGCGATAGACGCTCTGGATCTCGCGCAGCAGGTAGCCCTGCACTTCGTCCTCGCCGCTGATGGAGAGGATGTCGTGCGGGTCGAGCGGGCCGTCGACGAGCGCCTCGCCGGCGCGCACCTCGTCGCCCTTGTGGACGCGCAGGTGCTTGGTCTGCGGCACCGAGTGCTCGCGCTCCTCGATGACTTCGTTCTTGGCGCCGAGCGCCTTGACGAGGATCGTGCGCTTGCCGCGCTTCTTGTCGCCAAGGTCGACCACACCATCGATCTCGGAGATGACCGCCGGGTCCTTCGGGCGGCGAGCCTCAAACAGCTCGGTCACGCGCGGGAGACCGCCGGTGATGTCTTGGGTACCCTGGATGTCGCGGGCCGTCTTGGCGAGCATCTCGCCCGAGCCCACCATCGCGCCGTCCTCGACTTCGAGGTACGCGCGCTCGGGGATCGGGTAGAGCGCCAGCGGATTGCCGCTCGAGTCCTCGAGCACGATCTGCGGGTGCAGGTCGCCCTTGTGCTCGATGACCTGCTTGCGGATCGTGCCCCGGCGAGCGTCGCGCTCGATGCGCAGCGTCTTGCCGTCGATCAGGTCCTCGTAGCGCACCTTGCCCTTGAACTCCGACAGGATCGGCACGTGGTGCGGGTCCCACTTGCAGAGCGAGTCACCGGGCTTGACCTCCTGGCCCTCGACGACGAACACCGTCGAGCCCGTCGGCACCGCGTAGCGATCGATCTCGCGTTCGCGCGCGTCGAGCAGTCGCATCTCGCCGTTGCGGTTGAGTGCGACCGAAGCGCCGATCGAGTTCTTGACCACCTTCAGGTTGGAGAAGGCGATCTTGCCCGGGCGCTTGGCCTTGGTCTCCGACGACTCGATCGCGCGGCTCGCCGTGCCACCGATGTGGAACGTGCGCATGGTGAGCTGCGTACC